>Ga0307380_10004273_pt1 | contig 19386 bp, 18 predicted proteins | sample UN3MG_FD_202239 | JGI IMG/M metagenome (GOLD analysis project Ga0307380, IMG submission 202239) | Soil microbial communities from Risofladan, Vaasa, Finland - UN-3 | ecosystem: Environmental > Terrestrial > Soil > Coastal area > Acid sulfate soil | place: Finland: Risofladan, Vaasa | collected... | reverse complement strand
CCGCCCAGCAGTTTCGACGAGATGAACTCGTTGAACCGCGACACCACGACGCCGAACCGGTGCTTCCCCGCCACCAGCCGGCCCTGATAGACGTTCGCCATGGGTTTCTCCTTCGGTTCTTCGCCTGACCGTTCAGACCCTTCAGTTTACGCGCTCGAGGCGGTGTTTCAAGCGAAATCGGCGTCTTACGGTAATGCGTGAGTTACGGTTGTGGCGACCGCTCTTGCCGACTGTAGCGCGGGGGTTTATCCCCCGCGCCTTCCTGCGCGGGGCACAAGGCCCCGCGCTACATAATCCCCGGACCAACCGTAACTGACGCCGTACGTCTTACAGGGCCGGCGTTGCCCGCGGTGCGGGCGGCAACCGCGTCACCGTTTCAGCCAATCGGGCAGGCGCACGTCCTTCGAAGTCTCATCGATGTGGGGGATGTAGGGTTTGAGATCCAGGACCGGCGTCGAGTCGAGCGCGTCGATCTTGTCCAGGCGGACGACGTTGCCCTCGACCGAAAGCACCTTGCAGAGGGTCAGGGCGATGAGGTTCGGCCGGACGGGGGCGCGGCAGGCGAAGACACCCGTCAGCGGGTTCTTCGCGTCGCCACGGGGATGCACTTGGAGGGTGCTCCGCTTCGGGGGGCTGTCGTTCTTGTGGAACCAGTAGAAGACGAGGACGTGGGAGAACCCGTCGAGCCCCTTGAGGCCGTCAACGTACTTGTCGAAGATTCGGATGCAAGCGGCGTCGCCGCCCTTCCGCACGATGCCGACGGGATGGAGTTCGTACACGGCGTTCTCGGTCGCGTCTTTCATGGCATGCTCCTGGTCGGTTTCGGCTGCGAGGGTGGCCAGGGTTTTGCCGGCGGCCAGCAAGCCGGCTCCCGCTCCGAGAAACTTGCGCCGGTTCACGCGAGCCTCCTTCGTGCCGACAGATTCTGCATCGGGCGCACGCACCGCGCGGGCTACTTCGGCGCCGGCACCTTCACTTGGCCCGTGTGCGTCACCTCGCCGTCGGCCGTCGTGGCCACGAAGGTGACCTTGTACGGACCCGGCCTGAGGCCCGAGGTGTCCATTTCGCCGCGGAACACGGTCCGGAGCCGCTCACGCGCGAGTTCGCACGGCATCACGCGGTCGCCGATCCGGATTTCGACCCGTCGAAGGTCGTCGCGGTCGCTGTAGTAATACCCCTCGCACTTGAGGAGCGACCCATCCATCTTGAGCAGTCGCAGGATGATGCCGCGGTCTTCACCCACGCGCCGATAGCAAGGTGCCGGCCCCTCTTGCGACACCTCGACCACCTGGTATCCGTAGGGCACGTCCGCGCCGCCCAGCGCCCCGCCGATCCAATAGAGCGTCCGGCCCTGGGTCTTTTCCTCGAGGCGGTGATGATGGCCGACGAGGACCAGAACGACGGGCGGCTGGTAGAGCAGGGCCTCGTAACCGGCGGGCGCGTCATGGCACAGAATGATGGTCGGTGCGCCGTCGGCCGCCGACAGGTCCGCCTTAATCCATTTCCGCATCGGCTCCGATGGGTACATCTCGATGCCCAGAAAATGGTACCCCGCGTAGTTGAACGACCAGCGCGTCGGTCCCAGACGCTGGAGCCACAGGCCCAGGTTGAAGTTCGGATCCTTCGGGTCCCAGTCGCCCGGCGTCTTGGACCGCACGCCGAGGTAGTCGTGGTTGCCCGGCACGTGGCGGATGGGGAGGGGCAGGGCGGCGGTCCAGACGACGTAGCGTTCGAAGTCGGCGACGGCCTTGGCGCGCGGGTCCGAATCGCCCAGGTCGCAATCGTCGCCCCCGCTCAGGATGAACTTCATCCGGTCCTTGAACTTCTCCACGTCGGCGCTGAACGCGTCGTAAACCTTTCGGCCTTTCACCTCGGCCCGCGGTATGTGGGCGTCGGTCATGTGGATGAACGTGAAGGGCAGCCGCTGCTCTTCCGCCACGAGGGCGAAGTCGAGGTCCCCCGCGTCCTTGGCGGACTTGTACCACGGACCCGCCGCGCGGAAGCCGGACGGCACGCTCACGAAGATGATGGGCGCCTGGCCCGGACGCTGCGCGGGGTCCGTGTCGGCCTCGAAGGCGTATCGGCCGTCGGCGCCCGTCCGGTGGACCGAGAGGCCGTCGCTGACGACGACTTTTGCCAGGCCCGGCTCGCCCGCGTCGGGCCGGCCGTTCGCGTTCGCGTCCCGGAACACGAGGCCCCGGACCGCGACCGGTTCGGCAGCGGCTTGGGCCGCCAGGGCTCCGACAACCACCACGCACAGAAGGCCGATGGTCCGCCGTCGCATCAACGTTCTCCCTCTTCCCCCGCGGTGGCTGGCCGGGATCCCCGACCCTAAGTGTATCCGCCGGCACCGGTGCGGTTCAAGTCCAACCCCCGCCGCGCCGCGAAAAACGGGGACGCCGCGTGCTCTCTTGAAAACGTGCCTTTTCTCTCCCTTTCCTCTTGTGGTGCTCTGTTGAAAAAATGCCTTTCGTAGCGCGGGGCCTTGTGCCCCGCGCTGTTTGTGCGCGGGGGATAAACCCCCGCGCTACAGAAACACCGATGTTTCCAACAGAGCACGCGCCGAGCATTGTCTTGAGGTCAGGCCAAGAGGGCGGTGGGAGCGGATTCGCCCGTACGCTGGCGGATCAGCCAGTCCAAGAGAAGGTAGAGAGGCACAGCCACCAGCGGCGCCGCCCAGGGCACGAGGACGTTGAGTCCCGGCGCGCCGAGATCGCCGAGGTTGGCTTGCAGGGTGAACGCCCAGGCGAGGTGGCCGACGGCCGTCAGGACGACGGCGCTCAGGGCGCCCCATTGGCCCCGCAGAATGTACGCGCCGCCGAGGGCCGCGGCCGCGAGGACGGGCGGATAGGCGCGCCACGGCGCCTCCGCCACGCCGCCGGGCGGGTCGGCCCCGGCCGCCAGAACCATGGCGACGGCGGCGACGGCCCACGCGGCCGCGAGGCCCGCCAGCCCGTGCGAGCCGGTGTGGAAGATCGGCGGCGATGAAGGCGGCGCGACCAGCCGCGCGAGGCCCAGCACCGCGGCCGCCACCAGCAGGAACCCCATCGAGGCGCCGACGGCGGCGGTCCACGGCCAACCCGCCGAACCCAAGAGGGGCGGCGCCTTGGCGAGCACCGGCAGGTGCCACAACAGGCCCGCCAGAAGGACCGTCCACAGGGCGCTCGCAATCCGGCCGTACCAGGTGACGAGCGTGCTGACGACGGCAACGCCGGCCGCCAGGCCGCAGAGGATCAGCATCCGCAGCCAGGGGTCGCCGGTAAAGGCCCAGGGATTGGCGCGCATCGCGGCGGCGGCGACGAAGAGGACCGGCAGCGCAAGGTCCAATCGCCGGCACACGAGCACCAGGCCCATGGCGGCCGAGACGGGGAGCAACTGGACGGCCAGCGTCTTGGCGTTGAGGTCCGGCAGCGACCCGTGGATCGACGCCAGCGCCGTGACCGCAAAGACCAGCGCGAGGTTCACGCCGAGGATGACGAGGATGCGGACGATCCGCCCGGTGGTCGGCGCGACGGAAGATTCCCGATCCGGCGCCCCCGTCGGTGGTGTGCCCATGGAAACTCCCCTGTGCCGCGGGTACGATACCACGCGGCGGGCGCGAATCAAGACGAATCGCAGTGGAACGCCGGCCGCGCACCGCTTGCTTGCCACGCCGAAGCCTTCGGCGAAGGCGGGCGGCTTAGCGGCCGTCCCGACGCAGCGCGGGGCAGCCTCCTCCGCCGAAGCAGTCCCGACTGGGCGAGCGCTTTGATGGAACGTCGGCCAGCGGCGATGCGTCCAAGAAAGCGGAACGGGCCGCGCGACGGCCGGACACTGAGGAGAAAGCGAACGTGAAGATGCGGACGGGTCTGACCTTGTTGGCGCTGGTGTGGATGGTGCCGTCGTGCCGCGGAGAGGAACCGTCGCCGAGCGAGGAGACGCACCCGGCGGAAGTGGTGCGAGAGGAACCGCGTGCCGAGATGGCCCCCGCTGCGCCCGAATCCGCCGCCGGCGAAGCGGACCCCTTCGGCGAGCACCTGCGGGCGCTCCAGGCCAAGGTGCCCGAGGGGTTCACGGTCGTCTCCGAGCCGCCGTTCGTCGTCATCGGCGACGAAGCGCCCGCGATGGTCCGACGGCGCGCCCGCGAGACCGTCCGCTGGGCCGTCCAGCGCCTGAAAGCCCTTTACTTCGAGAAGGACCCCGACAGGATTCTCGACATCTGGCTCTTCAAGGACGATGCGAGTTATCGGAAGCACACGCGGGAGATTTTCGGCGACGACCCGACGACGCCGTTCGGATACTTCTCGCAGACCCACGGGGCCCTCATCATGAACATCCGGACGGGCGGCGGGACGCTCGTCCACGAGATCGTCCATCCGTTCGTGGCGGCGAACTTCCCGCAGTGCCCCGCGTGGTTCAACGAGGGCCTGGGGACCCTGTACGAGCAATCGAGCGAAAGGGACGGCCGGATCGTCGGCCTCACGAACTGGCGCCTCAAGGGGCTTCAGGAAACCATCCGGGCCGGCAAGGCGCCCTCTTTCAAGGCCCTGACGGCCACGAGCGATTACCAGTTTTACAACGAGGACAAGGGGACCCACTACGCCCAGGCGCGGTACCTCTGCTACTGGCTCCAGGAGCATGGGCTCCTCGTGAAGTTTTACCGCGAGTTCCGGGCCGGCGTGAAGGACGATCCCACGGGCTACGAGACGCTGAAGCGCATCCTCGGGGAAGAGGACATGGACGCGTTCCAGAAACGCTGGGAACAGTTTGTGCTAGGTCTGCGGTTTCCGTGAGAGGCTGTCGCCGTTTCCGGAAACGAACCGCCGCGTTTGCCTGTATGGCACGGCGGGAGCCACCTGCGGGCGTAGCCGTTCTTGGGGCCAAGGCCCAGGGCTGGGATGACGGACACAAGGACCGGGGAGGGGAGACGGAAAACTACCACAGCAGCGCGGAAATGGTCGTTAAGCACAATTATATTACAGAATACATGGACCTAATAGGTAAGCCGCCGGCAACGCCGTACGTTCAGCGGTTCTATGTCCTGCGGTTCAAATGAGATGCCGGGGCGCTAGAAGCGGGAGCATAACCATGTTCGGATGGCAGCCGATGGACCGCTGTTCCGTAGGCAACCTGGCGAGCGGCGCGGGCGATGCGGTGTGGCACTGGGCTTTGCCGCTCCTCGGGGCGGCACTGGTCTGGGGGGCTGTCGGGTGTGCGAGTCGCCCCGAGCCCGAGAAGCCCGAGCCGATGCCATCAAGAGGAAGCCCCAAGAGACTCATCGGCGTCGCGGCGAGATTGCTGCGAAAACCGTCTCTGGCGGAAGACCCTTCCTTCCTACAGGATGTCGTCGAGGCGCTTGGGTGGACGGAGGATTCGCGCGCTTCGGGAGTCCTGTTGGAGATCCTGCAGGATCCCGAGGAGGATTGCTTCAAGCCCGCGGCGGCCCAAGCCCTGGGACGCATCCGTGAACCCCGGGCGGTCCGCCCGATCGCAGAGGCCATGGCCCGCGGCGAGGTCTGGCCGGAGCGGGCACTGTACTCCATTGCATTCATCGGCAACGAGGAGGCCGTCGGCGTTCTGACGCAGGCGTTGGACCCGGGCTCGGACGAGCCGACCCGGTTGGCCGCCGCCAACGCCATGTACTTCGTGCGGGGCGAGGCGGTCGTCCGAGCGTTGACCGTCGCTGTGGAGGCCGACCCCTCCAAGCAGGTCCGTGTGGCTGCCGCGGGGTCTCTGGTCCACCATGGGCACGACGAGTACCTGACGCTGCTTCAGGAGGCCCTGGATGATGCCGACGCGAGGGTTCGGCGTGAGGCCGCCATTGCGGTGGCGTACACACTTGAGCTCTCCGACGCCACCTTTCCTATCCTCATCCGAATGCTGTCGCATGAAGACCCGGAGGTGGCGGCGTGCGCGTGGGAGACGTTGGAGAAGGAGGTCAACGACGGCACTCTGAACTATCCGTCGCCCCCCCGATCGCCCGAAGACGGGCGGCGCATGGCCGAGGCCTTCAAGAGACTGTGGTCGGAACAGCGCGGGAAGTAGCGCCTGAGCGCAACGTGCCCTGCGGCTTCCACTTCCAGCCCGGGGATGAATGGGGCTTACTCCGCCGCGAAACATCCCACCGGTTACGCCTGCCAAAAAATCTTGCCACCCCCCGCTGGCAGGGAGGCCCGGAATACGATTGCATGGTCTGCGCCGGTGGGGGTAGTATGTCGGCTCGTCTTTTCATGGGCATCCCGACGGCCAGGGGGGCGCTATGCTCGGACGAGTCCTTTCGGTCGGCGTCTTCGGCATCGACGGATACCGCGTCGAGGTGGAGTTCGACGTCCGCCAGGGCTTGCCGGCGATCGTGGTCGTCGGCCTGCCGGACGCGGCCGTCAAGGAATCGAAGGACCGCGTCGCCACGGCCCTGAAGAACTCCGGCTACCGCTGGCCGGGCGACGGGCGGATCACCATCAACCTCGCCCCCGCCGACACCAAGAAGGAAGGGCCGGCGTTCGACCTGGCGCTCGCGCTCGGGGCGCTCTCGGCCACGGGGCAACTCCTCTCGGACCGCCTCAAGGACTACGCCGTCGTCGGGGAACTCGCGCTCGACGGGTCGGTCCGGTCGGTCAAGGGGGCGCTGGCGATGGCCCTCGTGGCCCGCGAGGAGGGCCTCAAGGGCCTCGTCCTCCCGGCCGACAACGCGCGCGAGGCGGCGGTGGTCTCGGGTCTGGAGGTCGTTCCCGTCAAGGCCCTCGCCCAGGCCGTCGGGTTCCTGGCGGGCGATCTGGAGATCGAGCCCTCCGCCGTGGACCTCCAGGCCGTCTTCGAGGATTCCCGGCGCGACGACGTGGACTTCTCCGACGTGCGCGGCCAGGAACACGCGAAGCGGGCCCTGACGGTGGCCGCGGCCGGCGGGCACAACGTCCTCATGATCGGTCCGCCGGGGGCCGGCAAGACGATGCTCGCGCGCCGGCTGCCGACGATCCTGCCGCTCCTGGACCTCGAGGAATCGCTTGAGACGACGCGCATCTATTCGAGCCTCGGACTCCTGGGGCGGGGCCAGTCGGTCATCGCCACGCGACCGTTCCGCTCGCCGCACCACACCACCAGCGAGGCGGGCCTCGTGGGCGGCGGGGCGATCCCCACGCCCGGCGAGGTCAGCCTGGCGCACCACGGTGTCCTGTTTCTGGACGAGTTGCCGGAGTTCAACCGCCACACGCTGGAGGTCCTCCGCCAGCCCCTGGAGGACGGCTTCGTGACCATCAGCCGGGCCCAGGCCAGCCTGACGTTCCCCGCGCAGATCATGCTGGTCGCGGCCCTGAACCCATGTCCATGTGGATATCTAACTGATCCGAAGCGCGAGTGCCACTGCACGCCGCGCCAGGTGCAGGCGTACATGGGGAAAATCTCCGGGCCGCTGCTGGACCGCATCGACATCCACCTGGACGTGCCGAGCGTGCCGTACCGCGAACTCCGCGCCAAGTCCGACGGCTCGACGAGCGCCCGGATGCGCGATGAGGTGTCGCGTGCCCGCGCGGTCCAGTCGCAGCGGTTCGGGGGCGACGGGCGGATGACCAACGCCCGCATGAGCCATCGGCAGGTCAAAAAGTTCTGCGCCCTGGACGACGCGGGCGAAAGTTTGCTCAAGCAGGCGATGGTGGAGATGGGTCTGTCGGCCCGGGCCCACGATAAGATTCTTCGCACCGCCCGTACGATCGCGGACCTGGAGGAAGCGCCGGACGTCACCGCCACCCACCTGGCCGAGGCGGTCCAGTACCGCCGCCTGGACCGGAACCTATTTGCGTGAGCGGCGGGGGGGTTGCTCCGCAACGGCGAAGCGTTATAATAACATTGGAAACCCAAGGAGGGCGAGCAATGCCCAAGCGACGTTTTACCGCAGCCGTTCACCGTGAAGGCGATCTCTACGTCGCCTTGTGCCCGGAATTGGATGTCGCGAGCCAAGGCAAGACGGTCGAGGAGGCGCGGTCGAACCTTGCGGAGGCCGTCCGTCTGTTTCTGGAGAGTGCCAGCCCGAAGGAGGTCGCCGACCGCCTTCACGGGGAAGTGTACGTGACGCCCTTCGAGGTGGAGACGACGGTTGGGTAAGCGGCGTGTCCTCTCCGGTCGGCAGGTCTGCCGGATCCTTGCGGCGAACGGGTTTGCCGAAGTCCGCCGCCGGGGAAGCCACATCGCCATGCAGAAGCGGATGGCGGGGACCACCGTTACCGTCATCGTCCCCAACCACAAGGAACTGAAAGCGGGGACGCTCGCCTCCATCCTCCGCCAGAGCCGCCTTTCCCCGGAACTGTTCCAATCGTGACTGCGGCGCCTCCGCCGCCTGGACCGGAACCTTTTTGCGTGAGCGGCGGCGCTGCCTCGGGCGCAAAAACAAAACCCCGCCCTTTCGGACGGGGTTCGTTTTCATCGGCGTTGTCGGTTAGCCTTCGGGTCGGCGGACGAAGATCGGCTATGGGCCAAGGGGAATTTGCTGCTGCTTGCCCTCGGCCTCGTTCACCAGGACGAGGTTCCCGCCGTCCTCGCCCCGCAACTGCTCGTTGGCGTTCAGCAGTTCGATGCCGTACACCGTTCCGTCCGGGGCGAGGTCCACGTTCAGTTCGTCGCTCAGGCGAATGGTTTCGACCTGGCGGCCGGCCTTCTCGTGCAGCCGCAGGTAAGCGATATTGTGCCGCGCATCATACGTCAGTTTCATCGCCGCTCTCTGTTCCGTGAACCCTTGTCCACCGGCATTATACAGTCGCAACGACCTGCCGCAACCCTTCTCCGGTGGCAGGAGCGCGATCCCTTTTTTGCCCCCGGCGCGCCGGGGCTACCGAGGGCGCCTCGGGCGCAAAAACAAAACCCCGCCCTTTCGGACGGGGTTCGTTTTCATCGGCATGTTGCGTTAGCCTTCGGGGCGGCGGACGTTTTCCGCCTTGGGGCCCTTCGGGCCCTGCGTCACGTCGAACTCGACCTCGTCGCCCTCGGCCAGGGTCTTGAAACCCGCGCCCTGGATCGCCGAGTAGTGGACAAAGACGTCGGTGCCAGTGTCCTGCTCGATGAAACCAAATCCCTTCTGCTCATTGAACCACTTTACCTTGCCACGAGCCATCTGATGCCACTCCTATTCCTCTTCCCGGAATCTCTGTCTGTAAGTCTGTTATCGGGAAGCCCTAACAGACCCAAGCAAATCGAACCGCACACGCGGCTCTATCCCCCGGGACCGGCTCAAGGCCGACCCCAAGCGGTTTCTTTAAGAGCCTTAGTGTATCGGCAGGCCGACGGATTGTCAATACCAAATAATTGCGAGATTGCCCGGATGGGTCGAAAAGGCCTATCCCCCGCCAGGACCCCTTCCAAGGGGGGTTGATTGGCCCTCCGGTCCCTGTTAGGCTTCCGGCGTCCGGATTTTTTCCGGCGGCACGGCAGCGCTCGGTCGGCCTCCCGTGTTGGTGCGCATCGAATTTTAGATGGGGACTGCGGCCCGGTCGAGCGCAATTCCGGCGGTTTCCCTTGCGAGTCCGCCGGGCGGTTCGTATCCTGTCGGCGGCTTACGAAGTCGAGCGCCGATCGGGGCCGCCGGAACCGGGAGAACCGGCTTGCATAGTTTCTTTGCGGTCTAAATCCGGTTGAATTGCGGCGGAAGCCAACGAAAGGAGCCGTGCCATGGCAGAATTCGGAAAGCGTGAGATGGGCAGGCGGAGTTTCCTGAAGGCGGCGGTCGGGGCGGCGGGCACCGCGGGACTCCTCATCGTGAAGCCGGGCGCCGTTCGCGGCTTGGAGGCCAACTCGAAGGTCGAGGTCGGCGTCATCGGTTGCGGCGGACGCGGACGATGGATCGCCAACCTGTTTGCCCAGAACGGCAACTACCAGGTCGTGGCCGTCCACGATTACTTTCAGGACCGGGCCGACGGAGCCGGCAACGATCTCAAGGTCGATGCGAAGCGCCGGCACACGGGCCTGGGGTCGTACAAGGACCTTCTGGCCGGCCAGGTCGACGCCGTCGCCATCATCAGCCCGCCGTATTTCCACCCCGAGCAGGCGGCCGCGGCCGTCGAGGCCGGCAAGCACGTCTACCTCGCGAAGCCCGTCGCGGTCGATGCGCCGGGATGCAACCTCATCGGCGCCTCGGGCAAGAAAGCCGCCGAGAAGAAGCGGGTCTTCCTCGTGGACTTCCAGACGCGTGTCGACCCGTTCTACACCGAGGCGCTGAAGCGGGTGCACGAGGGGGCGATCGGCAAGTTTGCCTTCGGCGAGGCCAGTTACCACTGCGACCGGCTCGAAGCCCAGGGCGAGGGCAAGACCCCCGAGGGCCGCCTCCGCAACTGGGTCTTCGACAAGGCCCTCTCGGGCGACATCATCACCGAGCAGAACATCCACACCCTCGACGTGATGAACTGGATCCTGCAGGTCCCGCCGCTGCGGGCCTGGGGCAAGGGCGGCCGGAAGGTCCGCGTCGACGTGGGCGACTGCTGGGACCACTTCGTCCTCGTCTTCGAGTACGCCGACGACGTGGCCGTCTCATTCAGTTCGCGGCAGTTCGCCGGGCACGGCACGCAGCCCGACGGCATCCGGAACCGCATGTTCGGCGACCAGGGCGTGCTCGAGACGGCGTACGGCGGGCAAGTCCTCATCCGCGGCAAGAACTTCTACCGCGGCGGGTCCAGCCCCCGCATCTACCAGCAAGGCGCCATTGCCAACGTTGCGGCGTTCGGCGACTCGATCCGCAACGGCAAGGTCGACAACCCCACCGTTGCGCCCAGCGTCCAGAGCAACCTCATCACCGTCATGGGACGCGTGGCCGCCTACACCGGCAAGGTCGTGACGTGGGAAGAAACGGTCAACTCGACCATAAAACTCGACGGCCGCCTCGACGGCCTGAAGGCCTAGGACCGAGCCGCGGACTCTGCCTGCCCTGTAGTATGACACTACAGGACCTGCGGGGACCCGATCCCTCTGTTCGGCGACAATCCGGTTGTGTTTTACGGGCCGAGCCGCTACGCTGGGCCGACTTCCGGTCCCGAGATCCGAAACGAGGAGATTGATGATGGCGATTCCGATGAGCCTCTGCCTGCTGGCGGGGTTCGGTTTGGCGGCGGCGAGTTACGCGGCCGGGTGCAAGGGGGACGGCGCCACCGGGCCGAAGCCGCCCGCGCGCGAGCCGCTGCCCCAGGTCACCCTTCAAACGAACAAGGGCGCGATCGTCGTGGAACTCGCGGAGGACGACGCGCCGAACACGGTGGCCAACTTCGTCAGCCTCGCCGAGAAAGGGTTCTACAACGGCGTCGTGTTCCACCGCGTCCTCGCGAACTTCATGATCCAGGGCGGCGACCCGACGGGAACCGGAAGCGGCGGGCCGGGATACGTCATCGCCGACGAGTTCAGCCCGCGCCTCCGGCACGCGCGCGGCGTCATTTCGATGGCCAACGCCGGACCGAACACCGGCGGCAGCCAGTTCTTCATCACGCACGTCGCGTGCCCGCACCTGGACGGCAAGCACGCCGTCTTCGGCCGGGTCATCGAGGGAATGGACGTCGTGGATTCCATCCGGCAGGGCGACCGCCTCGAGAAGGTCACGGTGGACCGGAAGCGCTCGCACCCGTACCGGCCCGTGGTGAGCGGCCGCTGACCGGGCGGTCCCGGCGCGCCGGGACTTGCCCCGCCTTTCTCGCCCGGTGCTGCCGGGCGGACGATTTCGGTGCAATCGCGCGCCCCCGGCAACCGTTGAACCTACGGAACGGAAAGCGCGAGCGGCACCGAAGCATTGGGGGAACCCGTCATGCGGACGCGCGGTCTGAGCGTGGGCCTTGCGGTGACGTTGCTGGCGGCCGGTTGGGCGAGCGGCCAGGTCGGACCGCCGAAATTCGACCTGCAGTTCCTTCGCGGGAGCGCCGGTCCTGCCGTCTGCCGCATCACCGTGGAGAACGCCTGGGGCATCCCCCAGGCCGTGGTCTCGGGGTTCCTTCTGGGCGAAGGCCGGTTCGTCGTGACCGACCTGGGAGCGGTGGCGCGTTCGGGCGCCGCGCGGACGAGTCTCCTGTTTTCGGACGGGGCCGAGGCCGCGGCGACGGAGTTCGGCTTGGCCGATCCGGCACTGGGCCTGGCGGCCCTTCGGGTGGACGCCGGGGAACCGCTGCGGCGCGGCCTGAGTCTGGCCCCCTCTCTGCCTCCGCTCGACGGGGTCGCACCCGTGGGCGTCATCGGCTGGCAGTGGGGCAAGCAGTTGGAGGCCGCGACCGGCCGCGTGCGCCGAGGACCGGACATCCGGGCGGTGGCCAGCCGGTCCAATGTCGAGACCCCCGAGGGCATCGACGCGTTCCTGCGGATCGAGGGAGCCCGGCTGAGTGCCGTCAGCGGGTCGCCGGTCGTGGATGCGGCCGGGACGGTCCTGGCGGTGCGGCTCGACGTGGCGGCGCCGGGGCTGGTCCTGACGCTGGCCATGCCGGCCGTGTCGCTTCGGCAGTCGCTTCTGTCGGCCGAGCCGAAGTTGAAACCGCTGTCGGACCTTCCCCAGCCGCTTTGGCCGGTTGACATCCTGCGTCTGCCGGGCGTCCCGCCGACCCCGGCCGAGTTCCTCCGCGCCACCCAGACGGTCAAGATGGCTATCGCCTGCGAGCGGTGCAAAGGGACGGGGAAGATCCGGACGGGGGGCTTGCTCAACCGGAGGGAAGTGCCGTGCCCGGCCTGCCAGGGTACGGGTATCGTTATCCATGCGGATGACTTCGACGGGCTGGCCTCCTGGGCTGAGGAGGGCGCACGCGCCGTCTGGTCGGCGGGTCAGGACGGGCGGTCGCGGGCGGCGGTCCGGACGATGGGGGCGGAGGTTCTGAAATCGCTGGCAGTCGTCGGGCGCAACTTTCGGTTGCTGTTTGGCTCCAAGGGGGCGGACCTCGTGAAGTTCCCGCCCTCCATGCCGCACGGCATCGTCCTGTACTGTCGCGTCTCGGAGTCGGTTGACGGCCCCGACGGGCGGTACCTGTTTTTGGAATCGGTGAACACTCGGACGCTGGCGGCCGTCCGGGCCGACGACTTGGTGGGGCACGATGACCTGGGTCCGACGGCCGGCCGGGGGGAGCCCAAGGTCGGCGCGTGGTTCGCCCTCGCCGGGGCCGTCCTATCGCGGTTCGACACGGGCGAGCGCCGTGGCGTCTTCGTGCTTCCTTTCGAGTGGACGTCTTATCGGCCCATTGCGGCCAAGCCGAGTCGCTAGGGGGGTCGCCGCCGCGACGGCGGCGGGCGTGAGCCGGGCCGGGTTCCGGGACGCGGGCCTCGGGGCGCCCCCGGGCGCTGACCCTTCCGAGCGGTCACGTGGCGCTGGAGGGGGTAGGGAACATGCCCGGTCGCCTGGGCGGGCGGCTCGCACGACATCGCGCCCCTTTGCTTGGTCATTGCTGTTTGCCGTTTGCCCTCGCCTTTCCCCGGCCTCCGCCGTTCTCTGCGTTCTCTGCGTTCTCTGCGTTGAAACCCCCCGCTCCCCTCTGGGTCGCGGCTAACCATGACTTTGAACTTTGACCCTGGAACCGCCCCCCGCCCCTTTTTGCCGGAAATCGAGGCGCTTGCTCCCGGCGCGGGAGCAGGCTATAATCGCGGACGCATTATCCGTTATCGGGCAGGCTGAATCCTTGGAGGTGCGATCATGCTTCTGGCGATTCTTCGGCTCTTATTCCTTCTGACGATGGCGGGAATCGGCCTGCTGTTCGGGCGGGCCCTCACGCCGTCGGACGAGCAACTCGCGATCCCCCAGTTGCCGCTCTACATGATGCTCGCCTTCATGGGGGCGGCCATCGTCGTCATCGGCCTGGACGTGGCGCTGAGACGAAAGAACATCAGCCTCGTCTCGGCCGTGTTCTTCGGCCTGGTGGTGGGTCTGGTGGTCACGATCCTTCTGGGGCCCGTGGTGGACATCACGGTCTGGATTCCCGAGAAGGCGCGCGAGCCGGTCAAGGTCGGGATCGCGGTGCTCACGTCGTACCTGGCGATCTCGTTAATCCTTCAGACGAAGAACGATTTCCGCTTCATCATTCCGTACATCGAGTTCGCCAAGCAGCAGAAGGGCGGGCGGCCGATCTTGCTGGACACCAGCGCCATCATCGACGGGCGCATCGCCGACGTCGCGGAGACGCGTTTTTTCGATTCGCCGCTCGTCGTCCCGCGGTTCGTCCTGACGGAACTTCAGACGGTCGCCGATTCGACGGACCGGTTGAAGCGGAACCGCGGCCGGCGGGGTCTGGACATCCTGAACCGGCTCCAGTCGATGGCCCACGTGGACATCAGCATCCAGGAGAGCCCCGTGCCCGCCCAGGCGGGCGACGGCGTGGACCAGAGGCTCGTCGCCATGGCCGCCAGCGTCTCCGGGCGCATCGTCACCAACGATTTCAACCTCAACAAGGTGGCGAAGGTGAGCGGCGTCGAGGTGATCAACCTGAACGACCTGGCGAACGCGCTGAAGCCCGCTTTCCTGCCGGGCGAGACCGTCGAGGTCAGCGTCATCAAGCCCGGCCAGGAGGGCGGCCAGGGCGTCGGATACCTCGAGGACGGGACCATGATTGTGGTCGAGGACGGCGAAAAGAGCATCGGACAGACCGTCACCATCACCGTGACGAGCGTTCTGCCGACGAGCGCCGGCCGCATCATCTTCGGCCGGATTGAGCCTCTCGCGGAGGGGCCGAACCGGCGGCGATCCGGCGGCGCCGGCGCGCGATGAGGCGCGGACGCCCGCTCTCGAGCGTCGCGCCGCCTGTGACGGACCTTCCGCAGAAACCCGAGGGCCACTCATGCCGACCGCCACGGTCATTTTGCCTGCCGCCGGACGCGGCGCCCGTTTTGCGATGCCCGGCGGCGGGGGTCGCGCCTCGCCGGTCGGGGCGCCGGAGACGAAGGTGTTCGTTTCGCTGGCGGGCCGGCCGGTGCTGGCCCACACGCTGGATCGTTTCGCGGCCTTGGAGGCCGTCGTCGAGGTCATCGTGCCGGTGCCTCCCGAGGCGGTGGTGTGGGCGCGCGAGACGTTCGGCGAGCGAGTCGCCTCGGGCCGGCCGCTGATCTTCGTGGGCGGCGGGGAGGACCGGGTCGAGAGCGTGGCGGAGGCGCTGGCCGCCTCGGACGGCAAATCGGACCTGGTGGTGATTCACGACGCGGTGCGTCCCCTCGTTCGCCGGGCGGTCGTCGAAGAGGCGATGCGCGTCGCGATGGAAAGGGGGGCCGCCGTCGTCGGCCGGCCGGTGGACCATACCGTGAAGCGCGTGTCGGACGGGCGCCTGGTGGCCGAGACCGTTCCGCGCGAGAACCTCTGGCTGGCCCAGACGCCGCAGGTCTTTCGCCGCGACGTCATCGCGCAGGCCTACGAGCGCCGCCGCCATGTCGTCGGCCGGGTGACCGACGACGCCCAGTTGGTCGAAGCGATGGGCGGGTGCGTGGTGATGGTGCGCGGGGACGCGGCCAACGTGAAGATCACCACAATCGAGGATCTTCGGCTGTGCGAGGCGCTCCTGGCCGGCGGCTGGCCGTCCGAAAAGTAGAAAAAGGGGACGGGAGTCGTTTTGGCGGAAAACCGCTTGGCGTGGGCACCAAGGCCGTTTTTTAAGAAACGACTCCCGTCCCCTTTTTCTCGCCGCTCTACTACCGGGCCGTCGCCGGCGCCGAGCCGGACGCGAAGGAAAACCCATGCGCGAGATGCTCTGGGTGCTGCTGGCCCTGGCGACTCCAGTCGGGCTGCTCGCCGCCGGATCGATCCTGGGAGGACCCGCCCCCGCTCCGCAGGATGCGGAACGTCCCGCCTTCGCCAAGGCTGCGGAGGGCAGGCCCGCCGGGGCTGCGCAGACGCGGAAAGGCTGGAAACTCGTCTGGGCCGACGAGTTCGACACCAAGGGCCTCCCCAACCCCAAGAAGTGGGACTACGAGGAAGGGTTTGTCCGCAATCAGGAGGCCCAGTACTACACGCGGGCCCGGTCGGAGAACGCGCGGGTCGAAGGCGGCACGCTCATCATCGAGGGACGCAAGGAAAAGTTCCCGAACCCGCAGTATCGGCCTGGGGGCAAGGGGCCGGAGGTTGCCGAGTACACGGCGGCGAGCCTGATCACGCGCGGCAAGGCGGCGTGGCGATGCGGGCGGGTCGAGGTTCGGGCAAAGTTGCCCCACGGCCGCGGCGTCTGGCCCGCCATCTGGATGCTCGGAACCAACATCGGCCAGGCGGGTTGGCCGGCCTGTGGCGAAATTGACATCATGGAATTCGTCGGCCACACGCCCGACCGTGTCCACGCCACGGTCCATTGGCGGGGCGGCGACGGCAAGCATCAATCCAGCGGCGGAAACCTGAAAGTCGAGAGGCCCTGGGACGATTTCCACGTCTATGCCGTCGAGTGGACGGACCAGCAGATGGACTTCACCTTCGATGAAACCAGGTACTTCTCGTTCCAGGTCGACCAGGCGACCGACAAGGGCGGCAACGCCTTCCGCCGGCCGCAGTACCTCCTCATCAACCTGGCCCTGGGCGGGTCCTGGGGCGGCGCCATCGACGACAAAATCTTCCCTCAAAAATATGTTATTGACTATGTTCGGGTCTACGAGCGAGCCCCGGAGAAGTAGCGCGAGGTGCGTTTTTTGAGCCGCACGCCGCCTCGATGCGCTAGGCTTTGTCTGATGAATCGGGCGTAGGCCCGAGGGCGAGCGAATTCGGCCCTGGCAAGGAGCCCGAAGCAGGCGATTCGCCTCTGAATCGTCGATGCAGGGCGACGCCGCCAGGGGCGAATGCAGCCGCCCGAAGCCAGACCGATTCATCAGACACAGCCTAGTACTGCTCGTATTTGAAATTCGCGCGGTCATCACAATAGGCTCCCGTGTACGCGGCCGCGGGCGGCCGAATCGCCGAGCTCGGATTCACAAACGTATACGTGCCGTCCCCGTCGGGGTCCTCCCGATATCCGAACACGCGGTCCGGCCCGGCCGAGATCAGGACGTAGTCCCGCCGCACATACTGGTACGACACCTGGCGTCGGAGCAGCATCATGAGGTTGCCCTGGTTGACGAATCCGTCTTCTCCCTTGGTGAGGTCTGTTGCCAGGTTGTCGTTGAAGTCGTAAACGGCCTGGGTCGGGTCCGTCGCCTCCGGGTTGCCGAATTGATCGTACCGGAAATAGAGGATCGGCATGCCGGGCTTATAGGAATCCCGGATGCTCTGTCCGTTCACGCCCTCGAAGTAAGGCCCGAACTTTTCGTCGCTCGTGCCGCCGAAAGGCATCTCCTTTTCGGTGTCGGCGGCGGTGCCGTCCCACCCCCAGCCGACGCCTCCCGGCCCTCCCAGGCAGATGGCGAGGTTTTTGTAGCCGTACGCTGTGCCAAAGGTTGGAATCGACTCATGCAGATTGTCGCTGGGCGGGTACACGCCGAAATCCTCACGGAATCCGGTCAGCCCGATCTCGATGTGATTGATCGTGTTGCCCGTCGCCACCCCCTGGGCCACCACAACGGCATAGTTCACCACCGGCATGAGGAGCATGACCAGCAGGCCGATGATGCCCATGACGACCAGCAGTTCGATCAGCGTGAACCCGCGTTTCACCGGAGCCGCTGTTTTCATGGCAGTCCTCTCCTTTCGGCCGGCGCGGCGCTAGCGCGCGTACCAGATGTCGTCGAGGGGCAGCGTAGCCTCCGCGGTCCTGTCGGTGTCGGGCACGATTCCCCCGTCTGCTTCAGATTCATAGACATAGCCGTAGCGGCGGTCCGGCCCCGGCGAGACGAGCAGATACCGCTTCGTCTTGGGTACTTGCACAGGCACAAGAGTCTGGTCACAGATTGGGCACGTGCCTGGTTCCTCGAAAAGTTCTGTATGTTCAGGGTCAGGGCATTTCCAGGCCTCGGCGGTGATGTAGAAGTTGCCGGCCTGATTCGCGCTCGTGTACCCCATGAAGGCCTGTTGGGTGAGATCCGTCACGTCGTCGGGAACCTTGTTGTCGTCCCATAAAAATCTGCCGGTTTCGGGATCCACCCGGAAATAGAGGATTCTTCCGACCACCACATCGTCCCGGAGGCCGACCGGTTGGAAGGCGTCCGTGAAGCCGGCCACCGTCTTGTCCGCATCATCAAAATAGACCACACGCGATTCCTCGGCCTCGTAGTAGGGGCCGTAGACTTTCTGGGCGCGTCCGCCAAACGGCATCAGGCCGCCCGCGGTGGTCCCCCACCCCCTCGCCGCGGGCCCGCGCAGGTAGTACACGAGGTTGGAGGCGCCGTCCGGCATGCGGCCGGAGGTCGCGTCCGCGGCATCGTACGGCTTGCTGGGCGGATAGCACCCAAAGTCGTTCCGAAACGTCTCCAGCCCCAACGCGATATCCTTCAGGATACGTTCGGTCTGGACCTTGATGATGATCGCGAAGGCCTTGGTCACGGCCGGCACCAGAAGCGTGATCAGCAGGCCGATGATGGCGATGACGATCATCAGTTCGACCAGCGTGAAACCCCGAGTTTTCCTTCGAGCCGCCATCCGGCACTCCTCGCCCCCCAAGACCTCTCAGCCCTGCCCGACCTGTTTGATCAGTTCGACGAGCGGGAGGAACAGCGCGATGACAATCGAGCCGATCGTCGCGCCCAGGAACACGACCAGCAACGGCTCCATGGCGCTCATCAGGGTGCCGACCAGGTGGTCCACTTCGCCGTCGTAGGTGTCGGCCACTTTGATGAGCATCTTGTCCAGTTCACCGGTTTCCTCGCCGACGTCAACCATATTGACCACGATGGGGTCCACGACGCCGCTCTGCCGCAGCGGCCCGGCGATGCTTTCACCTTCGCGGATCGAATCGTGGACCTGGCCCAGCGCCTGCGACACGACGGCATTGCCCACCGTTTCGCGGGTGATGTTCAGGGCTTCGAGGATCGGCACGCCGGAGGAGATCAGCGTCCCCAGCGTGCGTGCGAACCGCGCGATGGCCGTCCGGTTGGTGATGCTTCCGACAATCGGTATTTTCATCTTCACCCAGTCGAGCATGTACTGCCCCTTGCGGCTCGCCTTCGTCATCCGCAGGATCACCCAGAGCAGGATCGGCACCAACACCAGCAGGTACCAATAGCCTCCGACGAAGTGGGAGACGCCGACGAGGATCCTCGTTGGAAGCGGTAATTGCGGGATATTGAACTTGTCGAAGATCTCAATGAACCTCGGCACAATCCATTTCATGATCGCAATGAGGATAATAATTGCAATTCCAATCACCATGACGGGATAGATCATCGCGCCGACGATCCGGCGTTTCAGGGCAACGGCCTTTTCCATGAAATCCGCGAGTTTCCTCAGGATCTGGTCCAGGACGCCGCCCGCCTCCCCCGCGCGGACCGTGTGTACGTACAACCGGTCGAACGCTTTCGGATGCTTCTCCATGGCTTCCGACAGCGTCGTTCCCGCCTCGACGTCCTCGATGATGTCCTGCAAGGCGT
>Ga0307380_10004272_pt1 | contig 19387 bp, 22 predicted proteins | sample UN3MG_FD_202239 | JGI IMG/M metagenome (GOLD analysis project Ga0307380, IMG submission 202239) | Soil microbial communities from Risofladan, Vaasa, Finland - UN-3 | ecosystem: Environmental > Terrestrial > Soil > Coastal area > Acid sulfate soil | place: Finland: Risofladan, Vaasa | collected... | reverse complement strand
ATTATATGTCATAAGTCGGCTACTCATGGTTGGTTCTCCACATATCTCACATAGAACAGACTCCTCAATTTGAGCTAATTCTGGAGGATTAAATTCAATTTTTTCAATATTAAATAGATCTTCTGGTTTTGAGTTCAGCAACAACTGAATTTTTTCATCTCTTGTTGACTTTTTATCCGCAAATTCCCTGTTTTTAATTGCTAACTTTATACTTTTTTGGGTTCTTCTATCATAAAAGAAGAAATTATTCTTCCCATAATCTTGATGAACAAGATTCCCCTTCCCATATGTTGTACCCAAAATCACTTGGAGTGCATCAACGCTACAATTATCGTTCTCGACGACAGCAACTAACTCTTCATTTGGAGAATATTTATAACCGTTCTCTAAAACATATTTAGCAGCAAGAACACCAATCACTAACCCGGGACAAATATGACCATGAAATCTAACAGCTTTTTCCATTAACTCCTTAGCTTCCATTTCAACCAATATGGTTTTTATTTTGATTAAATCTCAGTTTAATTATGTTAAATTATGATCATTATAATCTTGCCGTCATTAAATATACTATTATACTTATAAAAAAAGCATTTGTAATACAAAACTAAACTAATAATTTAAGGAAGAAAAAAAGAAAGTAGTCAAAAATTTCAACAGAATTAAATAATCCGTCAAAAAATAAGTCATAAAAATTTATTAGATGAATTATATATATTTATCTTAATATTCCATATAAAAACTTACCATCATTAATATGAAATTTTTAACGGATGCAATGTTAGGCAAGTTAACGCGATTTCTAAGAATATTTGGTTTTGACACAATTTATGCTAATGATTTAATCACCTTTTTTCAACTGGATCCGGTTCCAGATAAAAATTTAATAGAGTATGCTAAAAGAGATGGAAGGATTATTATAACAAAAGATTACGCGTTATATAAGCATTACACAGAGAACAGTATTTTTCTCAAGGGAGAAGGTATATACAACTACTTAAAGCAACTCAATAAACTGTTTGGTTTAAATTTTAAATTTAATCTTAAACGAGCGAGATGTTCAATTTGTAATTCACAGCTACAAAGAGTGGAAAATAAGAATTCGATAAAAAAGCTTGTTTTAGAAGAAACATACAACAATTATGATGAATTTTATCAATGTTTAAATCTTAAATGTAAAAAATTATATTGGCAAGGTTCTCATATTGAAGATATTGAGTATAGGCTAAGTAATACTTTAGATTTTGATTAATTTTTTTATTTTTTAAAGTATTTTCCTTTGATTTCTAAGAATCTTTGTTTTGTTTTTTCAGCAAGTTCTGTGTAATTTCCCTTCATGTACATACCATATGCTTGATTTAATAATTCAAGGCATTTTCGATATTCTACGTTCTTGAAATGATTTTCTGAAAGGGATACTAAATAATCCCCTTTTTTTTTATAGAATTCGATAAATTGTTGAGAAGTGTCTATTTTTTTATCCATTCTATTTTAACTATCCAAAATTTAGTTTTAATTATAAGATATTTTATGATATTAATAATAATAAATTATCTATATTCTTTTTCACTTTCTTATCACTTATTTTTAGTAGTATATTCAAAGATTGTTTGATTTCTTGCGAAAGTCATCCATATCAATCACAGTTCCTTTTATTCGAGATTCATTAGCTGCAAACGCCATTAAATGACTTTCAAGGCATTCTCTAGCATTTGTTAAGGGTTGAATGATTTTAGGGTTTCTTAATGATTCGAGAAAAGCATCAACTAATTTTGGATCTCCCCCACCATGTTCAGATGTGCTGAGCGATAATTTTTGTTTTAAAATAATTTGTTTTTCCCCAGAAAAATGATTATATAATGTTAATTTTTTATTAGAATCGTGAAATTCTCCTATAAGAGTTGCTTCTGTTCCATCAATTCTCAGAGTTCTACCTTCTCTCTCACTAAATCCATGCATTGTAAAATTAGCTGTAACACCATTTTCAAACTCAATATTAACTACTTGGTGATCAACTACATTATTATTACAATAATAGACACATCTACCATATTGACTTTTTTTAAGAATTTTTATTTTCGCTTCGTCTGAATAATCTTCTTCTTGTCCCGAATATATATAATAAACGGGCCATTCACTCCAATATCTCAATCTTTTAAAAGGGGGTATTATTTTAGCTAAGAAAGTTAATAATTTGATATGATCCTTTCTTAACTTACCTAAAAATTTATATACTCTATTTTTTCCTTTTAGCATAATTTGAATTATTGGGATTATATCAATATATGTCCTTGGAGCGTAATATTTACATGAATTTTTCACAGGGCATCCATTTAAACAAAATTTTGGAGCTCCTGGAGGTGCATTCTCAGATTTAAAATGGAATAAGTTACCAAAAGAACTTATCTTTTTTGGAACGGAACCTACCATCCAGTATAATAAATCTAAATCATGACAAGCTTTCGCCAAAATCATTGGTGAAGATTTTTCCACATTAGCCCATGGTCCTCGAACATAACTGTGTGCCATATGATACCATGAAATATTTTCTCGGTGTGAAATATTAACAATATCTCCAAGCAATCCCTTCTTAATAATGGTGAAAATTGTTAAAAAAAATTCAGTATATCTTAAAACATGACTCACTCCTAAAATTCTTCCTGTTTCCTCTGCTTTCTTAACAATTTTAACGCAATCATTCAATCTATGCGCCATAGGTTTTTCTAGCATAACATGATATCCTTTGTCTAATGCAATTAAAGTAGGTTCTGTATGCATTTGGTCTTGAGTACAAATAAAGATGAGATCAGCAAGTTTTTTTTCAGAAAGTAAATCTTCCCAGCTTTCATAACATCTACTAGAAGGGATATTATGTAATTTTGCAAAATTTTCACGTCTTGATCTAATAGGTTCTGCTACAGCTACAAATTTAATTCTTTCCTTATTTTTCATAGCATAACTTCCATAGACATGAAATCCTCTCATTCCTGCTCCTAATAACACAGCCGTAACTAACGTATTCATAATAAAAACCCATTAGTTCAAATTAGTAATTTGAAGAATTGAATTTGATAATATTTAATACCTAATTTAATTAATTATTTCATAATTATAGAAGTGATTATTCACTCTCATTATCTACATTGCGATTTAGGTTTTGTTCCCTAAAATTAAAAACTATTTTAGCAATTTGTCCTAAATAATTAAGAGGATTCATGGTGCTTCCACATTTACTGCATTTAAAGTCAATCATTCCTTCAATTGATACCATTATACCATCTTCACAAATGGCACATTGCTCAAAAGACCATCTGTCTATTATTTTAATTATGTTATTAATAAATTTTTCTTGTACGGATATATTCATGCTAATTCACTTCTTATTATTCTCTAATTATTATTAATACTTTTTAATATTTATTTTAGATTTTCCCGTGGATCACACCAACTATGGTAGAACTTTTCTTTTAGGAATCTATAATCCGGGGAATATACCCTTCAATTAATAAACAATCAAGTAAAACGTTCGCAGTCATAGCTTCGATTGCTGAAACGATCCTAGGCACTATACATGGATCATGACGACCAGAAAATTCTACTTCTACGTTCTCCATTTTTTCAATATTAACTGTTTTCTGAGGAATACCTATCGAAGCAGTTGGTTTAACTGCAACCGTAAATTCAATCGGCATTCCTGTTGATATCCCCCCGATTATTCCACCAGCATCATTTTTACTTGTTTGGATTCTTCCATCCTTAAGAATCCAAGGGTCATTATGTTCAGAACCTTTCATACTACTTGCCTTAAATCCAGCACCAAACTCTATACCCTTTATTGCAGGAATCGCAAAAATTGCTTTGCTTATACTTGACTCGAGACTATTAAAAATTGGGCCCCCTTTTCCTTTAGGAAAATTAAACACTATGCATTTTATAGTTCCACCGATCGAATCCTTTTGATTTTTAACCTTCTCAATCAATTCTTCCATTAACTTTGCCTTCTCTGGGTTAATAGATCTTACAAGAGATTTCTGCCTTATTTCATGCAATTTTTTAATCTCACCTAAAAGATAATTTTCTTCATCCCTTATATTTCCAATACTCTTAGTATATGCGAATACAAAAATATCATATTTTTCTAAAATTTGTTTTGCTACCGCACCCGCCATCACAAATCCTGCTGTAATTCTTCCAGAAAATCGTCCAGATCCTCGAAAATCGGAAAATCCACCATATTTCGTTAATGCAGTATAATCTACGTGTGAAGGTCTTAAAAAATTTTTATATTTTGAATATAGTGCTGAATCTATGTCTTTATTTTCAATTAATAAACAAATTGGTGCTCCGGTGGTTTTATTATTGAAAATACCAGATAAAACACTAACTCGATCCTGCTCTAAACGATTAGTAGTTACGAATGATTGACCGGGTTTTCTTCTATTAAGCTCGTTTTGTATAAAATCTAAATCGAAATTTAATCCCGCGGGTACACCATCTAAAATAATTCCCACTATTTCTCCATGGCTTTCACCAAAGGATGTTATTCTAAATATAGTCCCAAAGGAATTATCCATAATTTTAAGATTTTCTAAGGTTTTATTAAAAAATAGGTTTACATGATTATTTAATTAATATTATATCTATAAATTTCTATTTATTATTTAATGAATCTTAAAATAAACCCAATAGCAAGGGGTTTAAATGGTGAAATCACAGCGCCCGGATCTAAAAGCTATTCGCACAGAGCATTTATTTCCGCAAGTTTAGCTGATGGTATTTCAATAATCAAAAATCCCTTAGTGTCTGGAGATGTGGGAGTGACTATTAATTTACTACAAGTATTAGGTGTTCGAACTCTTAAAAAAAGTGATAATACTTATATCATTAAGCGCGATAAAGACGCCTATAGATCTCCTAAAAAACCTATAGACTGTAGAAACTCTGGAACAACTATTAGAATTTTCAGCGCTTTAGCTTTACTAATTGAGAAGGGTTTAACCTTAAAAGGAGAATTTTTTAAGCTTAAACGACCAATTCTTCCACTCCTCAATGCGCTTGAACAACTTGGAGGAAAATTTAAATTAACAGATGATAAACTTAAAATCAGACGTAAAAAAGTTTTATGTAATAAAATTAAAATTCCCGGGGATATAAGTTCGCAATTTATTACCGCTTTGTTAATGTTATGTCCTTTATTAAAATGCAAAGATAAAGACTTTATTGAAATTGAATTAATTACATCATTATCCTCTAAATCGTTTATAGATATCACTATAGATATATTACAATTGTTTGGAATTAATGTTCAAGCTAATTTTGAAACAGGAAAGTTTTATATAACAAATGAACAAACTTATAGATCACAGTCATATACTATTCCTGGAGATTTTTCCTCGGCAGCATTTATTTTAGCAGCTGGGGTTTTATCTCATAAATCTTCATCTGTAATTGTTAACAACTTGAACCTTAATAATTACCAACCAGATAAAAAAATTCTTGAGATCTTAAAGGAAATGGGAGCAAATATTATTTTTGACAAAGAAAAAGATCGGGTCATCGTACATGGAGATATAAATACTTACCCATTAAAAGGTGTTGAAATTAACTGCATTGATATCCCCGATTTATTTCCAATTTTATCTGTTATAGGTGCTTTTGCAGAGGGTAAAACAATTTTATACAATGCTTCTAATTTACGATTAAAAGAAACTGATAGAATCTCTGTAATGGCTCGAGAACTAAGGAATATGGGTGTTAAAGTTATTGAAGAACGGGATAAAATGACTATTTTTCATAGTGATAAATTAGTTGGAACAATGATCAATCACAATAATGATCACAGAATTGCAATGGCTTGCAGCATTGCTGCTTTATATGCGGATTCTAGTTCTTCTATTCAAAATAGTAATATTGTGAAAGATTCATATCCTTCCTTTTATGAAGACTTAAAAGAATTAGGAGTGCAAATTGAGATACTTTAAAATTTTTTAAAAATCTATCTGAAACTTTTTTGTCTTCGTGCTCTAGCTTTTTTCCCTCCGAATTTTTTCGGCTCTGTTCTTCTCGAATCTCCACTCAATAAGGAATCATCATATTCTCTGAAGGTTCTTTCAATTGTTTTTGTACCAATTAATTTATATATTGATTTTGCAATTGCCATACGTACAGCATCAGTTTGACCACTCTTTCCCCCACCCTTCACACTAATTGTAATATCGCATTTTTCAACTTTTGGATGGTTTACTATTTCAAGGACTTCTTGAATTCTTAATCGAGCTATTTCTGGTTCATATAAATTTAAAGGTATATTATTAATCTTTATTTGCCCTTTTGCAGGGTGCCTCAAAACGGCTCTAGCAATAGCAGCTTTTCTTTTTCCTGATGACTGAACTACTTTCATCGACATTTACTAAACCTCAATTTCACTTTTTTTCCAACCAATTCGTTGGCATAAATTTTCTAAGGTAATATACCTGTTATAATATGAAAGTCTTTGTTTATTTACATTATTAATATTATTAGGCACCAATTTTTGATACCTACTTTTAAATCGTTCTGGAATATCCGATATATAAACATGAACTCTTTTAAGAGCTTCTTTTCCACGTAATTTCTTTCTTGGTAGCATTTGTTTAATAACCCTTCTCATAAAAGTATCTGGTCTTCTTTCATGAAATGGTCCTCTGCGCGGATTGGTTGCTGTTGAAATATTAAGTTTTGCTAAATAATTTTCATGAATATCCCTTTTTGTTCCACTAATAATAGCATCTTTTGCATTAATAATTACTATATACTCCCCCAATAAAGCTTTTTTAGCAATATGGCTACAGAAACGCCCTAATATGTTGTTTGATGCATCAAATAATTGATATTCAATAACCATAAGATTTTCACTACTTATAAGATCTTAATTATTTTAATAAAAAACCTTAACTCCACTACCTTTAGCATTCTGTTCTACTAATTCTTCAATTTTTATTAATTTACTCCCAGATGCTTCAATTTTCTTTTTTGCTGATTTTGAATATTCTAAACATGCAATTGTTAGAGCATGATCCAATTCTCCCATCCCTAATACTTTTCCCGGAATAACTATTACATCATTTTTATTTGTCTTCTTGTTAATTCGGTATAAATTTGCTTTAACTCTGTTTCTTCTTGGACCACTTAATTTTTTTGAGACTTTTTTCCATATTTTTATCTTGGATTTCCACAAATCTCTTATGAGTTTTCTAATATAATAGTTGCTTGGACCAGTTACTTTATGAGACATTAGAAAGCTACTACTCTTATTTTATTTAATCTGATATCTTAAATTTATAATATTTTAATAATTTTTTGATAAATTATGATTCTATCTCTGCTCCTTCAAGTTTTTCAACAAATTCATCAATTTTCTCTAAGAAGATCTCAAATGTTTTCTTGATAATTGTCTCAAATGGAAGAACTCCATCACTTTCAATTGAGAAGATGTACGTATTATCTTTCCAGCTTACTTTTATAGCTTTTTCTGGACATTCCTTTTGACATGAGTTGCACAATGTGCATGTTTTCCAATAATCTTCTACTAACATGGGAGTTTTTTTATTTGAGAAATCGTATAATTTTTCAGGACACAATCTCGACACTAAACATTTATCCGGGCATTTAGTACATTTACTATTATCAAAATCTATTTCAGGATAAAATCTGTAAAAAACATTTGAAACAGCTTGCCATTTAACATGATCTTTAGCTATTCCTAATATAGAATATGCCTCGATTATTACTTTATCATTTTTATCAATTTTTACTAGTGGAATCTTTGGATTAACTGGAATAATTTTAGGATCGTTTGAATTCAAATTTCCTGAATATATTTGTAGGGGTGTATTGGTTGTGTTAGTAACTTCACATGTTAAAGAAACTTGACAAAGAGGACACCCATATCCCTCGCATTCGCACTCTCGTGGAAGTTTATATGTTTCTAAATCGGTAGTTAAAGGCATCATTGAAAGTCTATGTGCTATTATTTCATCGTATAAAGGCGAATCATTTTTTAAAATAATAACCTCATCTACAGCCATAACGGGTATCTCAGAAATTATAATTCTGCGAATAGCATTCGCCATTTCAACAGAGATCCCATCTACCACAAATATAAGTTTCCTTTCGCTTTTTTCGAGAACTTCAAGACTCATGACTTTCATTAATTCTAAATTATAATAAGTCTTAAATGAATCGTATAAGATAAGTTTTATTATTCCAATAAAAAAATAAGAATAAATATTATTAGTAAAACTTCAAATATTCATATGCTTTGCTTGAAGACTGAAAGCAATACTTTATTTCTTGGAAACCTTGCCTAAATTCAGCCACGTCATTTTTTATCTTTTTAGGGTCCTTTTTATCAATTAGTAGTTTTTTAAAGAAATCAGCAATATCAACCATTTCATTTTTTCCCATCCCAAGCCGAGTTATTTCAGAGGTCCCCATTCTTAAACCACCTGGATTTTGATAATGTCTACCCGCAGCGATGTCAAATGGTAAAAGATTACGATTAAGGATAATGTTAGCTTCTTCTAGTATCTTCTCGATGTCTCCACCCAATCCAATAGTTTTCTCAAAGTCTGTAATATCAACCACAATCTGATGAGATTCAGTAAATCCTTTATGTTCCATTAATACTTTCAAACCAATATCAGATAAAGCTTGTCCAAGAGCTTTGGCATTTTCAATAACATTTTTATGGTATTCTTTTCCAAATTCTAACATTTCTGCTAACGCAATACTCAATCCAGCAACATTATGTAGATGATGATTAGATAATAAAGCTGGAAAAGCACAAGATCTCAATGTTTCAACTAAATCTTCTCTATTTGATACTAATGTTCCATGTTGAGGTCCTGGAAGTGTTTTATGTGTACTCATAGTCATAGCATCTGCTCCTTCTCTTAAAGGGTCTTGAAAATACCCAGAACCAATCAAGCCAGCAACATGGGCAGCATCATAACCAATATATGCTCCCACTTCTTTCGCAACTTCTCCAAGTTCTTTAACGGGGTGTGGGAATAAAAATACTGAACCACCAAATAAAACTAATTCAGGCTCAAATTCTCTTATAATTTTTGCAGAAGCATCAATATCTAAGTTCATTTCATCATTATCAAAAGCTAAATATTCTACATTTATTCCTCTAGTTGTACCAGCTGTACCAAAAATTTCTCTACCACTTTTTGCGAATCTTGGTCCATGTGAAATATGACCGCCACGAACAATAGACATACAGCACATCTTACCATTATTATCGGACGTAAAAGCATTATACATAACTAAGTTTGCTACAACTCCAGATACTGGTCGTACATCAGCATGTAAACAATCAAAATATTCTTTTGTAAGTTCCATGCAAATATCTTCTATTTGATCAATATAAGTGCAACCCGCATAAACTCTCTCTCCACTCCAGCCTTCTGCATATCGATGTGAAAAATCAGAGGCACAAGCTTCATCCACAGCGGGGCTGGTAATATTTTCAGAAGCGATGAGAGGAATCGATTTTTGGAACCAATCGTGATGTTCTTGTAATAGAGTTCTGATTTCAGCTACTTTTTTCTTCAAATTTAATCTTCCTTTCCATTAATTTTAAATATTATTAAGGTAATAAACCTACAATTTTTTTAAACCTTATTCAGATTTCTTAATTTTTTAATAAAATTTCTTTAAATATATTATTACTCCTAAAGATTACTTCGGGTTGATACAAAATTTAATTGTAGCTTAAAGGAATTCAATCTTTAGATTTTTCTAGAATTAATCTGGCTTCAAATAAATTTAACTTTTTCCCCGCTTTTTGCTTTTCTAGTGCTGTAGCTAATTTATCCTGTTTAATCTTTTCAATCATTTCATTTTTTTTTGATATTTGGTCAAATCTTGCTGCTAGTTTTTGGTTATGTCCGTATGGTTTCTTCCCTTTGTATGATTTCTTTCTTTGGGTCATTACCTTTAAGTATTGTTCATGATATCGATCAGCTGTTTTTTTGTTTTCAATTAATTCTTCTTCGAGTTTTTTCTTATCTTCCTTTAATTTATCGACGTTTTGAAACTCTTGTAGCATTTTAGCATGATTTTCTTGAGATTTATCTGACCATTTATTTAATTGTTCATAGATCTTATTCAAATTGATTTTAACAATTTCAATTTTCCTCTCAATTTTAAAAATATCACTGTTTTTTTGTTCTGATAAAAATTCTTGTTTCATTTCTGCTAATTCTCTTATTTTATCAATTATGGTATTTTCCTCAGTAATATCAAGTTTTTCTGTTTCAATTCTTCTCTCCAAATTATCAATTGTTCGTTCAATTTGTTTCATTGAAAGAATTTGTTTCTTATCTTTATTTTTTGTTTCAGGTTTTTGTAAATTAATTTTTTCTTCTATTAAGGTATCTAATAGTGTCTTATACTCAATTTTTTTTTCTTTTAATTGTTTTACCTTATCATTCCAGTAATCTCTTTTCTTTCTGTATTGTTCCTTAGCGATTTTTAGAGATTTTGCAATTTCTATCTCAATATCTTGGAGATCATTTATAAATTGTTTTGTTTTTTGATTTAATTCGTCCCTTTTTTGCCGTAAATTCTCTATTTGGGACTGAAGGTCTCTAAAAGAAGTTCGAGATATTTGAGCGTTATGGGGTCTCTCTCTACTCATAAATTAATTCATTAAAGAGTATTTATAAAAAAGATTTTTTATAAGTTTAATATATTTGAGAGTTGTAGATTTTTTATATATTTATTGTAAATAAATTAATAATAAAAGAAAGCCTTCTTATAACCAATTAAAGATTTAGATACTTTAGAAATAAAAAGAGATTGTATTTAGAATGAGCTCCGAATTTATTAAAGATAACGATTTGATCTTTTTGATTCTTGACGAAAAACGACGATGGCTTATTCAAGTGAAAGCTGGTGAAAAATTCCACTCACACAAAGGAATTATTGAGTTTGATGATGTAATCGGAAAAGTATTTGGTTCCGTAATTTTTTCGAAACCTCTCGAAACTCAAGGCTATAAATTTTTTGCATTAAAACCCTTGCCATCTGATTATATTCTTCATATGGCTAGGAAAACTCAAATTATTTATCCTGAAGATGCTGGAATGATTCTATTATATTCAGGAATCGGACCGGGAAGTATAGTTGTTGAAGCAGGATGCGGTTCTGGAGCGCTTACATGCATTCTAGGTAATTATGTTCGCCCAAATGGGCACATTTACTCTTATGATATTAGTGAAAAATCACTTAAAAGAGCAACGGCAAATATCCTTAAAGCAAAGTTAAAAGATATCGTAACAATTAGATATGGAGATCTGATAAGGGAAGATTTTAACCATAAGAATGTCGATGCAATTGTTTTAGATCTAGCTACTCCTTGGGATGCCATCGAAAGAGTCAAGAATTATTTAAGATTTAGTGGCATTTTAGTATCTTTTTCCCCAACCATTGAACAAGTCAAAAAAACGGTGTCAATGTTGAACAAGAATGATTTTATTGAGGTAAAAACATATGAATTAATAAAAAGAAAAATCCAAGTAAAAGAAAATGCTACACGTCCAGAAGTGAGAATGGTTGGTCACACTGGATATTTAACCTTTGGGCGAAAAATAAAAAATATTAAAAATCCTTATCGAGAGAGGAAAATGAAAACTAATGAATATGTAAATCTAAATGGAATGCCGTTAAGAGGGTGAAGGTTTTATGGAAATTAACTATGAAGATTTCTCAAAACTCGATATTAGAGTAGGTTTAGTTAAAAATTGTACAAAAATACCCAAATCAAAAAACCTCTATAAATTAATGGTAGATTGTGGAGGGAAAGATCTAATACAAATTGTGACTGGGATCGCTCCGTTTTACTCGATAGAGGAGTTAATTAACGAAAAATTAGTGATTTTAACAAATTTAAAACCAAGAACAATTATGGGTTTCGAAAGTCACGGTATGCTTCTTGCGGCTGATATCAATAATGAACCCTTTCTATTAAAAATTGATGAGAGAAAACCAGTTCCGCCCGGATCTAAAATAAAATAGTTAAAAGCCTTTCATTTGAGCGCCAGTTCTAAATTCTTTCTTCTTCTTAAATCTTTCAGTTCTAAAAAAATGCTTCTTTTTTTCTGGTAAAATATCTAAATATTTTCTTAAAATATCTTCTATATATTCTTTAGTTGGTTTACTACTTGTGATTTTATTTGGATCAGATAGATATTCTAATATTTCTTTATCTTTGGACTCATAAGATAAACCTAAATTTTTAAGAGGAATATGCACAGAATGTAAAAACCATCCTATTTTTTTCTCTTCATGGGCAATAACTTTTAATATATTGGCTTCTTCTTTTTTAATTTTAAAGTCTAAGAGCTTTTTCCCTGGTTTTATTATTATTGTTGCATAATCGGGAATTTTTGATTTTGGATCGTGTATCTTTTTAAGAAAATCTTCTAATCTCTTACTCATAATTGATTCAAAAAGTTCGAATAGTTGAAAACTAGATAGATAAATTAAAATTCATAAATAAATTTATTATTTAATAGATTTAGCCTAAATTCATTATTATTTAGTGGAAAGTAAAATGAACTCTTTAGAAATGCCACTCTTAAGAAATCTCCTAATAAAAAAGAAAATTTGTATCTTAGGGGGGACTGAAAATTATAAGGATGAGTTTCAAAAAATATTGAGTTCAAATTCCTTACCGATAGAAAATAAACAAAATATTGGAGTAAATATTAGCAAAATTGATTTTTCATTTAAAAAATATGAAAAATTTGAATTTCTTTTATGGAATATTGATTGTAGGCAACAGAGAGCTTATTTGCGAACTATTTTTTATAATGGGGCAGAAGCTATAATAATTTTCATTTCTGAAACAAAAGTGGATCAAATTTTGTACTATTTTAATGAAATCCAAGCACGAATACCATCAATTACTATAATTTTTTGCATAATCCTTGAACACTTTACTAGAGAAGAAATTATTAACAGGTATTTAAAAAGTAAAGATTTTGATTCAATTATAAAATCAAATAATGCTTATATTAATGAAATATCTGAACCCTTAGACATTCTGGATCAAATATGTTCAATTTTTTTAAAGAGAAATAAATATAAAGAAATGGAAAATGTTTATATTATAGACTTTATTCCGTTAAATCTCCTTTTCGATCATTCTGATGTCACTGATGAATGCAATGACTATTTTGAACCTGAAACACGTAATACAAATATTCTTCGAGCAATAAATACAGAACAATTGATAAAATATATTTTAAACTTAAACTTGAAAGTTCAATTCGAATCTGATAATTGGATCCGAGTTAAAAATAAGGAACTTGGTAACTTTTCAATTTTTCTTAAAAATGGTAATGTATATTATTATCCAAAAATATGTGAAAAATGCCGGGATGCCAAATGCGTAAAATTCAAAAAAGCTCCTTTTTTTATTTGTATTGAAGCGGGAGAATCAGCGGGTTGGACAAATATCGATGGATTTGAACAAAGTGAACTTCTCATCATAACTAAAATACTTGCTTTAAAAGAAGGAAATGAAAAAAATTTACCTAAATCAGTGCTAAAGCAGATTAAAAATTTAAATAGATGTGAAAGATTAAAGAAATGAAAAATGACTGCAATTTTAAAAACATTTGATTTAAAGACAAAAGCATATTATGACGTAATTAATATTACTGAGCAAGTTCAACATTGTATTAACAATAGTAATATCAATAATGGAATTGTAAATGTTCATGTAGCAGGATCCACAGGAGCAATTTCTACTATAGAGTATGAACCAGGTCTGGTAAAATATGATATAAAAAATCTCTTAGAAAAGCTAATTCCCTATGATGAACGCTATAAACATCACGAAACATGGCATGATTATAATGGAGCAGGACATTTAAGAAGTTTCCTAATAAAAACTACTCAATTATTTCCATTTAAAAATCAAAAATTAATATTAGGAACGTGGCAGCAGATAATATTCATCGAATGTGATGAAAAAGCGAGATCAAGAAAAATATATTGTATGATTATTGGCGACTAAAGTATTTTGAATATATAAAAAAAAACTAGATTTAGTTTATTAAGTTTTAGAACTTTTTATTAAATTATCCAATTCTGATATTATTAACTGGTACTTATCCCGAATCCGAATTTTCTGAAATTTATTTGTAAGGTCTATAACAGATTTATCAAATTGCTTTACTTTTTCAGTAAATACAGGGATTTTTTTCATTGTTTTGTAAGTATCTTCTTTAAGACTAATTTGATACTCTAAATTTTCCAAAAATTTGTTTTGTTCTTCTATCAATCACATCATCTCTTTTATGAATTAATTCATTGGGTAAAATGAGATTATTCACTTTAAAAAAGATAAATATCATTTATATGTCATCAAAATTTCTCTGAAATCACTAATCTTTTAGTAATTTCTCCCAAGAAATTGAAATTATAAGCATAGGAGTAATATTTAGATACGATCTCAATATTATAGCAAGCAATATAACCAATAGTTCCAAGATTAAAATTGAATAACTCTATTTCGCTTTCGCAGAAATTTAAATTTAAATGACTCTATTATTTTATTAACTTCGATATAATGCTTAAACGAATATGAGCTGAAAATTTGTGGAAGGTTTATTCTTAAAAATTATTGTAAGTGGACTCGATAATGCTGGTAAAACTTCAATCTTAACAGCGCTTGATAAGAAGTATGATTTTGAGAAGGATATTGTACAACTTAAGCCCACTATTAGAATAGAATATCATAAGATGAACTTCTTAAGAAATAATACGGTATTCTGGGATATGGGTGGCCAAGAAACATATCGAGAGATTTATGTCAATTACCAAGATGTTTATTTTGATGCTACTGATTTATTAATCTACGTAATAGATATTCAAGATCCACATCGATTTGATAACTCACTTGAATATTTGAATGCAATTTTAAGCTTCTTTGAAAAGAGTGAAATGAATGTTCCAATAATAATAACATTTCATAAATACGATCCTGAGTTAAAAGCGGATGAAGAAATTCTTGCAAATATTGAAAAATTAAGAGAAAAAATATTAAATGATTATCCAAATTTCAATATATTATTTCAACAAACTTCAATTTATGATATAATTTCTATCGTCCAGTTAGTCTCATATGGGCTTTCTGTATTTGATAAAAAGTTTTTTCAACTTTCAGAGTTATTAGAATATTATTTAGAAATTTTTAAATGTCACGCCCTAATCATATTTGATCGAAATGGAATTATAATTTCTGAATATTATAGTGAAATCAATCCCGAAATTTATGTTGAGCTGCTAGAATCCATTAAAGAACATCTCTTCTTACTTAAACGTATGGATGAGGAAAAATATGAAGGTAATTTTGATTTTACTTCAACTGAAGGTCAACTCTTTTCATATTTATTAAGGAAGACTATAAATAATGATATGTTTTTCGTGTCTGTAGTACTTAAGGAACAAGAAAAAGAAAATTTCTTCGAAAACTTCCCAGAATTTCTTGAAAACTTAACTACAATTTTAAAAAAATTAATGTAAAAAAATATGTCAAGAGAAGTAAATTTTTAATCGATATGTAAAAGAATTCGAGCTTTATCAATTAGTTTTTCTTTTTTTTTTCTATGGTTTTCTATGAATTTCAAAACTTTCTCAATACATTCTTGTTTATGATCTCCACACATTAACTCACCCTTAACACACATTTCAAAGTCTTTAGCTAATTTCTCGTCATCTTCTTCAAAGTGATACATTAAAATTTTATAAATCATGCACTTTTGAGGTTCACCACCTAACTCACGTTGTTCTTTCAAGTTTCTTCTACCCCCTGTAAGTGCTGCTTTAATCTTTCTCTCAATTGAATCAAGAGATTCATTGAATGTAAAATAACTATTAGGATTTCTCTTAGCCATCTTTTCTGAGCCATCTATACCAGATAATAAATAATGATAGGTCGCACCTGGTAAGAAAAATTTCTTATAATTTCTACGTGTCAAATCTCTGGTAAGACGTAAATGAGGGTCCTGATCAATTCCGACGGGTACAATCGTTGGTTGGGGTCCTTCAACTACTTGTGGGAGTATGATATCTCCTACTTGTATTAATGAAGATATATAAAGTCCAAATGTCCGATCACCATAAATAGCTTTTAACATATTCTGAGTGACAAGCCTACTAACCTTAAAACAAATATCCTTTACTTTTGGCTCTTTTGATTGTCTCCAAATGTATGCTTTTTCTGGAGATGGATCCAAACCAAGAGCTAATATGTCAGCAATATTATCGACAGCTGTTTCTTCTGCTTCTTCCCATGGTATTCCATTATCTTCCCAACTTTCAATATCTGCGATTCCATAATAAGCCTTTCCTCCCATTTTCTGAAATTCCACGATCTCTAATGCTGTAGTTGATGTACCTAAGTGAAATGGTCCAGAAGGTTTAATGCCACTCATTACTGCCCATGATTGACCTTTTTCTATAGCTTTATATATAAGTCCTAAATCACGATGTCCAAAAATAATTTTTCTACGAATAAACCGGTTATTACTCATTTTCTGTCGAAGTGATTCAGATATTTCCTCAATTCCAAACTCTTTAATTAATTTAGCATAATCTTCTTCCTCAAGTGAAGATGCTCCCCAAGGGTCTATTTTGAAATCCTCAGTCATATTTTTCTCTCTCTTTTAATGTTTGTTAATAATAGAAATATATCTATTATAATAAATTTTAATTTCAATTCAATAAATAAATAACATTACTTTAATCGACAAAGGAATAATGAAACGAATTTTAAAAAATTTTCATTGAAAACTAGATTTTAATTTAAATTATTATAAAATTTTATATATTTCTCAAAATAAAATATATTGATCTTAATATATCTCATATTTTTATTTGGATTGATTTTTAATGAAGAAGGAGAAAGTTCTAGATGAAATAGACAAACAAATTATCCGTATACTTCAAGAAAATGCTAGAACTTCTTATAGGGAAATTCAAGATAAATTAGGAATCTCAATTGGAACTATACATAATCGAATTACTAAATTAAAAAAGACTGGTGTAATAGAAGGTTATACACTCAGACTCAATAACGAAAAACTCGGGTATAAATTAACCTTTTTGATAAGAATCAATGTAGATGGAAAATTTACTGAGGAGATATTAAAGGATATCGCTAAAAAACCTGAGGTTTGTAGTGTTTTTCACACGACTGGGGAACAATCAGCAGCTTTGATTTGTAGATTTAAAGAGTCTGAAGATGTCCATAATTTTATTAGACAGCTAAACAACATACATAGTGTAACCCGTACAAATTCAAATATGATTCTAAAAGAGTATAAGAATACTTCTTTTATAGAAATCTAAAATCGAAGCTTCTAGGTCACCGATAGCAGAGCAATACTTTATTTTGAGATTTTAAACAGCAGTAATTCTATTACTTCTGAGCAAAAGTTAAAAATTTTAGGAAAAATTAAAAAATTGAAAGAAGTAATAACTTCTGATGATTTTGATGAAATTGATTTCAGAACTCATGATTTATCATCTTTTTAAAGGATAATATAACCCGTACAAATTCAAATATGATTTTAAAAGAATATAATTACACTTTTTTTATTGAAATTTAAAATCAAATAAAATTAACTGTTATTGAATTTGATAAAATTTTTATGACATAGAGATCTTTATAAATAATAATTCAAATTTCAAAAAAAAAGTGTAATTAAAATGTCAAATGTACCAATTATAATACTTAAGGAAGGAACAGAGGAAGTACGTGAGAAAGAAGCTCGAAAACAGAATATTACAGCAATGGTTGCGATTGCAGAAACCGTACGATCCACTCTAGGACCTAAAGGAATGTCAAAAATGCTTGTTGATTCCCTTGGTGATGTTACAATTACTAATGATGGAGCAGAGATTCTTAAAAATTTAGACATCGAAAATATAGCTGCAAACATGATGGTTAATGTAGCAAAATCGATTGATGAAGATATTGGTGATGGCACTACTTCTGCTGTAATTTTTTCTGCTGCTTTACTAAACAACGCCTTAGAATTGGTTGAGCAAGGTATTCATCCGAGACCTATTACTCATGGATATAAGTTAGCAGCTGATAAAGCACTTTCAATTATAAAAGAAATATCAATAAGAATTGCAAGTGACGATGATGAGGTTCTTAAAAATGCTGCAAAAACAGCTATGAATTCTAAGGATATTGCTCCCTTGAAGGACTTTTTTGCAAACTTAGCCCTAAAGGCAATAAAACAGATAGCAGATGAGAAAGGAAATAATTTTGCAAAAGTAAGCAACGTGAAAATCGTTAAAGCACCAGGGAAATCCCTAAGAGATACTGAATTAATTAACGGAGTATACACACAAAAAGAAAAAGTAAATTCTATGATGCCTGTGTCTATAAAAAATGCTAGAATTGCTGTTATTAGAAGAAAATTAGATGTAAAAAAGACAGAATTTGATGCTCAAGTTCGTATTTCAAGCCCGTCTGATATTCAAAAATTTCTAGACCAAGAAGATAAAATTCTGTTAGATTATTTAAAAATCTTTAAAGATTTAGGAGTAAATATGATTGTAAACAGCAGTGATATCTCTGACAAATTTGGTGCATATTTAGCAAAGGAAGGGATTGCTGCTATAAAAAGCGTCAGTGAAAGTGATTACAAATCAATATTAAAGGCTGTTGGTGCAAAACTTGTTGATGATTTAACTTCACTTTCAGAAGATGATTTAGGATTTGCAGAAAAAATCCATTTTGAAAAACTTGGAGATGATGAATATACCTTATTTACAGGATGTAAAAATCCTAAGTCTGTGTCTATTTTGATTAAGGGGGGTCTAGATAAGATTCTTAGTACGGCTGAAGTCTCGTTAAACGATGTATTGTCAGTTATAGCTAAAATAATAGATACTAAGACCGTAGTAGCTGGGGGAGGTGCAATATATATCGAACTCGCTAAAAGAATAAGAGCTTATGCGAACGAAATTAGCGGAAAAGAACAACTTGCTGTGAATGCATTTGCCATAGCACTCGAAGAAATCCCGAAAACTTTAATCAAAAATGCCGGATTAGAAGAAATTGAAAAGTTAACTGAATTAAGGGCAGCACATAAAACTGACGATGATAAATGGATAGGAATCGATACGATTACAAATACTATTGGAGATAATTATAAAAAGGGAATTGTTGAACCCGCCGAACTAATAAATCATATTATAAAATCTGGTAGTGAGTTAGCGAATCTTATCTTAAGAGTAGACAGAATCATAAGTGCAAAGGGTAGTAGACCTGCAGGATTATAATAGTTAAAACAATTCTATTTTTATT
>Ga0307380_10004271_pt1 | contig 19390 bp, 16 predicted proteins | sample UN3MG_FD_202239 | JGI IMG/M metagenome (GOLD analysis project Ga0307380, IMG submission 202239) | Soil microbial communities from Risofladan, Vaasa, Finland - UN-3 | ecosystem: Environmental > Terrestrial > Soil > Coastal area > Acid sulfate soil | place: Finland: Risofladan, Vaasa | collected... | reverse complement strand
GCTCAAGGTCGGCAACGTGCCCGGCATCGACAGCGCCAAGGTCGAGGTCGCGGGGCTGAAGGCCGACAACACCCCCGGCAAGGCCGCAAAGGCCAAGCTCAAGGCGAAGCCGAAGAAGCGCGGCAAAAAGAAGCGGCGCTGAGGCCGCGCCGCGCCTAGCCCGATGTGGCGCGGCGACGGCGCAGGCGCCCCCGCAGGCCGTTGCGGTCCTTGAGGATCCGCTTTGCCGCGTTGTGTCCGGCAGCCGCCATCACGCCGCCACCGGGGTGGGTGCCGGCGCCGCAGAGGTAGAGGCCGCCGACCGGGGTGCCGTAGTGGGCGAGGTCGGGGGTCGGGCGCATGAAGGCCATCTGATCGAGGCCCTGCTCGCCCTGGAATATCGAGCCGTCCTGGAGGCCGAAGATCTCCTCGAGGTCGGGCGGCGCCAGCACCTCCAACTCCTCGATCGCGCCTGGAACGTTGGGCGCGTAGCGGGCCAGGTGGTTGACGCAGGAGGCGGCGTAGTCCTCGCGGCTCCCGTTCGGCCAATCCTCGGCCGCATGCGGTCCGTACTGAGTGAACATCGTCATCACCCAACGGTCGTCGTCGGTGAGCGAGGAATCGACCGCCGAGGGTAGCTCGGCCTCGACGTAGGGGTTGGCGGCGGGGCGGCCGGCGAGCGCATCCTGCCAGGCCGTCTCGAGATAGTCGACGGAGGGACAGAGGTTGACGCCGGTGTGCATCAGGAGCTGCTGTTCCTCCTCGCTGACATTCTCATATCGGGGCGGCTCGCTGAGCACGATGTTGATCTTCACCGAGCCACCGCGGGTTCTGTAGCGGCGCATGTCGTCGGCGATCTCGGTCGGGAAGTTCTCGGCGCCGGCGAGGTCGAGGATCGTCGTCTTCGGGTGCGCTCCGGAGGCGACGATCGGCGCGCGCAGCTCTTCACCGTCACTGAGAGTGACGCCGACCACTCCGCCGCCGGCGACATCGATCGAGGCGACCTCGGCATCGGTGCGGATCAACGCGCCGGCGGACTCGGCCGAGCGGGCGATCGCGTTGCTGATCGCGCCCATGCCGCCGATCACCTGACCCCATGAACCGCGCACGCCGTCGAGTTCGCCGAGCGCGTGATGGAGGAGGTTGTAGGCGGTGCCGGGGGTCCGCGGTCCGGCCCAGACGCCGACCACGCCGGTCGAGGCGACCGAGCCCTTGAGAGCGTCGAGCTCGAAGCTGTCATCGAGGAGGTCGCCGACCGACATCGTGAAGATGCGTACGAGTTCGTGGATGTCACGGCGCGAGAGGCCAGCCGCGCGCCCCGCCTCACGAACGAGAGAAAGCAGGTCACCGGGGCGTTTCGAGCCGAGCGATGGCGGCTCCCGGACCAACATCGGCGCGAGGAAATCAGCGGCTGCGATCAGCCGGTCCTCGAAGGGCCCGTATGCGTCGGCGTCGTGTCTCGAGAAGCGGGCAATCGACTCCTGGGTCTTCGCCGTCTCGTTGAAGAAGAAGATCGGACCCCGCTCGGAGAGCGCCGCGTAGGCCGGGTCGAGCGGTACCGCCTTGTAGCCGAAGTCCTTGAGCCGCAGGTCCTCTACCACCTTCGGCTGCAGCATCGAGACGACGTAGGAGGCGCGTGAGACCCGGGCCCCGGGCCAGACCTCCTCGGTGACGCAGGCGCCGCCCAGTATCGGTCGGCGTTCGAGCACGCAAACCCGGAGTCCGGCGTGGGCAAGGTAGGCGGCTGTCGTGAGCCCGTTGTGGCCGCCGCCGACGATGATCGCGTCGAAGGAGCGCTCGCCGGGGGGCGGAATCCGGCCCGCGGGCGCGGCGCTGTTGGCTGAAGTTGGTGTCCCCGCGGCGGTTTCGATGGCCGCAATGTAGCAAAGACATCGTGCAATTGACTACAAGGTAAGTGCTAGGATCAGACCGGCCGGCAGGTCCCCGCAGAGGCGGAGTCCGGACCCCGGCGGCGAAGGGGAGCAGAACCCCCCCACCGCAAGAACCTTCAACGAACGAGGCTCAACCAATGCCCGATACCCAGACCCTGCAGGAACTCGCCAAGCAGCACCTGATGCTGCACTTCTCCGACATGTCCGTCGATCAGTCGGAGATCACCGTGATCGACCATGGCGAGGACCACTACGTCTTCGACACCGAGGGAAACCGCTACATAGACGGACTCTCGGGTCTCTACTGCGCCAACCTCGGCCACTCTCACGGTGAGGAGATCGGAGCCGCAGCCCTCGAGCAGATGGTGAAGTTGCCGTTCAGTTCGAACTGGACCGTCGCCCACCCAAGCTCGATCGAGGCCGCGACGAAGATTGCCGCGCTGGCGCCGGCCGGCCTCGAGCGCGTCTTCTTCACCTCCGGCGGCTCGGAGGCGGTCGAGTCCGCTTACAAGATCGCTGTCCAGTGGCACGCCGCCAACGGCCAGCCGCAGCGACGCAAGGTGATCGCCCGCAAGGACGCCTACCACGGAGTGACCCTGGGAGCCCTGTCGCTGACCGGGATGCCGGTCTGCCGGACCCCATTTGAACCGCTGCCGATCCACACACAGCACGTCTCCAACACCGGCGCCTACCGCCACCCTGAGGGCGGCGATGAGGACAGGCTCTGCCGGGCGCTACTCGAAGAGATCGAATCGACGATCGAGTTCGAGGTCGCCGAGACGGTGGCGATGATCATCGCCGAGCCGGTCCAGAACGCGGGCGGCTGCTTCGTGCCGCCCCGCGGCTACTGGCAGGGACTACGGGAGATCTGCAACCGGCACGGGATCCTGCTCGTCTCCGACGAGGTGATCTGCGCCTGGGGCCGGATCGGCAGCTGGTTCGGCGGCCAACGCTTCGACTACACGCCCGACCTGATCACCTTCGCCAAGGGGGTCACAGCCGGGTACTTCGCCTTCGGCGGCATGATCATCTCCGACAAGGTCGCCGAGCCGTTCCTGACCGGCGCCGAGAGCTACATGCACGGCTACACGTTCGGTGGCCATCCGGTCGGCTCGGCGGTGGCGTTGGCGACGATCGAGATCCTCGAGCGCGAAGGGATACCGGATCGCGTCCGCAGCAACGAGGACCACGCCCGCTCCCTGCTTGAGGGACTGCGCGACATCCCGATCGTCGGCGACGTACGCGGCTGCGGCCACTTCTTTGCCCTCGAGCTGGTCCGCGACCAGGAAACGAAGCAGGCCCTCGAGGGACCAGTTGCCGAATGGCTGCTCAAGGATGTGCTGACCAAGCGTCTTTACGAGCAGGGGCTGATCTGCCGCCTCGACGACCGCGCCGACCCGATCGTGCAGATCGCACCGCCGCTGATCGGCGGGCCCGAGATGTTCGACGAGATCACCGAGATCCTCCGAGACGGCCTCGAGCACGCCGCCGAGCGGATCGACGAGCGCCCCGCCGAGCTCGCCACGGCGGGGTAACCCCGCCCGCGCGGGAACCAGAGCCGTGCCTACCCGCCGCCGCGGTAGGTTCGCCACGCTTACGACCGAGAAGGAGTACCGATGCAGATCATTCTCAGCGACTTCATCAGCCTCGACGGGGTCGTCCAGGCGCCGGGGGGCCCCGGCGAGGACACCGACGGCGGGTTCGCACACGGCGGCTGGTCGATGAAGTACTTCGATCCCGAGGCGATGGGACCCGCGCTCGACGAGGTGCTGGGGAGGACCGAGGCTCTGCTGTTCGGACGGCGCACCTGGGAAGGGATGGCCGCGGTCTGGCCCGATCGCGCCGGCGATCCGTTCGCCGATCGGATGAACGAGATCACCAAGTACGTGGCCTCCCGCAGCCTGAGCCAGGACGACCTGGCCTGGTCGGGCTCGACCCTGCTGAACCCCGAGGACGCGATCAGCGCCATCGAGGGGCTGCGGGAACGCGAGGGCAAGGCGCTGCAGGTCTGGGGAAGCGCCTCGCTCACCGAGCAGCTGATCGAGCACGATCTCGTCGACGAGTACGTGCTGATGATCGAGCCGATCCTGCTCGGCGGCGGCAAGCGGATCTTCCCCGGGGACGGTCAGGCCCGCCCGCTCGAGCTCGTCTCTACGAGCACCTCGAGCACCGGCGTGCTGATCTGTACCTACCGGAGGGTGCGGGACTGACCGCGGCCGAGCCCTTCTCGCAGACGGTGACCGGGGCTAGCTCGGGCGGCTGATCACGGCGTCCAGGGCGACGGCGCCCTCGGTGCCGACGCAGACGGGGTTGAGCTCGATCAGGTCGAGGTTGGAGTCGAGTAGCAGGCGGCCGACCCGCGCCGCCAGCTCGGCGGCGGCGACGAGGTCGAGGGGCGGGCGGCCGCGGCCGCCGGTGAGGGAGGCAGCGGTGCGGAGCGAGCGCAGCGCCGCTTCGACCCGCGGCGCGTCGGCCGGCAGAGGGACGATCGCGACGTCGTCGAGGGCCTCCGTCCAGATTCCGCCGAGGCCGACGACCAGCGCGGGCACGATGCCACTGCGATGTGCGGCGACGAACAGCTCCGCCCCGCCCTCGGCCATCCGCTCGACGAACAATCCGGTGCCCTCGGCAGTGGCCGCCTCGAGAGCGAGCAGCTCGGTCGCCGCGGCCCGCACCTGCTCCCCGGTCTCAAGCCCGAGGCGCAGGGCGCCCACCTCGGACTTGTGAAGGAGTCCCCGCGCAACGAGCTTGACCGCCACCGGAAAGCCGATCGCCTCCGCGACGGACGCGGCGCCTTCGGCGTCGGTCGCCGTGCGGCCCTCGGGCACCGCCACCCCGGCCGCGGCGAGCAGGGCCTTGGCCTCAGCTTCGTCGAGCCACTCCGAATCTCCGGCAGGGGAACCTGGCCGCGGCGCCGCGGCGGCGGCGATCTCCCTCAGGCGGGCGGCGTCGCCAGGTGGGCGGGCGAGGGCCTTTGCGGCGCGGACCGCCTCGCCGAGGCCGGCGATGAAGGGGACGCCGTGGTCGGCGAGCTCGCGGACCGCCTCCTCGTTGATCAGGTCCGGGAGCGTGGCGGCGGCGATCACCGCCGAGGAGGCCCGGGCGGCTCCGGCGATGATCCCGGCGAGGACGGCGTCCCAGCTCGCATCGAGCGCGCGGTTGGGGTAGTCGAAGAGCAGCAGTACCTGGGCGATCCCGGGGTCATCGGAGACGATCCGTGAGAGCTCGGCCAGCAGCTCGGTATCCCCCCAGATCATCGAGGTGTAGTCGAGCGGGTTGTCGACGGTGGCGGCCGAGGGCAGCAGTGGCTTTAGCAACCGCTGCGTCTCAGGCGCCAGTGCCGGCATCTCGATCCCGACGCTCGCGGCGATGTCGGCGGCGCTGCCGGAGTCCCCGCCGGAGCAGGTCAGCACGGCGAGACCGCCCGCCTGCCGCGGCCGCGCCTTTGGCGCCGCCATCGCGCGGGCCAGCTCGAGCAGCTCATGCGGCTCCTCGGCCCAGGCCGCCCCCGCCTCCTCGACCAGTGCCCTGAAGACGCGGAAGTCGCCTGCCAGGGATCCCGTATGGGCGGCCGCCGCGCGGGCCCCGGCGGGCGAGGAGCCGACCTTCTGGATCGCGACTCCGACGCCGCGCTCGACGCATAGGGCGAGGGCCGATGCCAGCTTCTCACCGTCCCCGGCGGCCTCGAGAAAGAGGCCGACCGAGCGCACACCGTCAGCCACGGCCAGCGCCTCGAGCCAGTCGCTGGCGTCGAGGACCGCCTGATTGCCGGTTGAGATCACCGTGTGGAAGTCGATTCCGCGAGCGGCTCCGAGAGCGTTGACGCCAACGTTGCCACTCTGCGTGATCAGCGCCACATGGCCTGGGATCTGGCCGCCGATCGCGTCTCCCCACATCGGCGCACGAGCATGCAGCGCCGCGATCCCGTTGCCGTTCGGGCCGCAGAGCGGCAGGTTGTGACGAGCCGCCGCATCGATCAGCTCGGCCTCCAGCCTGCGGCCGGCGGCGACCTCGCCGAATCCGGCGGAGATCACGATCGCGCCGCCACAGCCGAGAGCCCCGGCCGCATCGACCACTTCGGGGACCATCGCCGCCGGGATCGCAATCACCACCGCGTCCACCGGTTCGGGCAGATCGGCGAGCGAGGGCAGGCAGGGGAACCCGTGCACCCGGTCTCGACGCGGGTTGATCCCCCAGACCGGGCCGGGGAACTCCGCTCGCCTGAGGTTGCCGCAGACCAACTCGCCGTAGCTACCGGGCCGATCGGTGGCGCCGACGACAGCAATCGAGCGCGGCGCCAGCAGCGGGCTCGGATCGGCCGTCTGTGCATTGACCGTAACGACGGTAGCCATCAGCAGGCCACGTCCGGGCCTAGTGGATCACCGACTCGACGCCGCGCCGCTCGAGCCCGCGAGCGACGATCAAGCGCTGAATCTCGCTCGTTCCCTCCCAGATCCGATCGACGCGCAGTTCGCGCAGGTATCGCTCGGCGGTGTTGTCGCGCATGTAGCCGCGGCCGCCGAAGGCCTGGACGCAGCGGTCGGCGCAGCGCCATGCTGCCTCGGAGACGAACAGCTTCGCCATCGATGCCTTCGCGTGGATCAGCTTGCCGTCGGCGCCGGCATCGACCATCGCCGCCACCTGCATCGTCAGCAGGCGTCCGACGGTCGCGTCGGCGGCCGAGTCGGCGAGCGGGAACGAGACCCCCTGATAGTCGTAGATCCTCGATTCGCCCTGAATCCGCCCGGTCGCCCACTCGACGGTTTCCTCGAGCAGCCGCCACATCGCGCCGACCCCGCGGGCCGCAATCGCGATCCGCTCCTCGGTGAACCAGGCCCGCTGTACCTCGTCGCCCTTGCCGATCCCGCCGATCACGGCCGACTCCGGGACCTCGACGTCGGTGAAGGTGATCGTCGGGTGCCCCTCGGGATAGTTGTGGGTGAACTGGGGCTCGGCGATGAACTCGACCCCGGGGCTGTCGGTATCGACGGCAAACAGGGTCGGCAGCTTCTCGCCGCCATCGATCAGGTTGACGACCACGATCAGGACTGAAGCGACGTCGCCGGTGGTCACAAACCACTTCTCGCCGTTGATCAGGTAGCCGCCGTCGCTGCGGGTTGCGGTCGCCTCGATCCCCGAGGGATCGGAGCCGGCGGCGCTCTCGGTCACCGCGTAAGCGTCCTTGAGCTCGCCACGCAGGGCGGGCTTCAGGTAGCGGTCGATCTGCTCGTCGCTGCCGTACTCCCAGACGTTGTAGGCGTTGGGAATGTGCCAGTAGACACCGTTGGTCGAGCGGCCGAACTGCTCCTCGACGAGGGCCCAGCCAAGCCGCGACCAGCCTTGGCCGCCATGCTCTACCGGATGTAGGCCACCGTTCAGGTTGGCGGCGATCGCCTCCCGCTTGATCATCTCGATCGTCTCCTGCGGGAGCCGGCCGTGGTTGGCCTCGGCCTCCTGCTCGAGGGGAATCAGTACCCGCTCGACGAACTCGCGGGCGCGAGCCTGCAGCTCGAGCAGTTCGGGGCTCAGGCCGCCTGGATCGGCGACGGCCTCCGGCGTGGGCGCGGCGGTCGGCTTCATCTGATTCATTCCTCTTCCTGCGCCAGGGTGGTCGCTCGGGCGACCCGGCCGCTGAGGCCGAGCATCAGCGCATTGTGGTTCCTGATTACTGCCAGCACGTCCCTGCGGGCGTTCTCCAGCTCCTCGGACCCCTCGCCTGCGGCGGGGGCCCGTTGGGCAAGTTCCTCGGCCTCACGCAGCCAGGCGAGCCATTCCCTCCGGCTGCCGTGCAGTACGAGCTGCTCGGCCTGCTCTCTCTCGCGCTCAACCGCTTCGCTCGGTGGTGACCCACCCGTGCGCAAGGACGCGATCGCGCGCGGAAGAACTCGCTCCGGTTCGGGAGTGATCGACAGCCAATCGCGGCGGCCACTGAGCACCGCCGAGACGATAACATAACATTGACTACAAAGTCAGCATCTCGCTGGAATCCGCTTTCCGGCGGCGAAAACACTGGAGGATTGGGTTCTGATGAGGACTGAGACCGCGGAGCAGCTTCGCCCCCTCGACCCACGCTTCTATCTCGACCCTGAGGTGCTCGAGCGCGAGCACCGGGAGATCTTCGCCCGGACCTGGCAGTACGCCGCCCATGTCAGCGAGTTACCGGACCCCGGCAGCTACGTGACCGCAACGGCCGGTAATCAGCCGCTGCTCGTGGTCCGCACGAAGGAGGGTCAGTTGCGTGCCTTCCGCAACGTCTGCCGCCACCGCGGCTCGGAGCTACTGAGCGGCTCCGGCACCTGCAAGCGGGCGATCCGCTGCCGCTACCACGGCTGGACCTACGACGCTGATGACGGGCGCCTGCTCGGTGTCCCCGAACACAAGAACTACGCGGAGCTCGACAAGCCGGGTCTGGGACTGTTCCCGGCCCGGGTCGAGGTGCTTGCCGGTCTCGTCTTCGTCAACCTCGATCCGCACGCCTCTCCCCTGGCGGAGCAGTGCGCCGGCCTGGCCGAACTGCTCGATCGCTATCGCCTGCCGCAGCTCAACCGCTTCTCCTCGGGTGAGAGCGGCAGCCAGCCGGCGAACTGGAAGATCGTCGCCGATAACTACCTCGAGGGCTACCACGTGCCGATCGCCCATCCCGGCCTGATGAGACTGCTCGACTATCAGCACTACGAGGTCAGCCTGCACGAGGGCTGGGTCCGCTTCGACGCGCCTCTTCGCGACAAGCCGTCCGAGAACCGCAGCGAGCGCCTCTACCAGAGACTGGTCAGGCCGATGCCGGGGCTAGACGCCGATGACCGCCGCAGCTGGCGCTATGTGTTCATCTACCCGAACACCACCATCGACCTCTATCCCGACCAGGTCAACGTCTGGAAGCTGATGCCAAACGGAACCGAGCTGACCGACGACCTCTGGGCCTGCTTCCGACCCGCGGGAGCGGGCCCACTGACCCGTTTCGTCCAGCGCCTGAACGGCCGCCTCAACACCGAGGTCCTGTTGGAGGACGTTGACCTCGTGCGTCGAGTGCAGACGGGGATCCGCTCCCACGACTACGAGATCGGACCGCTCTCGGCCCGGGAAGCGGCCATCGGCTGGTTCGCCGAGCGGGTCCGGGCGAGTCTCGGCGAGGCCTAGGGTTCACGCTGGCCGGGGAGCGAACAGCGGTTGAACGGGAGCGGGCGGGCGACGAGCGTTCCACCCGCGAGCGGATCCTTGACGCCGCCTGCGAGCAGATCGCGAGCGACGGGATCGACGGGGTCCGCATCGCCCGCGTGGCGATGCTCGCCGGGGCGTCGACGGCGCTCGTCCATCACTACTTCTCGACCCGTGAGGAGCTGCTCGCGGAGGCGCTCGCCCATTCCTTCGAGCTGGCGGCCGACGAGCGGTTCGGTGAGGCGCCCGACGCCCAACGATCGGCAACGCGGCGCCTGGCGCTTGTGATCGACCAATGCATGCCCCGACCGGGGCCACAGGAGCGCGAATGGATCCTTTGGGTCGAGCTCTGGCTGCGGGCGGTGCGCGACCCGCCGCTGCGGCCGGTTGCGGCCGACCTCTACCGCCGCTATCGCGAGTGGGTCGCGGAGGCGATCGCGGCCGGGATCGAGAGCGGCGAGTTCAAGGCCTGCGAGCCCGACGAAGTCGCCGACTTCGCAATGGCTCTTCTCGACGGCCTCGGGATTCGCGCTCTGCTCGAGGACCCGGCGATGGACCTGGAACGGGTGCCGCGACTGATCGCCGAGCAACTGGCGCCGCGTCTCGGCCTCGAGCCCGAGGCACTGCTGCTCGCCGATGGCTGACCGCGCGCACTCCGGTTCGATAATCCCCCCGCTCGCCGGCGTCCGGTCAGGGGAGCCTGTGGTAGGTTGAACCACGGTTCAGCTTTGCGGTCAACCCTGGGGGTGGGGCGCGGAGCGAGGAGAGGAGCCAGGACGCGCGTGAGCCCGCGACCCCAGATTGACCACATCAGACGACCGCAGATTCTCGCGGCCGCCAGCCAGGTGATTGCCGAGCGGGGAGTTGCTGCGACGCGGATCGCCGACATCGCCGAGCGCGCCGGGACCAGTGGACCCGCCCTGCTCTACTGGTTCGACTCCAAGGACGAGCTCTTGAGCGAGGCGCTCGGGTTCGCCGAGCAGTCGTTCTACGACAGCCTGACCAAGCGTTTGGCACAGCTCGAGCATCCGGGCGAGCGACTGCGGCTCCTTATCGACGCCTCCGTCGACGACTACGACTGGACGTTGTGGATGGAGCTCTGGACGAGGGCACTGTGGGACGAGCGGAGCTCGGCCGCCCGCCGGCGGCTGGACGATCGCTGGCGAGGGGAAATCACCCGTGAGGTTCGCGCCGGGCAGCTTTCGGGCGAGTTCGCCGGCGACGATGACCCTGAGCGCGTCGCGGCGATCATCGCCTCGCTGCTCGACGGCCTCGCGGTGCAGGCCACGCTCGGAGACCCGGGCTTTCCTCCCGCCCGGATCGTGGAACTAACGGTCGAGATCGCCGAGCGGCTGCTCGGGACCCGACTCCCCGAGCTTGATGACGACTTGCAAGCAAGCGGACGCGAGCGCGAGACGCTCGCAGGAGGAGTAGGCAAGAAATGAGCGACTCATCAGTGGACAGGCTGCTCGCCGATCGGCTCTCACGGCGGGATGTGATGAAGATCAGCGGTGGGCTCGCGCTGAGCGCCTCGCTGGCCGCCTGCGGCGTAGGCAGTGACCAGAACTCGAGCGCCGACACCACGAAGGCGATCGAGGCCAAGATCGACGGCGATCTCGTCTACTTCAACTGGAACCAATACCTCGACCCGGGCCTGATCAAGGACTTCGAGAAGGAGTACGGCGTCACCGTCCGGCAGTCGAACTTCGACTCGATGGCCGGGATGATGGCAAAGCTCAGATCGGGCAACCAGTACGACGTCATCTTCCCCAGCGCCGAGTTCGCCCAGAAGCTGATCCGGGCCAACCAGCTGCTCGAGATCCCGCGCAGTCAGCTGACGGCGATCGACGATGTCTACCCGTTCTTCAATGACCCCTGGTATGACACCGAGTCCGCGCACACCGTGCCCTATTCGCTCTACCTGACCGGACTCGGCTACCGGGCCGACAAGATCGACACGATGACCGGTTCCTGGCACGATCTGATCAACCCCCAGGCCGATGGGCGTTCGTTCATTCTCGACGACTTCCAGGAAGGGATCGGAATGGCGAACCTCGTCAACGGCTATGAACTCAACGCCGCCGAGCCCAGCCAACTCGACGAAGCGAAGGACTACCTGGTCGGGATCAAGCCGGAGCTGCGCGGCTTCAGCAGCGACACGATCACGAACATGGCCTCCGGCAATGCCTGGATTCAGCATCTCTGGAACGGCGACATCATCAACGCCCGTTACCGGGTCGACGACCCCTCAACGCTGAAGTTCCAGCAGAACGAGGAGGGTGTGCCGGTGGGCAGCGACACGTTCGCGATACCGGTCAACGCCGAGCATCCCGGAACGGCCTTGGTGTTCATCAATTTCGTCCTCGAGCGGTCGGCCCGCAACTCGACCTGGACCGGGTACCCGATGCCGACCAAGAGCTCGGAGAAGCCCTACGCCGACCTCGTGGCGGGCGAGCCGGAGCTGCAGATCACCGTCGATGACCTCGAGGCCGGCCAGGAGTTCGCAAACCTGGAGGGGCAGGCCCGTGAGGACTGGGACCGCACCTGGACCGAGGTCAAGGCCTCCTAGCGGAATGATTCCGGTGTCTTGAGCGAGCGGCGTTTCGCGAACCTCACCCTGCTGCCGGGGGCAGCATGGCTGCTGCTGCTGTTCCTGGTCCCGCTAGGGATCACGCTGGCGATTTCATTCGGCGTCACCGATGAGCTCGGCAATGCGCTGTATGCATGGAACCCTGACAACTACCAGCGCGTCTTCGATCCGCTGTTCGCGCCGGTGCTGTTGCGCTCGGTCGGCTACGCCGCCGCGACCGCGGCGCTCTGCATCCTGATCGGCTACCCGGTCGCCTATTACATCGCTCGCTTCGGCGGTCGCTGGAAGTACCTGCTCGTCGCCCTGGTGGTGCTCCCGTTTCTCGTCAACTACCTGATCCGCACCTACGCCTGGACCGCGATCCTCTCCGATGACGGCCTCCTCAACGGCATTCTCAAGGACCTCTCGCTGACCGAGGAGGGGGTCCGCTTTCTGAACACGCCGTACGCGGTGATCGGTGGCCTCGTTTACGGCTACATGGCCTTCATGATCCTGCCGATCTACGCCTCGCTCGACCGGATGGACCCGTCGCTGATCGAGGCCGGCAAGGACCTCTATGCGAATCGCTGGCAAACCTTCCGCCACGTGACCTGGCCGGCGACGTTTCAGGGTGTGCTGGCGGGTTCTGTGCTGGTCTTCCTGCCCGCAGTCGGAGACTTCGTCAGCGCCCAGTTGCTCGGCGGGCCGGACACCTACATGGTCGGCAACCTGATCCAGCAGCAGTTCTTCGACGCCAACAACTTCCCCTTCGGGGCCGCCCTGACGACCGTGATGATGGCCTTCCTGCTGATCTTCATGATCTTCTACCTGCGTTCGGCGGGCCGCGCCGCTGAGGAGGCCCGGGCATGAGCGCCGCGCCGGCAGCGGCCGGGAGGCCGCCCTTCCTCGCTCGCCGCCGAGCTCGGCGGGCCGAGCGCCGAAAGGCTCTGGATCGGCCCCGCTTTCTGAAGCTCGTCGTCGGCGGCTTCCTGGTCTGGACGTTCCTGCCGATCCTCGTCGTCGTTCTCTTCTCCTTCAACTCCAGCGTCTCGCTGCAGAACTTCGAGGGGTTCAGCACCCAGTGGTACTCCGACTTCTTCGGCGACCGGGGGCTGCGCGAATCGCTGTTCGCGAGCCTCGAGATCGCGGCGGTGACGATGGTCGTCGCGACGACAATCGGCTCGCTGCTGGCGTTCGGCCTGGTCCGCGCCCGCAACCGGCTCAGCCCGGTGACCAACGTGCTGATGCTGATCCCGCTGGTCGTCCCCGAGATCGTCGCCGGGGTGACGGCCCTGCTGCTTTTCACCCAGATCGGGATGCAGCTCTCGTTGACGACGATCATGCTCGCCCACATCACCTTCTCGATCTCCTACGTGACCGTGATCGTCCGCGGCCGCCTCGCCGCCCTCAACCGCGAGGTCGAGGAGGCGGCGATGGACCTCGGAGCAACGCGGATCCAGACCCTGCGCCTCGTCGTCTTGCCCGAGCTGTGGCCGGCGATCCTCGCGGCCGGCCTCTTGATCTTCGCGCTCAGCTTCGATGACTTCGTGCTCAGCTTCTTCACAACCGGCGAGTCGCCACAGCCGCTGCCGGTACGGATCTACTCCTCGATCCGCTTCGGCGTCACGCCGACGATCAACGCGATCGGCACCCTGATGCTCCTGCTCTCCCTGGCCACCTTCACGCTGGCGCTGGCGCTGCCGCGAATCCTCGGCAGACGTGGACAGACGGTTCTGATCGGAAAGGACGCTGTATGAACGAAACGACCAACGGCGATCACCCGAACGAGGCGGTCCGCTTCGAGGGGGTGACGAAGCGCTTCGGTGAGACCGCCGCGGTCCGCGATCTCGGGATCACGATCGGCCGTGGCGAGTTCTTCTCCCTGCTCGGGCCCTCGGGCTGTGGAAAGACGACGACGTTGCGGATGGTCGCGGGCTTCGAGCAGCCATCAGAGGGGCGGATCTTCCTCGACGGCGAGCCGGTGGAGGGCGTACCTCCCTACGAGCGCCACGTCAACACCGTGTTCCAGAGCTACGCCCTGTTCGAGCACCTCGACGTCTATGAGAACGTCGCCTTCGGGCTCAAACGGCAGAAGGTCGGCGGTGACGAGATCAAGCAGCGGGTAGGCGCGGCACTCGAGCTGGTGCAGTTGCCCGGGCGCTCGGAGGCGAAGCCCCGGGAGCTCTCCGGCGGGCAGAAGCAGCGGGTGGCATTGGCGAGGGCGCTGATCAACCGGCCCTCCGTCCTGCTCCTGGACGAGCCGCTGGGAGCGCTTGACCTGAAGCTGAGGCGGCAGATGCAGGGCGAGCTGAAGCAGATCCAGCGCGAGGTCGGGATCACTTTCGTCTATGTCACTCATGATCAGGAGGAGGCGCTGTCGATGTCTGATCGGATCGCCGTGATGGACGCCGGCCGGGTGATCCAATGCGGCCCGCCCGAGGAGGTTTACGAGCACCCGACGGAGAGCTTCGTCGCGGACTTCATCGGCATCTCGAACCTCCTCGACGGCACGGTCGCCGAGGGCGGGCAGGTGCGGCTCGCCGGGGGCAACTTGGTTCCGGCCCCGCTGAAGGAGGGACTCGTGGTCGGCGACGCCGTGAAGCTCGCGGTGCGGCCGGAGAAGATCACGATCGACGAGATCGAGGACGGCATGGTGGTGCTCGAGGGAGTCGTCGAGCAGCGCGTCTACCTGGGAATGACGACGCAGGTGACGGTCTCGCTCGGTGGCGACGCCCGCCTGGTGGCGCTCGACAAGCAGAGCTACCGCGCCAGCGCCGAGGATCGCTGGGAGCCGGGAATGAGGATCAAGCTCGGCTGGCACGCCGAGCATGCGCTGGTCTTGAGCTGAGCCCAGCCGCCGGGGCATCTCCTCCAGATCGCGGCCCCTCCCAGCCTCGCTGCTCTGAGCGTCTCGCAAGCGGTCACCGTCGCCGTCGAGGGGTCACGTCGCTCGGGATGGTTCCGTCTAACGTGACCCTGATGCTCCACCACGTCGCAATCGAGGTCCTCCCCGCCGATGCCGAGCGCTTCGGTGAGATGCTCGAGCTGATCGGATTCCAGCCGATCGACGCGCCGGAGGAGTTCGGCGGCGGGATCCCCTGGTACGAGCGGGAGGGGACCCAGGTGCACCTGATCATCACCGAGGGGGCGACCGCACCGGCGCTCGGCCACGCCGCTTTCGTCGCACCGGATTTCGAGGCGACCGCGTCAGCGCTGGGGGCCGCAGGCTTCGAGGTCGAGGAGCATCGGCAGCTGTGGGGCGAGAGACGATCGTTCATCCTCGCCCCCGGTGGCCATCGGGTCGAGATCATGGCGGCCCCGCCAGAGCCCAGCGTCTGAGTGGACCACCGACTGGACCACCGATTCCGTAAGACCCGCACGCTGCGCGAATCCCCTCACCACGACACGCCGGTGGAGGACGTACCATCGCCACCCCGTGCGTTACCCCGTCGAGACCTTCACCGCCGCCGAGCAGGAGCTGTTGGCGCCGCACTTCACGAACCTCGACAAGCCGGTTTTCGCCCTGACCAACCTGCCGGAGACCGTCAAGGGAGCGCTGTTCGCCCGATACTCGCGCTACCAGGGAACGCTGCGCCGCCTCTACCTGGACGAGTTTGCAGCGGAGGCCCCCGGCGGTGGACGGCCATTTGACGGCGCCGAGGGGGAGCGCGCCGCGCAGCTGTACGAGCGGATCTTCCTCGGCTACGGGGATGATTCCGTGGCGCAGCTCGGGGGGGCGCATCTCGCCTGCGAATGGACCTCGAACGTGCTCACCAAGCTGCTCCAGCGCGGCCGGCTGGCCGCCTATCTGGAGCAGTCGACTCGCTACATCGCCTACGACGCGCCGATCGACGCCACCCACAGCCAGGGCGACCCGGGCAGCTGGCGCTACTACCGCGACTCCGACCTCAGCCCGGAGTTCGGCGCCGCGATGGACGAGATCTTCACGATCTATTCGCGCTCCCTCAAGCACGTACAGGCCTGGGCCGAGGAGCGCTGGCCGCGCGGGGAGGAGCCCGAGGCCGCCTGGCGTCGATCGATCCGGGCCAAGGCGCTCGACCTGCTGCGCGGCCTTTTGCCCGCCGCCACCCTTTCGCATGTCGGCATCTACGCCTCCGGACAGGCCTACGAGCAGCTGATCATGCGCCTGATGGCATCGCCGCTACCCGAGGCGCGCGAGTTCGGTCAGCTTGCTCTCAGCGAGCTCAACCAGGTGATCCCGAGCTTTCTCACCCGTGTCGGACGGCCGGAGCGCGGCGGCGAGTGGATCGACTACTTCGAGCAGCGCCGCGACGCGACCGAGCGCTGGGTCGCGCGGCTAGGGCTCGATCGCCGCGAGGGATCAGCCGGGCCGTCCGTCGAACTCGTCCATGTCGACGGCAGCGAGGATGACCTGCTCGCCGCGTCGCTCTACGAGGCCACCGGGGTTGCCGAGGAGACGATCGCCCATCGCCTCGAGCACCTCGACCCGATCGAGCGCGACCAGCTGCTGAGCGAGCTGGTCGGTGCCCGCGAGAACCGCCGGCACCGGCCCGGGCGCGGCTGGGAGACGGTCCGCTATCGCTTCGAGATCGTCTCCGACTACGGTGGCTTCCGTGACATGCAGCGGCACCGGATGCTGAACTGCCAGTGGCAGACGCTCGGACCCGACCTTGGCGCCGGCGTTCCCGAGGAGGTCCAGGACTCCGGCGCCGGCGATGAGTACAAACGCGCTCTCGAGATCTCGCGGACGGAGTTCGAGCGACTCGAGGCGGCCGGGATGGCGGAGGCGGCGCCCTACGCGCTCTGCCTCGGCTACCGGATCCGCTACGTACTCGACATGAACGCCCGCGAGGCTATGCATGTCTGCGAGCTGCGCTCCGGGCGCGAGGGCCACCCCACCTACCGGGCCGTCGCGCAAGCCATGCACGAGCGAATCGCCGACGTTCACCCCCGGATCGCGGCGGCGATGCGCCACGTCGACTCCTCCTCCGAGCCCCGTCTGGAGCGGATCATGAGCGAGATCCGCACCCACCGCAAGCGCGCGGCGCTGACCGGCTGAGCAGCCTAGATGCTGTTCCGCTTCTCGCAGCTGCGGGCGGTGTCCTTGCCTGATCCGCCGTTACAGCTGTCCTTCCCCTTGCCGCCGCGGAGATCGTCGTTCCCCTTGTTTCCCTTCAGCTTGTCCTTGCCACCCTTGCCTTTGAGCAGATCCTTACCGCCGCCGCCGCAGGCGACGTCGTTGCCACCCTTGCCGAGGATCTCATCAGCTCCGCCGCCACCTTTGAACACGTCTCGGCCGGAGGTGCCGACGAGCTTCTCGGCGGCAGCGGTCCCCAGCACCGTCACCTGCTCGCCACCGCAGAACTCGGCTCCACCCGCGACCGAGCCGTAGAGGGTCTGGGCGACGTCACCCTGGTAGGGGCCATAGAGGTTCTGCTCGCAGGTCACGACCAGGCAGTACGAGTAGCTGTTGACGGACAGCACGGTGTCAGCGGCGACCCAGCCGCCGCCGCTGGAACCGGCGGTCATGTCGCAGGGGATGTACAGCGTGTTCGGGCCGGAGCCGGGCGGATTGTCGGTGCCGCCAAGCTCCGAGCTGCAGCGGAACTCGCGGCCACCGCTGAACTCGATTGGTGGCTGCTGCGCCGGATAGCCGAACGACTGGTAGGTCTTGTCGCGCGCCTGGTTGAAGGCGATGCCGCGGCCGCCGACGAGGTCGGTCAGGCTCTGGTCCTCGGGGTTGGCGCTGACCGTGGCAGCGCCGAGGTCATAGGAGAGGTTGCCGCTCTTGCGCCACTGCTCAGTCGTCGCCAGCTGCTCGGCAGGCCACTCCCCGAACGGCGTCGAGCCGCTGTGGTAGCCGGGTGCGAACATCCAGTTGGTCGCGAAGCCGCCGCCCCCGGTGTCGAAAACGCAATGGCCGGCCGACCAGACGACGCTCTTGTTGTTGGAGGCGATGGCGGTCCCCGAGCAGACGAAGTCCCCGGGGTTGCTGCCGCCGCTGATCGTCAGGAAGACCTTGCCGTGCGAGCGAAACGGCTCGGCCGCGGGATCACCGATCTCGTCGCGATCAAGCGCAGCGGAGCTGGCCCCGGCCCCTGCCTCGACCGTCCCGGCCGAGAGCCGGGAGACCTGGCCGGTTCCGGCATCCACGGGGGCGACCATTGCGGCGCGGCCCGGATCGGGGGCGTCCGAGGGGCCGCCGCCCGAGGTCGCGTCGCCGGGCATCTGATCGAGAGGCGTCGCGGCCCGCATCCGCTCCGGCGTCCAATAGGAGCGGACGTTGTCGGGATCGAGCTCGTGGCTGCCGACCTGATCAGCCGCTCGAGCGAAGCCGGGGCCGAGCAGGACCAGCGCCGCGAGCAACACGAGGGAGGCCGGGGTCGCGGCAGGCAGCAGTCGGGCTTTCCTATCAAGTTGTCCCACCTCGCCCACAACACTAGAGCGGCGCAAACGGAGCGGACCGGCTCGCCCCTGAAACCGGCTCGCGACCCGCTTGCGTTAGGTTCAGGCCAGCACAAGGACCCGAGGAGGAGTGGCGAGATGAGCGAAAACGAGGCCGGCGGCAGTCAGCTGGACGTGCTGCTGGAGACTGAGCGGACGTTCCCACCTTCGCCCGAGTTCGCAGCTGAGGCGAACGCATCCGACCCTGGCGTCTACCAACGCGCCGCCGCCGACCCGGAGGCGTGGTGGGCCTCCTGGGCGGAGAAGTTGGAGTGGATCGAGCCCTGGAAGCAGGTGCTCGACTGGTCCGACCCACCGTTCGCGAAGTGGTTCAGCGGCGGCAAGATCAACGTCTCAGCGAATTGCCTCGATCGCCATGTCGCCGCCGGCAACGGCGAACGCATCGCCTTCTACTGGGAGGGCGAGGATGGGAGCAGGCGCGAGATCACCTACGCCTGGCTGCTGGATGAAACGCAGCGTTGCGCCAGCGGCTTGCGCTCACTCGGGGTCGGCAAAGGAGATGTCGTCGGGATCTTCATGCCGATGGTCCCCGAGGCCGCGGTGGCGATGCTCGCCTGCGCCCGGATCGGAGCGATCCACAACGTCGTCTTCGGCGGCTTCTCCGCGAACTCGGTCGCTGAGCGGATGCAGGTCTCCGGCGCGAAGGCGCTGATCACCGCCGACGCCACCCTGCGCCGCGGCGAGCCGGTGCCGATGAAGCCGGCGCTCGATGAAGTGCTCAAAGGCCTCGAGGCCCTCGAGCACGTGATCGTCGTCGACCGCTGCGGAACCAACCCCCCGATGAGCGGCGGGCGCGACCACTTCTGGGCCGACCTGCTGGATGCCGCCGAGCCGGAATGCCCGCCCGAGCCGATGGATTCGGAGGACCCGTTGTTCATCCTCTACACGTCGGGCTCAACCGCGAAGCCGAAGGGAATCCAGCACACGACCGCCGGGTATCTGACCGGCGTCACCGCCACCCACAAGCTCGTCTTCGACCTCAAGGACTCCGACGTCTACTGGTGCGCGGCCGATATCGGCTGGGTCACCGGCCACAGCTACATCGTCTACGGCCCGCTTGCCAACGGCGCGACCTCGGTGATGTACGAGGGGGCGCCGAACTACCCGGAGGAGGACCGTTGGTGGGAGATCGTCGAGCGCTACGGGGTGACGATCCTCTACACCGCCCCGACCGCGATCCGCGCCTGCATGAAGTGGGGCGCGGAGCACCCCGCCAAGCACGACCTCAGCAGCCTGCGCCTGCTCGGATCGGTCGGTGAGCCGATCAATCCCCGAGCCTGGCTCTGGTACCACGAGCAGATCGGCGGCGGCCGCTGCCCGATCGTCGACACCTGGTGGCAGACCGAGA
>Ga0307380_10004270_pt1 | contig 19391 bp, 7 predicted proteins | sample UN3MG_FD_202239 | JGI IMG/M metagenome (GOLD analysis project Ga0307380, IMG submission 202239) | Soil microbial communities from Risofladan, Vaasa, Finland - UN-3 | ecosystem: Environmental > Terrestrial > Soil > Coastal area > Acid sulfate soil | place: Finland: Risofladan, Vaasa | collected... | reverse complement strand
GATATCGAGAAGCTGCGTCCGATTATCACCCCGGGAGGCAGCGATTCGATGGCTCTCGATAATATGACCGAGCTGCTTACCGCCTGCGGCCGCTCTCTGCCCCATTCGCTGATGATGCTGGTCCCGGAGGCCTGGGGCGTTAAATACCAGATGTCGGAAGATAAACGGGGATTTTATGAGTACCACAGCATACTTATGGAGCCCTGGGATGGACCGGCGGCCATCTCTTTTACGGATGGCCGGATAATCGGCAGTTGCCTTGACCGCAATGGCCTGCGCCCGGCACGTTATGTGGTGACCAACGACGGCCTTTTTGTCCTGGCCAGTGAGGTGGGGGTGCTCGAATTTTCTCCCAAGAATATCAAGAGTAAAGGCCGGGTGGGGCCGGGTCAGATGATTCTGGTCGACACGGAGCGGAATCGCATCATTTACGATCCGGAAATCAAAGCGGTAATCAGCCGTCTCCAGCCTTACCGCCGCTGGGTGGCTGAAAACAAGATCGAGCTGAGAGGACTGTTCGACTGCGCCATGCCCGTGCGCCCTGACCAGGAAACAATCCTTCAGCGGCAAATCGCATTCGGCTACACTGATGAAGACCTGAACATTCTTTTGCGCCCGATAAGCGAAAACGCTTCTGAGCCTGTAGGCTCGATGGGAAACGATACCCCGCTTGCGGTCTTGAGCGACAAGCCGAAATTGCTTTTCAACTATTTCAAGCAGCTTTTCGCCCAGGTTACCAACCCGGCGATTGATCCGATCCGCGAGCAGCTTGTCATGTCCCTGATGAGTTATATCGGCAAAGAGGCGAACCTGCTGGAAGAGACCCCGAAAAACGCCAGGCTTCTTAAGCTCAGCCGGCCGATTCTCACCAATGACGATCTGGTGAAACTCAAAAGTTCCCAGAAGGAAAGTTTCCTCACCAAGACCATACCAATCATCTTTCCTGTTAAGGAGGGGGTGGAGGGTGTCAAACAGGCTTTCAAGAAATGTTTCGCCGAGGCGGAAAAAGCAGTTCAGGAAGGCTACGCCTTGATCATTCTGAGCGACCGGGGCATAAACCACGAGCAGGCTCCGATACCCAGTCTGCTCGCTCTCTCCGCAGTGCACCACCATCTTATCCGGTCAGGACTGCGAACCAGGATAGGTCTGGGTATCGAGACAGGAGAGGCGCGCGAGATAGCGCATTTCGCACTGCTTTTAGGTTATGGCGCAAGCGCCATTATTCCTTACCTGGCTTTCGAGACAGTTGCCAATCTGGTGATCTCGGGTAACCTCAAAGCCGGTATCACCGTGCAGGATGCAATTGAAAATTACATGAAAGCCGTGGAGAAAGGGTTGCTGAAGATCTTTTCCAAAATGGGAATTTCCACTGTCCGCAGTTACCGCGGAGCGCAGATATTCGAGGCAGTGGGCCTTGATCCTCGGTTCATCGAGAATTATTTCCCGGGCACAATTTCCCGCATTGGCGGTGCGGGTCTGGATATAATCATCGAGGAAGTCCTGGCCCGTCATCGAATGGCTTTTCCAGTGCGCGATCCCGGATCTTTTCTCCTGCCCCGGGCTGGTGAGTATCATTATCGGGTCAACGGCGAGTATCACATGTGGAATCCGGAGACGATTTGCACTTTGCAGCAGGCGACAAGAAAGGGAGATTACGGGCTATACAAGAAGTTCTCTTCCCTGGCCAATGACCAAAGCCGGAAATTGCAAAGTTTGAGAAGCCTTTTCAATTTTAAAAAAGACAGGCCCGTGCCGCTTGATGAAGTTGAGGGGGTTGAATCAATCATGAAGCGGTTTGTCTCAGGGGCAATGAGTTTCGGCTCGATCAGCCGCGAGGTCCATGAGACAGTTGCCATCGCTATGAACCGTATCGGCGGGATGAGCAACTGCGGTGAAGGCGGCGAGGATGAATCCCGGTTCAAACCATATCCCAATGGAGATAATCCCAACAGCGCAATCAAGCAGGTAGCCTCGGGCCGTTTCGGAGTGACCAGCAGTTATCTGGTGAGCGCAAAGGATATGCAGATCAAGATCGCTCAGGGCTCCAAGCCCGGGGAAGGCGGCCAGCTTCCAGGCCACAAGGTGAATGACGAGATAGCCCGGGTGCGCCATTCGGTCCCCGGGGTGACACTCATTTCCCCGCCGCCGCACCACGATATTTACTCTATCGAAGACCTGGCCCAGTTGGTCTATGATCTCAAGAATGTAAATCCTCAGGCTAGGGTTTCGGTTAAACTGGTCTCGGAGATCGGCGTAGGCACTATCGCTGCAGGAGTAGCCAAGGCACGTGCGGATGTGGTCGTTATCGCCGGGGATGCGGGCGGCACAGGCGCATCGCCCTTGAGTTCAGTCAAGCATGCGGGTGTCCCATGGGAGATCGGGCTTGCAGAGACTCAGCAGGTGCTGGTGATGAACAACCTCCGTGCAAGGGTTAAAGTGCAGACCGACGGCCAGATTAAGACCGGCCGGGATGTGGTGATCGCAGCGCTTCTCGGAGCAGAGGAGTTCGGTTTTGCAACAGCCTGTCTGATAGTCCTGGGCTGCGTGATGATGCGCAAGTGCCATCTTAATACCTGCCCTACCGGAATAGCTACCCAGGACCCGGTGCTGCGCAAGCGGTTCCTGGGCCAGGCTGAATATCTTGTGAACTACTTCAGGTTTATGGCCCAGGAGGTTCGCGAGTTAATGAGTGAGCTGGGATTCCGCCGCTTTGAGGACATGGTCGGCCGCGTGGACAGCCTGGATATGGCTCCGGCAATCAAGCATTGGAAAGCCAGCGGAATCGACCTGAGCGCAGTACTCGCCAAACCCGAAGTGCCCAGGGGTAGCAGCTTGCATTATGTCTCCTCACAGCCCGATATTCTTAAGACCGCGCTGGATCATAAGTTGATCGAGAAAGCAAAATACGCTTTGGAGCGTCAAGAGAAGGTCGTTATCAGGCGGCGTATCCGCAATGTTCACCGCTCTGTGGGGACTATGCTCAGTGGCGAGGTTTCAAGAAGATACGGTTCACAAGGCCTTCCCCCCGATACAATTAAAATCGAGCTCACAGGTTCAGCAGGACAGAGCTTCGGCGCTTTTCTGTCGGGCGGAGTTTCCCTGTACCTGGAAGGGGATGCCAATGATTATGTGGGTAAGGGAATGAGCGGCGGCCGCCTTGTTATTTTCCCTCCAAAAGATTCGACTTTCAGGCCTGAGGAAAATATTGTTGTCGGCAATGTCGTTCTTTACGGGGCTACAGGAGGGGAGGCCTATATTTGTGGATGTGCCGGGGAGCGTTTTGCCATCCGCAACAGCGGAGCTTGTGCAGTGGTGGAAGGAGTAGGGGATCACGGTTGCGAATACATGACAGGTGGAGTGGTGGTGGTACTCGGACCGGCCGGGCTAAATTTCGCAGCAGGGATGAGCGGCGGGATCGCCTATGTTTTCGATGAGCAGAGATTGTTCGACCAGCGCTGTAATCTGGATATGGTGGATCTTGAATCCGTAACTGAAGAAGAGGATATCGCCAATTTGCGTAAATTTATTGAGCAGCATGTCCGTTTCACTGGCAGCCCCTTGGGTAAGAGGATTCTGGAAAATTGGCACAATAAAATCCATCAATTCTTAAAAGTGATGCCTATGGAATATCGCCGTGTGCTCGGACGGATGATAAAGGAAGATGTGGAAACAAAGCGTGTGGAGGTTTGGAATGGGTAAACCCACCGGTTTTATGGAGTACAAGCGGGAGAACCCGAAAGCCAGGCCTGTTGACGAGCGGGTGAAGGACTACGAAGAGGTTTATTCCTTGTTGCAGGAAGAGAAACTCCGTACCCAGGCTGCGCGCTGTATGGATTGCGGCATTCCTTTTTGCCATGGAGTGGGTTGTCCGGTACAGAATCTCATCCCTGAGTTCGATGAGCTGGTATACCGGGAACAGTGGCGAGATGCCCTGGAGGTTTTACACAGCACAAACAATTTCCCGGAGATTACCGGCCGGGTTTGTCCTGCACCGTGCGAGACGGCATGCGTGGTTGCCATTCACGATGAACCGGTGTCGATCAAGCAAATTGAATTGCAGATCATAGAAAAGGGCTTTGCCGAGGGTTGGGTTAAGCCTCGGCCCCCGAATCAGCGCACCGGCAAATCAGTGGCTGTGGTCGGAAGCGGTCCGGCAGGCCTTGCTTGTGCCCATCAACTGAACAAGGTGGGCCACCGGGTGGCGGTTTTCGAACAAAATGACCGCCTGGGCGGCCTTTTGCGCTATGGCATACCCGATTTCAAACTGGACAAGGGCATTCTTGACCGCCGGCTGCGCCTGCTCTCAGCAGAGGGGATTGAGTTCGAAACCTGTGTCCAGGTGGGTAAAGATGTGTCGGCTAAATATCTCACTCGGCAGTTTAATGTGCTTTGTCTGGCAGCTGGGGCAATGACCCCCCGCGACCTGAAAATTCCGGGAAGAAACCTTAAAGGCATCCATTTTGCCATGGATTATCTCGAACAGCAGAACCGTAGGATTGCGGGTGACGAAATTAGTGTTGAAGAAGATATATTAGCTCAAGGCAAACGAGTGGTGGTCATTGGGGGCGGAGATACAGGGGCCGATTGTGTAGGCACGGCCAACCGCCAGGGAGCCGCTGAAATCTATCAACTGGAAATTCTACCCAAACCCCCGGAATGTCAAAACCCGGAAACTCCCTGGCCCATGTGGCCCAACATATTACGCAGCAGTACCTCCCACGAAGAGGGTTGCATCCGCCGCTGGTCCGTAATGACCGAAGCTTTCTGTGGGGAGAAAGGCTGGGTCAAAAAACTGAAGGGTGTCAAGGTCGGATTAGACAACTCCAAGGATAAGTTAATTCAAATAAGCGGCTCTCAATTTGAGTTGGATGTGGATCTGGTTCTTTTGGCCATGGGTTTTCTCCATCCGGTGCATGAGGGCATGATCAATGAGTTGGGTTTGGCCCTGGATGAGCGGGGCAATGTGCTTGTGGATGGGAGTCAGATGACCAGCAAAGAGGGTGTTTTCAGCGCGGGTGATATGGTTATTGGCGCTTCCTTGGTGGTGCATGCAATATACAAGGGAAGGCAGGCGGCAAGAGGTATAGATAAGTTTTTGATGGGTGAGACGAACTTGCCGTAATCGCCCTTTGGTTCGCAAGACCGGGCAAAGTTATATCTCTCCGATAAATAATTGTGGGCCCGACTAGCTATTGACAAAAACTGGTAAACGTTTAAATTTAATCCGTATATGATTGATAATAATTAAAAAGCGGGGTCGTAGTTCAGTTGGTTAGAACGCCGGCCTGTCAAGCCGGAGGTCGCGAGTTCAAGTCTCGTCGGCCCCGCCATATCTGACAAGGGTTTGCTGGAAACGGCAAGCCCTTTTTAATTTTGGTAAGACGATAATGACCGCCGGCCCTCGAGGCCGGAGGTCATCCTGTGGCAGTTTGTGACAGAACATATAACCAAAAAGCTATGGTCGATTATTGGTCGAAACCTTGTTGGCCGCCTGCATGTCAAACAGAATGTCTTAACCTAAATCCCGATAATGTTTGCCGTATTAAAGGCAAACAAGGATATCGCTGAGGGATATGGTCAAACATGAGACGCTGAAAGCCAGAAGGTTTTAACCATGGCAATGGAGGGTTGAAAAATCAGTTGCAATTACTGAGAACTACATCTTAATTAATAACTCAAACTGTCCAACTTGTTCTGACGACATACATAGCAGGGCTTTGACTCAAAGCTCCGGATAGATGAAAAAAAGTTCATCTAATATATTTTCTAAATCCTTATACATACGTTTTTTTCAGATACCCAGTCCGATTTTTTTCAGTAAAGCGGTCAACCTCCGGTCCGAGTGAAGTTTGTCGAATTCAGGGAAGGAGGTGATATTTGTTAAGCCGAAATCACGTTCTTCGAAAGCTTTCTCCAGCCATTCGAAAGCTTTATCGATTTGGCCCAATCCCAAATAAATTAAAGCGATGAAGTATGATGAGATATATCTTTCCTTCTTTTTTTCTTGCAGTTCCCGGAGGATTCGCTCCGCTTTTTCTCTTTCGTTTAGGATTCCATAAACATATCCAAGCCTCCCACCTGCCAAAGATAAGCCTCCGGTAAGTTTTACCGCCTTCTGATAGGCTGTAACGGCTTTCTTGTAGGCTCCCTTATCCTCGTTCAGCAATCCGATAAAAAAATGTATCGGCCCGAAGTCCGGATCAAGTTCGAGTGCTTTTTTGCTCTGTTCCAGGGCTTCATCATATCTTCCCAGATCGAGATAAGCTTTGGCAAAGACAAAGTAGATTATCAGCGACAACGGATCGATTTCCTGAGCCCGCTGGAGTTGTGCAAGAGCTTCATTTACCCTTCCCATTTTTAGCAAATATTCGGCATAATACTGCCGAGCTGGTGCATAATTGTGATTAAGCTCAAGAGCCTGTTTGAACCCACTTTCGGCGGCAGGCCAGTCCCAATCATAGGAAAAGTGAACAAAGGCCAGCGAGGCGTGAGCCTCAGCGAGCTTGTCATTGATTTCCAGGGCCCTTTTTGCTGCTGCCTTTGCTTTGGGGAAAGCATCCTTTGGAGAAAGGAAGCCCCAGAAACACAAAGCGCTGTAAGAGTCGGCAATCCCGACATAACCCAGGGCATAGCTCGGGTCCTTGTCGATCGCTTGTCGGAAATATTCGAGTCCTTTTTTCAACCCCTCTTCGGAGCGTTTTCCCCAGTAATAGCGGCCCATCAAATACAGCTTATAAGCCTCGAGATCCCCGGTATGGCGTTTGACAATCGATACTTCTTCCTTGTTCAAAAGCTTGACCTTTAGCTTTTCCACTATCGCCAGGGAGATTTCATCCTGGATGGCAAACACATTTTCCATCTCGCGGTCGTAGCGCTCAGACCAGAGATGGAAGCCGTCTTCCACGTTGATCAACTGTACGGTGATGCGCAGACGGTTGCCGGATTTGCGCACGCTGCCTTCCAGCAGCTTTTCCACGTTCAGTTTCCTGCCGATCTCGCGGAGATCCTCCCGCCTGTCCTTGAACGCGAAACTCGAAGTGCGGGAAACGACGTGCAAACCGTCCACGTGTGTAAGTGTGTTGATAATTTCCTCCGCCATGCCGTCGCAGAAATACTCCTCTTCTTTGCCTGGGCTCATGTCTGTAAAAGGCAGCACAGCGATCGAGGGCAGCGGTTTCGTCCCGGAAGGTTTTTCGCCAAGGAAGGCTTTGGCTGAAATGACGGGGAGGCCTTTTCCGGTCAGTGCATAGATTCTCATCGGAAGATCGACATTTTTCAGGGTCTTGTCGCCGAGAAAAACAGCTTTCATCTCCGGTTTGTTTCGAATTTCGTTATATACCCTTTCGCTAATACAGATACCGCCGGGCGCAGCCAGGGGCTCGAGCCTGGAAGCCACGTTCACTCCATCTCCATATACCTCGCCTTTTTTGAACACCACATCCCCGAGATGAATACCGATACGGAGTTTGAGTTCGAGTTTTCTTATCAGTAAATGCTGGATTTCCAAGGCACAAGCCACCGCGTTCACCACACTGACAAAGCTCGAAAGCGTGCTGTCGCCGACTACCTGGAGCCATTCACCGTCGAACTGCTCAACCAATGATTTCAGGATATGGCGGTGTTTTTCCAGACTCTGCCGCGCTTTCTTTTCGTCCTTAGACATCAGGGCGGAGTAGCCCACAATGTCGGTGAACATGATCGCGGCTAATTTGCGCTGCTCTTTCATTGGTTGACCCGCGTAATTCGCGTGACCAGCAAGCCCGAACAGGGCACGTCATGCCGTGCCCCTACTTTACCACGTTCATCACCCAGATTTCTCCTTCTTCCTCACCCCAGATAAAATAGAGATACTGCCCGTCCGTTCCCGGGCCTGCGTTTAAAAAGCCCGCCTTGCCTGTCAGATCGGTTAACCGGCGTTCGGGACCTCTTTCAAAAGGCACTTCCCATATATTGTCTGCCCTATTAAAATAAATTTTATTGCTATCCGGCGACCAGACACCCCAGCTGCCTGTTTCCTCTGTTACTGGTACCGGGTTTCCACCGGCAGCCGGCACCTTCCATAACCGACTTTCTCCCAACCTGTCAGATATAAAGAGCAGCCATTGCCCGTCCGGCGACCACCGGGGTTCATTGTCTGATGCCGGATCGAAGGTTATTTGCCGTGCCTCACCGCCTTGCGCAGGGATTACCCAGATGTCCCGGTTCCCGCTTCGATCAGAGCTAAACGCAATCTCCCGGCCGTCCGGTGACCAATCTGCATTAACGTCCACTGCCTCATGCCGGGACACCTGGCGCACCGCCCCCCCTCCCAAAGGGACCACCCAGATATCACGGTTTCCGCCGCGAGATGAATGAAACGCAATCTCCTTCCCGTCCGGCGACCATGCGGGAGTGGCTTGCATCATGGGATCCATGGTCACTCGCTGCGGCTCCCCACCTTCTGCTGGCATCATCCAGAGATGCTCCATTCCATCCAGATCCGAATGAAAAACCAATTTCTTCCCATCCGCAGACACATCAACTTTTATAATGTTTGCCTGTAAGAAAGTGAGCTGCCGGGCATCCATCCAGGTAGCCGGACGCTCCTCCAGGATCGGCAGCCGCCACAGATTCGACACAGACCTCTTCTTTGAATACGCCAGTTTCTTTCCATCTTGCGAGAATTTCGCATATTTAAGGTCAAGCCCTGTGGTGAGCTGCCGGGGCTCGCCTGCCGGTCTGCCGTTTTTGTTAATTCCCAGGCGCCAGAGGTCCATGCTGCCCCCGCGATTCGAGACAAAGTACAGATACCGGCTGTCCGCCAACCAGCCTGGACTGCAATCCACTGTGCCTTCCTCGGTCACCGGAAATCCCATTCCATCCGCCGCTCGCAACACCCACAACCGAGAAGTGGGTGAATAGGAAGTCAGACGAGTCACGTAAGCAAAGAATCTCCCGTCCGGAGACCAGCTCAATTCCCATACATTGAATATCTGCTCCGGGAGAGACAGACGCCGGGAAGAGGCACCCAGGAGGGAAACGATTTCAATAAAATAGCCGGTGGAATCCCGCTTCACGAAAGCCAGGGCAGTTCCATCCGCTGACCACTGAGGCCGCTCGCTAGACCAGCTAAAATTATTCACTACCTTGCGGGGTGGGCCCCCGATTGCCGGGATAATAAAACACCCGCCGCCGTCCCGGCTCGAAAAGAAAGCGATCTGGCTGCCGTCCGGGGACCAGCTCGGGCACCTGTCAGCGCCTTTGTAGTCCTCTGTCAGGTTCAGCGGAGGGCCTCCCACTGTCTGCCTGACCCAGATGTCCCAGTTGCCGCTCTGATTGGATTCGTAGGCCAGCCTGCCGCCCTCCGGCGACCAGGTGGGATAATCTTCCACCCCGATTGTGGAGGTTACAGGAGTGGCATTGGTGAGCCGCAGCATTAGAGGCTCGCTAACGTTCCGCCACAGCAGGTAGCCTGCCGCCGCCAGGATAACAATTAGGGAGGCTGCGCCGGCATACAGCCAGGCACGCTTTACAAGGGGCCGGGGTTTTAGCTTGGTAAGTTTCCTGGCAATCCGGGATTTGGCCACAGCGGCAGGCAGCTCCTCTACGGCCAATGCATAGACTTTCATCGGCAGGTCTACGTTCTTCAGCGTCTTCTCGCCCATGAATATTGCCTCTATGCCCGGCTTGTTGCGGATTTCACTGTATACCCTCCCGGACACACAAATCCCTCCCGGAGCGGCCAATTGTTCAAGCCTGGAGGCCACGTTGACTCCATCCCCATACACCTCGCCTTCTGCAAACACCACATCCCCGACATGGATGCCAATCCGGAGGCTTAGCTCTGGTTCGCTCCTGAGCGAGCGCTGGATTTCCAGGGCGCAGTTCACCCCTTCCACCACGCTGGCAAAGCTCGACAGGGTGCCGTCACCCACAGCCTGCAGCCATTCGCCATTATACTGCTCGATGAGTTGCTTGAGAATATCCCGGCTCTTATGAATAATCTGGTGCGCGTGCTTCTCGTCCCTGGACATCAGGGCGGAGTAGCCCACGATGTCGGTGAACATGATCGCGGCTAATTTGCGCTGCTCTTTCATGGTATGGCCGAGGATGGATGGCAGGGGCAGGTAGCAATCAGTTTAACGCAAGTATAAATCATGGTTTCGGGAAATTCAAGAAATATCCGGCCAAGCCGTCAGGCTTATAGTTCAGTTGCAGAATAGAGGTAGTCGGGCGGATGTAGTATAAGTTTGATAATGCTCGCAAGGTGTATCCCGAGGTAAGAAAGACGAAGGGATGTGGTTATCCACCAGGAAACGCTGTGAAAACCGGGTAGTGTGCCCCCTGGGCCTCGGCTCTCATTAAAGCAGACCCTCTTCCTTAAGCTGCCGGCGCTGCCGGGCTATATCTGCATCCACCTCTGCCATCATATCCTTGAACTCAGGGGTATCCCGCAGGGATTCCAGAGTCGGGTCGATCCTGGCATACCAGCTCAGTCGCCAGCCGAGGTCGATTGCCTTGCGTAACGAGGCGAAGGCCATTTCTTTGTTGCCTCCCAAGGCATGGACCGAAGCCTCAAAGTAATAGCTGGCAGGTGTTCCCAGGCCCTGCTCGCGCAGTTTCTCCAGGAAAACCCGGCTCTCGGCAAGCAGTTTCTCCCCCGATTCTGCATCACCGGTCTTGAAGTAAGCGTTCGCCATATATACAAGATCAGCTCTGCCAAATGCGGCAATTAACCACGGGATAAGACCGAATGGAATACCAACCTGTTTATAAGCTGAGCGGGCACGTTCGTACAGCGTGAGGGCTTTTTCATAGTTGCCGACCTGCATTTCGGCAAATGCAGCCTTGGTGATTAATTGCCAATTTTCGGGGTCTTTGCTCAGTATATCGTAAGTGAATTGCATGTATCGAGTAAAATGCTTTTGGGCAAGATAAAGATAATTCTCTCCAAATTCACCGATGATTATCTTCTCTGGTGCCAGCTCTCTTGCACGGGCCAGGGATTTTTCGGCCAACTCGTACTCTCCCAGTCCTGTATAGATCCAGGCGAGTATGGCATGTTTTCTAGAATTGCCAGGGTCCAACTCGACGCGGGTCTTCTCCTTCCTGAGGGCTTGTTCCAGACGACCATACAGCCCATAATATTCTCTTGTTTTTGACTCATCAAACCGGCCCAGCATCAGTAAGTTGAGATTCAGCCAATCGATTATTTCTTTTGACAAAGGATCGATTTCAAGCGCTTTCTCCAGTATTGCCTGTGCATCTTCATACCGGCCCAAGTCTAATAAATTATTTACATATAACCTATACGCCGGCATATGGTTCGGATTCAGCTCGATTGCCTTCTTTAACTCGGCCTCGGCTCCGGATAAATTCTGTTGCCTGTTTTTTACATGGCCTAAAGCAGTGTGGGCTTCAGCAAGCTGATCATCAAGTGAAAGCGCATTTCTGGCAGCCTCTTCGGCCTTGCTGAGAGCCTCCTCTTTGGGGAGATTGGCGTTGCGGTACTGAAACAGATAAGTCTCTGCCAGTCCTGCATAGGCCAGGGCGTAGTTCGAGTCAAGCTCTATTGCCTGTGTGAAGTAGTCAATGGCTTTTTCGTACGCTGCCACAGTACCTTGGTTCAAGTGGTGACGTCCCACTAAATAAAGATCATAGGCCTTGATATTCTCCGTGGGTTGTCTTGCTAACTTACTCGCGTCTTCTCCGAGTAATGTTATCTTGAGTGCACCCACTACCTGCCGGGAGATTTCTTCTTGCACAGCGAAGATATCATCCAGATTGCGGTCATAGGTCTCCGACCAGAGATGATAACCATCCGACACCTTGATAAGCTGGGTCGTTATCCGCACCTTGTCACCGGACTTGCGGACACTGCCCTCCAGCACCGACTCCACGTTTAACTTCTCGCCAATTGTGGCTATATCGACTTTCTCACCCTTGAAGGAAAAAGACGAAGTGCGTGCCTTGACCCGAAGCTCTTTAACCTTTGCAAGCATGTTCAGCAGTTCCTCAGCAAGGCCGTCGCAGAAATACTCCTGGTTTTTCTCTGCGCTCATATCCGCAAATGGCAGCACGGCAATAGATCTTATCTCTTTCTCACCGGGGACAGTAGTCGGTACAGTGAGATATCGTGAGTAAACTGCATAAAGTCCCAGAGTGACGACTATTATTCCGGCCACCGCAATAAGAATTCTGCGGCTGCGCCTTTTTGCAGGCGCCGGTTCAGTTTCCTTATCAACATGAGGCTCGGGCAAAGCGGCAGGCTGCTCCACTACGGTTAGCGCATAGACTTTCATCGGCAGGTCGACGTTCTTCAGCGTCTTCTCGCCCATGAATATAGCCTCTATGCCCGGCTTGTTGCGTATGTTGCGGTAAACCTGACCGGAAATGCAGACACCTCCCGGCTCAGCCAATTGCTCCAGCCTGGAGGCCACGTTGACTCCATCCCCGTACACCTCCCCTTCTTCGAACACCACATCCCCGATATGGATGCCGATCCGCAGGCTGAGCTCGGGTTCGCTCCGGATTGTGCGCTGGATTTCCAGGGCGCAGTTCACCGCGTCCACCACGCTGGCAAAGCTCGAAAGGGTGGCGTCACCCACAGCCTGCAGCCACTCGCCGTTGTACTGCTCGATAAATCCTTTCAGGATATCGCGGCTCTTATGTATAATCTCGTGCGCGTGCTGCTCGTCCTTAGACATCAGGGCGGTATAGCCCACGATGTCGGTGAACATTATTGCGGCTAATTTGCGCTGTTCTTTCACCTGTCCAATCCAATCTTTTTTAACAGGGCTTTGTACCTGGGCTCAGAGCTAAAGATATCTTGTTCACGGAAAAATTTACTGAAAAGCAAAAGAGAACAACGTTCTTCTTGAGCCTTCTCCAACAATTCAATTGCTTTATCTTTTTCGCCCAATCCTGCATGGATTAGAGCTATGCTTGCTGATGAGACATATCTCTTTTTCGACCGCGTTTTCATCTGATAGAGCATTTGCTCCGCTTTACCTTTTTCGCCTGCCAATGTATAGATATACCCCAGAATTCCTTTAGACCAGGATAAGCCTTTTGTAAGTTCTATCGACTTTTGCAAAGCTGTAATAGCCTCTTTATACTTATTCTTTTGACTGAATGCTAATCCAAGATAGCAATATCCGACTCCAAAATACGGTTCTATCTCTATCGTTTTTTGAAACTGTTCTATTGCTTCATCATATCTGCCCATGCAGCGTAAGATTTCGCCCGCAACATAGTTAGTCACAATTGATAACGGATCGAGTTGCTCGGCTCGTTTGTTCTCTGCAAGGGCTTCATTAAATCGCCCCATGTTCATGAAATAGACGCTATACCAGTTATGAGCTGTCGCATAACCAGAGTTGAGTGCAATGGCCTGCTTGTATTCGCGTTCTGCAGTAGGCCAATCAAAATCATAATTTGCACTGATCCAACCCAGTGAAGTGTGGGCTTCGGCGAGCGTGTCATCGATTTTCAGGGCCTTCTGAGCTGCAGCCCTGGCTTTTGGAAATGCATCCCGTGGAGGACAATAACCCCAGAAACCCATTGTATTATACGAGTCGGCAATCCCGGCATAAGCCAGGGCGTAGTTCGGGTCCTTATCAATCGCTTGTTGGAAATAATCAATTCCTTTATTCAATCCTACTTCATACCGCTTGTTCCAGAAATAGCGGCCCATTAAATACAGATTATATGCTTCAATATTTTTAGTATTACGCCTTACAATTGCTGCTTTTTCTTTCCTCAAAAGCTTGACCTCAAGCTCTTTTACTACCGCCATGGATATGTCATCCTGAATGGTAAATACATCCTCCATTTCACGGTCGTACTGCTCTGACCAGATATGGTAGCCGTCTGCTACATTGATGAGCTGGGTACTGATTCGTAGCCGGTTACCCACTTTCTGCACACAGCCTTCAAGAAGCTTCCCCACATTCAGTCTCCTGCCGATCTCGCGGATGTCCTCATGCTTACCTTTAAAGGCTAACACAGAGGTTAGAGCAACGACTTGTAAGCCCTTGAGATGTGTCAGGGCGTTAATGATCTCCTCCGATATGCCGTCGCAGAAGTACTCCTGCTCCGGGTCGGCACTGAGATTGATAAACGGCAGCACGGCTATTGAGGGCCGCTGTTTTGATATAAAAGGTCGTTCGGCCGGGTAAGGTTTATCAGAAGCGGCTGGCTGTCCCTTTACGGACAGCGCATAGACTTTCATTGGAAGATCGACGTTTTTCAGGGTCTTCTCGCCCAAGAGCACAGCCTCTATGCCCGGCTTGTTGCGGATTTCACTGTACACCCTCCCGGAAACATAAATGCCTCCCGGATCGGCCAATTGTTCGAGCCTGGAGGCCACATTGACTCCATCCCCATACACTTCGCCTTTTTCGAAAACCACATCGCCGATATGGATGCCTATGCGAAGACTGAGCTCGAGTTCGCTCCTGATCGTGCGCTGAATCTCCAGAGCACAGTTGACTGCGTCCACCACGCTGGCGAAGCTCGAAAGGGTGGCATCGCCCACAGCCTGGAGCCACTCGCCGTTGTACTGCCCGATAAGCCCTTTCAGGATATCACGGCTTTTATGTATGATCCGGTGCGCGTGCTGTTCGTCTCTGGACATCATGGCGGTATAGCCCACAATATCGGTGAACATGATTGCGGCTAATTTGCGCTGTTGTTCCATGGTCTTGCAGAGGAGGGTTATCAAAAATTGTTTGAAATTGTATAGTTTAGTATAACCTGTGTTGTAGCAAGGTTCAAGGAATATCAATCCAATTGCCCGCTGTATCCCTTCAGCCCATGCCGGACAACTTTAGCCCAATAATTAAGAAGGAGTTTATCCTGATGGATTTATCCTGATTACCGGGGTGGAAGCGTAGCCGGAATGCAGGTGATCAAGGCGCCATTGGTTGTTCGAGCATTATTCTCTTGAGTTTGAAAAATGCTAAGGATAAAATAGAAACATGGATCAAGCTTTGTATATGACTTGTACTCCTGAATGGGAGTAAGCTCAGGAGTATAACTCCCGTCAGGACCTAAAAAATGTTGACAAAAAGGCAACAAAAATTGTATCGTTAAGATAACTTTTTCAGGTTTTTGCATTTAGCCGAAACCACAAGGGTTCTCATGTCGAAAAAATTTCCGGAAACCGGGATCTTAAGGCCAAAAAAAGAAATTGAAAATCTGTCCGGATACTACTTCTTTTCAAATTTCACCCATGAAGAAATTTCTCTGCTTCTTTTATGCGCTGAACAGGTCTGTTATGAAAAGGGGGAGGTCATTTTTCGGGAAAGTGATATCGGTTTACAATTTTATGCTATTCTTTCAGGAGAAATTCTAATCCGCAGGGAAAAAAGCGGCAGGGAACTTGCGAGACTCAAACCGGGCAAAGTATTCGGCGAAATGGCAGTTTTGGACGGTCATCCACGTTCAGCCACTGCTATTGCAGCCTCCAAAGCGGAGCTTTTTGCTTTTGACGCCGCCAGGCTCCTAGATAATTTTCCACATTTGAGTGTGAAACTTTTACGCTTCATGGCTCGTGAGCTGTCCATGCGTGTACGCAAAGCAGATGCAATGATTGACCTTTTTTGGTGAACTTCTCACCACATGCCTTTTTACGGAAATGCCATCATGCTACTATTTAGCGGCTTTATTAATCCGCATTATTCACAAAATTTCAGCTATCCTCTGTTTTAAGAATCACGGATGTTGCACGGATGACACGGTTCCACACCCACCGCCAGGAAAGCAATGGATGTGTGGGGAGGGGCCATCCGTGCAATCGAATTTTTTATCCGTGTAATCCGCGATTCCGAATATATAAAGAATCCATCCATTTTTATGAATAATCCAGGTTAAATGAACGAGACTCTTCTTAATGCCATTCTAAATCTTTTCGCTATTCAGACATCATTACTTGATCAGAAAATCAGGGCCCAGGCAAGAAAGATCATTGAGCTTTATCTGATCGAGAACCTCCGCATAATATCCCCCCTTATTTACCTCAAAGCGTTCGACCATGTGCTGGACATTTATCTCACCAGGAAAGATTTCTCGCCTCGCACACAGTCAGATATGACTGCCGATATTGCCGTTCACTTAAAGCCTAAGACAACGCGGTATGAACAATATAATTTGCTGATTCGCTACATCGAGCTTGCTGTGGCGGGGGGCTTCGAGAGAAAAGATCTAGAGCTGTTGGAGTTGATAGCGGAAATATTGCGTATCAGTCAGGAACAGTTGGCGGAAATTTTCACAATCATCGAGGCTCCTTTCGATAAGAGCCGTCTGACTGCCAACTTCCTCATCCTTGAGCGGAATGATGTTTCAGGAGACGTTACTTGCCAACGTCTTTATAAGCCCGAATTCAGGGGAAAATTTAGCATACTTCACTTGAGTGATGTCGGGATTTATTATATCACTGCCACAGACAAAAGCACCATTTCTTTAAATTCTGTGCAGATATCGGCGGGCACTTTGCATCTTCTTCAGCCTGGAGTCATTATCCGCGATGACCAGGGAACGCAGATTTACTTTTCTGAAGTAACCGCACATTTTTCGAGTGAGGCCAAGGCCGGCCTCAAGCAGGTTTTTCGTGGCGAAAACCTGGAGTTCCGCTATTCCGGTAGTGAGAACGGACTATATAATTTCAGTTTTTGCGAGACAGGAGGTATTCTATTAGGCGTTATGGGTGTCAGCGGATCAGGCAAGTCCACTCTTTTGAGTATCCTCAATGGCCAGCGGCATCCCGATTCCGGTCGGGTTCTGATCAATGACATTGATTTGCTGGCTGAATCATCCAGACTCGAGGGCGTTATCGGCTACGTACCGCAGGACGATCTTTTATTTGAGGACTTAACTGTATTCGAAAACCTATACTATAATACGTCGCTGTGCATGGCGAACCTGGATCCAGAAGAGCGTACCCGACGTGTCGAGGCCATGCTTGATGAACTTCAGCAGATGCACACTCGGGACCTTAAGGTCGGTTCTCCTTTGGACAAGACAATCAGCGGTGGGCAGCGTAAGCGCCTGAATATTGCAATGGAGCTGATACGTGAGCCGGCAATCCTGTTTGTGGACGAGCCGACTTCCGGACTTTCCTCATCTGACTCGGAAAATGTCATGGCCTTGCTCAAGGCCCAGGCAACCAAGGGGAAACTGGTTATTGTAGTAATCCACCAGCCCTCGTCGCGAATATTTAAGATGTTCGACAAGCTCTGGGTGCTCGACCAAGGAGGGCGGCCAATCTATGACGGCAACCCGCTTGACGCTATCGTCTATTTCCGTAAGGCCATCAATCTAGCCGGTTCGGAAGACTACGCCTGTCCTCGGTGCGGCAATTTAAATCCCGAGCAGCTTTTTGAGATAGTCGAGTTGAAAAAAGTGGAAGAATCGGGGTGCTATTCGAAGGAACGCCAAATTCCACCGGAGCAATGGCACGAAATGTACCTCGAACAACGCGAAAAGGCAGATAAGCCCGAAGTATGCGACGGTGGTGATGAAGGAGCAATAGAGAGAAGGCTATGGCGTCCAGGATGGTTCGGGCAACTGAAAGTATTTTTTCAGCGTAATTTCAAAGGACGCCTGAACAACCGTTCGTACATATTGATAAACCTGCTCGAACCACCGCTGCTGGCGCTTTTTACAGCACTGCTGTCGCGGGGCTCCCGTGGTGTCGGTTACGTCTTTATGGAGAACGAAAACCTCAGCGTTTACTTTTTTATCAGTGTCATAGTGGCCCTCTTTCTGGGCCTGAGCGTCAGCGCCGAGGAGATCAACCGCGACAGGAAGATACTGGTGCGTGAAGGTTTTCTCAATCTGAGCTGGTCTGCTTATATCGCTTCCAAAACCTTGTATCTCGCACTTGTTTCGGCGGTACAGATGGCCATGTTCACAGCGGTGGCCAACCCAATCCTCCAGGTTCCAGACATGTTCTGGAAAATCTGGTTGGTGCTTTTCTCCTGCGCAATGGTTTCCTGCATGATCGGACTTATCATCTCCGCAGCGTTCGAGTCCGCGGTGACAATATACATCCTCATCCCGATGCTGCTTGTGCCGCAGATGATGCTCGGCGGGGCGGTGATCCCGTTTGATGATCTGATCCACAAGCAGGCCGGGAACCGGAACACTCCACTTGTAGCAAACATTATGCCTTCCCGCTGGGGTTATGAGGCTCTGGCGGTGGAGCAGTACACTTCCAATCGCTACATGCGCCATTTCCTGAATGACAAAAACACTGTTTACCAGTGCGATTGCATGATAAATTATCACATTCCAGAGATGCGGTCACTGGCGGATTTCCCGCTGCTGGAAATGGAAGCCGAAAACAGACAGGTGGAAATTGCTCAAAAGCTTGCCGTACTCGCCAGCGAAGTGCGCGTACTGGAAAAACGCACCGGTTTTCTCTCAGGGATTGAGACGAGTGAGCTAGATCCGGCTGTCTATTCGAGAGAAGTGCGCGACAGGATTAGGGAGTTTCTGAAAAAGGCCATCGAGTATTACAGCTTGATCAGGGAAAAAGCGGCCGAGAATATCTCTTTCACAGAAAACAAGCTTAGGGAAGAGTTGGGCCAGGAAGGATTTAAGGAACTTGAGCGTCGGCATTACAACAAGGACATCGCTGAATTAGCTTTGAACCGGCTTACATTGGAACCTGTGCGCATCTCCGGCGACAGGCTGGTTCAGACAATGGTACCGATATGCCAGGAGCCGGAATCGAAGTGGGGAAAAGCGCATTTCATGGCTGCCGCAAAGAAAATCGGTTCCAGTCACATACCCACACTGCCGTTCAATGTAGCGGTTTTATGGTGTCAGTTAGTTGTTCTCTATATAGTTCTCTATTTTTCACTTCTTCCTAAAATAATGGCTGTGGGCGGTTCAGTAATGAAAAGATTCAAGCGTTAGAACCTTAATTGAATTTGTCTCATGCGATGAAAAGGAAGATTTCGAAAAAAGTTTTTATATCTGAAAAAGTGTTTTATATTTGCGCAAGTCAAAAGCGAAAGAAAAAAATGTTGTTTTTTTATTTCTGACAGTGAAGCAAAACAATAATAATCTCAGTATCAAAAGGAGGCCGAGAATGTTGAAACGCATACTTTCTATGACTCTTACGGCAGTGTTTATCCTGCCGGTTGCAGCTCAAGTAATGGCTCAAGAGGACGAGTCAGCAAAAATCAATCAATACGTGGATCAGTTCTCCGAGATAATTCCCAAAGATTTTGAGTTGATGGCGAAAATACAACTTATCAAAGATGCCGACCTTACCTACCAGAAAAGCCTCACAGTGCCGGTTGCGGACTTACTGGACTGCAAAAGCAAGGAAGAGCTGCATCTACTGCTCGGGATATATATTTTCGATACAAACTACGCTATGCTTTTTGACAGAAGGAAAG
>Ga0307380_10004269_pt1 | contig 19391 bp, 12 predicted proteins | sample UN3MG_FD_202239 | JGI IMG/M metagenome (GOLD analysis project Ga0307380, IMG submission 202239) | Soil microbial communities from Risofladan, Vaasa, Finland - UN-3 | ecosystem: Environmental > Terrestrial > Soil > Coastal area > Acid sulfate soil | place: Finland: Risofladan, Vaasa | collected... | reverse complement strand
ATTTCAATACTCTTCATTGAGCTTTTATCTTTGCAACCGCGCCTGTTAAAGAGGTTAAAACGGCATTTTTTCTATTCTCCCAGACCTAGATAAAATTATCGTTCAGCGAAAAAAGCGAACCGAAAGTTTGTCAAGTCTTTAAAAAGATCCGCTTTTTACAAACAAAAAACGACGAAAAAGAAGGTAGGAGAAGGCATATTTTAGCTAAAAAGTGACCAAAAAAAAGTGGACCTCCTTCATCACACAAGGTTTAAATAATACATACCAAGGTCCGCTCGCGAAATAAGAATTTTACTAACAAAATATTATTTTAAGCTCTCCTACATACAATCCAAAACTCACAATCATGGCATTTGGCAGCATATTTTGTTGGTGGGGGGAAATTTTCGTTTTTTATCATTTCATGCATTTTTTTTAGTTGAGCAAATAACGAAGATTTATCCTCTTCTGTTAAGGGAACAAGAAATCGTTTGTCACTTCCATATCGTATTTCTACTTGTGAAACGTTCGTTTGATAGAAATGCTCGATAAGTATCGCTTGAGCAACTAATTGAGCAAAATGGTGTTCAGGGATTATAAAGGGAGTTTTCCCTGTTTTAAATTCTATGGGATAATACTTCCCTTCACCTTCCTTAGCTATAGCATCAAATAAAGCACATATTCCTAGGACTTGATCTTCCAGAAAGATATTGTAATCGATAATGAGATTATCTTGAATGCTCTGAGTATTTCGTCGGACTTTTTCATCATGATACCTACTACCACTTTTCATTTTATAAGTCTGGTCAGGAATAATTTTAGCTACATGTCGGAAAAAAATGATCCTAGGACAATAAACAAATTGTCTAAATTCTTCTGCAGAGAACAATATTTCGCTCATAATACTATCACCTTTTCTTGTTGTTTTCTATTTAAAGTCATTTGCTTTCTTTTTAGCTCAGGCTTAGAACCTATAGTAATCACTTTCTCATAGCAATTCTGGCAGATAGGAACAATGGAGATTTTAGCTAGCCTTTTTTTAATCAATTCTCGAGCTTCTAGAGCAAATGTTTCCGCCATATTACGCGATGTGTCTCCTACAAAAACTGAGTATTGTATCCTTTCAAAAGCATAATTTTCGCACAACTTTGCAATGCGTGTTCGAAGTTTATCATTAACTATATCATAACAGATAAGGAAAATCATTTTGTTGCTCCCTCTATTATTTTAAAATGAAAGGTTGGTACTCGGAAATATCTCCTTTGAAGAATTTCCCTGCTTTTCGAGCTTGATGAATAATATGTTGTTCAAAAGACATTAGTTCACTGGTAGCGTTATTCGTTATAGATGTCTCAAAGGCATTATAGATTTCTGTCAAGAATGTTTTCTTAATGCCATCATTCATTTTACAGAATTTAGTTGATTGTTCGAAATCGTTTGGCGATATCATTCCCAGGCCTTCTAATTTGAGTACCAACCTATCAACTATTGGTTGTCTAAACTCCTCCATCAAATCGAGAACAAATGATGGTTTCCCGCTTCGGTCTGTATGTAAAAATCCAGCATAAGGTTCTAAACCAGCAATGATAACTCCAGCAAGAACTTTCATGGTAAGGATAGCATAACCATAACTTAACATACTATTAATTGGATCTCGAGGAGGACGTCGATTCCTATCATTGAATTGGAATTTTTCTCCTAAAAGCATTTTTAAGACTGAAAAATAGATTTCAGCAGCATGACCTTCATAAGCAAAAAGTTGATCACGAATAAAGGATATTGATTGGTTTGTGTAAGATGAAAAATCCTTTTCAGCCAATTTAATCAACTGGGCAATTTTATTTTTGATAGTTTCAGAAAATGTTTCAGATATTTGACGATTTTTGATTATTCTTCGGAGAAGATTGGCTTTGTTAAGAATTGCTCCCTGAAGAATTTTGACAATAAACAAAGTACCAGTTGGATTTGTATTTGCTAAGATTTGAGCTCTTCTCACAGCAACCGTGCCATGAGCAGCAAATGAATGAAGGATCCCTACAGGTTTTCCTCCTTTAAAGAAAAGTGTAGGAACACCATGAGAAGTTAGTAGATCAATTGCTCCAGAAGTCAAAGAAGCTTTGGACTCAATTACAAGCTGTTCTAAATTTATTATAGGGATATAATTGACGGGTTTTTCATTAGAGGGATAGCTGATATATAATCGTTCACCCTCTTTGCCAATTTTAGCTCCATGTTCAGAAACAATAACAATCATAATTCCTCCTCCTCCTCGTTAAGTTCGATTTGATTTTCTTTCAAAGTATCTAAATAGAAATCCTCTTGAGTAAAAATCTCAAAACCAATCAATCGTGAGAGATTAATCCCAAAATAATTAATGCTACTTGCTTTTTGTTCTTTTAGAATTAATACATTGCCTTGAGCATAAACAACTTCACCAGATAGAGATAAAGGATTCCAAATGGTTTTGATAGGAAAAGAGCATTTATACTGAGACCAAAAATCAGTTAAGTCGATATAAGAAATCTTTACTTCAGGAAAAATCTTGAGTATCTTGTCTGCGAGGGTATGCCAATTGACTTCAAGTCTTTCATCGTTTTGTTGTAATTGCTCTATTTTATCTAAATAAGTAAGAACGGTTTTGTAATTAAAATAATCACTGAGCTTTTTTTCAGCTTGGAGAACAGCTTCTAACGAAGAAAAACTTTTGAGAACAATCGCTTCATTTAATCCTTGCTCAATAAGACGATAATAATTTCCATCGGATCGTTTGGCATAACTTGTGCCAACTTTTAGTAGATTGCCAAAACGACCAATATAGAGATAATGTTGACCATAACAACGAAGTGCGTTGTCGCTTGAGTGACAAGGGGGGTTGTCTTTTGAGCAAGACTGTCCAAATGGTTCTCCTGGTCCTTCGAAAATACAACGACGACATTTATAATAATGACTTTCAAAGCAATTCCTACAAATAGCATCTGAGGAATCAGGTGGTATGATCTCCCCACATAGCTGACAATACCTTTCACCAAGATCGAGATATAATTGTCCTTCTAATCTTATACTATAACTTGAACCATCACCAGCATCAACTAATAAATAGGGATATACAGCATCTCCTTCGATTTTCCATAAATATCTCTTGATTATTGGTTTTAATGAATAATGATCCTTTTGCCCGAACGTTAATGTTCGATTATTTGTGGTGAATTTTATTACTGCCATTGAAAAAAACCTCTAGCTAAAAATATTATTCAGAAAAATACTAAAGGAAATCACTTCAAAGAAAAAAGACCGTTAATAACTCAAAATTTAATTTGGGGAATTATAAGCTATTGTTTTAGCATTTGGTGAAGGGAGAAAAATATTTTTGGAAAGTTAATAGAAAATTGCTAATTATTATTTAATTATAGCTTCTTTCATTTATTACAAAATTTTTTAAATAACTATTACAATATTATACTCGACAAGACGGAGCTGTTGAGGTAGTCCGTCTAGTAGAAGAACAAGCTTCTTCTACTCACTAATTTATATTCATAAGAAGAAGAGGAAAAATCATTGACGGGTTATACACAAATACGTTATAGTTGGTATATCCCTTTATATCATTTCTATACTCATGAGCATTTATTACAAGAAAATTTTAAATGGGTTACAAAAAGAGATTTCACCAAAGAAGAAATAAAAACAGATAAAAGTATAATTCGAAATTTTGCAAAAATGTATTTTGATAAAACGCTAATCTATCCGTTAATATCAAAGGATAGAAAGATACGGATATTAAATAAAATTCCATTTTCACCAATATATTTTGCATCCACAAAACAAAAAAAAGTATCAGTAAATTTATCGAAGCAAAATCAACAAAAGGAATTTGGGAAAAATAGAATAAAGTCAATTAAATTTTCAATAAAAATTTATCCCATTGGATTAGGTGTGATTTCAGTATTTTTAAATTTTGAATCCATCATTGAACCTAAATTATACAATCATTTAGTAGATAAAATAAAATGTGGGAAGAAGGATTCTAGCATTAATCAATATATACAGTATCTAAAAATACAGCTATTGAAAAGTTTATTTGACGAGGAAAATTTGAAAGAAATAATGACTATATGTAAGGGACCAAAAATAAGGATTAATTTTATTGATGAAAGTATGTCCATGCAGAAATTTTCATTTTATGCAGATGGAATATTAGGATCAGAAAATGCTGATACAAATATTATCTATAAAACCAATAAAAAAACAAATGACCTGTTTGCTTTCCATAGAAAAGGAATTGTTTTATTTACAGAAAAATCTCAAACTAAAAATAGAAGAAATTATCTAAGGAATAGCTTAGATTTAGTATTAGACATTGCTTTCGGTTCTGAAATACTTCTCCCACTTGTACCTTCAATAATTACAAAAGCTGATATTGAAAACAAGCACGAAAGAATCAATGAACTTATTTTTACTTCTTTTATAACTCTAAATCCTGAAATCCTAGGAGCCTATAATGATTTATATTCATTTTTCCCAACTTCTGGCATTAGGAAATGGTATCAATATTTAATTGAGACAAATAAATATTATCAAATTTTCTTAGAAACAGTTAATCAATTGCTAATTCGTATTAATGAATTACGAGTAGATAAATGGTATGATATTATTAGTAGTCTATTAAAAGAAAATATACCTATTGTTTCTGAAAAGATGTTAGAATTATTAAAAGAAAAAGAACTTACGATAAGAGAAGTTTTATCCCCAAAAATGAAATTTGATGAAGAGAATAAAAAAATATTTGATTTTCTTTTGGAAAAATTAAGTAAGGATTTTTCTTCACGATATAGTTATACTGAAGGTATTCTTTTGGATAAAGATAAATTGGGTTATTGTACATTAAATGTTATTGAGAAATCATTAGGAATAACTGGAAGAAATCATTTGGAATTTAAAAATCGAATAGATCTCTTAAGACAAGTAGGTTTATTGGAAGCAGTAGCATATAAAGGACCAGGATCTAAAAAAGACAGCGTACAATATAGAGCATCACCTGATCATCCTTATGTTAACGACTATATGAAGATATTTTTAGCAAAAGAATCTATATCAGAAATAAAATTAAAATAATAAAATTCCTCCGTGTTTACAATTATAAAATAGGTTTTATGTCGGCTTTAAGAAGTAAATTAAGGTAAATTAAGGTAATAAAATTCAGATACATTTGTTTTAATATTCAATGATTGGATTATATAATAATAAATTGATGAACAAAAGAATTAAATAAAACAAATATATTGTAATCAATTGGATTGGTTTTAGGTAATGGGATACAATTTGAAAGCAATAAATGAAGCAGAAACAATTTTTGAACTAACTGGGAATCCTTTTGTAGATGCAGGAATTGCTACAATAAGTGCAATTGTCGAAAAAAGTTATTCGAATTTGGCAAAAACGGATCTAGGGGGAGCTCTTGAATTTGCTAATGAAATTTATTCAGTGAAAGAATGGAGAGGAAATATCCAGGATATTATGTTGTTTAACACCATAATCTATAATCCTTTTATAATTAATAATAATCCTGAAAAAAGTAAATTGAAAATCGAATCCAATACCATATTGAATTGGTGGATAAAGAGGTAAAAAATACACATGATAACTATGAAAAAACATTTTGACTATAAAAATTGGAAAAGGTTTAGATTTAAATGAATGTTTTAACTGAAAAAGATTTACAAATAATTGTTAAATTTGCACAAAATAGGAAATGGGATAAACTTATTGCTAAAAAAGTAGGTAATAGATTCGAAAGTATTTTAACACATCATCTAAAAACACAAAATATCCTAAGCAAAACTATTGAAATGATAGGAAACGATATGAATTTTTCTGATGAGGAGAAAAAAGTAACTATACTCATAGCTTTGTTACATGATGCCGGAAAAGAAAATCCTAAATGGCAAGAGAAAATATTTACTGGTTCAAAAGGTTTCGTCTCCCATGTCGGAAGGAAAGAAACAGAAACAATACTACAAGAAATAATTGAAAAATTAGGTTGGAAGATAAAAGAAGAATTAATATTAGATGCGATAAATGCAATAGAACAACATATGGAAGGAGAACGAAGAAATCCTTCAAGTACTCTAGATAGTATTCTTTCAACAAAAAGTAGCAATAAGAAAAAATGGGTATCGATATCTCATTTGGTATCCTTTGCTGATAGACTAGCATCAATTATAGAACTTGAAGATTGTTTATCTATAATAAAGGGATTGGGATTAGCAAGACTAACTGATCTACTTGAAATAACATATCATAAGGTTAATCAAATAAGAGGAATTGCAACAACATTACTTCATAAAGCTGCAGAAACAACATTCATTAAGAAAAAATGGCAATCAATACTTTATTTTCCAAATGGAACTGTTTATCTAGGCAAGAAAGGTGATACTGAAAACTTCAATATGAAAGAATTTTCAAACGAATTGGGAAGAGAATTAAACAACTTTATGGAAACTTACAATGAAAATGCTCTGGAAGCAGTCGTCGGAAATCCAACAGCTTCTATGGTAAATTTACCGAAACTTTTTGATTGGAATGAGGTCGAAGATTATTTTAAAGTAGCTCAAAAAAGAACAAAGGTCAAAGCTGTTTCCGCTGTTGACGATACAAAGCAAACAATCCCTTATTTGACATATTTAGAAATCAAAAATATGATAGATAAAGAGGCTGCAAGAGAGTTTATTGAATCAGATAAAATATTCAAGAAAAAATATCCTAACTTTAAAGTTAAAATTAACAAAGAACATAGATTATTTGAATTAACAAAATCAGAATTTGCGGAAATTAATCCAGAAATTGTTCTATTTAGTTTTTTTAAGACTATTTTTAAAACACTTGCTACAGAAGAAATGGTTACTACTGCTCAAATAGAATTTGATAAAATATTTGGAGAAGGAATATTTAAAGAACTTCAAAGTATGGCAAATCTAAAACCAGCTCGAGATAGAGTTATAGCTATTGATAACTATTGGTCACTACCTATAAATAGATTTGAAGGTAATAGTAATGAGTTAATAAAGACATTAACAGCAGTAGAACGCCAAAGAATACTTAGAGAAACATTAACCAGAATTTGCACAATTGCCCGTAATAAAAATCCCCCTGTAAAAACCAATTTTTACAAAGAAATTATTTTCAAAATAGCTGAAAATGACCTAATATATCCGATAAATGTAAATTTAAATGCAATAAAAAGTATCTCTCAAAGTTATCTAGAATATTGGATTGATTCCAAACATTCTCAACAATCAGCAAAAAGCTCATTCTATATATGCCCCAGTTGTAATAATAAATTTCAAGAAGAGAATTTAATTGCTGCAGAAATAACTGGTTTTAAAGAACAATTTACTAACAGGGCAATTGGAGGTTCTAAAACTCAGAAGGGAATTAGTATTTGCAATTTATGTGAATTGGAATATCTATTGCGATATTTAACAATAAAAGGAAAAATCACACATTTAATAATTCTCTATCCTGAAATATGTGTTAATTTTAGACAGGGAACAAATCTAATTAAACAAATTATGGAATTAGAAAGAGGAATATCTAAGCTAAAATCAGATAAAATAAAAGGGAATTCTTTCATGGAATTTAGCTTTCGAAATCAAGTTTTAGAACCTAAACTAGGGGAATATTCCACAATATTAAAGAGTTTAAAAAATCAAAATATTGAAAATTTCCTCGAATTTTTCAGTTATCAGAAAACCTCTAAAACTGTGACTAAAGATCTCATAAATGCTGTTATAGATACAATAGATGGTTTTTGTGAAATCCCAAAATCTTTCCCTGAACTTAATTCCTTTGAAGAAGCATTGAATTTAACTCAAAAATTACTACCTTTTGTTGATAGAAAAGAGATTCAAGTAATATTGGAAGGAAAGATTCCTAACGAAAGTGAGAATTATGCTTTTCATTATGTAACCCCTAATATTGTAATTTGGACATTGAAACAAGGGATTGTAAAGAAGAAGAAAGGGAAAGATGAAGAATCAAAAGTAAATATCGCACTTAAAAAACTTCTAATAGCTACTATGGTTTCTATTGCAACAGGTTATAGTACAGCTATTATTGATACAAATGATCAAATACCACCATCTCCAATGGGAAGAGTGTTTATCCCAATAAATAGTCATATTAGAAATATTTTTAATAATAATAGCTGGATTCCAAATATTGAAATCGAAACTATTTTTGAAAAAATTTCTGCTGCAATTATATTAGCTAAAAGAGCAGCATATCCAATAAGATCCGCGGTTTACAATGTACTTAAAGAACCATTGAAAGGCAAACTTTTGATTAGAATTGAAACTAAACAGAATTCATTATGGAAAGAAGATTTTGATAATATAGAATTAATTTATGGAGAAAAAAATAATTTGAAGATAAATATTGGAAATGATAGAAAAAAGTTTGATAGCACAAATTATGATGATGAAATCAATAAAATAATAGATAAATTTGTTCTATATATGAACGAATATACTCCAAATAAGAGAGGATCAGGATTAACAACACTTTTAGGACCAAGTTTGAAGATAATAAACAAGCTGAAATCTGATTCCACGATTATTCTCAAGTCCCTACTTGGTTTTGGTCTTAGAACACATGAAATGAGCTCAGATTATTTGAGTTCTGAAACAATTGAACTTCTGGAAGATGCTGTTATCACATTCTATGAGTTTATGAAGATTGTTCCGATAAAATCAAAGAAAATAATTTTTGATTCAATCTATTATGGATTGGTTTATGAACTCAAGAAGAAATCTGTATTAGATCGTTCAAAGTACATGACTGCCCTTAGAAACGACTTTACTAGATACTTGAAAGAAAATTATCAATCCATTGAAGATTTTAACAAAAAGGCAGGTACAAGCTATAATGATTTTTCTAAAGCATTACCACCTACTAATAATAATCTGAAAAAGATGAAACAAGCTGAAAGAGATATAGCTACAGATTTTCTAAAGAAACGACCTAAAAGTGAATTAACTGAAGAAAAAGATTCAGATAAAGAGTAATTTGAGGTATGAAAAATGAAAATTCCAAATGAATTAAAAAAACTAGAAGGATATTTCGTTGAAAGGATAAAACCAATATTAGGTGTTGAAACAGTGCAAATTCTCTTAATAAGAGAAGTATTAGATTATACTGTTTTACGAACAGAAGAAACTCGAGAACTCAATACAATTATAACACCTCTATCTTTAGAAGAGGAAAGTGAAGAAATCGAACGAGTAATCTTCCTTGGTTCGAAACAAAAAGCAGTTGAAACAAGATATTTCCGATCATTGTTAAATACAGCAGCATTAAAGTATGGAATTAAGCTGGATGAATGTTACATGAAGGATGACCTATGTCTGGTTTGCCCAAGATGTACTCTATTTGGTGCAGTAAAAACAGAAGGAAAAGAACCAAATATTAAACATAGAATCAATTATTCCACTGCATTTTCATTGTTACCATTTAGTGATATTAACAGTGAGTTTACATTTAATGCAATAAGTGATGTAACAACAAAAACAGGTCAAGCATTAGGGACAACCTATTCCATTAAGCCAACATCAATCTTTATAAGTGCAATTTCATTACGAAGCAGTAGCTGGGAAGAATTCATTTTAGTTCTTAAGATGCTCTTAGCTGCAAAGGATTATGGAGCTGAAACAAGAGTTCGAGGTAGTATTCGAAATATTCCAATTGCAATAATTGGAGGTTGGGAAGAAGTTATCACTCCGCTTGAACTTACAATAAAGCTTTATGATCAAAGTAAAGATACAAAATTCATAACTTCAGAAATGGTTGAAAAAACTATTGCTGAATATAGCAAGAAAGCTGGTTTTGGTGATAAGATTATAAATATAACTGGTGATGAACTAGAAGCTCTACTTGAAAAAGTTTCATCATTTGAGATATCTAAGGAATTCTTAGAATCAATGCTTAAAGCCTCAAAAGATTTCAAAGATGATCAGAAGAAACGAGATAAAGATAGTTAAATTTGGTGACAAGATTGAGAGTTTTTCGTTGTATTCTTACCACTCAAGATTTTCTTTATTTTGCATCATATGATGTTAAAAGTATCTCATTCACCGAAAAAATAATACATAACTTTGCACTATCTTATGCGATACATTATTGTAATTCTGTAATCGATCGAACAAAAAAACCTCAATATGAACAAGATATGAAATCGATGACAAAGTTTCCAACTCCAGCAATGATAATTGATGATCCAACATTAGTTGAACACACATATAATGCACTAGATGATTCCAGTCAAAAAACAAAAAAAACAAAATACGAAAAAACATTTTCTCCATCATATGGAACTTATTACAAAATACCACCAAATACGAAATTCAGTTTTTATTTGGTATGTATTGATAATGAACCACCTCGGAGAATTATACGTTTAGGAAAAAAAGATTGTCTATGCACAATTGATTTCTATGAATTAAATAAAGTAGTTCAAAAAGAAACAGATATTAGATCTATACTTATTTCACATCCAATTAACCCAGTTGAACTACAAGCAGAAATTGAATCGTATGAAAGAATATTGTTCATTCCACCATCACCAATAACATTGAACACCAGAATAATAGGCAAATATCTTCAAGCAACTGATAACAAAGGAACTATTCACAAAATTGCTATCACAAAGAGGTTTCAAAGTGCATTCATTAATTGAGTTTTCGATTGAAGAGATTAATGTTGATTTGATAAAAAGAAGAGTTAAATCTTCGGAGCTTTTTCTTTATCCACATCAATTCGAAGCTCTTCGATTGTGGCATCAGAATAGGAATTTACTTTTAACAACAACAACGGGTTCAGGAAAAACGGCTTCAGTATTATTTCCATTAGCAGAAAAAATTGGTACGAAAAATTCGGATCATGCTATTTTTGTATATCCTACGAATGCATTAATCTACAATCAAGTAAAATCAATCATAAAAACGTTTAGTCTTATCGAAATTTATCATGAAAGGGAAAAAAACACCAGATCAATCAAAGTAGCAGTGATACCTGAAAATGAGAAAGTTTTAGATAATCGTTTAGTATCTCCAGAAGAAGCAGATGTCATTCTTTATCTAATTAATAGCGAAACCTTGGAACAATTGGTTGATAGGAGAACAAAAGGTGAAAAACTTTTGGATTTGACACAGTTTAAAGCTAAACCAACAATCTATCTTACTAATCCAGATACACTTTACATGCTTCTAGCTATGAGATACAATCAAAGCTTACGAAATATTGCTGGGTTTGGTGAGATATCAACAATCATAATAGATGAATTTCACAGTTATTCTGGGATAGAATTAGCAAATATCATATATTCTCTTGTTTACGCAGAAGAACTTGCTATGAATTATCGCAAAATTTTTCTCAGTGCTACACCAAACAGTGAATTATATGAAATAATAAAGAGGATTTTTGATCCGATAGAGATTCCAACACAAATTGAAGGATTAAAAATAGAAACTAGCAGATGTTTGACGCACAAGGTTGTAGTTAAATTATATTTAGATTCCATAGGTAATGACATTGTTGAGAGGATTAAAGAATTAATTCTCTATCTAAAACAAAATAATGATTTTGATAGTTCAAATCCAGATGTTGGAAAACAAATGGAAGAGCTTATTTCTTGTGTTGTGATTGTAGATTCAGTAGTTAATGCAATAGAGTTGGAAAATAAATTATTAGAGGAAGGTATAAAAGCTAGTTCATATCGAGGATTAATGAATAAATCTGCAAGGGAACTAAAGGGAGAAATCATAATAGGAACAAGTGCTATAGAAGTTGGAATAGATTTTGACTGTAAGCATCTAATAATGCAAGGATCAGATGTATCATCCTTTCTTCAAAGATTTGGTCGTGTAGGGAGACATCAGCAGGGAATAGCACATATTTTTGTTCCAAGTAATGTTATTAAGAAATTTCAGTTATTGGGAAAAAAAAGCATCCCTCGAGATGAATTTGTAGAGATAATACATGAAAGCTATCCAATAAGAGATTCAATGACATGGTTTGTAAAAAATCGATATGGGCTTTGTCTTGCGAAAATGCTTTCATCCAACCTTACAAATGAAATAAGAAAATATAGATATCATAATGAAAATGATGTGAAAAAAGCACTAGAAGTTGAAAAAAATTTTTTAGAAAAACTCTTCTTAAAATTACAAATAACAGAGACAATACAAAATGTTGAATTTATAGCAAAATCATCTGATTGGTTTAATGCACTAAGAAGTAAAATGTTCTTTAGAAGCAGCTATCCTACAGTTTATGTAGAAGATATGCAAGAATTACAAAAACGACCAGGAAAATTAAATATTTATTCTGTTGATTTAGCAACTTTACTGAAAAGAGGGGAACCTTGCGATTTTGTTGGAATGAAAGAAGGAAAGCCAGTAATGAGAATAAATTCCTATAAAAGGTATCTAAAAACGTATTTCCAAAGTACAATCGATCAGAACAATAAAAAACTCAAAGAAGGAAGGCTTTATGTAAATAAACCAGATATTGGACTTTATGCGATTAGGGATAGCATACCTTTTTCACTTGATCGTTTATTGCTAGAACATGTTTTCATTATTGTATCAGAAAGCTTAAGTGATTATTTAGATTGGAGAACAGCTCTTTTTACATATAGCATTGGGGGTATTGATAAGTTAATTGCTTTTGATGGTGATGCAATTATTTGTAAAGCATTACTCCACCAACTTGAAAAGGATGGAGAATAATTAATATGATTAATTTTGAATTTATATTAAAAGCAAAAGGAAATTGTCTGCTACCATCTTTCACTGGGCATTTGATAAGAGGTGCAATTCTGCAATCAATTAAAGAATTTGATAATGAACTTTCAGAAAAATTACATTTGGGAAATGAAATGCGCCCTTATAGTGTATCTCCACTCGTTCCTTATAATAAACAAATAAAAAGAACGATAAGAGGAGAAATAATATCAGAAGAAAATTCTACTTTTAGATTTCGTTTAGGTATCCTCACACAAGATCTAGCTGAGCGGATGGTTAAGCTCACTTTGCATAGTGATGAAATGAAGTTACAATTAGCAGAAGGGGAGTTTAGTGTAGTAAGCATTGAAATAAAGAAAAAAAATATCAAGGAACTTCTTATGGAAGGAGAACAACCACCCACAATATTTTCCTTGTCTTTTCTTACTCCAACCTATTTTAATATCGCGAAACAAGAATTTCCCATGAGGTATCCTGATCCACGATATGTATTCATGAATTTGGCATCATTATGGAATACCTTCAATGAAGAGAAAGTCTTTGTTGATCAAACAGAACTATTCTCATGGTTAGAAAATCATATCTCTATTAACGCTTACAATTTAAGCACATATTCAGTATATATCGCTAAAAACGCGCCAAAAATTGGATTTAAAGGATGGGTGCGTTATCAACTCTCAGGGGAAGAGAGCTATCAAAGATGGGTCCATGCTCTAGCTCAATATGCAGAATTTAGTAATGTTGGTGCAAATAGAACAGCAGGATTAGGTTGTGTGAAGTACAGAAAAGAGTGATTATTCTTCTGTTCAATTTATAAGTAGCTTTTTAGTAATAATCAAATGACAGATATTTTTGTTAATTAGAACTAAGAGAGGAGTTGAGTTTCCTCTCTTAGGAAAAGGAAATTGGTATCAATGAACGATTATTTTCATTGATACGGTGATATACGGAGAATCGTCTTATTAGCGGTTCTCTTAAATAATCTATCATATTTGTATTTTAATACTTTCTTCTTTTTTTTTTAATTTGAAGATGCCAAGTACACAAATCCTATCATCTAGTACTCTTAGCCAAATTTTCTTCTTCATACTTGTACGAGCTAATAAAGATTAACAAAAAGTGGAATAGAGAAAAAAAGATTTAACAGAAAGAAATATCAATATTAAAAATCCTCAATTAATGAGCTATGTTTTCAATGTTGGCTTAAAGCGATAACTACTATTACCCTCAGGATACATAATTTGTTTTAAAATAATTCAACTTGGAATAGACAACTTTTTTGGATAATAACAACGAATTTGAACATTCAACAAGTTTTAACGTAATAAACTCTTTTTTAAAATTTAAATCTTATATAGTAAAAAAAATATTTAATCCACCTAGGTAGGTGGATCACAAGTAATTGTGCTAACAAAAGCTAACCATTGAGATGGTAATATGCCATTGTTATCGTACCAAGTCAGCCATTGTGGTTCATGCCAGATGCTTTGTTGCCAGCCTGTTGTGAGATCACAGAGCACCCATTCATAGGTGACTCCACCATTAAAAGTCCAGATAGGATTACTTACCGCGTTTTCAACCCAATCACCATAATCGCAATTTACCCAAAGGAAAGCATGATGCAATTCTCCTGGAAAATAGGTACGATCATGTATAGTTGTAAATTTAACGTCAATTAGCGAATCCTCAAAAAGCATCCCACCTAGGATAGCATAATCATCACAATCACCACAACGATATTTCAACGTCTCTAAAGGTGAGAGGAAAAGGTCCATAGGATAATCTCTCCCATAAGCAGTTTCATCGTCATATCGATAGTCTATATTTGCTGTAACCCAATTGAAAATAGTATCAAGATCAAAATAGTAATGGGCAGTATCCAGCATCCAATCACCAAGACAGTGAGTAATCGCTACATATGCTTCAGCCATTGAGCTAGCATAATCAAAGAAATCATACTCGAGTAAAACAGAATCAATATCATTATAAAAGCCGTTATACTGTCTTGAGCCATGGAGGATAAGATTGCGAGCAAAAACCATTTGACTATCATACCAAGGATCGAAATTCATTCGACACAAGTGATAATAAAAAGTCATTTTATCAAGCATTGGTAAAGATTTAATGCTAAAGATTAGTCCTTCAATTTCTGATACTAAATCTTGCGCTAACGTTAACAATGTTTCATAGAGGTCAACTAGTTCATTATAGTCCAACTGCAAGGAATTATGTTGAGAGACCAAATTATCATATTGTTGTTGCAAGTCCTCGTTGTCTCCGAATAATGTTTCGTAATCAGCAAGGAGCTCTAATAATTGATTTTCCAAGTCAGAAAATTCAGATGATAGTTCGTTGTAATTATTTTGCTTAACAAAATAAAGACCTGTAAATGAGCTGCTAATGGTTAAACCAGCAACAGATACAGCAATTAAAGGTATCAATAAATTATTTTTCATTAGTAAATAACTCTCCTTAAAATATTTTACCGGTTAAAACTTAATAATGAATTTCTACAATAAAACAAGAAGTGAGAAGTATCCTAAGCAAAAAAGAAACCTAATTAAGAACTCTTTTTAAAAAATACTGAAGGAGAAAAGCTATTTTAGTGTCAATTGGAGTGCTTTAAAAATTTTAACAAATAATCAAATGGAACAATATACAATTACGAGCAAGTATACATATTAATCATCATTTATCATAAAATACTTTATGTCGAGCTTTTATTTTTACAACCACCCCCATTAAAAAGGTTAAAACAGTATTTCTTCTATTATCCTAAAACCTAGATTAAAAAATTCCTCAAGTGAAAAAAGACTTCTCAATAGCTGAGATGAATGCTATTACTAAGAGATCAACAAAAAAGGATGCTATTAAAATTTCCATCCTTCTAACCGAAACGTATCAAAAATAGTTACACATTTTATTTTATATTCTTGATTACAAACGAAAGGTATTCATTCTTTACAAATTTAAGAACAAAATTACAAGAATTTCAATACTCATTATTGAGCTTTTATCTTTGCAACTGTACTTTATCCTATCTTAGGCTTTGGGGGGTTTGGTTAATTTCAATACTCATTATTGAGCTTTTATCTTTGCAACAACAAAGGAATCATTAGAGGAAATATTGCCTTTTTTAAAATTTCAATACTCATTATTGAGCTTTTATCTTTGCAACCCTGAGGCAAAAACTCGTCCTTGCGTTGCTTCTACTGATTTCAATACTCATTATTGAGCTTTTATCTTTGCAACTATTTTTGAGGTGTTCTGGAGAACTTCTGGGAGAGTGTCATTTCAATACTCATTATTGAGCTTTTATCTTTGCAACAGCTGATGTGATGGGGACCACGTACGGTACTCGTGAAACTATATTTCAATACTCATTATTGAGCTTTTATCTTTGCAACAACACTATAAGAACTGATTTCAAGATTGTCTGAACATCTAAATTTCAATACTCATTATTGAGCTTTTATCTTTGCAACTCGGTTCTTTCCAGGTTGCCTTTTCTGACTGATCCAGATTTCAATACTCATTATTGAGCTTTTATCTTTGCAACCAATACCGATTTTTGTTCCGCTGAATGTTTTATTGAATATAATTTCAATACTCATTATTGAGCTTTTATCTTTGCAACCAGGGTGTTAAAGAAAACAGGCAGTTGTTGGGTTAATCTAGATTTCAATACTCATTATTGAGCTTTTATCTTTGCAACTCGTATTCGTGCAGCATTAGAAAATCAATTCACTAAATTTCAATACTCATTATTGAGCTTTTATCTTTGCAACCATCACTGTTTATTAAAGCTATATGCCTAGTCATTGCTGCATTTCAATACTCATTATTGAGCTTTTATCTTTGCAACTAAGATTTTTAATATTATTGTCGTAGAGGAAAATGAACATTTCAATACTCATTATTGAGCTTTTATCTTTGCAACGACAATATCGTATGAGTGCTTCAAGAACTGGTGGTATAATATTTCAATACTCATTATTGAGCTTTTATCTTTGCAACTAGGCAACTGGTGGAATAATAACGATGCTATCCAATGGTTAATTTCAATACTCATTATTGAGCTTTTATCTTTGCAACTTGGTTTCATTGTTCTAACAGAAGCTGAAACGGACCGATTTCAATACTCATTATTGAGCTTTTATCTTTGCAACTATTTGGACTAATAGCAGAAGTAATAGTGAACCGTCTGAATTTCAATACTCATTATTGAGCTTTTATCTTTGCAACTCTGATATGCAAAGTGATTTTGATGATCTAACATTTACAAAATTTCAATACTCATTATTGAGCTTTTATCTTTGCAACCTATTCCCTACATATTAGCAAGAGCCATTAGTGTCATGATTTCAATACTCATTATTGAGCTTTTATCTTTGCAACAAATGGGCGTCAGGTCAATTAGTGAATCTTTCACTATAATTTCAATACTCATTATTGAGCTTTTATCTTTGCAACTTCAAATGTTGTAATGTTGCCTGTTACCGCAAGAGCAAAATTTCAATACTCATTATTGAGCTTTTATCTTTGCAACTATGATGATCTAGGCTATAATAATTGGTCAGATTATATGAATTTCAATACTCATTATTGAGCTTTTATCTTTGCAACTGCTTGCCGGTGAACCGATCGGTTTTCTCAATATCAAAATTTCAATACTCATTATTGAGCTTTTATCTTTGCAACTTTGCTTCTGTTGGTTGTTGTTGCTCGGTTTGTTCGTTCAATTTCAATACTCATTATTGAGCTTTTATCTTTGCAACGCGAGGCTCAGGGAGAGCCTGAGAACCTGAGAGGCTCAGAAATTTCAATACTCATTATTGAGCTTTTATCTTTGCAACCAGAGAAGAATGCAATATTGTGCAGCACTATCAAAAGAAATTTCAATACTCATTATTGAGCTTTTATCTTTGCAACTAAGGTAACCAATCTGTAACTAATGAATTTGTTACTCTTAAATTTCAATACTCATTATTGAGCTTTTATCTTTGCAACTTTGGTTTAGAAGGTATGAACCAATTATTAGATTTATCTCATTTCAATACTCATTATTGAGCTTTTATCTTTGCAACTTAATAGAAGGCTACTTTTGGTTTAATATTTCAATAGAAAATTTCAATACTCATTATTGAGCTTTTATCTTTGCAACGGGATATTACTATGTTTATCAATAATCTAATACGAACAAATTTCAATACTCATTATTGAGCTTTTATCTTTGCAACTAAAAACGAACACTTGAACATAATCTTCTTGTGTCATTTATTTCAATACTCATTATTGAGCTTTTATCTTTGCAACTGGTGCTTCAAGTGGTGGTACAACCAATGACCTTTATATATTTCAATACTCATTATTGAGCTTTTATCTTTGCAACTATCAGTTGTTCCTGGACTGACTAATATATCATTATTTAATTTCAATACTCATTATTGAGCTTTTATCTTTGCAACTTCCAACAATTAAAAGTATTCCCGATAGACCGCCAACCGATTTCAATACTCATTATTGAGCTTTTATCTTTGCAACTTCATAGATCAACATCCAACCATATAAAACTGCTATATATTTCAATACTCATTATTGAGCTTTTATCTTTGCAACGAAAGAGATTGTTACCATTGTAATTCTGTTCAACATCTTGATTTCAATACTCATTATTGAGCTTTTATCTTTGCAACGTAAAAGAGCTAATTTGTCTGTGTCCTCGGATAAGATTTCATTTCAATACTCATTATTGAGCTTTTATCTTTGCAACGATTTTTTGCAATCATTTCAAAAAACTCACTTTCTCTATATTTCAATACTCATTATTGAGCTTTTATCTTTGCAACAAAACGAAATCTTTATGCCTTTATGAGTGAACCTTCCTTAATTTCAATACTCATTATTGAGCTTTTATCTTTGCAACCAACTAATGCTTCATTGGCTAACCTCTCTCGAGGATTGTCATTTCAATACTCATTATTGAGCTTTTATCTTTGCAACTACTCCTGGATGAATTTGAGTTCATTAGACCAATTATGATTTCAATACTCATTATTGAGCTTTTATCTTTGCAACGAGGTTAGAGCAATGACCAGCACTTATTTCTGCAGCAATTGATTTCAATACTCATTATTGAGCTTTTATCTTTGCAACAATATGCAGTTGGTGGGTGGGAAGGTTATTATTTTATAACCGAATTTCAATACTCATTATTGAGCTTTTATCTTTGCAACTTAAAATGTATTAACTGTGAAAGATTACAAAATGTATTATTTCAATACTCATTATTGAGCTTTTATCTTTGCAACATCGTATATTTCTTACCAATTGGCACATGGTCTCTATCGATTTCAATACTCATTATTGAGCTTTTATCTTTGCAACTTTAAGAATGTATCTTTATGATGATGATTCACCTAACACATTTCAATACTCATTATTGAGCTTTTATCTTTGCAACGTTCTAATGATCCTACCGGTATTACTAGATAGTTTCCTATATTTCAATACTCATTATTGAGCTTTTATCTTTGCAACCAGATACTTTAACAGGTGGAAGCGATGAAACTAGGACGATTTCAATACTCATTATTGAGCTTTTATCTTTGCAAC
>Ga0307380_10004264_pt1 | contig 19402 bp, 20 predicted proteins | sample UN3MG_FD_202239 | JGI IMG/M metagenome (GOLD analysis project Ga0307380, IMG submission 202239) | Soil microbial communities from Risofladan, Vaasa, Finland - UN-3 | ecosystem: Environmental > Terrestrial > Soil > Coastal area > Acid sulfate soil | place: Finland: Risofladan, Vaasa | collected... | reverse complement strand
CCGACACCGCTTGACCGTCGAAAGGGTTCTCGGCCAACAGCCTGCGGCGGACGGCCGCCCGGAAAAATTGCTTGGCAATGCCCATGCGCCGCCGGGCCGTGCTTTCGGCCAACTTCGCGCTGGTGCGCAGATGCACCGCGAATCCATCCACCTCGCCGGCCGTGATGCTGTCCAGCGGCCTCTCGGGCGCGAAGTAATCCAGCAGGTTCCGCCGGACATCGCCGTAAATGCCGCGGGTCCGCGGCTTCACGTCGCCCCGTCCCTCGGTGTACTTGTCAAGCCACGCCTTCAGCGTCGGCACGGTAGCCCGCGCGCGGCCTTCGGCAAGCCCACAGAGCACCAGTCGAGCCCGCAGCGTGTCGGGTACTGCCCCCAACCATTCCGCCGTGCTTGGCGCCAAGGGCGATCCCGTGCTCCGGCCGGCGGCCAGGTTTTCGACATGCCGCTCAATGTCCTCGGCTTGTCGCGCCGTCACCCTGCCCAAGCGAATCCGGCGGCGCTTGCCATCGGGGCAGATCACCAGCAGCACCCGAAGCCCTGTCTTACTGTTGCGGGAAATGCTCGCCATACGTCACCTGCCTTTCCCTTGTCGCCCTACGGGGCGCGCCAGATCACCTTGCCCGCCGCGTCGGACAGGCTGAGGCCCGGCCCGTCGGTGTCCGCGGCCAGCACCGCGCCGCCCTTGCCGGCCACGTCGCGCAGGGCCAGCATCGGCACGTCATTGATCACGGCCAGGGCCGCTCGCGGCTTGCCCGCCGCGTCGAGCAGGGACAAACTCTGCCCGTCCGCGGTCGCGCACAGATCGGCGCGGAGTTTGCCCGCCGCGTCGTGCAGGGCCAAACTCGGCCCGTCCTTTCCCACGCTCAGCATCGCGCGGATCTCGCCCGCCGCATCCCAAAGGTTCAGGATCGGCCTGTCCTTGGCCACGGCCAGCATCGCGCGGATCTCGCCCGCCGCGTCCCACAGGATCAGCGCCGGCCCGTCCTTGGCCATAGCCAGCGAGGCGCGCACCCTGCCGCGCTCGTCCTCAAGGATGAACGTACTCGCGCGGACCGTTCGCCCGCCCGCCGCGCCTTGGGCCTCGGCCTTCGGCACGCTTGCTGCCGATGCCCACACGAGCGCCAACGCTACGAAGCCCAGCCCCGTCGCGGCAAGCAGCCAACGGCTCCGCCGCTTCACGCGCCCCAGTTCCTGCTCCACCTTCGCCAGCCGTTCCTCGGTCGTCATTGCCTGCCCCCTTTCCCTGTGGGCCGCTTGGCCCGTGTCCCCTCAGGTTCGCTTGCCCTTCCGTTTCTCCGCTCTCAGGGCCGCCCGACCGTCACCGGCTCGGGCGTCTTGGCGGCGCGGGCCTCGGCTTCCGCGCCCTCGAAGTCCTCGGCATACCGGCCCCGCCCGTACTTCGTCCAGAACGGCGTCCAGCCCAGGCGGACCATCTCGACGTTGACGTGCAGGCCGTCCAGGAAAACATACGCAAGCAAGCGGCCGTAACGGTCCTGTTCCATCTCGCCCGGGTGCTCAAACTCCAGGACCACCTCGCGGCCCTCCACCAGGCCCCGCATGGCCTCGGTCGCCTCCTCGAAGCCCGGCTCGCCGCGCTCCGGCGTGTCGATGCAAAGCAAGCGGACCGACTCATCCTGGCCTTCGTAGAGGACGCGGATCGTGTCCCCGTCCACGACGTGGACCACCGGCCAGGCGTCCACCACGACCGGCGGCGTGCTTGCCGATCCGATGCGCTCAAGTTCAGCCTGCAGCCGTTCGCACTCCCCGCGAGACCGGACGGCCTCCTCCGTCTTCGCCCCGAGGGCCTCGTGGAAGTATTCGACAGTCGCATGCAGCCTTCCGACGTTGCCCCGCTCGTTGGCCAGGTTTTGCTCATTCGTTGCGACAACGGTTCGCGCCCACCAGACCGCGACGGCGGCGATCCCTACTGCCAGGACCAGCAAGGCGGCCAGGACAAGCGGCAGAATCCATCGGCTGCGCTTCATCGTTTTCCGCTCCCCCGCGCGGCCCCATGCCCGCCGCGTTTTCGCTTCGGCGGACGGCCCCCCAGGTCCAGCAACTTGATCCCGTAGCGCCGCGCCGCGTCGCGGACGCCTTGCGGCGTCGGCGCATGATAAGGCGTCGCCAAACGCGGTGCAATCGCGCGAGCCGTCAAACCTTTGGCTGCCAGCGCCGCCAGGCGTTTCCGTCGCTTCGCGGTCCAAAACACCAACCCGCCCATTCCTTCGCCCTCCGTTTTCCCCGTCCGATGAATCTTGCTGTATGTGCTACAAGTTGTCAAGCGCAAAATCCGGCCCGGCCCCGATCCGCTTCCCGTCTCTCCCGCGCGCGCATAGGGCTAGGGCAAAACTCCGAGGCCGAGAAAAGTCCGCGTGCGCCGTCATCGTTCCGGCCCTTCCGCCCCCGTAATAGGCCCGTGCGTCGCGCCAGTGGCCTCCCTGGTGGCCTCTGGCGCACGATCTCGGTCTGGGGCTACCAGGGACACCCCCTGGTGCTGGCAGTCCTCTTGCGAAACGTCCGCAGAAGGCATCCCGGCGGGGTCCAGAAACCGTTTTCCGTATTTTCGGGCGGCTGTCTCGGGGCGCATACCGAATCGGTAGGACCAGAGATAGCAACGGGTGCTATTCAGGCCGTCGCACGTGCAGAACTTGACGACGTTGGCGCTGCCGCCGCAGCAGTCCAGACAGTGCTTGCGAATCGCCCGAATGGGCGAAAGGCCCTTACGGTTCGCGCTCATGGGGTGTCCTTTCCTGCCGAATGCCGCCAACGCTCCGGGCCTAACGTCACCGTGTATTCATTCGCCCGGCCTGTCCGCCCACGCCGCCACCTCAACATGCCCGCCCCAAGCAAAACCGCCTTCCACCGATCCACCGTGGCCGGGGAGACGCCTAGCAACTCGGCCAAGATTTCGCGCGGCGGAAAACTCCGTTCCCCAAAGGACTTCAAGAGGCAGGCCAACGCCCAGGGTCCCGCCCCGATTTGCGCGACGATCCCGCGGCGCAAAAGGGCGTTCGGAATGGCCGCGAAACCGGGAGGCCAACTCTTTACGTCCGGCCACCGCGGCGCTGCCCGACCGATATGCTTCCGAAGATCGTCCGCCGTAAGACCCTGCCCGACCCATGCCCGAAGATCCGCGACACCTTCCGGCGGCCGGAGGACGCGGCAAGGAATGCCCGCCGCTGCCAAATCCTCGCTGAGACTTTCCGCACCCGCGCGCCCGTTTTCGTCGTTGTCCGCGACGATGCACGGGCAGGCGACCGGACAGGCCCCCACGAACTTCACCACCTCGCCATTGCAGGCCCCCCATCCAGGTCGTCCCACCGCCGCAAACCCCAGCGTCAACGCCGCCGCCGTGTCGCTTTCCCCTTCGCAGATCACCTGCACAGCCCCCGGCGTGACGCCCTCGGCGCGCCCATGCGCGATCGAACCCCTCACCCGTGCGCGCCCTTGAACACAGAGAAGACTACGGAAGGTTTTTAGGGAGGAAGCCTCCGGGATGAAAAGGCCGTTCTTGCTTCCATCCGCTGTTGCCTTCTCTCCCGTCCGAAATCGCCGTCGCAGTCCGACGATGCGGCCCTCGCCGTCCTTCATGGGAAAGGTGAACGCCGCGCCGTCGAACCCGACGCCCAGCGCCTTTAGACTCTCCACCGAAACGCCCCACTTCCGCGATAGCCCCGCGACCGATTTTTCCGAAACCGCTTGCTCGTACTGCGCGGCGCGCGCTGCCCATCCGCAAGGCTCCTCCCCTATAAACCCGTCGTTATTTTCTGTCGTATCTTCAAGGGGGCGCACCCGTGCTGGTATTGAGCGCGCATCGGTGCGCCCCTTGCACTCACGCCGTCCGTGCCTGTTTTCAAGGGGCCTCATGGGTGCGCGCCTTTCGCATCCTTCTGGGCCTCGATCTGTCGAGATGCCGGTTGTGCCGCAAGCCACTGCTTCAGGTCGGCCACGCGCACCAGCCGGCGGCCGCCTATCTTGATAGTGGGGAGACCGTCCCGCTCGGCCAGGACGTAGATTTGCCGCTCGGAAACGCCGATTGCGGCCGCGCATTGGCGAATCGAGTAGGCCAGCGGTTCAACGGGGGGTAATTCAGGCATGGCCGTCCCCCCGCCTCGCGTCCATCTTGTCGATTTCCTGCCGAACCTGGCGGATGGCCGCATTGTCGAAGAGCCGCACGTTCCCGGCATAGGCCCGTGGCCGGATATGGGCCCGCGTTCTGAGGATGCGTGACACGCGCTCGACCGAGACACCCAACTCGGCCGCAATCACGCCGACCGTGACGAGTCTTGGTGGCGACGGGATCATCATGAACGCCTTTCATCTGGGAGAGGTCCATCCCTCTCGCCCATGTCCCGGCGTTCACGGAAACCCCAAAAAAACGGCCCTGGCGCCAGCGCCAAGGCCGTTTCGTCATTCATGAATGTTCATAAACGGGGTCGCTTACACCCGTTTTTCCACCCACTTTCGGCGCTTCCCGCGTTTCGCGTTGGGGTCCGGTTCGTCCTTGTCTTCACGTTCCTCTTCGGCCTGCGGAGCCGTCAGGCTGTTCAGCGCCGCCTGTCGGCGCTCAACGTCCCCCGCCGTGCAGCTGAGGTCTTGGGCCACCTGCTGTGGGGTAGCGTCGGGGTGCTCTTTTTGGTAGTCCCCGATTCGCGTGTACAACTCTTTCTCGCGCTCGTCGATCTCCGCGTCGCGTGCCTCTTCTTCATCGCGGGCTTGGTGCTCCTGACTGCTTCGAATCCCACCGGCAACATTGACGATCTTCAGGTCGAGTTTGACCGCCTTGGGGTCCTTGCCCTGCTTCTTCGCAATCTTGAGCCGAACCTGGTTCGCCTTCCACGCTGGCGACTCGGCCACAACGCCGACGCTGCACCCCACCGCCTTCGCCACCTCTTCCGCCGTGTCATACGGCCGGCGAATCAGGTGATCCAGGATGTGTCGCTCGGCGACCTCGCGCTTGACGCGACTGCGCTGCTTTCCGCCCCCGGCCTTTTCGTCCCCCGTCTGCCGCGCGCCCCCCGCCGCCCATGCCATCGGGATTTGCTTTGGCCGTGCGAGTTTTTCGTCGAGTACCCGGTTCTTCACCGTCGCGTACAGGACATAGACGGGCTGCGCGGCGGAAGCGAAACCCAGCCGCACGGCAAGCGCCTGCATTAGGCTCCCCACGCGGTCCATTTCGTCCAGGTATTCGCGGGCCGCTTGGCCTTCCAGTATCCGGGGAGTCTCCAAGGCAACGTAGCGCCTGAGCAAAGTGGCCAGTTTGCGCGCGTCCTTCCGCTCGGGTGCGGATTTTCGGCGGTCGGCGGCCATGCGTTCGGCGCGCTCCGCCAAGGCCGCGTAGTTGGCGCGCCAGTCCGGGCTCGCGCCAGACATCCACCGGGCGGGAAAGTCGTTGACCCCTTCAACGAAGACGCCGGGCCAAGTTGGATCGCGGTATTGCGGCGGTTCAGAAAGCATGGGGTCGGCGGCTTCCATCCGCCGCAGTTCTTCGTGATCGGCAGCAGACAACTTGGGCGGCGTGTCGGCCTCGGCCTGCCCGGCATCGGTGGCCTTTTTGCCGCCCGCCTGGTGGAGTTCGAGAAGGCGAGTCCTCGCCGCCCGCGCAAGCCTTGCCAGTTCCTCCTGTGCCGCCGACGGGTTGCGGTCGGCCGCGTCAAAGGGCGCCAAGTGTTCACACTCGCCAACTGTGGCGGGCGGAAGCCAGTCGCAGGCGGCCGAGTACGCCGCCTCCAGCCACTCGCGGGCCTCCCCCGGCTCGCAGTTGGGGTAGTGCCCGGCCGGCCCGGAGAAACACGCTTGAAGCGTCTTGCAACGGCGCTCGAGCCACGCGAGGCGGTCGCCTTCGGGCGCGTCGGCAGGCGGGCGGGGCGGGCAAGAGATGTCCACAATCCCCCCGCCGTCCGTGTAGTCCAGGGCGAGATGCTCACCGTCGGCCTTTGCGTCCCTCGCCTGCCGTGCGTGCTTGGTGAACGCCGCGCGCAGCCATCGTAGCGCGGCTGTTGCTTGGCGGGTGAACTTCGTCGCATCGAGGGAAAGCGTCACAATCGGGCTCGTTACAATCTGGGTCTTGAATCGCTTCTGCTTCTTTACAGACAAGCCTTCAAGGTCCGGGTACGCAGGGGCAGATAGCACAGGCCATTTCGTGCCGACCAGATCATTCCACATCGTCCACACAGCCCACAGAAAAACCGCGTCGCTCCGAAACTCTTTGTCCCAGGCGCTATCTGAGCGCACCCGACCCCGACAATCCTTCCTCTTTTTCTTGGGAACCCACGGCTTGGGCAATGCGCCGGCGATGACGGCCGTAGCGTCCGTGTCTCTCGCAACGGTTTCCAAGACAGGATGAACCCACTCGGCGAACCAAACATGGACCGCCGCCGCTGCGTTTCGTTGGTCTTCGCGCAAGTCGCTGTTCGAGTGCCATTGGGGGGCATCCGTCGTCCTCAGAAAAGGACGGTCCCCAAGCACCTCGCGCATCGGCCTGCCGAAGTCCTTCACCTTCGGCTGATGCTCAATCGCCCTGTCTATGAGAGTGTCCAGCAGAGCGAAGAAGTCGCACATTTTCCGCCTGCCTTTCTCCGCCCCTTAGAGATCCCGGCCGTGCAGCAGTCTTGGCGGGAGGGCGGCCCCGGTTCGATTCAAGGGTGACGCTCGGCCCATCCGGGCGCCGCCCGCTTCTCTCATTCCACGACACGCCGCGCAAGGTCACGGACAACCTTGGCGTGCCACGTCCGCCCGCGCTTGGGCCGCACGCCCTGACGCTCCAGGGCTTCGCCGATAGCGCGGTAGGAACATCCCTCGCGGCGTAGGCTGACGATCCGGGCGACGGCCGCCTGCTCGTTATCGTTGGCGGTCAGGTGAACCCCGTCCGGGGCCAAGTCAAACCCGTAGGGCACGCCGCCGACGCGCTCGCCGTTGGCCTTCTTGTGCTGCAAGGCCGCGCTCGTCCTCTCGGCTACAAGGTCGGACTCGAACTCGGCCAGGACGGCCAGCATCTTGAACACCATCTTGCCCGCGGCGCTGGTCGTGTCAATCTGCTCGCTCAGGCTCACGAGATCCGCCCCGGCCTTCTCTAGGCGCCGGGCGATTGTGATGGTGTCCATGGTGCTGCGTGCGAGTCGGCTCAGGGAATAGACCACGAGTGCCGCCTTGCGTCGGCAAGCCGCATCGAGGGCGCGCTGCAACTCGGGCCGGTTGTCGGCACGGCTGCCCGACGCGCCGCCGTTCTCGACGTACACGGCCAGCAGCCGGTATCCGTTGGCCGTGGCCCACGCTTCAATCCGTGCGCGCTGGGCGTCCAGGCTGACACCGTTCGACGCCTGCCCCGGTGTCGAGACACGGGTGTAACCTATCGCAATTTTCGTGATGGACACGGGTTCACCCCAGAAAAGAAACGGGCGACGCGCGGCGGGTGCACAAGGACCAATGCCAAGACGTGGCAGGTCGCCCGCGTTGCGTCGCCCGAGTTTCCTTCTTGGAGTTTCACAGCCAGCATTGCTCCTTGTGCACTGGTATCGTAGCGTGGCCCGCGCGGAAGTCAAGGGATTTTTCCGAAATCTTTTTCTCGCCCGCATGGTATGCTGGTGTCAAGATCACGTTGGAGGGTCCGACGATGGCGCAAGAACCAAACGAGGAAGGGCAGAAGCAACCGGACGTACCGCCGAAGAAGCATCCCGCCGAGGACTTCTATCGAGAGACAAGGGCCGCAAGGGCTTTGCCGTCGGCGCGCGTGCATCTGATAACCTACAAGCCCCCGGCAAAATCTCCCCCGACAAAGCCGCAGCCGTAGCCGGTGGTGCAAGCCGTACACACCGCCCCGCGCGGAACCTCACGCCGGATCAGGCCAGTTACCTACGCGGGCTGGAGTACGAGGCAAGGTCAAAAAGTGGACCGATACCTAATAGGGGACCAGCGGGAGAAGATAATAGGGGGACACACAGACACAAATGAGGGGAATCTGCTTGACCGGGTTTTGTTAGGGACGTAGAATATTGGGGCAAGCCTGCGGAGACTCCTTGCCGATGCAAACACTATCGGGTATACTGCGCTGGATACACCGTTGCCTTTCGCGGGAGGGAAAAACCGTGTTTCCATACTACCCACGCAAGGCTGTTGAGGCGGCTGCGCTGCTACTCAAAGAGCATCCCCGCCAAAAAATGACCCGCCTGCGGCTCTTGAAACTTCTCTATTTGGCCGACAGGAAGAGCCTGGCTGAAACGTGTCGGCCAATCACCGGAGACAGCGTGGTAGCCATGAAAGACGGCCCTGTCTTGTCTAAAACTTATGACAGAATCAAAGGCAACACAACCGCTACCGATCCTTGGAACGACTATATTTGTGTAGAGGGTCGGCGCGAGATTGTGCTTGTGGCCGATCCGGGCATCCATGCGCTTTGCCGGTATGAGGTTGGTGTCTTGAGCGCGATTGCGGCAGAATGGAGGCACAAGAGCGACCACGAACTGTATGCTTGGGTGCACGGCGGAAACTTGCCAGAGTATGACCGAAACGCTCCAGCGCGGGGCCGAAAGGACATTTCTCTTAAAGACATCTTGGTTGCTGTTAACAGGGGCAAGTTGCTGAATAAAATATTGCAAGATGCCCACCGGCAAAAAACAACGGAGGCGCTATTCGGGGTGGGCGCCTCTTAGCCAATTCTGTATTCACTCTGGCGACGCCCTTCATCTCCCCGACGACCGAAATCCAAGAAATTACCACACCTGCATCGTCATTTCTGATACCGACGCCGAACCGAACGACATTGTATGCGTTCCTATCGTGACTTTCGACCCTGATCATCCGATAGAGGAAACCTGTCTGCTTGACCCGAAGAACTATCCAGCGTGTAGGTTTCTGAAACACCTTTCGGAAGTTGATTATCGGTTCGGTCACATTCGACCTGCTGTTGGCATTGCGAAATTATTAAGAAGCGGAAAGGCCCAGCGCAAAGAACGGGCTCCCAGCGAAATGCTTGCCGCAATCCGCCACGGCGTCGAAGAGACCGACCGCCTTCCAGAAGAGTCTCGCGCGCTGCTTGTGCAACAGAACCTCATTAGCGCCTAAGTCGCGCTGCCTGTCACGCGAAAAACTCCCCACCACAACCCCTAGGAAAATCCCCAAAATCCGGCCTTGCGTAAAGTCCCTAGTCCCGAAAATCTTGCCATCCCCTACAGCCGCACGGCTTGGCAAGACACACGGCGTCAGCCACCAGACGATCAAAAACGACGCCGCCTTCGCCCGCGCCGTGGACGCCCTTGAGGCCGGAGCAGCCGAGTCCTGCATTCCGCAAGCGCCGCCCGGCCTTCCACGTTCCCCCAGGACGTGCGACCGCGCACCGCACCGCCGGCCGGTTTCCGGCGCGAACCCCCCAACCGCCTCAACCCCGCGCGCCCGACCGCCAAGGTTCGCTCCGGCGAGGCGATCTCCGGGTCCGCCGGTCCAGGTGTCGGCCCCCGCGTCCCTCGCGCCACGTACCCCCGGCCAGGACCGCCAGACCATGCCGCCCTCTCGCGCATGTGTGCGCGGAGTGTAGTTATAGCCGTAAGATTACTCTCCGTAGTCTGGCAAGGTAGGTAAGTACCGTGCAGGGGATCAGAAGGGGCAGGGTGCTTGCGCGGAGAGCGAACGGCCGCGCGTTGTCTCGCGCGCGGGATGCCTGCCGATTGACGCTGGCTGTAACCCGCCGGTCGGTCGGTTACGGAACCCCCCTGGCGTGTCGCTGTGGCGGTAGGGGGGCTGGCGTTTCTCCTGGCGTGGGTCTGGCGTCGCTGGTGCGGGGTTCACTTGCGGGCGGGTGCATCGCTGCGGCCGGGGTGCATGGTCGTCGTCCTAGACCCCAGGGGGAGGCCCCTTTGCCCCTCCCAGCGATAACAATAACCTTGCCCTCGCCGAATTTGAGATTTTCCGTTTTGGGATTTTTGCCTTGCCGCAGGGGGTCGCACTCCTTCGACGGCTTCCGAAGAGCCACCCCCGCGCCGTGGGCACGGCTATGATGTGTTTGAAGGCCACAGAGGGATCCCTTTCACGACAGCCTACATCTATCTCGCACCTGGAGCACGATCTTACCTATCTCCTCTGCTGTAAGGTGTTTGCCCTTGTGGACGCTCCCCTTGCTCATCATGGTGTACCGCTCGCCAACGCATCGAGCGGGATGAAAAGCCACTGTCCCGTCCGCGAGAAAAGTTACATAGACGCGCTTGCCCGAAACCCTCTTCGCCATGGTCAGCCTCCCTGTGCTTCTGAGCCAGCCGACTGGAGGGGCGCACCCAGCAGATATTTCAGTTCCCGTCCCAACTGCTGTGGCTCGCGGCAGACGTGGAACTCCCAGCGGCCCAATTGGCCCCAGTTGTTGACCGCCGAGATCCATCGTCGGGCGGCCGTGTGCTTGGCGCGGACTTCGTCGTCTTCGTAGCCTTTGATCTCCAGGACCACGGTCACGCCGCTTGCCAGCCGCACCAGGAAGTCCGGCTCGTAGCCGTGGTCAACGCCCTGGTACTCGTAAGGAATCATCAGCCCCAGATGGTCGTTGCGGGCATAGAACGCCACCGTGCCGTCCAGGCAAGCATCCTCCAGGCGGAACGTCGTCGTGGCCTCCCACGTCTCGGCGTCCAGCACCACCTGGTTGATGTGGCTGTGTTGCGTCTCGCGGCACGGCCGCGTTGTCTTGAAATCGACCTCGGCCGTCGTGCCGATGGGCTTGTACTTGTTCAGCACGGGCAAGAGCGGCGGCTCACCCTCGGCGTCGTTCGGCTCAATGGCGTCGCTCAGCCGCTCGAACGTCCGTTCCACGTACTTCTTGAGGCCCAGTTCGCACGGGTTCTCGGCGCCGAAGTTCACGCGACCATCCACGTACTCGTCCACGTAGCGGTACACCTGCGGAAACAGTTGATGCCGCGCCATCAGACGCATCACACGCCGCTTTTTGTCGCTCCCGCCGTTGGCCCCGACCGTCAGCCGGTCCACCACCATCTGGGCGATCATGAACTTGATGGTCTGGACGTGCGTCTGGCTGTAATACTCGCGCCGGTCCTGCTTGACGAACGCGAACGGCCCGCTCTTGGCCGGCGCCCCCACGCGGTAGCCAGCCGTCGGCAGGAGGAATGTTGCAGTCGGTTCGCGGTACGGCTCGATGGTCAGCGGCTCGATGCCGTCCACCTCGCACTTGATGAGGTTCCGCCGCAGGGCGAAGGCGTACCCTTCGACCACCGGGAACCGCATCTCCATCCCCTTACGCTCTTCGAGCGCCCGCACGTGGTTCTTTGGCTTGTCCTCGGGTGCGCCCTTCTTTGTGGGCCGCCCCTTGAACGGAATCACGGTGAACGGGATGCCGTACACGTCCACGTATTCCTCGGTCAGCATGCCCGTCTGCGGGTCGGGCGTGTAGTCCATCCGCCGGAGGCCTCGGCCCACGACCTGCTCGCACAGAAGTTGGCTGCCGAACGCCCGCACGCCCAGGACGTGGGTCACGTTCTTGGCGTCCCAGCCCTCGGTGAGCATCCCCACCGAGACCACGCACCGCACCTTCTCGCCCGGCAGGCCGGGCTTGCCCACTGTGGCCACCACGCGCCTGAGTTCCTCAGCAAACGCCTGCCTGGTCTTCGCCACGTCTCCCATCTCTGCTTCCGCCAAGAGTTTCGTGTCGATGCGGATGGTCCGCTTCTCGGCCGCCGTGTTGGAGAAGTGTTCCGGAAATACCGATCCCTGGCCGTAGATGACCTTCCGCTTCGGTTTTTTCCTGCTGCGCCGGCCCCGGCTGCCAGATTCCTCACCATTCTCCTCTTCTTCGGCCGCCTCTTCCACGTCGGCCTCGGTGACAATCTCCTCCTCGCGCTCGCCGCTGATCTCGCGGTAGAACACCTCGGCAATGTCGGTGTTGTCGCATACGATGATGAGGACCGGCGGCACGTTCTCCTTGCCGGGCGCGGCCTCCTGGATGTACCTGAACCGCTCGACCCACTGGCCGGCGATCTGCTTGAGGGCCCCCTCGGCCTCACGGAAAACCACATCGGGCTTAGGCTTGCGGGCCTTGCCTGGCAGCCGCTCGGCCGGTTCGATATGCTCGCCGATATTCTTCCACAGGCGGAAGTACTTCGGCTCCGGCCGTCCCGTCACGTCCGAAACCGGCAGCCGCGGGATCTTCACAATGCCGCTTTCGATGGCGTCCACCAGCCCGAAGTCACTCACGATCCACGGGAACGGCCGCCCCTCCGGGTATCCGCTGCCGTGGATGTAGAACGGCGTGGCCGACGTGTCCACGCACATCAGGATGCCCGGCTTGCCGTCGCCTCCGGCGTTCGCATTGTTGATGCGGTCGAGGCCGTCAATCCAGACCGTCGCCTCCTCGCGTTCGGCCTTGGCGGCAGCCGCCTCTTCGCCCGCCAGGCGCTCTTCCAGCGGCGCCGGGCGCCAGCAGTGGTGGCCCTCGTCATTCAGGACCATGATCGGCATGCGGTCGTAGAGGTCGCCCAGGACGCGGTGGGCAAAGGCGTCACCCGTCTCCTGGCCCTTGTTGACCACCGTGTAACTCGCGCCGCCCTCGGCATGCTCCGACTCCGGCGCGAAGGCGTGCCAGTTCGTCACCAGCACCTTGCCGCCGGCCAGGAGCGGCCGGTATTTGACCGGCACCAGGTCGAACGCCTCGTAGTAGTTCTCCGGCACGTCCGGCCGCAGGACCTGGAGGCGTTCCTTTACCGTCAGGTTCGGGCACACCACGAGGACGGCATTCGGGTACTCGCGGCTGGCGGGGTTCTGGCCCCGGTTACAGAACGCCCACGAGATGAGCATGGCCATGACGACCGTCTTGCCCGAGCCGGTCGCCATCTTGCAGGCCATCCGCATCAGAGCATGGTGATGAACGCCGCCCGCGGGCGCATCGACGAGCGTCGGGTAGAAATCCTCCCGCGCGGTCGGGAACGCCGGCTTCTCGCCCCGCAGCAGCCGCGCGAGGTCTTCATCCGACAGGGCGAAGTTCTGAAAACCCGTCCGCCGCGACCGGCCGGGGACTCGCAGTTCCGCCAGGTAGATGACCGTCTCGACCGCCTCGCGCTGGCAGAAAAAGAGCCGCTGCGTAAGGTCCGGACGCGCCCAGTGCTTCAGCAGTTCCCGTGTGACGCTCGTCGCCCCGCGATAATCCGCTTTTCGCCAGCGGGCCACATCCTCGCGCAAGGCATTCACGAGCGGCAGGTCGTCCCGCTCTTCCTCAGCAAGCAGGCTCAACTGCGCCCCGCCCGTGCGCTCCGTCTTGTACCAGTATCCTGCCTCCCGCCGCCTGCCGCCGTGACTCGCCTCACCGGTTACGGTGTCGTACTTCCAATAGTCAGTCGGCTCCTCATAGGGGTTACAGAGGATGGGCTTCTCGACAGGCTGAATGGGCACGTCCGCGTTTGCGGTCATACTTCCCTCGCCGGCCAATCATCCGATCTGCTCTCGGTGCTCCCCCCGGACAGAAAAAATTCGCTTGACTTTCCCGCCGTTATGGGCGATATTATAGTAAGCGACCAGAAGGCCGGCGTCAGCCGACCGTGGGTTTATCCCCTGGCCGCTCCTTTTTTTGCTGTTCAGTAACCCACGCAAGCACGTCATGGAACGCCTCATCGCCCTTGTAGACGAGCGGTTCAATCCCAAGTACCCCGCCCCGGTCAACATCCTTTGCCGGCAACCCCAGGGCCTGTTCCTCTTTCTTGCGGGCGCTGTACAGGCAAACGTCGCAAAGTTGAAGCATCAGGCTCTTGGCGGAGTCGATGAAAAAACCCTTCTCCACCACGCGCCCCAGGCGAAGCGAGGTGTTGATGCCGCGCAGCAGGCTCAGAGACTTCTCGATGTCATGGACGACTTCCTTGTTCTCATCAAACACGAGTATCCCTAGAGGCTTTTCGGGACAGCCCGCCAGGTACTCATCCACCACGCGGGCCACCAGCGGGAAGGCTGCCACATACGGGTTGATCTTCACACCGGAACCCAACTCGGCTCGCCAAAACGTGCGGAAGCGGCCTTTCTCAATCGCTCGGTAGATGAACTTCACCCCGTGCCGGTGTGCCAGCGACAGCCACCTGTCCCGGAAGGCCACACGAACGCTCACGGAGAAACCCCGGAAGTAGCCTTGGCCGTTTCGCAAGGCGACGCCATGAATCTCGAAGTCGTCGGGGCGCGGCGGCGGGAACGTGCTGTCCACCGCTGCCTGAAGGTCCTTCTCCAGGTCTTGCCAGGACGCTTCCGGCACGACCATCGCGCCCAGCACGAAGACGGGCTGCTGAGGATCATCGAAGTTCGTCCCGGTGTTCCCGGTTTCATCGAAGTACACGATGTGCATGTCGTCCTTGCTCCACAGGGCCTTTACTTCCCGAGCCTATGCACCCTCATCACCTCATTCCCCCGCGGGTCAATCACCTTCACCGCCACACGCTTGAACTTCCCGGCCGGGAAGGGCAGCGACCGCGTGCCGCTCAGGGCCTCGAAGCGGTCTTCATCCACCACACCCTTCAGGGCCTTGGCCAGTTTCTTCCACGCCGAGCGGTCCGGGAAGAACGCCTGCGTGATGCAGAATGTGCGGCCGTCGTAATCCGAGTCCAGGAACCACGCCGCCACCTTGTCGGCCGACGTGGGCGTCACGGTATTCTCCACGGGGTTATAAATGTCCACGCCGTCCATGTGGACCACGTACTCTTCCTCGGCGTTCGGCCCTTCCAGGCGGGTCCGCGGCTGGCCGAACACCGTAAAGAGTTGGCTGCCTGGCTGCTCCTTGAGGAGACCGTCCATCCCCGGATTCACGTCCGGTCGGATGTGGGCCATGTGGATGCGCAGTTTCGGATGCTGCGCCTCCTCGATTACCGCTTGGGACGCCCCGTCGAAACTGAATCCCGCGAACACGATGTCCGTGTACCCCCGGCGGCTGGCCGCACGCACCGCGTCTTCCACTTGGAAGGCCGTCACCGACCCATACTGCGGCCCGAAGACCGCGGCCACCTGTGCCGCCCCATCGGGGTCCTTGTCTTCCTGGCCGCGCGGCACCCAGCGCCCCTCGGCGTGCAGGCCCGCCGTGTTCTCCTGGAAGATCGGCTCAAGGCGCGTGAACGCCATCTCCTTGTTGTTCGGAAACCGCACGCCATCGGTTCTGAGCAGGCGGATCATCTTGTCGAGGTACGCCGGGATGTTCTGCGTGTCGGCGAACGGCTCCACGGGCGTCACGGCAAACGTCGCTTCCAGGGCCTCCGGCTCGCCGTCGAACTTGCCTTCGCCAGCACCCGCCTCAACGACGCCCGCCTCGCCCATCGTCATCTCCGGCGGCTGGACGGCCTCGACCGTGAAGGGGCCACTCACCCGCACCACGCCGCGCACCACCTCCGGCTGGTCCACGAGTTCTTCCTGCTTGGCGCTGGCGGCGATGCAGGCGTTCACCTCGTCCATCTTCCCCCGCCACGCCTGGCGGTACTCCGTCACGGCCGTCTGAAGCGCCTGCGGCCAATCCGGGTCGGTGTCGAACGGCACTTCCCAGTGCTCCCACTGCCCGGACTTCGGCAGGAGCCAGCGCCGCCGGTCGGCGTCCGTGACCGCCCTCTTGCCGTCCTGCCGCTCCTTGGCCGCGAGTTTGGCTTCGAGTTCCTCACGGCAAGCCTTCGAGACCTTCCCCAGGGCCGCGTTGCAGGCTACGAGGTGCTCATCGAGAATCGGCTCGTGCTTGGCGAAGATAGGGTCCAGCGCTCCACAGTTGGCTACCACGCTGGACATGATGTGTGGCACAGTCTTATAGACGAACCCCAAGTGCGGGCTTGCGCCGGCCCGGTCGTCACCGTTTCCGTTGCCGCCCGCATCCTCCCCCTTGATGCGGTATCGGTCGAAAGGCTCAACCAGCAGCCTGTGCCTGGCGATGGCGATGGCCACACGGCTTGTGTCGATGGTGATCCAGCGACGGCCCCACTCCTCGGCTACGCAGGCCGTGGTGCCACTGCCACATGTCGGGTCAAGAACAAGGTCGCCAGGGTCGGTCGTCATCAACATACAGCGCTTCACGATGTTCGTGTTTGTCTGAACGACGTAAACCGGATCGGGCGCTCCACCGAATTCGTCCCACCAGTTCGTGACCGCGGTTGCACCAAAATCGTCTGCATACCGTTTCAACCGCAGTTGCTCTTTGCCAACATAAAGGCGACCCGCCTCTCCAACACGCTCCATTCCGGAGACTCCCGCGTTGCCTCGAACAGCAGTGTGCTTCCAGCAATTTCCTCTATTGATTCCGGGGTCGAACTGCTGACCGCGGAACTCGAAGATGACGCTCTGGTTCTTCCTCATGCCACCTGACGTGGCGTTCTCAGACGTGAAAAGACGAGCACCGGGGAAATCCCGCTCGATCAAGCGCGGGGTTTCCGCGTAGTCAACTCCCGGTCCCTTGCGTTGGGTGAGTTGTGCTATAGTAAGTTCCTCACCGTTAGGCAGTTCTACGAGCCGAACCGTACCCAGATACTCGGGGTCAACCGCAGCCAACTTGAACAGGGGCCGGAACTTCTTGACCGCTTGCGTTCGGTCTCTCGCCGCCCAGAGGACATAGTCGTTGATGGGGTCAATTGTACCGCTCTTCTGGCTCCCCTTCTTCTTCACCAACAACGTAACCATGAAATTCTCGGAACCGAACACCTCGTCCAGCAGAGTCCGGACGCGATGCAGATTCTCGTCGCTGATCTGAACAAAAACACTGCCAGAGTCGGCTAGGAGTTCCCTGGCGGCGATCAGCCGGTCACGAAGGTATGACATGTAAGAGTGGATGCCAAGAGCCCAGGTGTCACGGTACGCCTTGATCATCTCTGGCTCGCGCGTCAGGTCTTGCTCCCGGTCCTTCACATCACGGTCGCCCACAGCGGGTTGGAAGTTCGACTTGAACCTGATGCCATACGGAGGGTCCATGTAGATCATCTGGACCTTGCCGGCCAGGTTCTCACGCTTCGCCAGGCTCGACATCACCTGGAGCGAGTCGCCCAGGATCATCCGGTTCGTCCAGTCCACGTCATGCTGGTAGAACTGGACGGCGTCCTGGTACGCCTGCTGGGGATCGCCGAAGAGGGACCGCTGCACGTCTTCCCGTGCCGCGACGTGGAGGATGGCGTGGGCCGAGACCCGCTCGTGGATGTGCAGGGCCACCGGGTCCACCTCGAACGCCTTGGCCTCGCGCTTGCCCGTCCATTCAAGCCACGGCTCGTGCCGCGCGAGGGCATCGGCCAAGAGGTGCGCCTCTTTCTCCGTCAGGGGTTTCTGCGTAGCCTTCGCCAGGAGCGGCGGCAACTTGTCCGGCCCGCCGTGCTGATCGAACCGGAGGACCGGCGGCAGGTGGGGGTTGTACTCGTACTCCGCCTTCGGCATCCGCGGCACGACGCCCTCGGCCGCAATCTTCGCCGGCGGGTTATTCTTCCGCGTGGCCTCCGTGTGCCGATAGTCCTCGACCTTGACCTTCTTCCCCCGCGCCGCCCTGCGCCTCTTTGCCATGACATGCCCCCCGATGTGGCGGGAGTTTCCTCGTATCGGTACGCCTGAACGGGCCGATTATGCCGCGCTTCCCCTCGGAAGGCAAGAGGCACGTTCAGGGGCAGTCACGGATTGTAGCCGCGCAGGCAGAGGCGCGGTGGGGCGGGGGGCTTGGCGGGGCAGGCGGGAAGAGGTCGGCGGTCTTGCGGTGGCCGAGGGTTCCGGTGCGGCGGATCTCGAAGCGGGCGGCGGCGGTCGGGATTCCGCCTTTCGGCGTGTACGGCCTAGCCCCCACGCTGCATCATCCGCCTTCGCCGAGGCTACGGCGGACAGGCCCGATTCTACCCTTCCGCAGCGCCTCGTCAACGGCTGCCGCCCGACGTTCCGCCATGCCAGGACCGACCTTCGCCAAGTCTGGCCAGGAAACGCGGATGTCGGTTGTCTGCGCGACTTCCCGCCGCTCCGTCCGCCGCCATGTTTTCGGGTCAATGCTTTCGAGCCAACGAGCCGACGCCTGCCAGTTGTCCACTCGCCCGAAGATGTTTTCCTCGGCCAGTCCGCGCGCCCCGCCGAGGGCCTTTTTCAGGGTGTCCGCGAATCCCTTGTAAGGCTTTGTGGCCTGTGGCCCCTCGCCTTTGTCAAGCCACTGGTAGATCGTCGTCCGATGCACGCCCAGGCTTTCCGCAGCACTGGCAATGCTCCATCCGCGCATCACCTTTTTCCCCAGGGCCTCGGCCAACTCAGGCCCCACGTCCAGGCCGGTCTTGCGTTTTCCCGCCCGCTTGGTCATTTTCGCACCCCTCCGGTCTTGAGCATTGCCACGATCTCCGCCCGGACGGTTTCAGGCAGGGCCGCGAGACGGCGGGCCAGGTCGTCACGCTCGTACTTGAGGCGGTCCGCTGCGGGGTCCGTGCCGTCGCGTGATCCTGAAGGTTCATCCACCATTGGCCGTTCCTCAATTAACACCAAGCCCCGGCACGCCCGGTTTTCCGGCGAACCCGATCATCTTCCTCAGCAACTCGGCCCCGAGGTTCATGTCCACTGGGATCGGTTGCACGCCGTCATGGACCTCGCGCCGATCGGTTCGTCGCCAAGGGTTCGGGCTGATGCTCTCGAGCCAGCGGGCCGACGCTTGCCAGCCCATCTTGCCCGCGTACACCCGCATCTCGGCCTGTCCGACCGCCGCCGACAGCGCCTTTTTTAGGGGCGGGAAGATCGACGCGTAAGGCTCAATCCCTTTTTCCGCGTTCGCTCGCCAATCTCGGAGGCTTTTCGAGTCTATCCCGGCCGCGCCGCACGCGGCCTTAATGGATGCACCTCGCTTGATCTCGGCCGACAACGCACGCACCATTTTCGGCGTACACAGCGTCTTGGGACCTGGTTTCTTGTTACCCGCCATTGCCGCCCGCCTTGAAGCCGATGGCCCCGGCCGCTCGGCCAGTTCACGCACTGTCATCGTGCACTCCTTTCGTCGGCCTTGACCATCGCCACGATGCCCGCTATGATTGCCGCTAGGCGGTCCAGGAGGGCCACAGGGCCATGCCGACAAGGTGCTTGGCTTCCCCGTTTCACTCGTGCCGCCCGTCCACCTTTGCAGGGACGGCCGCCTTGACGGCGGCCAAGAGGCTTTCCCGGACGGCTTCCGGCAAGGCGGTCAGACGGCGGGCCAGGTCGGCCACGTCGGGGGGCAGGCTCGGCGGGGCCGAGACGGGCGCGGCAGGGCCGGAATCGGCGGAAAGTGCGCCACATTCTGCGCCGCCTTCGCCGGGCGGATTCCGTAAGTCCTTATCGGTACAAGGGGTTACGTCTGGCGGTTCGTCTCCTCTCGAGCGCACCACACCAGATTCGACGCCGGCCGGGGAGCCTCGGCCGGCGTTTATTTTCGTGAAACCGCACGAGGGTTTCCTCCGGAGCCTCCCATGACCGAGCCGGTCCTCCTCTGCTGGAGCGGCGGCAA
>Ga0307380_10004262_pt1 | contig 19408 bp, 30 predicted proteins | sample UN3MG_FD_202239 | JGI IMG/M metagenome (GOLD analysis project Ga0307380, IMG submission 202239) | Soil microbial communities from Risofladan, Vaasa, Finland - UN-3 | ecosystem: Environmental > Terrestrial > Soil > Coastal area > Acid sulfate soil | place: Finland: Risofladan, Vaasa | collected... | reverse complement strand
CAAGGCTGTTACGAATGGTGGTGGTACGGCCGCTGGCGGCGACGCCCCCGCGCCCGGAGAGCCCGCTATTGGTGACACGGTTGCCGCCAGCACGTCCCCGCTGAAGGGTGTTATGTGGAAGGTGGTGAGGTCTCCTGATGGCTACCAGGCCCGTTGGAACGATATTCGGGAGCCGGGGGTGTGGCAGAGCGCTGGCGACTTTGATACGCCTGCTGAAGCACGGCAGAACATTATCGACCAGATTGGGCTTGGCCAGATTCCGTAGGGATGCGCCCCTTCGCCTTCATGCGCTTGCGCAAGGCAAAGGACATTGCCTTGCCGCCAGGCGGCCTTGCTGAAGATCAGGTTGTCGTACAGCAGAAGTACGATGGCTTCAAAGCCCTCGTGTCCAAGACGGACCGGGGGCTTTCGATCTACACGAGGCGCGGGACGGATATTACGAAGCGGGTCCCGCAGCTTGCCGAGAAGCTGAGCGGGCTCTTGCCAGCAGGAACCTCCATTCTCGGGGAATTGATGTTCATCGACCCCAACGGGCAGCAGTCGCTTACGAAGGTGCAGTCCGTCGTAGGGTCGAAGGAAAAGGTCGCCCAGGAAAAGCTGAAGCGAATGAAGGGGCGGTTGGAGTACGTGGTTTACGATGTGCTGAAGCTGCGGGGGAAGGATTTGCGCGGGAGGCCCTTGAAGGACCGGATGCGTCACTTGGAGATGATTCCGGCGCGCGGAATGGTGTATCGGGCGAAGAACTACTCGTGGAAGGATCGCGAGCAGGCCATCAAGGATTCCCTGAGGAAGGGTGGGGAGGGAGTTGTAATCAAAGATCTTTCTGCCCCATTCAGGTGGAAAAGCAAGGGTGCTTCTGAGCCGTTTGGATCCTCGTGGAAGTTCAAGGCGCCTGGCAAAAAAGCTAACACCGCTGATGTCATTCTGGAGTCCTACAAGAAGGGCAAAGAGAAGCTTATCTTTGAGGCCTATCAGATGCACAAGGGCAAGCGCACGGGAGTCGGCAAGCTGAGCGGCCTGGACAAGAAAACGGAATCGAAGGTCAAGGGCCTGATCGACAAGGGCAGGCATGTCGTGGCAGAGGTCAGCTACCAGCAGCGCCAGCCCAGCGGGAAGTTCCGGCACATGGGATGGATTCGGCTGAGGCCCGATAAGCCAGCGAAATCTGCTACAGTACGCGAGAACCCGATGGGCCAACCGATGACATGGTTTGTGGTTGTCGAGACCTCGAAAGCAGCGCGCGTAGACTCATCCCACGAGTTACCCGCGGTGGCCTTCGGGCGGCAGCTTGAGCTTGAGGAGAAGGGCAACCGAGTCTTGTTGCTCACTGGGCCTGAACTGGCCAATTACCGGAAGCTGACGGGTCGGAGGATGCCGCAGGCAAGACGGGGGCCCGCCAAGAACCCCCGGCCATCGAAGGTGAAAAATGCACTTGCGGCAGAGGCTATCAGGTACAAGGACTTTGACGAGTTCGCCACGCGATACTGGAACAGTTGCGCGAGGGGCATCTATTGGATGCCGGCTGACCATGCCAACTTCTTGGTCGCTGATCGTGAAAAAAGGCTGATACGCGACGGTAAGTTCTTCGTCTACTGCAACCCGATTATTGCGGCTGCGACGGATGAGGGCGTGCGCTACATGGCGGAACTGAATGTGAACCGTCTTGATCCCAGCAGCCTTCAGTATGTGAAGGGGGAGGATGGCACGAAGATCAAGGTGAAGGGGCAGCCCGACATGATCATCGTGGAGCGGGTGGTCCCCGTGGACAAGGCGTTGCGCGCTTTCAAGTATCAGTTGAGCCTGCTGCCATCGAGTAAGGATGAGCTTCTGGCGTTCTGGGATATGTCATGGGAGAGACACGAGGCCAGGCAGAAGAAGGACGCAGAGAAGGCGGCGCGCGCGGAGAAGCGCGAGCAGCGGCTGAAGGAGCGCGAGGCGAAGAAGGCCGCGAAGGCCCGCGGCAAGAAGGCCACGAAGAAGAAGACCGCGAAGAAGAAGACGACGAAGAAGAGGGCGAAGACGGCGGAGAAGAGAGGCAAGAAGAAGACCGGCAAGAAGACGGCGAAGAAGCGCAGCACCCGCGCGGCGTGATGCGGGCGCAGCGCTCTTGACGTCGGAGATGGGCGGGTCTATGGTGCGGTACCGACAGCGGCCGGATATAGGCCGCAATATTATGAGGGCCGAATATGGCTGGATATCTAGAAAAGCCATTTGTGTTTTTCGACATTGAAACAACAGGGCTTCGCGCTGGTCACCACGAGGTAACTGAACTCGCGTTTATTCACGAGAAGTTAGGCTCTTGGTGCGTAAGAGTGAAGCCGAAATATCCTGAGCGTTTTGAGGACGCTGCGCGGGAGATTTCAAGGTACAACGATACAGATTGGGCCGGGGCCCCATCACTGGAAGATGTGATGCAGAAGGTCCGTGAGTTTACCTACGAGGCAATCCTTATAGGACACAATATAGTCCTGTTCGACGTGCCGTTTTTCAATGCCAACTGCAAGATGGCAGGAATTGATTACCAGCTTCCGCTGAAGATGAATTGCCTGATTGATACCCAGATGCTCGCTCTGGTTCATATGGTTCCCCGCGGGCTCAAGTTCCTGGGACTGGGGCCCTGCTGCAAGTTTTTTGGGATCAGCAATGATGGGCAGCACCATGCCTACGACGACTGTGACCGGACCAAAATGGTCTTTGAGGCGCTTCTGAAAAAGCTCAGGTGGGATGATGGAAAAGCAGAACAGCGGACGCTTTGGGAATGAACGAGCATCATCAGCAGCTTTTCGCCCATGCGCTTTACAATGTTTTTCACAAGATGCGGCAGAAGGAAGATATCGTTTGCATGAAGTGTCTGAAGTTTACTCAGGTAGGGCATATTCCGAACGAGTGTTGTAAGAGGCTGGGATTTGCGGTGGATCCCAAGTCTGTAGTTGTTGATATAGAGACCGGGCTGGTAACCCACGCAGCACCAGCGGTCAAGAAGGAGATTTCAGAAGATGCATGAAGATAGAAGCAGGACAAGCCCGACGCAAACGCGAATCAAGTGGGCGAGGGGATTATCGAACGACGATGTGTGCGATTTTCTTCAAGGGAAGCTTTTGGAATCAAGAGCAGACCGCCAAAGCTCCGTGTCGCTGTTGAATGAGCTTGTACATGAAATCAAGCATCGACTGTCGGTAACAGACTATGATTTCAGGGGACAGCGGGATTACGATGGCGGACCGGGCGACGAGGAGGACTAGGCTTCCGTCGGCCAGTCTCAACAAGGCGTTCGACAATATCGACCGGAGTCGCAAGGATGCGATCAAGATATTTTGTGTTGAGTGTGTTGGCGGCGCCCCGGGTTATCGCGGGGTCATTCGCGACTGTACAGACAGGGGGTGCCCTCTTTACCCTTGGCGCCCGTACAAAGCCGGTGACAAGAACAGCGATCAGGGCGACGGTGAAGGTAAGGGTGGGGATGAGGGCGATATCACCATCACAAAAACAACGGGCGGAGAGTCAAAGAAGAAGTTGAAGAAGAAGTGTTGCGACAGCCCCGATGTACTCAAGCTAAAAGAGGGCAAGCGGGAATGCAAAAACTGTGGCAAGAAGTGGAAACTCAAAAAGAAAGGTATACAAAATGGCCGGAGTAAATAAGGTAATTATCCTCGGAAACCTGGGTCAAGATCCTGAAATTCACGAAATGAAGAGCGGCACGCAGGTCTGTCGCCTGAACGTCGCGACGACGCGGAAGTGGAAGAGCAAGGATACGAACGAGCAGGTTGAGGAGACCGAATGGCATCGGATTTCGGTATGGGGTCCGCAGGCTGAACCTTGCAAGAAGTATCTAAGCAAGGGGCGTCAGGTGTATGTGGAAGGGCGGCTTCGCACATCATCCTATGAGAAGGATGGCGTGAAAAAGTTCTCGACTGAGATTGTGGCCGACACGGTACAATTCATCGGCGGGAGAAACGACGGTGGATCACAGGGTGGTGGCGGGGCTCCCCCGAGGGACGACGACTACGATTCGTCCGGTGCCGCTCCTGGGTCTGCCCGCGGGGGTCCTGATGATGACGACATCCCTTTCTAGGACCATGCTGAAGAAGCTCAAAGAACTGCGATTGAGCCTCAACGCAGAACAAGATGGAGTGCTCCACAGTGCCCTTCCCGAAGGCATTGTGGAGCGGTTTTTCGCCTCTGAGGACGAGGCTGCTGCCACCTCTGTCGTTGCCGACATGAACGAATACTTTGGCACACGACCGATGGAGGCTTTTGCTCTGTACAAGAAGCTGTCACCCGAACAACGGGCGATGATATCTGACCTGGTATTCGATGATGATGAGGATGATGAATGACCGATTTAGATGATATCGACAAAAGGATTGAGGCTGCCGAAGAGCGGTGGGCGAATCCGATTCCACGAGGCGAAGCTCTTGACGCTGCTGCGGATGCGGTACTTGAAAAGATGCTGGTGGTAAAAAGGGGGATGAATTCACACGCGATGGAATCCCAGAAGCTTGCCGCCAAAGAAGAAGTAGAATTTCTGGAGGGAGTCATCGACATCCTCCATCAGGTGAAGGCTGAAAATGTCCAACGGTAGAGGGATCAGAAGAAGCGTATCCATGCGTGATGGTGAGTACATCGCGCTGGGTCTTTACAAGGAAGAGTTGGTGAAGGCCAACCCGCATAACGACTACTCCAGGACTGGGGTGTTGAAGATGATTCTGTTCGGAGAAATACCGCCGATCCCCCAGAGGCTTTTGGTCATGGGGGATCGTATGGCTAAAGAGAATAGAAAAAACAAAGTCAATGAGCCCGTGAAGGTAGTCAAAAAAGAACCAGAAGTAATCGAAAGACCTGGCGGCGGCATTTTCACTTTCTGATATGTCGCGTGTGGTATATTGCGCAGGATGGTAACAATGCGAATGATTGTTCCTTTGCTTGTGGTTGGGTTCTCGGCCGCTTTTGTCTACGGCGGCACGAGAGAAGTCAGCGCCTTAGATTCTGGTTTTTGCGCCATCGGGAAAGGTGGGGAAAGGCTTGAGGCTTTTACCCTTGCGGTCGAAAAGGCGGAGCCCCAGAAGGCTAAAAATCCTTATGAGGGTTGGCAGAATTGGTGTGAGCCAGTTGATTACCAGACCACTTGCGAGGAGCATGTGGACTGTCAGGGGGCGAACGCCGATCATCCTGCCAATCGCCCAATGCGCTGTTACAACCCGTGGTACGCGAAGAATAATCCGGACTACAAGATTTGCGCTCCCGGGTATGCCAGAAGGAGTGAATTAGAATGGCGCGAGGGGAGGCTCCGGGAGCTTGTCGGCCAGTCCTATTTCGGGGAGATGGATCATTGCGCGTACGATGGTAGGCCCATTCGAAAAGAGGGGTACAAGTGCCATCGTGCTCGGCGGTCCGGCGATCTTCTCACCAACTTCATGCTCATCCCTTACGACCGTGAGACGACGCGACGCCCGTGGAAGCGCCATCGCCTTGATGCCGATCTTCGTGCAAATAGGACCGCATGGTTCAATCAGGCGGATAAGTATGGCTGGGAGATTCGGACTGATAAGTCCGGGGAGACCACGGGGTTTGAGTTGGCGCAGGACTGGGGAAATCCGTATTACGGTGAGCGCCCCCGCTGGCACTTTGGTCTGGGCCCGTTTGGTCAGAACGCTGCACTGTATGTACGGTACTGGGACGTGCAGGCGCCCCCAGAAATCCTTTGTCGAGAGGTTGAGTCTGTTGAGGCTTACCTTCGCAATGCTCGCAGGGTCGTGACGAATCTGAGGAACGGGATTCGTTGTGATGGGGAGTATTACGAAGACAAGTCACCGACGTGGACGGTTGTTCATCGGGCGGCCAGCAGTGGGAAGATTTGCCCTTCTACGGGGAGGGGGAGCGCTAAGGCGAAGGCGCGGGCGGCGAAGAAGGTGGCGAACTTCCGGGCGTCTGCGAGGGCTCATGGTGTGGACCCAGATCAGGTGGTGACGCTCCAGATGTTGGGTGCGGCAATTCCGCAGGAAGGACAGAATGCTAGGTCTGCAGAGATCTACGCGGTTCTGGATGAAAAATGGCCTGTAGAAAAGATGCGTCAAAAGCCTTAAAATCCCGGGATCCTTATGGAATTTGAAGCGCCCCCACTTCCGTATTCGCGCAGAGCCCTTGCTCCGACTATCAGCGAGGATGCGCTGAAGGAGCACTACGAGAAGCATTTCAGGGGCTACGTTGAAAAGCTGAATGCGACGCCACAGGTGAGCCAGGCGCCGGATGCCACGCCGCTTGAGAAGTTCATTTTGAATGGCGCGAAGGCGTCGTGGAAAGAGTTGTCCACTGGTGTCATTCCGCCGGTGCCTCAGCCGACCCATTTGTTCGACATGGCGGCGCAGGTCTACAACCATGTGTTCTTTTGGAACTCTCTGAAGAACAAGGGCGGCGGTGAGCCCGAGGGGGAGGTCGCCAAGGGGGTTGAGGCCTACGGTGGACTGGAGAAGCTCAGGAAGGATGTGGTGGAGGCTGGCGCGGCCGTCTTTGGGAGCGGGTGGGTATGGATATGCGCGAAGGATGAGAAGCTGGTCTTACTCCGGGGCCTTGGCGCAACGCTGCCCATTATCTACGACGGATATGTCCCGCTGTTGACGATTGACGTTTGGGAACACGCCTACTACCTCGATTACAAGAGCGATCGGAAGAGGTATATCGAACAGGTCTTCGACAACCTTTTGAACTGGGGCTTTGCGAACGAGAACCTGGAAAATGCCTAGTAAATATGCAGCCTTGAATGATGCCAGCAGGCTGGCGCACGCAGACCTCACGGGGGCGAGTCCCAAGCCTGAGGACTATCCGGAGGCGCAGGCAAAGCATAAGAGAAGGCGTAAGAGAACGATCTTTCGCTTCGAAGTCCCTGGGGATCCCCGTGGCTACACAACGACAACCCACAGGGACAAAGGCAAGTCCGCGAAGTACAGGAAATACGCAGACTATTGCAAGCTGGTGAGGGAGTATGCGGCCATGGCTGGAGTGGAAATTCCGCTGACGGCCAGTGAGGACGACCCGCTGTACATCAGGGTGGTCGCCTATTGTCGAAATGGCGTACACGCGGATGTGGAGAACATTCGCAAGGGTTGCGTTGATGCTATGTTTTACTGCCCAATGTCCAAGAAAAAGGGCAATGATAAGTGGGTATCCGGAAGTTTTCCGCTACCAAAATATGACGAAGAAGAGCCACGCGTAGTGGTTATTATCAAGGAGTATGAACCAAAATGAGCATCGTAGATCCCAGCGGAAAAGCCATCCAACCCGACCGTGAAATTGTCACGTACGAGGTTGGCAACGTGAAGTTGGCCACCAATGCCTTGCCTGGCGACAAGTTGCAGGAGGCTCTTGCCGGCGCTCGTCAGATGGCGACCATGCAACTTATGGCGGCCGCGAGGCAGTCTCAGGGGGGCATCCACATCCCGGAGGAGAGCCTGAGGGTTCAGGCTGTCGCCGAGGCATCGAAGATTGAGGACCCCTTCAAAATGGAGCCGGCTGCCCAGGCGGTGTTCATGATGTTGGCCAACCAGATTCAGGCCCAAGCTGAGGTCATCCAAGACCTCAGGGGGCGGATCGAGACCCTTGAATGCAAGCCAAAAGCGGAGTCCTCATCCGAGGATGGCCTTCAGAATTAGGGCTGCGGTCCCCCGCGCCGTGCGCGACGTGTCAGGGCAATGGCATGCTCCTCCAGGTTCTTACGGGACCGGACCTGGGCGCGATTGTAGACGGATTCTTTTGCCCCCGATGCAGGGGGCATGGGTGTAAGAGCAGGCAGGATGCGGGCTTCAAAGAGGTTGATGTCAATTGCCTGCCCGGGTCATGTAGCATGAGGGGCCGTGTTGGAGATGTTGAGGGGAATGGGTTTAGCGGGATCCTCGTCCAACGGCACGGAAGAGTTCACCACTTTCAGCAAGGGCTTGAAGACGATCCGACCCGCCTATGAACTGTCCGTTCACGAAGATTTTGGGGACCTTGGGGGAGCCTGTTTCCCGGTAGAGGCGGATAGCCAACTGGGCGTCGTTGCCAATGTTCTTGGCCTTGTATGGAAGGCCAAGTTGACGGAGAAGCTGGAGGGCCTTTTTGCAGTACGGACAGCCCCCCATAGTGTAGATCGCAATCGCATGTTGTTGGTGAATCATGATTTTTTATCCGGATCTTGGATTTCGATGGGCTGTGTTTCTCGGAGGGAACTGAATATGACGTCTCGTACTCGTTGGGACATGACCTTGCAAAGGACTGCGCTGGTGAAGGAGCTTTTCTCCTTGAAGAACTCCACCTGTCCCTGTAAAAACCTGTAGGTTCTGGAATACGTATTACTGATGATGGACACGTCGCTAATGCCCCGCAGGACTGCCCGATGGTCTTCGAGGATGTCTTGGTACAGGGGGTTGGTAGCGCCGCCGCTGTCCATGAGGTCTTCGAGGAGTTGGATCAGGTCAGCGGAGACCTCATGCGTTTGTTTGTAGAATTCACCCAATCGGCGACCCGCCCCTGAGCAGATTTTATCATGTCACACGAATTGTACGAGATCTTGGGAGTCGCGCGTAATGCTTCGCAGGCGGAGATCAAGAGCGCCTACCGCGATGGGGTGATGAAGTGGCATCCTGACAGAAACGCGGGGAACGCTGAGTCCGAGGAGAGGTTCAAGGCGATCAGCTTCGCGTATGAGACCTTGGGCGACCCGTCGCAGCGGCGGCTTTATGACATGAGCGTAGAGCTTCCCAACGGGACCAACATCAATCCGGATGAAGTTGCGCGGCTTTTTACTGCTGTTTTTGGCACATTTATGGATGAGAAGATTCCTCTTTTTCAGAAGTACGCCAGGATGTACGAGAAAATGCAGGAAGAGAAGCTTGAAAAAAAGAAAAAAAGGCACCAAAAGAAGAGCGGTCCAGACGGCGTTCTTCTTCAACAAGGCGGCAGGATGATTCGCCTGAGGTCACGGAAGACATAATTTTCCATTTGCGGTAGAATCTGCAAGCGAGGCGACTGCAAATGGTAATAAGTAACACTCCTCCGACTGTGCGGCGGGTTCAAATGGTGCAGCTAGATCCAGTGGGCGGGGAAGAAGAGCCTGCTCCCGAGGCGCCTAAAAAGAAGAGCAGCGCTCTTCCGATTTTGGTGGGGGCTGCCGCCGTCGTATTTTTGATGTCACAGAAGTAGCATCAACAGGAATCTCGAATGGCCAATCCTCCTCGCGGTAGTACATACGACGGTCCTTACTGGGATCCGTCTCCAGGGAAGCCTCGGCTAACTTCAATCCGGAAGCACTTCTCCAATTTCGGCTACTCTGTGAATGTTGGCCCCTGGCCAATGAATGTGCTTGGTCCGCTCGGCAGCCTGGAGTTTGATAACGAGCCTGGATCTACCCCTGCGAAGGGAAAGCTTGGCGGAGAGGACGACCAGAAGAGCGCCGTCGTCAAAAAGTTCCAGATCGATTACAACATCGTCTCCAGAGCGAGGACATTCACAACCGGGATGGGCAACGTCAGCGAGGACGGGCTGGTCGGCCCATATACGCTGAATGCCATGCGATATGCCACGCAGAAGCTTGGCGGTAAGCATTGGCCAGATGTGGTCAAGGAGGCAAAGGCCAAGGGCGCCCCCAGACCATATGCGGCCATCCCGATCGCTGCGAAGCAGACCGTGTTTGAGAAGATGCCTGAGATGCCTGAGATGCCTGCTCCTACGGGACCGGCGGGCGGCGGCAGCGATGATGAGTATGGTCAGGTGTCTGACGCGGCCCCTCGCGCGAAGAAGAGCAGCGCGATGCCACTGTTGGCCGGCGCCGCCGTACTGCTTCTTGTGATGGCTAAGAAGTGATTAATTCCCGCCGCCGAGAATAGGCTCCATGCCAAGTTCGGTGCGTGCCAGATTCTTCATTCGCCACCAGGCGTCATTTTGCCATCCGGTTCTCTCGTTCCAATTCCATCCTGGAAAGAGCTTGTTGGCAATGCACCCGGTGATCTGATCAACATTATTCATGCCCTGCAGATGGCACTGCTTGGCCTGTGCGGTGCCCGCCTGACTGTTGATGGTCGCCCGATGGTTTATCGGGGGAGATTTTATCGCGAACGCCTGCTTCGCCTTCGTGTCAATTTTTGTTGCGACAAACCGCGCGTTTCTCGGCTCAATCTTCGTTGCGACGAGGCCTTGCTTCACAGGCTCTGACTCTTCTTCAATCGGGGGTGCGGTCTTCTTTTTCCCCATGGCCATAAGCGCCATGGCCCCGAGCCCCAGAAGGATGAGCGGATTCATGGTGGAGATTCTACCCCATTTTCCCAACGTGTGCCTCAGGCCATGGGGCGGGGTAGAAAAAGGGATGGGGGCTAAAAAAGTCTGGTATAATTCGGTTGCGGGACCCCGAAAAAGGGGAAGCAAAAATGACAGATCAATACAATCAGAACAACATTAATAGCCCCAGAGGGTCGCAGCTTTTTAGCGCTGATGCTGTTCTAGACCTCGACAATGACATGGTCGTTGTCACAACCGTCGCTGGGCCGGTCACCCTAACGCTTCCGACTGCGCCGCAGATCCCAGGCCAAGATCTGACAATCAAGGCGGACGACGCGGGCAGCACTGGGAATGCAGTGACCTTGGCCGCGCTTCCGGGGCAGAACATTGATGGTGCCGCATCAATTACGCTGGTCACCGACCAGGAGTCGGTTTGCCTAAAGTCAGATGGGGCCAACTGGCGTCGCGTCTGTGGCGATGCTGGTGGCTCTACAGGGGCCATGGGATCTACGGGTCCGACTGGGGCCGCAGGTCCCACGGGGCCTGGGCCTGCCGGGCCGACTGGTGACACGGGACCCACCGGGGCGCCGGGAGCTACCGGTGATGCGGGACCCACCGGGCCTTTAGGTCCGACTGGTGACACGGGACCCACCGGGCCGCTGGGACCCACCGGCGATGCGGGACCCACCGGGCCTTTAGGTCCGACTGGCCCGCTGGGACCCACCGGGGCGGTGGGAGCTACCGGGGCGACAGGCGCGACCGGGGCGGGCGCAACGGGGACACAGGGGGCGACAGGCGCAACGGGGACGGCGGGCGCCGCAGGGGCAACAGGAGCCACGGGGGCCACGGGGATAACGGGCGCTGAAGGCGCGACGGGCCCGACGCTTGCTGTTGATTTGACACTCGCGCCATCCGTAGGCGCTGATGTTTCTCCATTCCTATTTATTGATACACCGTCTTTGACCGCTGCGATTTCGGCGCTCCCAACAGTCTTTGGGACGCCGATTCATAATCGCATTTGGTTTGATACTGGAGCCGACTTCTCCACCCTTACTGCTGGGCTTGTCCCGGCAACGAATAGCGACATCCGGGGTACCACGGATGACACCCTTCGAGGACAGACAACCATCGACGCCCCGGCGGCGGCGGTGTTTTTTGATAATCCTCAGCGGCTTGAAGATCTAGAATTGAACGCCATTGGCGGCTCGTTCGGAGGCATGATCGATCTCACAGGCGGCTCCGAATGCTACCTACAGAACGTCACCATTTCCGCGACTGGTAATGGACCGATAGGGCCGTCGCCAATCGATTGGAGCGGTGGCGGTCGAATCGTTCTGGAGCGCTGCTCCCTCTTCGATCCCGGGATCTTGGTAGGGGCCGGAGGCTTCCTTCATGAAGTTCAGGTCGAGGACGATAACCGTTTCAATGATGACGCTTTTGTGGATGCTGGTGGGGGCGCTGCCTTGCTGTTGGCGATCAAGGGCACTGGGAATCATTTCTCTCCGTTCTTGTACACCGGCCCCGGAACGCTCGATGTTGACATCGGCCATGGCAGTGCCTTTTTTGTAGACATTCCGTTCTCTGGCGCGGATGTCCTAAGCTTTGGGGCAGGGCTATTCACCTTCATCGGCCCCGGGGCGGTAGAATTTGAGCTTTTTGCCGGCGGAGGAAATGCGGCCGCTGCCGCCCCTCCCATATTCGCGCCTGGCGGACCCAGCTTTGGCAACGCGAATCAGCGCGATGCGATTATCCGCGGAGTCCAATTGCAAGTGGAGGCCCCCACCACGCTCGGGCCGTTGACGATCCGGTTCTATCAGGGAGGACTCCTGATCTACACCGAAATTGTTCCCATTGCCGCCGCGGGGGTAGCCACCTTCGTGAGCACCACGTTCGGATTCCTCGCCCTTGTCGGCCCAGCGGATCTTCGGTGCACCATCGAAGACCCGCTGGGACTGGCGGGCGGGGCCTCCATTAACGTTGGCGTTCTGATGAAGTAGGAATTCGCTATGCAACAGTCAGAAACTGTTTTCCCTAACTACGCGGGTACACCGGCAGGGCTTCGGCGAGTCGGCTTTCGCTTTCCCGATGGCATGCCATTTGTCACGCTTTTTACAGCCGGTGACGATTGGGATATATCCGTATTTGTTGACGCCGATACCTACTGCGTTTTCATCATTGGAACGAGTCCAGATAAGGCAAACCTGCGTATCCTCCGCGGACTTCGTTACCACAATCCCAAGGAAGTTTATCATGCCACCGCGGCAAACCAGGCGGCGGCATTGAATGGTAAGACCGCGGCAACTGCTACACACGAAGAGTTGGTGACAGAGGCTAAGGCGGGGCTTACGGATGGTGATGATCCACAGCCTGTTCAGGCCCCACCGCTTCAGCTTGTGGAGGCGACGGCGCAGCCAGAGGACAAGGAGAAGAAGGGGCGATGGGATTTTCGATTCCGGGACCAGGCGTATCAGGGGGGAACCCGCACTGTGGCCGTGTGCAAGCTGTCGCCGCCGATGACGATGGCGACAAAGTCGGAGCCTGCCAAACTGGTAAAGGCGTTCCGAAATGGCCCGTCACAGATGTACTTCCTCTTCGATGAGGGCACTGAGTTCTTGCTGGAGTGCATCCGGATGCACGGGTACAAGATCCAGCGTGTTGAGGCCCGCTCTGCCAAGGCTATTCATGCGGGTCAGACTCCACAGGAGACTGTTGAGGCCCTGGCCGACAGTCTGGTCTAGCCGAGTTTTTTGACCATGTGACGGACGGCGTTCACCCCCGGGGCCATTCCCGGGTTGGACTCCGAAATCACACGGCACTGTTCCAACATGTCGTCCCGCATCTTCTGGCGGATAGCCGCGATTTCTGTGGCGGGGACCTGGGGCTGCCGAATCTCCTGGGCGGCAAGAGCCCGGCCGGCGACAACACCCTGGGCATAGCCGCGCATCCTGGCGCTCTCCAGTTGCTGCGGTGTGGCCATCTGCATTTGCCGGGGCTCCTGTCGGATACGCTCGGCCTCATGGTCCAGCCGCCGCTGATAAGCATCTAGCTCTGCACGCCTGGATTCAGCGGCGGCATTGGCAGCGCTGTATCCCTCTTGGAAAATGCGCCGCTTTTCCTGCGTTGAAACACCACCGTCGGGCCTTCGCCGAAAATTATCAGTTGTGTTCTGAAGGTTGTACACGCGCTGGGCAACCTTCTTGGCAACGTGGATTTTCTCGCGGGCGATCTCGATGTCGATGGCGTCGGCGTAGTCCCACCCGCCCCTGGGGATGTTGGCGCTCTCGATCCACTGAAAGATTTCAGCGAGATCGACATTGCGATGGGAACGATTGGCTTTAATCCTGCGCTGTTTCCGGCCCATCGTCTACATCCTCCAAGGCTTGCTGTGCCTCAATGGCGCGCTGTCTCATATACCTGGCGTACACCCGATTGGCAACCCCCGGCCCATGCCGCTTACCGATTCGCAGCACATAGTGAAGGTCGTCGCGGGTGACCTCCTGGTTGATCAGATGCCTGGTGACCTCACCGGCTTCGTGGGTGGTCTCGATCTGGCGACTGACCCGGACGAAGGCCTCTAGCCCTTTGTTCTTCTCGCCGCGGATGTGATTGACCGTATTCGCAAAACGAATGGCCTTGATGATCTTCATCATGTCCATTTATTTGGACTCCGACGGCTTCAGGGATTTGCGCTCTTCCTCTTGGGTTTCGAGGTAATTTTGGCCGTTGTAACCGATGGTGCCTACACCATACATGACCATGGCAGCCCGTGCCCATGATGGCATTTCCTTAGCCTTCATTCCAAACCAGATCGAGAATGGACCCAGTACAAAAACATCCGCAAGACGGACATTTTGTGGCTTGGAGATGTCATCCGTGTCCACGACCCGTTTCCTTCCGGACTCCGGCGACAACACAGGACGCCTCCTTGGCGGCGTCGATCACGTCCTGTTCGGTCGTGGGCCGGCCAAACGAAAATCGGATAGCGTCATCGACAAGGTCTTTTCGAGTTTTGATGGCTTCAAGGACATGGCTGACAGCCTCGGACTCTGCGCAGGCCGATGTGCGACTAACGCAGTACCCGCGCTTGCCAAGCTCATCGCGAACCTTCTCGCCGTTGGCCTCGTAGAAGCAGATGTTGGTAATCCACGGGACCTTGAACTCGCGATTCCCCTGGATGTAACTCATGGGCGTAGTGCTGAGAAGCTCCTTGAGGAAGGCTTGCTCAAGATGTTTTTGCCGCTCCCAGTTCTCCCGCATTTCTGCGTAAGACTTTTTGGCAGCTTCGGCAAGGCCGACGATGCCCGGGACATTCTGTGTACCGGCGCGACGGCCACCCTCCTGGCTGCCCCCGTCTATTTGGCAGGTGAGACGCGCGTCCTCTGAGACGTACAGGGCTCCTATGCCCTTGGGGCCGTAGAACTTGTGGGCCGAAAGGCTCATGAAGTCGATGCCATGGATGTCAATGGGCATCTTCCCGAAGCTCTGGGTCGCGTCGGTATGAAAGAGTACGTCCTCGTCCCGGCAGATGTCGGCGATATCGTCAATTGGCTGGATCGTTCCAATCTCGTTATTGACGTGCATGATGCTGCACAAAACGGTATCGGGTGTGATGGCGTCCTTGACGGCCTGCGGATTGACGATGCCGTCTTCCTGCGGGTCAATAAAGGTGACTGAGTGTCCCCAGCTTTCGACCTTCTTCATCGCCTGCAAAGTCGCCTTGTGCTCAAACGACGAGGTGATGAAATGCTTCGGCTCGTCGTAGCACTCGGCCACGCCCTTGATGGCTAAATTGTTCGCCTCGCTTGCCCCACCGGTGAAAATGATTTCCTTCGGTTTGCAGCCGATCAGGATGGACATGATCTTGCGGGCGCGATTGACCGCCTCCGCCGGACCTTTTCCACAGGGGTGTTTGCTGGAGGGATTGCCGAAAAGCTTCACAAAAAACGGCAACATAGCCTGCAGGACTTCCTCGTCCATGGGCGTTGTGGCCGCGTAGTCGAGGTAGGTCATGGCGTCTTCTGATTGTATCGACATCGAGGGCACGGATCGACCTTGAATTTTCCATCCTGAAAAGAACGGATGACCTCGCGGCCAGCACACAGTGGACACATGGCGAGAGTCCACCCGACTCTAGCATGAGTCTGAAATCCGCCCGGCTGCCGTCGCGCTCGCCGCATGCTTGGGAAGCCGAAGAAGGGCTGCTGCTGCCCTGACCTGGGCCTTCTGGGGGAACTCAGGGTCGGCGCTGGCCGGATACTATTGTCGTAAACACTCCGCTTTTCCTTGTCCGAGAGAACAGAATAAGCCTCCTCCACCTCGATGAATTTATCGTTGGCAGAGGGGTCGGAATTTACATCCGGATGGAACTGCAAAACTGCTGTCCGGTAGGCGTGTTTGATGTCGCTAATTGACGCATCTCTCTCAACGCCCAAAACTTTATACAGGGTTGCATTGGGGTTCATTAGTGAGTGTAGACAATGCTATACTCAGGGCCGTGAAAGCGCAACAAAAAGAGCGAAGCTATCGGCATCGCTTTTATCCGACGGCCGAGCAGGAGTTCCTGCTGCGCGGCACGATCGGTTCTGCGCGGTTCATTTTTAATTGGGGGCTTGCTCTCAGGATTGCGCAGTACAAAAGATTTAAGACCGGCCAAAGCAAACAAAGGCCTACGTATAGCTGGACGTCTTCAGAGCTTACTAAGCTTAAAAAAAATCCAGAATACAAATGGCTTAATGAGGTTTCGAGTATCCCCCTTCAGCAGTCGCTGCGACACCTGGAGGTTGGTTTCAAGAATTTTTTGAACCCGAAGATTCCGACGCGACATCCTTCGACTAAAAAGAAAAGATCTGGTGGATCGGCATCTTTTACGCGCTCCGGTTTTCAGTATCATCCTGGCCGCCGCGAGCTTACGCTCGCGAAAATGAAACGACCGCTTAAAATCCGGTGGTCTCGAAAATTTGCTGGCGACCCGAGCACTGTGACTGTGTCGCTTGACGCGGCCGGCCGATGGCATGTGTCGCTCCTTGTGAGGGAGGCGATTCCGACGATTCCGAAAGCCCACGGGTGTATTGGCATCGACGTCGGGATTACACACTTCGCGACGCTTTCCACGGGCGAGAAGATTGAGAATCCCCGGCATCTCAGGCGAGCGCAAAAAGACCTCGCCCGGAAGCAGCGGGCACTTAGCCGCAGGGAGCCGGGGTCTGCCAACAGGGGGAAGGCCCGTATCCGCGTAGCGCGAGCGCATGCGAAGGTCGCAGATTCGCGACGAGATTTTCAGCACAAGCTCACGACTCGGTTGATTCGTGAAAACCAAACGATCTGCGTTGAGTCTCTCAACGTGAGCGGCATGCTGAAAAACAGGAAGTTGGCGAAAAGTATCGCCGATGCATCCTGGTCCGAGTTCTTCCGCCAGCTTGAATACAAAGCTCGCTGGTACGGAAGAGACATCGTAGCGATGGATAGGTTTTTTCCGTCGTCCAAAACCTGCAGCGCATGCGGCACGGTACTCAAGAAGCTTCCGCTTTCTGAGAGGTCGTGGGCGTGTGCTTGTGGTGTGGAACATGATCGGGATATCAACGCTGCGATGAACATTAGGGCCGCCGGGCTGGCGGTCTTGACCGAGAGGTCAATGCCTATGGAGGGAGTGTTAGTCGGTGCATAGCCTTTGTGTTATCGTTGCAGTTCCCGCTGAAGTAGGAAGAAGCCCCGTCCTTCAGGGGCGGGGAAAAGGGTCAAGGTATCATTCTTTGGGCTAAAGGCTAATTCTGGCATTTAGGCCGTACTAATCAAGGATTCCAAAAAAGGAACAAGATCAAATGACAGACTCATATAATCAAGGGGCGATCAATCTTCTGGAAGGATCTCCGATATCCGTCCAGACCCCCGACGCCACTCCTCTGGTCATTCAGTTGGGCGCCATCGCTGACGGTGGTTCTCTGACTGTTGACATGGTGGGCGGCGGCTCGGATGCCGATCCGCTGCTCGTAAGCACAAACAATTACACGGTCCTTTCGGCCAATGTAATCTTCACCCGAGCCGGCGCCACCGGTATCGTGACGCCGGCTGGCGGCCCGATTTCAATCGTGCCATTGAACTTCGTCCCGGTGTTGATGTTTACGGTTGCAAACGGACCCCTGCTGTCCACTTGCCAGTTGACCATTATCGGCCCCGCCATTCCGTACAACCATCGTCTGAAGTTCAGCACGATCCAGTTCTAGGGAGAATTAATAATGACTGATTCCTATAATCAAGACAACATCAACCTGCGGGACGGAAGTCCCGTTACGGTTCAAACCACCGGGATTGCTCCGGTCCTCATTCTTTTGGACGCGCTGACCGGCGATGGGCAGACGCTTACTGTGAGGCTATGGGGAGGCGGCTCCGACCCGGCTGCCGTCAGTGTCAACAATTACGTTGTGGATACTGGCGCTGTTGTCGTCTTCACACGAGATGGAGGCGCTGGAGCCATGAGCACAGGGCCCGTTGCCCTTATCCCGTTTGGGGCTTTTCCGCTTTTGGCATTTGCTTTTGCGGACGTTGCCGGACAGACACGGTGTCAGTTGTCAATTACTGCACCGGCCGGCTTGTACAATCATCACCTTCAGGTGAGCAAGATTCGCTTCTAGGAAACCACAACACAAACAATCCATCTAGGATTCCAAAAAAGGAACAGAAAAATGACCGATTCATATAATCAAAGCAACATCAACCTGGCAGAGGCCACCCCCCTGGTCGTGGCTACTCCCGACATCACCCCCGTCCTTGTGACTCTGGGCACCATCGTTGATGGTCAGACCCTTACCGTCGATCTTGACGGTGGTGGTTCGGCCCCCATTTCGGCCGGTAACGCTGGTGGTGTGGCGGCGGCGAATTACTCCATCTCGACGGGTGACACGACGTTTGCTCGCGAGGCTGGGGCTGGCGTGGTGGCAGGAGCGGCGATTGCTATTGTGAACGCCACCGGCGCTCCGCCGGTTCTGACGTTTGTGCTTGATGACGTTACGACTCCGGGTGTGACGATTTGCCAGTTGAGCATTGTTGGTCCGGCGTTTGTGTACAATCACAACCTTCGCTACAGCGCCGTCCAGTTCTAAGGGTAGGCCTTGGTCGTAAATGACCGACCAATACCAGGCCACGAATATCAATGACCCACGGGCGCCAGTTGCGGTTGATTCCAACACGCAACTGACGCCCGATAATGAGCTTATTGTCGTTGATAGTTCGACCGGAACAGTAACCCTGACGCTGCCTGAGGCGTCAACTGTTCCGGGCTGGGATTGCTGTATCAAAGGGTTGACGGCCGGGATTTTCCCGGTCGTCATTGCTGGTCTTAATGGCCAGACGATTGATGGTTTTGCGTCGATATCTCTGACGACAAATCTTGAGTCCGCGACTATATATTCGGACGGTTCAAACTGGGTTACGTGCGGGGGTGGTGCTGGCGGCGGCATAGGGCCGACGGGTGCTACTGGTGCTACGGGTGCTACTGGTGGGGGAATTACAGGGGCTACAGGTGCCACTGGGCCGGCCGGCGGAAGCACGGGCGCGACTGGTCCTGGGGGGTCTACGGGGCCTGCGGGATCTACAGGGGCGACTGGTACCGAGGGCGCGACAGGCCCAGAAGGAGCCACGGGGCCTGCGGGTGCGACCGGGGCTATGGGAAGCACCGGCGCAACGGGAGCCATGGGGAACACTGGCGCTACGGGCGCCATGGGCTCAACCGGCCCTGAAGGTGCGACGGGCTCCACGGGGGCGACAGGCCCAGAAGGCGATGTCGGGGCAACCGGAGCCATGGGTAGCACCGGCGCTACCGGGGCTACCGGGGCAGAGGGTGCAACTGGCGCTGTAGGCGCCACGGGAGCCACGGGTGCAACCGGCGTCGGGCAGACGGGTGGAACCGGAGCCACTGGTGACCGCGGAGCAACTGGCGCGACCGGAAGCACCGGGGCAACGGGTGATACCGGAGCGACTGGCGCAACCGGAGCCACGGGTGCAACCGGAGACCGCGGTGCAACTGGCGCGACCGGGGCCACTGGCGCCACGGGAGCCACGGGTGCAACCGGCGTCGGGCAGACGGGTGGAACCGGAGCCACTGGTGACCGCGGAGCAACTGGCGCGACCGGAAGCACCGGGGCAACGGGTGATACCGGAGCGACTGGCG
>Ga0307380_10004261_pt1 | contig 19409 bp, 33 predicted proteins | sample UN3MG_FD_202239 | JGI IMG/M metagenome (GOLD analysis project Ga0307380, IMG submission 202239) | Soil microbial communities from Risofladan, Vaasa, Finland - UN-3 | ecosystem: Environmental > Terrestrial > Soil > Coastal area > Acid sulfate soil | place: Finland: Risofladan, Vaasa | collected... | reverse complement strand
ATTGTCGAACTTATTTCTTCTGCTCTTGCAAAATTGATATTCTGACGCTCCCAAGACCTGGCGCTCTGCTCCCGCCATAAACTTCATCCTTCAGTACTTGAATTGCGAACATATACTGTCAAGCAGCCGGCCCATGGTGTTCAGCTTTCAAATCTCAAATAGCCACCTTCAAATGACGGCTCTAAATAATCGAACACATCGCGGGAAGTCACCTGGAAGCAACGAGAGCCGGAAGATATTGATAACCTTCAGACTTAATAATTAGAACAAATTCTGAATGCTGAAGAATAATCAGGGCTGAACGTTCTTCCGCCTGCGAGCCACAACATATGCAATCCAGACACTTATCTCATAGAGGAAAACCATCGGTACGGCTACGAGAATCATGCTGCCCGGGTCCGGAGGGGTAACTATCATGGCGAGAAGAAAGATAGCGAGAATAGCGTGCCTGCGTTTGGCGCGCAGGAATTCAGGCGATATAATTCCGAGCCGTGCAAGCAGCAGGATTACTAACGGCAATTCGAAAACGGCTCCGGTAAAAAGGACCATTTGCGTGACAATATCCAGATACGAGCTCGCAGTGAGCATGAACTCGGTGGAGGCGAACTGGAACTTGGAGAAAAATGCCATACCGAGGGGCAGGGTTATGAAATAAGCCATCACCGCGCCCAGGACAAACATAAAGATGGACGCAAAAAGAAGCGGAAAAACCATTCTGCGCTCTTTTCTCAACAGAGCCGGAGCTACAAAGGCCCAGAACTGAAAGATTATCATCGGCGAGGAGACAAGCATCCCGAAAAAGAAAGAGAGTTTCAGCGCGATCATAAAGCCCTCTGTGGGCCTGATGATCAAGAGCTTCCCGCCTTTCAGATAAGGGACTACCGGTTTAATGAGTATCTGGAGCAGATCGAACTGGCTGTTGAGGTAGAATCCGAGAATAATCCCCAGGAAAATAGTTCCCAGACACCAGAGGATCCGCCGGCGGAATTCCTCGAGATGGTCCAGAAACGGCATCTCGCTCCGGCGGTTGAGCTCATCCTCATCATCTTCCCCTTCCCGGTACAGGTCAGGAGCTTTGGGTGGTTGGGGAGGAGCTTTCACTTTTACCGCTTTGTTCGTATCTTCTGCCATAACAGCGCCAAATTACCTTTCCTTGTTGGATTGAACAAACGCGACAAATCAGATTTCATCCATGTAATATACCTTTTTTCATGCAGTTGGGTCAAGGATAACCCACTTAAAAACATCAATCCTTCTACCCGGGCGATAAAAGGCTGAAAGACCTTGCTATTGAAGTTCAATCTGTTATTTTTTTCCGCGGCGGATAATCGACGCAAAAAGGATCAAACAAACCGTGAAGCAAAAAAAAGGGAAATTCAGCCGCATCACCACGGTCGAGGAACTGGAAAAACTCGTCCAGTTCCTGCGCTCTCCGGAGGGTTGTCCCTGGGACCGCAAGCAATCCTCCCGCTCGTTAAAGCCTTATTTTCTGGAGGAAGTTTACGAGCTTCTGGAGGCCATAGACGGCGATTCCCAGGTGACTCTCTGCGAGGAGCTTGGCGATGTATTAATGCACCTCTGCTTCCAGGTGTCGCTGGCGCGGGAAGCCGGTCATTTCGGGATGGAGGACGTAGTAGCCGCGATCCGCGATAAAATGCTCCGGCGCCATCCTCATGTGTTCGGCGAGGCGACATTTGAAAGCCACAAAGACCTGCTCTTTGCCTGGGAACAGATAAAAAAAGGCGAAAAGTGCCCGAAAGAGGATATCCCGGATTCCGCTGAGGAGGAGTCCGTTCTTGACGGTTTGCCCAAAGACCTGCCTTCACTGTTGAAAAGTTTCCGGATCCAGGGCCGGGTCTCGAAATACCGTTTTGACTGGGCTGAGCCGCTCGAGCTTTTCGCTAAAGTCGATGAGGAGCTGGCCGAGCTCCGCCGCTCGATCGAGAAAGGCGACCGCGAGGCCACGGAAGAAGAAATCGGCGACCTTCTTTTTACTATCGTGAACCTGGCCCGGCTCCTGGGAGTTCACCCACAACTGGCTCTCGAGCGTACCAACCGCAAGTTCATGCGCCGCTTCAAGGAGCTTGAGAAACTGATTCGCCAGCGCGGACAGGTCCTGGGAGAACTAGCGCTTGAGGAGCTTGACGTGATCTGGGAAGAGGTGAAAAAGAACGAGCGCGCCCGGTCTTCCGAAACCTCGAGCGAGACTAAGGAGTGAACAGAACTTTCTTCACGCTTTCGAAAAAAAGCGGATTATCTTTCATCCCGTCATAGGAAAAAAAACAGTATCCTGCCAGGTTCAGCCCCTGGATCTGCTGCGCCCGCTGGATTATCCCGGAAACAGGCACATCCCAGGCTCGCAATCCCGCCCAGACATGGGCCGGGCCTACCTCCCGGCAGGCTCTGGAAATCTGGCTGCGAACTACTTCCGGCCTGGTGCTGTAAGCCATCGGCAACACCATATCAAGCAGGCCGTCCTTTACCCAGCGGGCCCAATCCTGTCCAAAATCTTCGTACGCCGAGTCAATATCCGGTTTGACCGCCACCGAGCGGACGAGCTGAGGTTTAAGCTGATTCAAAGATTTAGCCAGTTTTGCCAGAAACCGGGTGACCAGCTCCGCCCGGAAAGCCTTCCACTGTTTTAAAAGCTCGCGGTATTCGGTCTCTGACCGGTCCTTCCTGCTTTGGCCGTTAAAAAGGTTTACCGGGTCAACCCCGGTAATTGTCTCGAATTCCTTGCGCGCCTCAGGGCTGAAATCCACTGTACCGGTCGGATAGCGCAGGTAATCCAAATGGATTCCGTCGAGCGGATACCTGCTTACCAGGTCCAGGACGAATTCCTCAAGCATGCGGGTGGCCCTGTCGCCCGCAGGGGAGAGGAATATTCCGGTAATATTGAGCTCACTGAAACGGGAATACCCATAGCGGGCAAGCGAAACACCGTCCTTATCCACCATCATCCAGTCGGGATGGCGGTTGAGAACGTGGGCTGAACTTGCGGGCCGTTTGGGTGAGGACCAGATCAGAAAGGCGTTGACCCAGGCATGCACTGCAATTCCTTTGGCGTGCGCCCGCTCCAGGGCATAGGCCAGTGGGTCGAAACCGGATTCGAGAAGGTAGCGGCAATCCTCGGCGGCAGGATAAACCCGCGAGGGAAAATATGCGTCCCCCCTGCCGCTGACCTGAACGAAAAGAGTGTTGAAACCGCCTTGCGAAGCCTTCTCGACCAGTTGATCGATACTTTTTGCAGAGAGGAGGCTCGTGCGCACCACCCACAGCGCACGCCCTTCTTTGGCCGGGCCAGCCGTCAGAAATGCAGCAGCGCCGGAGGAGCAAAAGAAAAAAACCAGCAGGATGAATGTCAGAGCAAAATTAAAACAGCGACCGTCGTTCTGCATCAATAACTCTCTCCAGGCAATAAAAAAGGCAAGGGTCCTACAGGCGTTACCTGCGATTCCTTACCTTTTTACAAGGCTAACATTCAATATATCATCGCTAAGCCGATCCGTTCTTCTTCTCCATTTCCTCATCCTGCTCCCCGGCCTCATCTTGAACGGTTTCATCCGGTCCGGCAGCCTGGTCCTCGACTTCAATTTCCTCAGTGGTTTCCTCAGCCACAGGGGCTTCCGCGGCTTTCTGCACCTCCTGCGCCTCTTTCTTCCTGGAACGGCGGCGGCGCTTTCTGCCGCCGGCCTTCTCCGAGGTTTCCTCAGGTATCAGCTCGAAAAGCGCAATGGGGGAATTGTCGCCCAGACGGTTGCCAATCCTTACTATTCGAGTATATCCTCCTGGCCGGTCCTTGTACCGGATGCCGAGGGTGTCGAAAAGCTTGCGCACTACTTCCTTATCCCGAATGATCCTGAGCACTTGCCTGCGGGCGTGAAGGTCTCCGCGCTTGGCGAAAGTGATCAGCTTTTCCGCCAAAGGGCGAGCTTCCTTGGCTTTGGCAATTGTGGTCCTGATCTTTTCGTGCAGGAAGAGACTCGTGATGAGGTTACTGAGCAGCCACTTGCGGTGGCTCTGCGTACGGTTCAACGCTCTTCCCTTTTTCTTGTGTCTCATCTCTTGTTCCTTATTTGCTTGAAACCAGATTGCGGTCTCTCGAACCTGCAATATCGCTACTCCGGCAGATTCAAGCCGCCAGCCTGGTCTTATGATTCCTTATCCCCGTTTTCTTCCACTTCCTCATCAAGCTCCCATTCGCTTTTTTCGTTCTTTGTCAGCTTCATGCCGAAACGCATGCCATGGCGATCGAGAATTTCAGATATCTCATTCAAAGACTTGCGCCCGAAATTGCGGAACTTGATCATCTCGCCCTCGGTTTTCTGCACCAGCTCTCCGAGGGTCCTGATATTCGACGCTTTGAGGCAATTGCTGCTGCGCACCGAAAGCTCGAGTTCCTCGACACTGCGATTGAACAGCTCTTTGAGCCGGTTCTTGCGCAAATCGCTCGCTGTGGGCTTTTCTTCCTGAGGCTCGCTGAAAGTCTTGAGAAATTCCAGATGCTCAACCAACAACTCCGCGGATTTGATCATTGCTATTTCGGGAGTCATCGAACCATTGGTATGCACCCGCATAGTGAGCTTGTCGTAATCCGTGCGCTGTCCTACGCGCTGATCTTCCACATCGAAAGAAACTTTCACCACTGGACAGAACAGTGAGTCGATCGGGATCAACTGGGGATCATCGCCGGGTGTTTCGTGCTGGTTGGACGGGCAATAACCCCTGCCGGTTTTAACCAGCAGCTCCATCCTTAAGTCCTTATCCTCTTTCATGCTTAAAAGATAAAGATTTTTGTTTACCACATTGAGCGATGGCGGAGTCTGGATCTGATCAGCAGTCACTTCTCCTTTTTTGGAGAGTTCCAGTTTGCAGGTGGCATTTTCTATTTCACCTTTGGCTTTGAAAACGATCTTCTTGAGGTTCAGAATAATTTCGGGCATATCCTCGAGCACACCAGGGATAGTGGAAAGCTCGTGCAGAACGCCCTCGATGCGGACTGCCCAGATTGCTACTCCCTCGAGAGAAGAAAGCAGTACCCTTCTTAAGCTATTGCCCAGCGTTAAGCCGAACCCACGCTCCAGAGGGTAAACGACGAACTCTCCGTAAAGATCGGTGTAGCTCTTGGTGTTCTTTTCGATCCTCGAGGGTAAAACTAAATTCTTGAGATTCATAACCGCTATTTCTCCCGCTTGAATGAACTTGTAATATGGGAAATAGCTATTTGGTCCATCAAGCTAAAACAAACCGGTGGCAAATGATTCGACCGGTTAAATGTGTATACGCCATCCAAAGAGCCGGATCCCTTTGGCCAAGGCAAGGACAGGAAAGTGAGATCCTTTGCCTTGAAGAAAATGTACCATCGTAATCTTTGAGACAAACTTTCTTACAAGATCCGTCTTGGATCAGCCCGAGTTACTTGGAATACAGCTCGACTATCAACTGTTCCTGGGCGTTAATCGGAATGTTGTCCCTGGTCGGCACCTCCAGCAGCTTGCCTGTTTGGGTTTTGTAATCCACTGTGAGCCAGGAAACCACTTCCTGCTTGCCCCGTCTTTCGATAGTGGACAGAACGAGACCCAGCCCGTGGCTTTTTTCTTTGACCGTGATCTCTTCACCCGGAGCCACATGATATGAAGGTACATCCACGATCTTGCCTCTTACCATGATATGACGGTGTCTGACAAGCTGCCGGGCGCTCTTCCGGCTCGGGGCAAAACCCAGACGGTAGATGACATTGTCCAGACGGCTCTCCAGGAGCTGCAGAAGGTTCTCGCCGGTGACACCGCTTTTCCGGGAGGCCTTGACAAAATAGTTGCGAAACTGCTTCTCCAGGACCCCGTAAATTCTCTTGACTTTCTGTTTTTCCCGCAGCTGAATGTTGTATTCCGAAATCTTCCGCCTGCGCCCTGCTATCCTGCCGTGCTGTCCGGGGGCGAAGTTCTTGCGCTCGATAGAGCATTTATCTGTATAGCACCTTTCTCCCTTGAGAAAGAGCTTGGTCCCCTCACGTCGGCAAAGCTTGCAGCTTGATTCTATGTGTCGCGCCATTAGAATTCCTCCAAAAACGATTACTAGACTCTTCTGCGTTTAGGCGGCCGGCAACCATTGTGCGGGATAGGAGTTACATCTTTGATTGATCTGATACTGAGCCCTGCCGCTTGTATCGCCTGAATAGCGGACTCCCTGCCCGCGCCTGGTCCCTGAACTCTGACATGGACCCTTTTCAGCCCCAGGTTAACAGCCTCTTTAGCAGCAGTATCGGCAATGGTCTGGGCCGCGTAAGGAGTGCTTTTCTTGGAGCCTTTAAATCCGCATTTACCCGCACTGCTCCAAAGAATGGTATTGCCGCTAAGATCTGTGATAGTGACTATTGTATTGTTGAAACTGGCTTTGATATAAGCAATGCCTTCAGTTTCAATCTTGCGTACTTTTTTCTTGGCCTTCGAGCCTTTTTTTGTCGGACTAGGCATTTGGTCTCCTATAGATTAGCTGAACAAACTCAGCTCAAATCAACCCAAAAATCCAGATCGGGATCGATTGCGTGCGCCATTTTGGGCGCAAGAGGGCTACTTCTTCGCCCTGACCTTTTTCTTACCGGCTATAGCCACACGCGGGCCCTTGTGGGTGCGGGCATTGGTGTGGGTACGCTGGCCGCGCACGGGCAGTTTCCGGCGATGGCGTATGCCCCGGTAGGAGCCGATATCCATCAGCCGCTTGATATTCATGGCCACCTCGGTACGCAGTGCACCCTCAACCTTGAAATCGCGCTCGATCACCCCGCGCAGCCGTGTCTGTTCACTGTCGGTAAGGTCCAAAACCTTGGTATCCGGGTTGACCCCCGTCTCCTTAAGGATTTTTCTGGCAGAGGGCCGCCCGATACCGTAAATGTAAGTCAGACCGACCTCGATCCGTTTGTTTTTGGGTATATCAATCCCGGCAATACGAGCCATAATAGATTAACTCCGGATTTTATAATTAAAACCTGATCAACCCTGGCGCTGTTTGTGTTTAGGGTTCTTGCAAATAATACGCACTACACCCCGCCTGCGAATAATCTTGCAATATTCACAGATAGCTTTTACCGAACTGCGGACTTTCATTGCTTACTCCAGAATAAGAATACTCTTATTTGTACCGGTATGTAATTCGCCCACGGCTCAAATCATAGGGGCTTAACTCAAGGGCCACTTTATCTCCGGGCAGGATGCGAATGAAATTCATGCGCATCTTGCCACTGATATGAGCCAGTACCTCGTGATCATTTTCCAGCTTTACCCGAAACATGGCATTGGGTAGAGGTTCCAAAACCGTACCGGTGACTTGTATAGCTTCTTCTTTTGCCATATCCCTCTGATTCCTCTCTTTTAGAATTATCGAGGGCGTTTAGAGGGTTAAAATCTCGGGTCCGTTTGGCCCTATGGCCACTGTATGCTCGAAATGGGCGGAGAGTTTACCATCGGCTGTAACCACTGTCCAGTTATCCTCCAGTGTTTTTATCTCCGATGTCCCTTCGTTGACCATTGGTTCAATGGCCAAAACCAGCCCCTCTTTCAAAGGATAGCCGCGATTGGGAAGACCGTAATTGGGTACCTGTGGATCCTCGTGCAGGTTCTGTCCGATTCCGTGGCCGACCAGGTCCCGCACGACTGAAAAATTATCCGCCTCGACCACCCTTTGCACGGCAGCCCCTATATCTCCGATATGCTTTCGGGGGACCGCTTGTCCGATTCCGGCAGCCAATGCCCTCTTGGTACTCTCGATCAGTTTTAACTGCCTGCTGCCGGGGCTGCCGACACAGAAGGTCGCTGCTGCATCGGCAAAATAGCCTTTATAATAGACCCCCACATCGACACTGATCAGGTCCCCCTCCTGAAGAATTTTGTCTCTTCTCGGTATACCGTGGACCACTTCGCTGTTCACCGAGGTACAGAGGGCGTTTGGAAAACCTCCGTAACCTTTGAAAGCGGCCCTCGTTTCAGGGTAAGAATTAATAAGCGCTTCAGCGATCTCATCCAGTTCCAGGGTTGAAATCCCGGGCCTGACCTCCCTGGCTATCCGGGCCAGAACCCCGCTTACTATCTTACCTGATTCCCTGATCTTATCTATTTCCGAACGATTTTTTAAAAAAACCATTTTACATGAATCTTCTGCTGGGTACCCTGCTTTTTTTCATAAAACCTTCATAATGGCGCATCAACAGGTGGCTTTCCATCTGCTGGATAGTATCCAGAGCCACGCCGACCACGATCAGGAGGCTGGTGCCGCCGAAATAAAACGGTACATTGATAATCCGCAGCATGTAGATCGGCAGCACCGCGATAGCTGCCAGGAATATCGAGCCCGGCAAGGTGATTCTGGTGAGCACCTTGTCAATATATTCGGCTGTGCGCGCCCCAGGGCGAATCCCTGGAATGAAGCCGCCCTGGCGTTTGAAATTTTCCGCCAGGTCAACGGGATTAAAAATAACCGCTGTATAAAAATACGTAAAAAAGACAATCAAAAGGGTATAGAAGAACACATACGAGTTTGTCGACGGCTGAAAGTAGTTGCCAATGTCCTCGAGCCAGCTTCCCGGAGCGAGGAAGGTGCTTAATGTGGCAGGCACCACGATTATCGACTGGGCGAAAATAATGGGCATTACACCGGCGCTGTTAATTCTCAAGGGCAGGTGGGTCTGCTGGCCTCCCATCACGCGGCGGCCGACCATGCGCTTGGGAATCTGGATCGGGATCTTCCGTGTACCGAGGGTCATAACGATTACGCCGGCCACGATCGCAATCATCACCACAATCAAAAGAAGCATGGGGATAATACCGATCACGTCATTCCGCAGCATCTCGATTGACTGGAGCACCGCTACCGGGAAGCGGTCGACTATGCCGAAGAAGATCAGCAGGCTCATTCCGTTGCCGATACCCCGCTCGGTAATCTGTTCACCCAGCCACATCACGAAAACTGCACCCGTAGTGAGGGCGACCACAGTCGATACCCGGAAAAGCCACAGGTTTTCCATGCTCACAGCGCCCAGGCTCTGCAGGAAAGTCGCCATTCCCACCGACTGGATAAAAGCGAGCACCACAGTGCCGTAACGGGTGTACTGGTTGATTTTTTTGCGCCCCTCCTCACCTTCTTTCTGCAGTTTCTCGAAATAAGGGAATACCGGCGGCAGGAGCTGAAAGATGATCGAGGAGCTGATGTAGGGCATTATTCCGAGGGCGAAAACTGTGGCCCGCTGCAGCCCGCCGCCCACAAACATGTCCATCAGGCCGAAAAGAGTGTTCTGCTGCTGGCCGAACCACTCGATGAGTTGAGAAACATTGATTCCCGGCACGGTTATATGACCGCCGATGCGGTAAATAACAACGATCAGAAAGGTAAAACCAATTTTCCTTTTCAATTCGGGAACATCAAATATGTTCCTCAACCCAGTGGCCATTATAACACCTCGACTGTGCCGCCTTTAGCTTCAATCGCCTGGCGAGCCTTTGCGCTGAAAGCATGAGCGCAAACCGTGAGAGAGAAATCGAGATCACCATTACCCAGAACCTTTACCGGCTGATTCGTACGGATCAGGCCCAGCCTTTTCATTCCCTCAGGGTCCAGGCGGTCCTGCTTGCCGATACGGTTAATGTCAGCCAGATTCACTATCTGATAACTTTTACCGAAAATATTCCGGAAACCGCGCTTGGGCAAGCGCCGCTGAATTGGCATCTGGCCGCCCTCAAACCAAGCGGGGATTTTGCACCCGGAGCGCGCCTTTTGCCCCTTGTGCCCGCGGCCGCTGGTATTCCCGAGGCCAGAACCTCTCCCCCGGCCGACCCGCTTGCGGGCCTTCGTGGCTCCTGCCGGTTTTTTCAATTCAAACAATTTCATCTGCATAAACCGTATGTTGAATATTCTATTTAGGTTAAGAATACGACTTTCTGGAAAAAGTAAAAAACCATTCAAAGATTCAAGGTCAATCGACCTCTTCCACTTGTACCAGGTGCCGGACTTTGAAAAGCATTCCACGTATCTGCGGCGTGTCGTTGTGCGTCACGCTTTTCTGATGGTGAGTCAGCTTTAAAGCCCACAAGGTAGCCCTTTGTTTTTTCAAAGCCCCGACTCCGCTCTTGATCTGGGTTATTTTCAATCTCTTACTCACTGGTCGCCTCCACCGTTATCCGATCTCCGCGCGCGATCTCGTCCGGAGTCACCCCGCGAAGTTTGGCCACTTTCTGAAGGGTCATAAGCTGCTGCAGCCCTTGCATTGTGGCCTTGGCCATGTTGTGCGGGTTGTTGGAGCCGAGGGATTTGGAGAGAATGTTCTGCACGCCGGCGCATTCAAGCACGGCCCGCACGCTCGAGCCTGCGATAACTCCTGCGCCCGGAGCGGCCGGTTTAAGCAGCACGCGGCCGGCACCGTACTGTCCGATAATCTCATGCGGAATGGTTCCCCTGAGCACCGGGACTCTCACCATGCTTTTCTTGGCCAGTTCCACTCCTTTGCGGATCGCATCGCTCACTTCATTGGCTTTGCCCATGGCAAGTCCGACATTGCCCTTACCGTCACCCACAGCGACCAGGGCGCTGAAAGAAAACCTTCTGCCACCCTTGACCACTTTGGCACAGCGATTGATAGCAATGACATTCTCAATAAGATCGGTTTTTTCTTTGTTGAGGTCCAATTCGCTTACTCCTTATGTGGAAAATCCCGTCTTTCCATTCGATCTTAAAACTGCAATCCGCCCTCACGCGCTCCCTCGGCAAATGCCTTGATCCGTCCGTGGTAAAGGTAACCGTTGCGGTCGAAAGTTATCTTGGATATCCCTTTTCCCAATGCTTTTTTAGCAATCAGTTTCCCCACAATCTTGCTCAAATCCATCCTGGTTTTGCCCGACCTTTCCACTTCTTTGGACAGGGAAGACACCCCGAGCAAAGTGATCCCTCTTTCGTCATCCACGATCTGGCCTTCGATATTTTTTAGGGAACGGAAAACTACCAGACGGGGCCGCTGGCTGGTGCCCAGCACGTGTCTCCGAATCCTGGCATGCCTTTTCTGGCGCGCCTTTTTCCTGTTAAAAACCTTCATCGATTGTTCCCGTAAACCTGAGATATAAAGTTAAGACCATGCCAGCCTGGGGTTTCCCAGGCCGAGTCAACAGACAAATCACTTGGTAGCACCGGCTTTACCGGCCTTTCGAATAATATGTTCGTTATGGTACCTGATGCCTTTGCCTTTATAAGGCTCAGGCGGTCGATAGGAGCGAATCTTTGCGGCTATCTCGCCCACCACCTGTTTATCGATCCCTGAAACCACTATCTGGGTCGCTGCCGGCGTTTCAAATTTCACCCCTTCAGGCGGGGCCACCTCGATCTTATGGGAAAAACCGAGTTCGAGGGTCAAACCGCCTTTAGTCTGACTGGACATGGCAGCGCGATAGCCTACGCCTTCGATTTCGAGTCTTTTGCTGAAACCTTTGGTAACCCCTGTGACGGCATTGCTGATGAGCGTGCGTGTCAACCCATGCAGCGAGCGGTTGAATTTCGAATCATCCGGCCGTTTTACCAGGATCTGATTCTCTTTAATCTCCAGGATCATGTTGCGGTGGACGGGCTCTTTGTTTTTGCCTTTTGGCCCTTCGACCACGATTTTATCACCGTCCCGGGTTACCTTAACCCCCTTGGGAATCGGAATTGGAATTTTGCCGATGCGGGACACCAAGTCCTCCCGTTAATAGCCTGTTGCTTGTTGTCATATCCAAATACAAAAGGGTTGAAACACTGCTACTACCACAAGTGGGCCAATATTTCTCCGCCGATATGCTGAATCCTGGCTTCCCTGTCGGTAAGCAGCCCTTTAGGGGTCGAGATAACCGCCAATCCCAGACCGTTCCGGACTCTCTTTATCTGATCGAAACGTTTGTAAATGCGCCGCCCTGGTTTGGAGATCCTTCTTGAGCCGAGCATAGCCGGCACCTCGTTCTGACCGTATTTCAAATAGATCCGCAAGACATTCTGACGGTTGTCGGGGAGCTCGCGATAATTCGAGATCATCTTCTGGTCCAGCAATATGCGCGCTATCTCTTTCTTAAGCTTGGAGCTGGGCACATCAACCCGATTATGCCTCGCCTTGTAGGCGTTGCGGATTCTGGTGAGCATATCGGCAATCGGATCGGTCATTGTCATGGTTTTACTCTTCAGCTAAATGATTAATCACAACTTTTGTACGATCTCGGCGCCGCGGAATTTTTCCACGGCAGAGAACTGTCGGGCTCTTACCAGCTAGCCTTGCGCACTCCGGGAATCAGCCCGGCCAGGGCCATCTGGCGAAAGCAGATCCGGCACAGCCCGAATTTTCTGTAATAGCTGCGCGGGCGGCCGCAGCGCTGGCAGCGGTTATACTGACGCACTCCGAATTTCTGTTTCCTTTTAGATTTGGCAATCAAGGCTTTCTTGGCCACTTAATTTCCCTCTCCTTAGCTGGTTCTATCTAACATATTTAAGGCTAACCTGAACACCCTGCTGTCCGCTAATTCGAAACGGCATGCCCAGCTCCCGCAGCAGTGCAAATGCCTGGTCGTCTTTCTGGGTTGTGGTCACGAATGTTATGTCCATGCCGTGGATCTTTTCGATCTTGTCGTAATCGACTTCCGGGAAAATTACCTGCTCTCTGACACCCAGGGTATAGTTGCCCCGGCCATCGAAACTCTTTGTCGGCAGCCCGCGAAAATCCCTGATCCGCGGTATGGCTATCGAGATCAGCCGGTCGAGAAATTCCCACATCTGTATTCCACGCAGCGTAACCCGGCAGCCTATTTTCATGCCTGTGCGCAGCTTGAAATTCGAGATTGACTTCTTGGCCCGGGTAACCACCGCATGCTGGCCTGTTATCTGGCGCAGCATATCCTGGGCGCTCTCGAGGTGCTTGGGATTCTGGATAGCCGATCCCATACCCACATTGATCACGATCTTCTCGAGCCGCGGTATATCCTGAACGTTTTTTATGCCGAATTCCTCGATAAGCTTCGGCTGAATTACCTTGAAATAATAGTCTTTGAGTCTGGTCATGAATAGTTTACCCGTTTCTGGTGTTCCTCTTTTCCGGGAGCAAAATACAAAAGCTCCTTGATATCTCAAGATCCGGTCTTAACCGGGATAACCTCGCCGCTCAGCACGCTGACCCGCACTTTGGTACGCTTTTCATCATCAAGCCTCCGGTGGCGGATTCTTGTACCCCTGCCGGTTTTATCATCATAGAGCATCACATTGCTCAGATGAATCGGAGCCTCTTTTTCCACAATCCCGCCCTGGGGGTTTTTCTGTGTCGGCCTGGTATGTCTTTTGATGAGGTTTATACCTTTAATAAGAACCCGCATCCGGTCCGGGAAGACCTTGAGGACTTCCCCGACTTTTCCCTTATGGTTGCCGCTGATTACGATAACTTTGTCGCCTTTTACGATATTCATCTTTCACCCTTTATCGCTTTTTCAAAACTCAGAGAACTTCCGGCGCCAGAGAGACAATTTTCATGAAGTGCTTTTCCCGAAGTTCGCGGGCCACAGGACCGAAAATACGCGTGGCTCGCGGTTCCTTTTTATCATCAATAATCACCGCGGCGTTCTCATCAAAACGAATATAGGAGCCGTCCTTGCGGCGTGTTTCCTTCTTGACCCGCACCACGACAGCTTTGGCTACATCGCCCTTGCGGATGTTGGCATTGGGCAGGGCATCCTTGACCGCTACCACAATGATATCGCCGAGACGGGCGTACCTGCGGTGGGATCCACCGAGCACTTTGATACAAAGCGCTTTTTTAGCACCGGAGTTATCTGCGATTTTTAAAATTGTTTCCTGCTGAATCATTTTTCAATCACCGTGAGTCGTGAATTGTCCTTTTTCTCTCAAAACCATTATTCTTCGCCTGTGGAAAGAACCTCCACCACACGCCAGCGTTTCTCTTTGCTCAACGGCCTGGTTTCCATAATCCTGACCACGCTGCCTGCCTTGCATTGGTTGCTCTCATCATGAACCTTATACTTCTTCGAACTTCTGATCGTCTTACCGTAGACAGGATGCTTGAACTGGCGATCCACACGAACCACAACGGTCTTGTTCATCTTATCGCCAATAACCACTCCGACGCGTGTTTTGCGAAAATTTCTAGCGGTCTCTTTTTTCAAAATTGCCATTCCTCCGGTGTGAGCTTGGAAGCAAAGCTTATTGATCGGCCTGCTGCTCTTTTTCTTTCTGGTTAAGCACTGTCAGGCAGCGGGCGATGTCTTTTCTCAACGATCTCAGCCGCATGGGGTTGTCCACTTTATGTACCGCATTGCGGAAAGCAAGCCGGAAATATTCTTCCCTCAACTCACCGAGCTTGAGCTGGATTTCGTTATCAGTCATTTCTCTTATTTCATGCGCTTTCATGAATTTCCTCTTTGACTATTTCTCTTTCAACTATCCTGCACTTGATCGGCAGTTTGTGAGAGGCCAGCCGCAGCGCTTCCAGCGCCAGATCACGGCTCACGCCGCCGATTTCGAACATGATTCGGCCGGACTTGATCACCGCCACCCAGCCTTCCGGGTTGCCTTTACCCTTTCCCATTCGTGTTTCGGCAGGTTTCTTGGTTATGGGTTTGTCCGGGAAAATGCGGATCCAGACCTTGCCGCCCCTGCGGATATGACGGGTCAGCGCAACCCGGGCCGCCTCGATCTGCTGGTTGGTGATCCATGCCGGTTCCAGGGCTTGAAGGCCGAATTCGCCGAATGTGACTGTCGCGCCGCGAAAGGCGGCGCCTTTCATCCGCCCGCGCTGCTGTTTTCTGAACTTAATTCTTTTCGGAGAAAGCATCTATTCACTCCTGATATTTTACCGGAGGGTAAACCCCTCTCGTTTACTTGTCCTCAGCCAAATCGTTCTATCCGCCGCAGACCGGACCGAGCCAAAGGTTATCAGCGGTCCGCTATTTGAAATCTTTGCCCCTGGTTGTGAGTACCTCACCCTTGCAGATCCAAATCTTGACCCCGATACAGCCGAAAGTGGTATGCGAGGTGCTGGTGGCGTAGTCGATATCGGCCCGGATCGTATGCAGCGGGACCCGTCCCTCATGATAGCTCTCGCTGCGGGCGATTTCGGCGCCTGCAAGCCTGCCGCCGCAAATTATCTTGATCCCCTGGGCATTCATGCGCATAGCGGAGGTAACCGCCTTCTTCATCGCCCGGCGGAAACTCACCCTTTGCTGAAGCTGGAATGCGATGCCATCAGCCACAAGCTGGGCATCGAGCTCCGGGGTCTTGATTTCTTCGATCTTGATAAAAATTTCATCTTTAGACAAGTGAGACAGTTCATCGCGAAGCTTGTCGACTTCCTGTCCTTTCCTTCCGATAACCACACCGGGTCTTGCGGTATGAATAATCACGGTCATCTTTTGCGGTGTGCGCTCGATCACCACTTTGGAGATCGCAGCATGGCCCAGCCGGCTGTGGATGTATCTGCGAATGAGATCATCTTCCTTAAGCAACCGTGAAAAGTCGCGTTTGGCGAACCAGATCGACTGCCAATTTTTGATTGTTCCGAGCCTGAAACCTACCGGGTGTGTCTTCTGACCCACTTGTTTTCTCCTTTAAGCTAAAGTTTCCCGAAAGTGCCGGTTCAACCTGGGAAAGCGGCCCTCCCGGGCAATCTTTTACTCTTCTTTTTCCGGTTCGGGCACATCAAGCTCCACTGTAATGTGGCTTGTCCTTTTCAGGATCGGGGTTGCCCGGCCCATGGCGCGAGGCATCCAACGCTTGAAAGAGGGGCCCTGATCTACACGGATGCTCTTAACAATAATCTCTTGGGTATTCAGATCAAAACTGCCCAACTGGCTCACTGCGTTCGAGTAGGCCGACTGCACGAGCTTGCGTACAGGCTCGACAGCCGCCTTGCGGGTAAAGCGCAGGATCGTGAACGCCTCCTCCAGACTCTTTCCCCGGATAAGGTCGATCACAAGCTTTATTTTTCGCGAGGACATACGTACAAATCTTGCTTTGGCCTTTGCTATCATTGTTCAAATCTCTAAGTTAGTTATCGCTTAAAGTCGCCCTGGTGCGAGTACAGATAACCGGAGAACTTTACGAGAACAGAGTCGTCATTTCTTTTTTCCGACGGTGCGTTCGGCGAGCTTACCTCCGTGCCCGCGGAAAAACCTGGTGGCTGAAAACTCACCCAGCTTGTGACCCACCATGTTTTCGGTAATATAGACCGGAATAAACTTATTGCCGTTATGCACTGCAAAAGTATGGCCTACAAAGTCCGGACTGATAGTGGAGCGCCGAGACCAGGTCTTGATGACTTTTTTTTCTCCTGATTCGTTCATCTTATCGACCTTCTTCAGGAGAGACGGTTCGATATAAGGTCCTTTTTTGAGCGATCTGCTCATAACCGATCCTGCAATAAAAAGTTCACTTATTTTCTCCTCTTGACAATCAGCCTGTCAGAAGACTTCCTTTTCTTTCGCGTTTTATAGCCTTTGGTCGGCTTGCCCCAGGGGGTGCAAGGGTGGCGGCCGCCCGAGGATTTACCCTCGCCGCCGCCCATCGGGTGGTCAACAGGGTTCTTGGCCACGCCGCGCACATGGGGCCTGCAGCCAAGCCACCGTTTGACTCCCGCCTTACCGTACGATATCCCCTCATGCTCCTGGTTGCCGATTACTCCCACGGTAGCCATGCACTGGTGCAGGATCAGACGCACCTCACCCGAGGGCATCTTACAATGCACGTACCTGCCTTCTTTGGCCGCGACCTGGATGCCGGCTCCAGCGCTGCGCGCTATCTGACCTCCCTTGCCGGGCATGATTTCCACGTTGTGGACCATGGTGCCGAGGGGTATCTCGGAAAGCGGCAAGGCATTACCGGGCTTGATCTCACTGCCCGGTCCGGACTCGATCATATCCCCCACCTTCAGGCCCTGGCAATGCAAGATATAGCGTTTTTCTCCATCCAGGTAATGTACCAGACAGATAAAAGCCGAACGGTTGGGGTCGTATTCGATCGAGGCGATCTTGCCTTTGACCCCGAACTTATCGCGTTTGAAATCAATGATGCGATAACGGCGCTTGTGGCCGCCGCCGCGGTAACGCATAGTGATGTGCCCGTGGTGGTTCCTGCCCCCTTTTTCAGTCAGTGACACAACCAGCGAGCGCTCGGGTTTGTTTTTGGTGATTAAATCGTAAGCGTTGACCGTGCGGAACCTTGTTCCATCTGTAACAGGTTTTAGCTTTTTCAGTGCCATGTCAAGTCCACCAGCTTAATTTATACACCCTCAAACAGTTCGATAGCATTGCCCTTCTCAAGGGACACATAGGCTTTTTTCCAATCGTGGCGTTTTCCTACAAACCGGCCCATCCGCTTGCTCTTGCCGATTCTATTCTGCAGCCGCACCTTGGTAACTTTCACCCCGAAAAGGGTCTCGACGGCATGTTTTATCTCAAGCTTATTGGCCCGTGGATCCACCTCGAAGACATACTGGTTATCGTTTTCCCGCAGGTGGTCACTCTTCTCGGTCAGCAGGGGCCGCTTCACTATCTGGTATGGATCCTTCATTACTTTTTTGCTCCAACTGTTCGATTACGTTTTTTTCGATAATCAATTTTTCTGCCAGCATCACATCATGGGCATTGCACTCGGCGAAAGGTTTCACCTGGACGAAAGGGATATTGCGTGCCGACTTCCAGACCAGCGGCTTATAACCCTCAGTGAGCACGAGCACCCGTCTGCTGCCGGCATTAACATTTTCCAGGATTTCAACCATCTGCCTGGTTTTGGGTTCGGTGAAGTCTAGACTCTCCACCACCCCGATCGAGTCCTGCTCAGCGGCTTTAGCGGTCAGTGCGCTACGCAGGGCTATCTGACGGACTTTTTTCGGTACGCGCACATCATAGTCCTTGGGCTGAGGGCCGAAAAGCGTACCTCCACCGCGCCAGATAGGGCTCGAGCGCATCCCGGCGCGCGCTCTTCCGGTGCCTTTCTGGCGCCAGGGTTTGCGCGTGCTGGCGTTTACCTGGCTGCGGCCCTTGGTGGCCGCATTGCCCTGGCGGCGGTTGGTCATCACTGCATTAACCGCATAGTAAACCGCGCCTTCCGAGGTCTGCGCCTCGAAATACTTCTCCGGCAGCGTGATCTCGCCCGCTTTTTCACCGTTAGCTTTGAACACCGTGATCTGTTTCATTTTTTCCTCAACCCGCCTGTCTCGATTTCTAATAACCCTGTTTTCAGTTTCAGCCCAGTTTTTTCTTAGCCACAAGCACACGACCGTTGCTCGGGCCGGGCACTGCGCCATTTACAAACAGGCAGTTGCGCTCGGTGTCTACCTTGACAACCCTGAGGCTCATGACAGTCTGGCGCGTGTTGCCGTACTGGCCGGGCAATTTCATATTTTTCCAGGTTCTTGAGGGATCTGCCGATGAGCCCACCGAACCGGGCACCCGTTTAGAATCACAGCCATGTGCTTCATCTCCGCCCGAGAACCCGTGGCGTTTGACAACGCCCTGAAATCCCCGTCCCTTGACAGTGCCGGTCACATCGACCCCTTCCCCTTCCTTGAAAATCTCGACTGTCAACTCCTGTCCGAGTTGGAATCCCGAGACATCCTGGACCCTGAACTCTCCCAGAGTGCGGGGCAGATATCCGGGCACTTTCTCGAGATGACCTTTCACAGGCTTGGTGAGATGTTTTTCCTTCTTCTGCCCAAAACCGAGCTGAACGGCGTTGTAGCCGTCTTTCTCAGCGGTTTTGACCTGAGTCACCCGGCAGGGACCGGCCTCAATAACCGTGACCGGTATCGCCGTACCGTTGGAGTCAAATATTCTGAGCATCCCTAATTTTTTACCAATCAATCCCAGCATTGATACCTCTTTAAGGCTTTTTCCGCCAATCAAACGTTTTTATATAGCACTGCCGCCAGAAACCAGGTCTTTTAAGACCGCCTAAACTAGACCTTGATCTCGATATCGACACCAGCCGGCAGATCGAGCTTGGTAAGAGCATCGATTGTCTGGGGCTTCGAGTTGTAAATTTCAATCAGCCGCTTGTGTGTCTTGATCTCGAATTGCTCACGGCTCTTCTTGTCGATATGCGGCGACCTGTTAACCGTTATTAAGCTGCGCCTGGTTGGCAGCGGTATCGGTCCCACAACCTCTGCGCCGGTCTCGACCGCTGTCTTGACTATGGCTGCGGTCGAACGGTCGATCAATGCGTGATCAAAAGACTTCAGCCTGATGCGAATCTTCTGTCCCTGCACGTGTTTCCTCTTGGGCTTTAATTATTCGAGAATTTCGGTGACCACACCGGCGCCGACTGTCCGGCCACCCTCGCGAATGGCAAACCGCAACTCCTTCTCCATCGCTATCGGCGTGATCAATTCCACTGTCAACTCCACATTGTCCCCC
>Ga0307380_10004259_pt1 | contig 19414 bp, 26 predicted proteins | sample UN3MG_FD_202239 | JGI IMG/M metagenome (GOLD analysis project Ga0307380, IMG submission 202239) | Soil microbial communities from Risofladan, Vaasa, Finland - UN-3 | ecosystem: Environmental > Terrestrial > Soil > Coastal area > Acid sulfate soil | place: Finland: Risofladan, Vaasa | collected... | reverse complement strand
GTGGGACCCACGTCTGGAGGCGTGGGAGAGAAACCCAGACATCCCCAAGCCCGAGCGTGAGGAAGTCGACGAGATATACAAGCGTACCTACATAGACGATGGTGTACGTACGCATAATGCCAAGCTGCTCGATAAGACACGGAGCGATTTAGAGGACTTCAGGGACCGAGCGCCGATGGAGTTCAGTGCGGTGCGCTGGCTGATGGATGACATCGATCACGAGTCCGACTCGATGGCTGATTACATCGCATCCTGCGTACAGGAATGCGAGATGCACCTATCGACCCCCAGCCTGTACGATGAGCGCGAGTGGAGCTTCCAGAAGTACGATGAACCGTTCCCGTACTTTGCTACGGCACGTCGAGTCATCCTCGACGAGGACAATGGGTTCATAGATGCCGGGTGGCATCGCTATTACATTAGCGACATCATGTCTGTTGCGCGAGAGGAGACGGTCAGCTACGAGCTCGGCGTGCAGGCGACACATGTCATATACTGCGTACGTTTACGCAAAGGAGCAACCGATGGGATGGAAGAGTAGGAAGAGGAAGCGAGGCACGCCCTCGGAGAAGCGCCCGAATCCGAAGTCGACAAATGCTGCGCGACAAGAGCGCAAGGAGAGGGCCAGTATGAGAGAGGCTGCGCGGCGAGCGCAATACGCCAGAGCGGAGGTCGTTGCTGACGTTCTGCCCCCTTTACCAGTTCCCGCAGAGCCAGTGAGACAGGGGTCGAAGCTTCGCTTCTAGCGGGCTACTCGGAAGTTAAGGCGGGCAGCACGTTGAGTGACTTGTGTCAAGCAATCGTGTTCGTCGCCGAGTCGAGGCTCAGGCTGAGTGGGTATACGTCGACGGTCGTAACAGTGTCGACGAGCATCACTCAGTTCGTCGGTATCATAGAGAGAGAGACGCGGCTCCGCGCCCACTTAGATGGGTCACTGGGGCCGAGGCAATTCAAGTTATCACACAGGAGAGACCCAATGGCAAACGAAAAAGATTACTGGATCGGTGGTGTAGCAACAGACAACAGCGCCGATGCGCTGGCTGAGAAGGCTATGGAGCTGGCAGTCAGGCATGAGGACCCAGAGGCAGACATCACCCTGCTCAAGTTGAGCGCCGACATTCCGATGGAGGTGCAAGAGGTGATCGCCGACATGGTGGGCATGAAGCTGTCGAGCGCTGGCCCAGTAGCTGCGTATGATACGTGGCTGTATGTCGGCACGGACCAAGCGGTTGGCGAGAAGCCAACGTTCATCGACAAGCTGGACTTCTCCAGCTACCCGCCAGACATCGCCGAGCTGTACGATGAGCCAACAGGCGTGTTGGAGCTGACCTTCAAGGGCGGTGGGCGATACGAATTCTACGAGGTTCCCAAGCGTGTAGCCGAGGAGCTGAGGGATTCCCTATGCAACCCCGAGGAGCGAGGACGCCTGTTCAACGAGAAGATTAAGGGCGTATACGATGGTGGGAAATTAGTCCCATCCGTGTTATAATAGGCGAACAATACCCGCCGAGAATAAAGGAGTAGTTATGGACAATAGCAAGAAAAGACCCAAGCTCGATATACCAGCGAATAGCATCGCTGATATGATAGAGCAGAAACCGATTAAGTCGGTAGTCGTGACGCTAGAATTCGACACACCGAACACGGTGGTCGGAGACTCGTACACGAGCCACTATTATAATGTCTTACACGATGGCGAGAAGATGACCTTCACTGCCTACACCGGGCTGCACAATGCAATCGAGGCGACCGGCGCAAAGAGAGGCGACACCATTAAGATCACACGGGTTGGTGAGACAAAGAACGATACAAGATACACGGTCGATATGCTGAACCGTGTGTCCAGTGAGGGTGAGGCCGTACCCGATGGGTTCAAGCCATCGCCGGGGTCTAAGTGGCCCACGAAGCCAGCCCCTCCCGCCAGACAGCAGTCCAACAACCTAGTAGCCGAGCCGATGAGCGACGAGGAGCTTGGTGTTCGCCTGAAAATAGGCGAGCAGTCACTGCTTGCGATCCACAAATTCGCATCCCTTGTGGAGACCATGAACTGGGGAGATATCTCACCCGACCAGCGGGTACGTCTGGCTATCTCTGCGTGGATTCACAGCGACAGAATCTACCGACCAGGCATGACGTTCAATGGCGAGTCCGATGGGGAGGACCTATTCGTGGGTGGTCCCGAAGATTACGAAGCGTTCAAGGTCATCCTGTCCAGAGTGCGGCGCGAGAACAAGGGGGTAGAGACGCCCGACGCCGTTGTTACTGCGCTGGGTGCGTGGTTCGAGTTCGAGACACCCATAGTCATCGACATGATGAAGGCGCTCGGAGTGAAGAGGGAGTTCCTGCTCGGAGATGACGATGCCGCAATAGGGAAGGTGTTCTTTGCGTTCGCTGACTACGTTAACGGAGAAGACCCGGAGGAAGCTGCGATTATGTACGGACTGGGCGAGATCACTCCACCCCAGCCTCCGGCATGGTAAGGTGAATACATGAGCGTAGTCCCCGATAAATGGGCAGACCTCCCGTTCTTGGCGCAGAGGTCTGCGTTCGAGTGGTCGGCTGCATGTCCGTCATGTAAAGACTTCGGACATGTGGGCCGTGGAGATCCAGACAGGTTCAGGATTTTCACAGACGGGAAGATTCGTGGGTGGTGCAGGAGCTGCGGCTTTCAGGAGTTCGCCGACAACATACAGACGATGTCGCTTCAAGACCGTATGGAGATGGAGCGGGAGCGCGTGGCGCTGGCGAACAGAGAGCGGATACGTATTCAGAACCGCATAGAGAAGCTCACCAACGACGCCCTATGGAAGGGATATCACGACGGCATGAATGATGCACACAGAAAGCTGTGGCGAGACGCCGGTATAAACAACGATGCCCAAGACTGGTGGGACCTTGGATACAATCCGAGCTACGACTACAAAGTCGGAGACGAATCGTATAGCTCTCCCACCATGACCATACCATTCTGGCGGGAGGACAAGGTAGTCAACCTGCAACAGAGACTGCTCGACCCCGTGAGGAAGAACGATAAGTATCGCTTCGCGTATAACGTGCCGTCTGCTGTGTTCCTGCCAGAGAAGACTCGTCCAGTCGGGAGATGCCTCGTTGTCGAAGGCGCAAAGAAAGCGATGGTGGCATGGCTCAACCTGGCTGGAGACCAATACGGACTGTTCGACTCGTGTGTCGGCATCCCGTCGAAGTCGATAAGCAAGAGACATGCAGCCGAGTTGCAGTCCGCTGACTCGTTCCTACTGTGCCTGGACCCAGACGCAGTGAATGACGGCAGTGCTATCAGAGGCGCTGAGACACTCGGTGCGGACAAGGTGAAGATCGTCTATCTCCCATACAAGATAGACGATCTGTTCGTAGACTATCGTGCGACACCGACTCAGATCGCATCATTTATTAAGGACGCTAGACAGGTCAGGTAGGAGGTGACATATGATATATCAAATAGACACGGTAGACAGGACGCTCCTAACGTTTCTCCCGGACGTAGAGGGGTTCTCTATCCCGTGCGAAGATACAGTAGACGGCATCACGTTTGTCTCGATTCACGTCGAGACGGCGACGCACTGCTACGACATCGAGCTTGGCAAGGACCTAGACGACAAGCCAATGGTGGTGACACAGAAGACGAGTAAGACGCTGGCGAGAAAGGACTTGAGGAGACTTGAGGATGTCTTCTCGAAGGTGTCGGGTATTGCCAAGCCCGACCTTGTGTCGCAGGGAGACCGGCGACAGGCAAGTACGAGATGGTGGCAACCACTCAGGCGGATTCACAGCATTGTCGGGGGAGACCCTGACAGAGCTGCCGAAATAATCACACTCGCAATCAAACGGATGCGAGATGATGGGCTAACTCTAGCGGCCCCAGCGTCGATAGAGGCCGTCGTCACCGACATGGTGGCGAGAGGCGCGACTACACGCAAGACGCTATCAGTCTGGTAGCATAGTACACATGGAGGTGTATCATATCACAGCGACGGACGGACCTAAGTAAAGGAGAGCTAAGCGCGATGGGCTATGTACACAGCCCATCAGAGACGGCCACTAACTACGTAAGGTGGGCGACAGACATAAAGGAGACGCCAGGGGTCGTGTTCGAGGGGGTGCTTGCAGACAAGCTCATACCCTTGAGGCCCGGACGAGTCTTCGGTATGCTCGCCAGACCGGGGCACATGAAAACAACACTCGGAGCGTACTACATCAGACGAGAAGCACAGCGACTCGCAAGAGCCGGTGTGTCCGACCGATTCTACGCTGCTCATATCTGCTGGGAGCAACCAGTCGAGGAGCTCGAGGCATTGTATCAGATGCCCAACAACTACGGGGTTAGCGATGTCGCGTGGGGACACGTGCCGATTGAGCGGGTCATTCAGGACTCGCTAGACCGACCATCCCTACCGGTGTGGCTGTTCGGGGACAGCATATACGAGACCGGCTTCGACAGTCAACCGATGACAGTCGATGTCGTGCTCGACGGAATCCACGGGATATACAAAGAGCGTGGGATGCTTCCGAGTCTGCTGTTCTTCGACTACATCCAAGACATTCCTGTCCCTGACGAAAGGGACAGAATTTCACAGGTGACATCGGCCATGAGAAAGGTGAAGCGCCTAGCTATCCAAGCTAAGTGTCCAGTGATCGTAGGAATTCAAGCCAACCAGAAGGTCGACGACTACGCCATACCGATACCAACGATGAGAGACTCGGAGTGGTCGTCGGTCATCGGGCAAAAGGTCGACGCGCTCGTGTCTATGTGGAAGCCGAGGCGGACACATCAACCGGGTGAGTTCCCTGAGATAGAGGTGGACGGGCAGTACTACACCAACGAGGACAACCTCATGGTGATGCGGCTCCTGAAGCAGCGATTCTTTAAGGGATGGGGGACATACGCCCTCGACTTTGACCCCAACATGATGACGATGAAAGACGCCGTGCCGAGGCAGGTTGTCGATCTCACCAAATACTAGGAGGCACAGATGGATGGAAGAACATTATTCGGAGCGGTGGTAACCGTGTTATGCACCGCGCTGCTCATATACCTGTTGTTCGACGATACGGATACTGAGTGCGTGTATGGTCAATACCTACATGCACCGCCGTTCGTTGAGGAGTCGGAGTACTACGAGTAGTGATTATAGTCTTGCCGGGTGAGCGCCCCGTGTCGTGGAACAAGCTGTACTCCGGTATGCACTGGGGTGACAGGAAGGACCTCGCCACCACTTTGCACGAGCTTGTGTTCTACGCCATCCGTGAGGAAACGGCAGAACCGGTCATGTACGAGAAGCGAGTACGCATTACGGTGCGTGCCTACTTCAAGAACAGACCTCTAGACCCGTGCAATATCCCGGCAAAGATATATATCGACGGGCTTATCGGAGTCCTCATCGAGGATGACTCGATGAAATACGTGGCAGGCGTCACGACTGAATCCTATGTCGACAAGGATCGACCAAGAGTCGAGGTCGAGATAGTCGAGGAATCGTGACGCCCGTTACCCGCGCACCGTAATAATACACAGCGCACGCCTCCAAAGTGAGGCTTGACAGACTCTGGAAAAATATGGTAATCTGGAAGCTGTCAGAAAAATGTCAGTTTGTTTATATATAAAGACACGGAGGTGTACGTTATACATAGACGAGATGGCCGCAGTATTGTATTGTCAAATTTTAGCAATCCAGGAGATAGCAAACATGAGTAACGTGAACGTGACTGTAGAAGATATTCGCCCCCTGATCGCCACCTCTGAAGCAGAGGTGATCGTCAACAACCAGAGCCGGTTCGTAGCCGTGGGTAGTGAGGGCACCCCGGTAGCCGAGCTCATCAACCAGATTCTAGAAGCGTCCGGCGTGGGTGACCGCGTCGCCTTCGCCACCGAGTCCGGTGGTCTGGTGATGAACGACCAGGTATTCATCCTGCGAGATGGCGTGGCCCAAGCCCCGTCTCGTGACCCCGAGCTGCTGGTTTTCACAGGCGACCGTGTCGTCCTGAACCGGAAGCACACCAACGGCGCTGTCCGGGTATGGCGTAACGAGGAGAACGCTCCGGCGAACAGCATCCAGGTCGTGATCAACAACGTCCGCACCTTTGCCGAGGCAGAGGCAGGGACCAGTGAGACCGTATCGTCACTGCTTAACGCAGTGTTCGAGTCCGCCGACATGGACGAGCGGATCGTGCAGCCGACCGATGGCGGTGGGATTGTCATGGGAGAGCAGGTATTCATCTTGCGAGATGGTGTCGCCCAACCTCCCACCTTGGACGGGAACACTCGGGTCTATCCGAACGACCGTGTCGTCCTGAACCGGAAGCACACCAACGGCTAGACTACCTCGCAGGCGATAACGATAGCAGGCACGGCGGACAATGTCCGCCGTGCCTGTTTGCTTTTCAGTAGGAGGCACCATGTCAGAAATACCATACATAGACCAGCGAGCGATCAGCGAGCCCTACGCGGCAAGTGTAGGGAGATGTATCGAGTTCACCATCGGACAGGTGGGCGGGATAAGACAGGCAGCCGAGATGCTGCTTGGCCCGGGCAGCTTCCGCATCGAGACGGTGACGGACGTGGGTAGGCAGATGATCGTGCTCAGCCTGCCAATCGTGAAGATGGGTAATCGAAAGTTCCCCGGAATCGTCGCTCGTATTCACAAGTACGAGGGTGGCGACATCGGATACCTGATCATGGACGACAACACGAGGTTGGTCGACCGCAACAACCGTCACCCACACATGAGCGAGGATGGCATACTGTGTCACGACTCGAACCAGATAGTTCAGGCACTGCGTGGGGCCGACTACGCCAAAGCCATCATGTATATGATCGAGAAGATAAGCACCCACACACCGGGCGGCGAGTACCACACCCCACCAGGAATCATCATATGCTACAAGGACGCAGAAGCCGGAGACGATTTCGGAAGTACGTGCGATATGTACAGGACGTGGAACTGCTATCACTGTAGCCGCACGATGTGCTCGGACCACGCGGAGACCTGCGTGGTATGCGATGGCCGCGTATGCGAGAGCTGCTCGAGCGAGATATATGTGGAAGGATGCGACCGAACGGCGGGATACTATCGCATTTGTAATGGGGCAGACGAAGATGATGAGCCATGCAACTGCGATACGTCGTGCGATAAATGCGGCGTGCCGTCGGGACGAATAGAAGAGTGTGCGGGGTGCGGAGAAAGCATAGGCCATCACTGCATAAGACGATGCGCCTATCACTCCAGTCACTATAGCCCAACTGAGAACCGCTTCTGCTCGGACTGTGTCAGGAAGGACGTCGACACAGACGGGTACTACGGGTGCAAAGAGTGCTGCCCTCCAGATGGAGAGCGATGCCAGTGGAGAGGCCACACGTATGGGAGATCGTATCCCAAAGGGTTCCTGACAGAGGTGTCAATCAGGGACTTCGTGTTCCTGGCGTGCATGGACTGTCGAAGCAGCTCAAGACGCGAGGCTAGTCGGATCGAGGACGGATTGAACTACCTAGACACGCTGACTGGACTCGGCGTACGATTTGAAGAAGGAGTGCAAAGTGAAAATGAATAAGTGTGTGAGTTGTAAGCGTGGAATAGCATGTAACGAGTGTACGAGACGGCACTGCCCAGACCACGCATGGTCATCGGTGTCGTCGTTCGACGACGGTGGGAACCTCGTTGTCGAGTCGTCCACCTGTGTGAATTGTAAGGATAAGGCCCTCGGCTGGCGCGGATGGACCGCCGCTGTGAAGGAGCGGCTTGGCATCGGCGTCGCATCGGAGCCCCATCCAGCGATGACCGTCGTCAAGAGTAAGCCGCTAAGCCCAGCGATGGAGGCGTGGAAAACTGTCCCGAGAGTCTTCGGCGGGAACCTGGAGATAAGCATAACGCCCGACTGTTATGCGAACATGATGGCATGGCGAATCGACGAGCTGCACAACGAGATCGCTGGCTTCGCCGTCGTCGTGGACGATGAGATCGTCTGGACCGTCATGTCTGACCTCGATAAGCACTCAGGGGCGAGTGTCGAATCCAACTCCGGTCAGGCATCAATCGAGGCGCTGCTCGCTGGATTCGACCCCCCGAACCTACAGTGGCATACCCATCCAGGTATGGGGAGCTACTTCTCCGGCACAGACGATACCGACCAAGCGGAGTTCGCGTTCGTCGCTGCCAAGATCAGCGCTCCAAGGCCGGGTCACTGCTACTTCGTGTGCTATGACTCGACGGACTGGTCTTTGCGAAAGGTGTCGTGGGAAAACGGGAAGGTTGTCTCGAGAGAGGACGGCTCGGTAACGCTGCTGGGAGTCGACATGTCGGAACGCAAGAGCAAGTGGGCCAGCAAGTACAGCACGGGCACAGTCGTGTGGCCGAAGCCAGCCAGCGATCTCCCCGCGGTAGGCGGCTACAACTGGAACAACGGCTGGACCAACTGGAAGAACGATAAGCAGCCCGACTCGGTTGTGTCAACGGAAACCGGGGAGATCATCGACGACACGCCTCTCGACTATGATCAGTGGGACGACCTCGATGAGTACTTCACTCACTTCGGAGTCAAGGACAACGATTGGTCAGAGGTTTGCGTGCGAGCAGAAATATGCTATGGCCCAACGTGGGACTGGGACCTGACGATGCTGCCACCCGTGGCGTATGTATACTCGTCCCTATCCCGTACCCTAGCCCTAGGAGGTTCACTGTAATGGATGCATTTAAGATTCTATCCGCAGACGATTTCAAACGTATGGACGATCTATACGAAGTCGAGACCGAGCACGAGGAGGAGCTTCGTGCCGAAAGAGAACTCATGTTATCCAGACAGGCAGAGCTAGTCGCTCTGCCTGAACCCAACACGTCGATGACATTCATCGGGGTCGGAGGTATCGGAAGCAACGCACTCCACATGGCCGTGAGCATGGGAATCACGGACATCACCATCGTCGATCCAGACGATATAGGACGCGAGAACGTTTTCCCAGGCGCGTTCCCGTTACTCAAGGTGGGCGAGAAGAAAGTGTCCGCACTCCTGGATGACATGGTCGACTACTACAACGTCTACATAGATGCCATGCCGTGCAAGCTGGCAGACGCATCACTCAAGCAGGCGTCGATTGTCGTGGTGAGTACCGACAGCAACGTGTCTCGTCGGCAAGCATGGGCGAAAAGAGATTACCTGTGCTACCCGAACAGCCTGTGGATAGACGCTCGAATGGGCGGCTATCTCTCTACCGTGTTGACGGTGTCGCTGGCAGATAAGGCTGCCTGTGATACATACACGGAGTTTATCCAGTGGGAGACGGACGGTTCGCTCCCGTGCGGACAGAAGGCGACAGCGCCCCTCACCAAGGGGTTCATCGCTGGCATGATCGGTCAGTCGATCATGCGGTATCTTAACAGCCAGCCGCCACTCTATATCCAACGGTACGATTTAGGGATGGCGCTCCACCTGACGGTGGCCGAGAGCGGATAGCGTAAGGAGATAATGATTATGAAAACTGCGGACTACTGGAAGAAATACTTCAAGCGACGAAGATTAACCGAGGACGAGGTCGAGATCATCGAGAAGGCCCGTCTGCGATCTGGATGCCCTCAAGTTGTATACGATGCCGACTTCACAAAAGCTCGCATCTGTGTTACACTTGACGATCCGCCACCAAAGTGGAGACGGAGCAATCCGGACAAGACCTACGTGCCGGTATTTACAAGTGTATTCATCGACTTCAAAGTCGGCGAGCGTTCCTTCGGCGCTATAGGCTGCTCAAAGAGACGCTATGACGACCCCTTCGATGCAGAGATAGGGGTACACAATGCGATCACCAGAGCGGTACGGACGTCAGTGATCTCACTCAAGTAAAGGAGGCAAGCGATGTACACAGCAGGACTCGATATTGATTTGAAGCTTCACGGAGCTAATGGAAATTACAGCATGGTCATGCCACCATACGTTATCAAGGAGACGTACAACGGCAGAGAGAATAAGCGCAGGACGTGGATAAACCCAGAGGGGAGGTTCGCCGAACTCGCCGAGGACGCCGACCCCATGCTGCTGTATGCGCTTGGCGGAATACAACTGCCGGAGATCGACTACACTATGGCAGTGCCATTGTGCATAACGAATGGGACGCTGCCATACGACGTGAGATTAAACACGTTGCGGAACTCGGCCAGTTCGACGGGAGCTGGCGAGCCCATCGAGCGGCTCAGGTCGTACAATTGGAACGCAGCGGAGATGCTCGATGTCTACATATCGATTGACAAGCTCAAGGATATGGGCACATCGCCTATCAACGAGGTCTACCACCGGCTGAACGTCTATCGGATGTCGTGGGTGCCGGACCAATCCAACGTGATCGGGCTCGATGCTGCGAAGGAGCTGTTCAGGGCGTTCGCCATCGGGCATGTCGGAGACGAGCCGCCTCTGTCCGTGAATCAAACATACGTGCATATACTGGCGGATATGCTGCCGATTCAACACAACATGTTCGACGATTTCATTAACTCAATCGACGTGTCAATGTATCCGCCGTACACGGTGGCCGTAAACATAGCACCGGGGTCCCTCAATCGACGGTACTCGGAGAACCGGAACCTGACTGTAGAGCTCGTACAGGTGGACGACTCAGCGTCGTGCGGCATTACGGTCGAGGATGCAATCCGATGAAACGACCATACATACGAGTGCCGAGGACGCTTCAGAGCGCAAGGTACGGAGACGCCGTGAAGCTGGCTGATCAGATAGCCAACTCCACATCGTCAGAGAGCAAGATCGGTATTGCCATACGGATTGTCGGCCCGGGAGCAGAGCGATTCGAGTCGATAGACATCGACGACTTCGAGCTGAACAAGAGCGGGGCGGTTATGAAATACATGTTCGGCGCGGACCACAGGAACGCTGCGGTCTCACGCCTGCCGATACTTAGCGCCAAGCAAGTGGCGCGTTGCAGCGGATGCAGCCGGAGATATGCGGCGTGGTCCGTTGATAACGTCTGCTTCTTTTGCGAAGGAGTTATCGTAGACCTGCCGGAGAAACCGGATGAAGAGGATACGTAGGACGTATCGATGCAAAAGATGTGGAGCTGAGTTTTCGCTCAGCCAGAAAAAAGGGGCGCTGCCAGCGACAAGATGTATCGTCTGTTGGCACGTCGGAGTAAGAGAGGTTTTATGATTGATCAACTGTTAATGGCGCTCGCGTGGGTCGGCATATTGATCGCCCCACTCCCGCACGACAGCAAGACACACAGAAAACTAGAGGTAGCAGAAGCTATCGTGATCGAGAGTGATGAGTGGTACGACTACGATGGTGGGTACTTGTCGGCATACGGCAAGATGCCCACGGATGGGACGATAGCTTACAGGCAAACTGAAGGGACTATCCCGCTAGACATATCGGAATTCGACGGAGTCGTCGCTGTTCTCGATTGCGGCAGGATAGGTGATGTCGCCATGATGACAGTTGGCGATGAGGTATTCAACGTGATAGTGTTCGACTGTGCAGGACTTGCCGATGGCGGTTGGAACTGGATGATAGACGGCGGCTATCTAGCTGAGATCGGCTATTACATGTGGGAAAAGTATCCGCATATCGTTGGCAAATACGCAACGATTGCGTACGTCGAGTCCTAACGCATGAGAGCCGACGAACCCAGGCGGGTTGTCGGCTCTCTACACACAGGAGGTAACAAACATGAATAGTATACACCCGTTACCTCTGCCTGTCAAGAGGCGCAGCGACGATGCTGCCGCGCTCGAGAAGCTCTGGCAACTGGACGTGCTGATACGGTCGGTGCTGGCTTACAAGCTCGGCAGTAAATACTGGTGTTCACCATGCGATTGCGGGATACTTCACCCGATAGAGGCGAATTATTGTCCCCTGTGCTTCGCGACGGCTCCGTTAATATCGATCATCGCCAGCGAGATGATGAACGAGATTGTGGCAGCGTCCGAGCCGGGCTTGATAGCGAGCATGGTTGATTACATAACGAAAGGAGAGTAACATGACGGTAATGAATTGGTTGAACAGCGCATCCAACAACAGGAGATTGTTAGTCACGCGCAGCGTGCTGGATGACGATGGGGAAGAGAGACGGAAGGTCCGTCGCGTGTTAGAGATGACGACCAACTCCTTCACGGATGACGTCGTCTACGGGGAAGCGACGCCATGTCGTGTGCCGTCTGACGTACTGGAGGTATCGACTATGGCATACGTTATGAGCGAGGTAGGCGATAGCAACTCGCCGATGGCCTACGTGGAGTGGATGGACAGAGCGTTTTCGGTGAGGCCGTTGTTCGATGTTGGCGGGATAGGATGGATGGGGACGGGCTCCAAATTTCGGGAGTACTACTCAGACTACATTCTGCCAGCGAAGGATCAGGCCAGGGGGAGATCTCGCAAGTGTCGTGCCGCACAGGTGGACTGGCTGAAGCTGAGTGACGATTGCAGCTACATCATCGACGGACTCAGTCTGATATCCAGGCACGAGCTTGGTGATGAGGAATTCACGAAGCGCCTATATAGATTTGCGCTGGATGCGGGAGCAGATGGGTACATCTACTCACACGCCGTACACCCAACGATAGTTGAGGAAGCGATGTGGTGGAGAACAAACGACGACCCATGGCCCGTCAGTATCGATAAGGCGATGCTGAAGCAGTTGGCTATCAGCGCGTTCGCTCCTTCCAGTGATCGGGCTTCGGCCTCATCGGTTGGTAGACCGCTGACCAAAGAAGATCGCGAGCGCCTGGACCTTTGTTCATGCGGATGCGAGGATGGAGAGGCCGACTACGACGAGCTAGATGACTGGGACACCCCGGACCCCGACTACTAGAGGTACTAGACAACGGCAAAAAGCTGTGCTATAATAGCTCTTGAGTGGTAGAGCAGATGTGAGAGCGGTAGGGCGTCTGTTGGACGGGAGCAGGGGGGTAGCGACCCGTCACAGGTAGATCGTAGCTCAGTGGTAGTAGCGTCGAGCTAGGGTGCTATAACTCCTCACCCGAAACCCGAAGGACGTGGGTTCGATTCCCACCGATCTATCTTTTCATGTCGCAGACACGGCATGAGTTTCATGTGGAGAGACCGGCAGCCGCACACGCGCTGTCGGTCTTTTTTTTATACCGGAGGTGAGTTATGAAAATTATGATGGACAATCAGTACAGCAAGGTGTGGCTGGATGGGTTCTGGGTATACAAGCGTCAGCACGAGTTCATGACTGACAATGAATATTGGTGCCTCTGTGAGATGTATCCGTCCGGGTATGTACCGGCAGTCGAAAGAGTCGACCGAGACCTAATCAGAACGAAGTACATTCGCCCGAAGAGCGTTCCTAGTCCGGTGCAGCGGGTCGACCTGCTGCTCCACAGGAACTATATTCTGGAGGCGCTGAAGATCACCGGTATCCGACACGGAGACCTGACCGAGTACGCCGTGCTGCTGGACAATGACAACCGTCCGTACCTCATTGACTTCGCAGAGAGCAGGTTGTGGGATGACCCACGTCCAGACAAGCGACCGGAGGGTGATATGTACTGGCTTACACATACGTTCGAGTATCTAATGAGGACATACAATGCACAATGAAAGATTCCCACAGCAGTGGGAGATAATAACCAACGCCGGGATTGACGTAGAGGGGAAGGACGTTCTCGACCTCGGCTGCGGATACGGTGATATGGTGAAAGCTATGCACGATGCCGGAGCCAACGTTGTCGGCGTCGAGAGCGACCAGGAAGTCTTTAATATTGCAAGGAGAGGCACCGTAGGTATCGTAGTGCAGGCAACTATCGAGTCGTTCATAGCGACGTTCGATGACCATAGCTGGGATGTGATCGTGTGCTTCTCGGTGCTGCCATACATACTCGATCAGGAGTATCTGCTTTTCTGGATAGCGTCGCACATCTTCGACTGTGCCTTGCTGGAGATTCAGCTAGAAGGAGATGGGCCAGGCGAGTACGTAGATGAGAACGACATCAGAGAGACGCTGGAGAGACACTTCATTAAGGTCGAGGCGATTGGATCAACACTCGTCCCCTATCGGAACATGCGTCGCACAATTTGGAAATGCTCACAAGGAGGTTGACAGATGGACAAGTCAGAAACAGCTTTTGTTTATATGGTATACGATACGGTTACGGATGATGATTACGACGAAAGTCACAAGAAATACGTCGCTGCATTTACAACGCCGGAGGCGGCGTGGGGTATGGCTAACAGCCTGGGGCTAGAGGTAGAAGATATCCCCTTGGATACCTACGGGGAATACGCAGCCTGCGCTGAGGAAATAAAGAATGGCAACTCCCTGTATAGGGTTGGCATCTATAAGAATCAGCTTCGCAGGCCCTCGGTGGCGTACTACGCTCAATCAACATTCTTTCTAAATAAAGTATCCTCTTATCGTGACTATTATTATGTAACGGTGTGGGCTCAGGATCGCACAGCCGCGATTGACGCCGCGAAGATATTGGTAGATGAACAAAAAGACTCCAACCCGTGGACACTCGGACGACTGATGTCGAAGGAAGATGACTGAGATGAACCGGACTTACATTACGCAGGAGCGGGTCAAGGAGGCGGGATATGTCTATAATGGTTGCGGGATGTTTGGTTGGAAAACATACTATAAAGACTGGTACAAGTTTGAGCCGGGAATGGTAGGGCCTCATAGTACCACCGTCTCGTTTCGGAACGGGAGATTTATGGAAGTGCGGCTGAACGGCCATCCCGACCAAACAATCACGCTTCACTCAATCCACACGATGGAGCAGCTGATCATGCTAGACAGTATTCTTGTGCGGCATGTAAAACCGTGATATAATGGAGCAGTGATGCAGGCGTAGCTCAACTGGGAGAGCGCCTCCCTTGTAACGAGGATGTTGAGGGTTCGATTCCTTCCGCCTGCTCTTGTTTATTGCGAGCTTGCCGACGGTGGTATAAGACAGGCCGTACGTCGGATGACTACCTGCTCGTTTTAGAACTGCATACGAGATGGTCCAACCAAATATTACCAATCACACGAGCTTCACTTAAAACTGCGTGTGAGTATTTGCCACAATCGGGCCGTCTCGTATGCACATAGGGATGTAACTCAACGGTAGAGTACCCGCGCTAGAGTACAGCGGGGAGACCCACGTTCGACTCGTGGCAGCCCTGTATGTCCAGTTAGCTCAGGGATTAGAGCGACCCGATGGAGTACGCAGCCGATGATGCGCCGCCGGGGAGGTGGATGGTTTGAGTCCTTCACTGGACAACCTAGGAGTGTAGCTCAATTGGCAGAGCACTGGTCTCCAAAGCCGGTTGTTGGGGGTTCGAGTCCCTCCACTCCTGCCTTGTGGTAGCGTGGTGCGGAGTAAGTCCCGTAGTCGGCATCCTGACAGCGCGCTGCCACTATATTTTATTCACATAGGAGGTGCAACATGACAGTGGACGAGATGATGCTCATACTGAAGGATGCGAAGCGCAGACACGGCGGCGACACTCCGGTAATGATCGGAGAGGAAACCATCCGCCAAACCGAGCTGGTAATGTATGGCGTAAAGACGCAAAGGAGTCCCTTGTTTTTTGGGGAGGTTAAGTCCTACTCGGAGTGCGACGGCACGGAGTGCGAAGATTGGAGGGGCAATACATGGTGCAACGCCGGTCATGTAATGGGCGTAAACTTATTCACATAAGGAGATAGCATGAAAAAGATAATCCACATTACTATTGACGAGATGATAATCATGGGCGGGGAGGATACGTGGTTCCGCGTACCCTGTCCGGCGAGGTACTTCAAAGGAGGCCAGACGTGGATGCCGGTAAATCCGAGCGACCCAGACCCCCACATAGCGAGCGAGTTCGCTGACTTCTACACGCGAGAGGTGCTGCCGATGATTGAGAAGGGCATGACTCTGCGTATCATCATGTACTCACCCTACGACGAGGACGAGGACGAGCGCGTGGCCGACCTCTACGGCTCTCCGACTTAGGCAAAAAGAGAGACCAGCAGTAGTAGCATCAAATGTACTGCTGGTCTCAGAAATAATTCGGCCCCCTGATTCGCTAGAATCAGGCGTGGCCCTCGCTTCTCTTGTCCGACTCTTCTCTCCGTTCAGAGTCGGAGCTCTTCATCTTCTCTCAAGATATTGTCTTAAGAACATTGTACAAGATTGCAATAACCATGTCAAGTGGCATTGTGTTAGAGTTGCGTTAGAATCGCTAGACATAAGCACGGAACGAGCCGACCAGGTTATCCTCCTTGTGCCAGATGAACATCTGCGCTCCAGCCCTGCCCCTGAACCCGGCCTCGACGTGCCACTCGTCTGACCCCGTCAGTGCCAGCACAGTCCTCACTACCACGCCGTAGATCGTGTCGACCTCGACGCGCTCGATATGAAAATGTCCGGCATGGAACTCGTGGTGGGTCGTTTCGCCCCACAGACGCGGCTGCTCGACGGTCATGAGACCGGGCAGCTTCTTGAAGTCCGGGCGATGGGCGAAGCCGATCAGGTTCTTGCCGTATTTGTGGTACTTGCGAGGCAGCGGGTCGTTGTCGATAGCAACTCGCTCGTCGTTGGCGAACATCGCTTCCAGCATGTCGGCCAACAGGTAGGACGTGTACTTGTCGTGGTTTCCAGACACGATAATGACCTTTACCGGGGCGATTTTTCTGAACAACATGATCGCCTCAACCATCATCGCCTTCGCAGCCCTGAATATCTCAAGATACTGACCAGCCATGTCTTGCTGTGTGCCGCGAGTCGTCTTCCCATCAGGCCCGTCGGCGTTGACAGTGTCCCCGCATATGGCGATAACTACATGCTCTATGTGATAGGCCATTGTGTGGGCTAAAAGCTGTGAGCAGGCCGCCTGGACGCGCTGGCGGGCGATTTGAATGTTATACTCAGTCCCGGTCTCGGCTTTCCAGCCACGTTTACCGAAGTGGATGTCGCTGAGATTGACCTCGATCATCACTTTCTCTTTCGGCCCCGTATATTCGTATGGTTCATACAGCGTAACAGGAGCCGCGGCTCGAAGTTCCGCAAGCGCGAGGACAATAGCTTCTTCTGCGTTGGCCGGGATGATTCGCTCCAGCCATGCGGTGACATGATATATGGTCGTGTATCCGTGAAGAGCCGAATTCTGCCCCCAGGCATTGTCCCTGAATCTCGCGACTCTCCATACGGATTGGTCAACCTGACCTACCTCAAGAAGCTCGTCGAGTGTGCTGATAACCATCCCCAATCTTGGGTCTCTAGGGCCTTCGTACGAAAGCGTTGCCGTGTCACCCTGCGGGTTCCAGACAACCCCTGACCCGGAGTCCAGCCCACGCTCCGGGGTCAAGGGGGTATCTGACAAATTCAGCCAGAAATAGAATTTTTTACGAAGAGTCGGGACTGGAAGTTTAGGATACCGAGCGAACAACTTACGTTTAATGTCCTTGAACTTTACTCCATCCTCACGCAGCCGTTCGATCTCGAGGTATTCATTATTCGTTATGTTGTATATCATGGGATGGCTAGTCCGTGAAGAGCCAGCTAGTCGCCATGAAAAGCGCTGGGTTCAAGTTGACATTGTCTCCCAGCAGGCCAATCTCGACGGGCGTATTGACGATGCTGACCCGCTCGTCGTCGAGCGGTGCGATGGCTTCGTTGAAGTTCTCCTCGTCGCCATCGAACTCCCACTCTATCGTCCCGTCCTGTAGGACGATTCCGTTGTTCTGCTCGATCAGCTTCACCGTCGTCTCGTTGTGCAGCTTTAGCTCCGCCTCCACTCGCGCCAATGCCATACCGATTCGATAAGCCGCTTTCACCGGAAGTTCCGTCGCGGCGAGCTTGCGTAACGCGCCAATAGACGCCTTCAGCTCTCCAACAGTCAAATTTATTTGCTCGATCATTTGTAATCTCCTTACATAATGTTATTGATACACTGCATTATACAGCGAGTCGTTGCTTTTGTCTACTAAATAAAATATCCGTTAATCTCTAGGTATATTAGAGTCGCGTCAGTTCCAACGGATAGATACATCCGCCCGGAAGAATCCAGCGGACAAATGCCATGATTCTCGTTCCAGCCATTTATGTACTGGACTCTCGAAATTACACCCGCGACCGTCGAGCTTGGCCCGACAAATACAGTAGCGCCCACCGTGGCACACCTTGCCCCGACTCGTATGGATACCGCCTTGGCTCCGGTAGGCACTCTAGTAGCGCCATACAACCACCCACTAGCTCCGGTGATCTGCTTCAGACCACTCTCGCCCGTGTTGTAAGACTGCCCCTGATACTTTGGAGTCCCCGTTGGGTCTTTGAAGAGCCCCTGAATCGGCACGAAAATGTATCCCGTCTCCTGTACGGAATTGATGTAGTGGGTCAGAGATGTCGTGTATTCAATCGCACCTGCGGCTGGGTCGGCTGTTCTGCCGACCATGATCCCGCCGTCAACCACGAGATCGTTGTCATATATTGTCCCGGCGCTGCCAATGTGAGCGCCGGTGCCGACTTGGAGATAGGACCCTGCGCGAAGGTAGGAGCCAGCATACATATAGCCGGTGGCGGACATGAAGACCCCAGAAGTAATGGCTCCATCGGCGATAATCATATCATCCGTTGGCGTTGTGCCAGTGCTGCCAACGTAGAGACCCTCTCCGACCTTGAGCCAGCCGGTATTGATAGTAGTGTCTCCGGTAATATCGGTTGGGGCGCTCAGATAAATTGCATCTGTTGCGGATATAGTCACCCGACCGTTATAGCCGGCCGCTGCTCCAGAATACAAGTTAACAGCGGCCGAACCATACGCGGTAACTTTGGCGGAGATGCCTACAGAAGCAAAGTACCCCGTAGGTGCGGTCGCTCCAAGCCCAAGCGACGAGGAGCGACCAGCGACCGAGTTCAAATCTAGAGACATGCTGTTCGCTGAAGACGCGGCCAGGACGAAAGCTCCAAGTCCACCCATGTCCGACGCACCATTATAAAACCTGTAAGAGTTGGCCCCGACAAACAAACCTCCGGTCGCCGCCTCGACAATAACACCGGATGAATTTAGTTTAACTGCCCCGCCACCCGCTGTTATGGCACCGTCTGTTTCTATATATGCCGCCGCAGATAGGCCGCCTCTAAAGTACAGCCTCCCAGAAGTGTATAAAATATTTGCCTTTGCTGTTGTATTGTCACCAATGAGCAGATCGCCGGCAAGCATAGACTCGCTGTTGTATGTAGTGTTAACGGCAAAGACTGAGAAGTAATTGGTGGCGGGTGTGGATACATCGCTACCGATATAAACATTGCCATTAGTCAACCAGCGCCCTCTTACTGTGCTGCCGTCTTTAATATCTATGCCAGCGCTACTGATACTCACGTGGTCTGTGGTGGTAACACCGATTGTAGTTGTCGCGGCGAACTGTGCGTAGGTCGTTGATGCGTCCATCACCGCCATGCCGGTCGTGTCGATAACA
>Ga0307380_10004257_pt1 | contig 19416 bp, 12 predicted proteins | sample UN3MG_FD_202239 | JGI IMG/M metagenome (GOLD analysis project Ga0307380, IMG submission 202239) | Soil microbial communities from Risofladan, Vaasa, Finland - UN-3 | ecosystem: Environmental > Terrestrial > Soil > Coastal area > Acid sulfate soil | place: Finland: Risofladan, Vaasa | collected... | reverse complement strand
TCCGTCTGAGACGCGAGGGCAGGATCTATCGGGAAGAGCGGCGCGACGGCTGGATCTACTGGGCGGTGCGCTCGGAGCGTCACACCCCGCTGCCGCCCGAGCGACCGGGCTCCCCGGCCGACGCCTTCATCACCGTCATCGAACGCTACCGGGCACCCCTCCCGAACGAGTGACCGGACGGAGCGCGTGCGATGAAAATGAAAGACGCGACGTCGCTCCTGATTCTGACGGCCGCCATCGTCGGCGGGGTCGTGCTCGCGGCGGTGGTGGGACTGAACTGGCCGAGGCACTCCGAGCTGCCGATCTCCTTTGGCATCGCGCCGGGAGAGGTGCTTCAGCTCACCACGCACTCGGCCGGCGGCCGGGCCTGGGTCGACGTGTCGGTCGAGGCCGGAAAGCCCAGCGTGACCCACCGGGGCGGGGACGCCGAGCGGGTACTCATGTTCTGGGAGAAGCCCGGTGGCCTGGAGACCACCGAACTCTTCGCCGGAGGTGAGCTGAAGACCAAACGTGTGTCGCTGCCCGCCGAGAGGCCCTTCCTATTCGGCGTGGTCAACTTCTCCAAGAGCACCTACATCCTCGGAATGGTGATTCACGCCGACGGGCAGGTCCGTTCGAGCATAGGAGCCACCTTCTCCGCGGACCACCCGCACATCTCGGGCGGCTCGGCCGAATGGGGACGATCCTTCCTCAACCACGTCCACGAACTTGTCGAAGGCGACGCCCCTCCCTTCTGGCGCCCCCCCGCCGCAGAGTAGTCGCGACGGAATTCCCTTACCCCGCCCGGCCGCCGACGCTATAATTTCACCACGCGGACCGACACGCTCTTGAGGCATTCACGATGCGCCGCACGCACCAGGTCGACTTCATCCGGCACTACGCTCCGCCCCTTTCGGGACCCTACCTCGAGGTGGGCTCAAAGGACCACGGGAGCGCGAAGGACCTGAAGCCGCTCTTCGACGACTCGCGCGACTGGGTGGGCGTGGACATCGAAGCGGGCGCGGGGGTCGATCTCGTGTGTGACCTCGCGGCGGACTTCGACACGGTCGATGCCGCACTCGGGGGCCGACGCTTCGGCACGGTTTTCTGCTTCAGCACGCTCGAACACTGCCGGCAGCCCTTCCGGATGGCGGAGAACCTGACGCGGCTTCTCACTCCCGGCGGCCACCTCGTCCTCTCGGTGCCGTTCGCCTTCAAGTTCCACGGGTTCCCGTCGGACTACTGGCGGTTCACGCCGGAGGGGGTGAAGGTGCTGTTTCCGGGGCTGGCATTCGACGCGGCGCACGCCGCAGCGGCCACGTCGCAGCCCGGGGAGTTCCTTCCGGTCACCGACGACCTCGGCCGCATCCGCTTCAGCGCCGACGTCCAAAGGAAAGCCGGCCACCCCGTCCGCGCCGTCTCCGCCGGGCTCCTCAAGCTCCTCGGCCGTCTCGGCGTCTGGCGATGGTTCACCCGATACCGCTACCTCCTCGTCCCCACCAACGTCTTCATGGTGGGACGAAAGCCGGACTGAGACCATGTCAAATCGAACGCGCCGTCCGCGCCGCACCCAGGAACTCGATTTTCTCGACCGCTACGCCCCGCCCCTTTCGGGACCGTGCCTCGAGGTAGGCTCACACGACTACGGCGTCGCCCCCGACCTGCGCGAGCGTTTCGCCCCGGACGACGTGTACGTGGGTGTGGACGCCGAAGGCGGCCCCGGCGTCGACGTGGTGCTCGACCTGACGAAGCCGTTCGACGAGGTCGACTCGGCACTGGCTCACCGGCGCTTCGGCACCATCTTCTGCTTCGCCACGCTCGAACACTGTGAGCAGCCGTTCACGATGGCGGACAACCTGACGCGCCTCCTGGCGCCCGACGGACACCTCGTCCTCTCCGTCCCGTTCGCATACGCGTTCCATGCCTACCCGTCCGACTACTGGCGGTTCACGCCCGAAGGCGTCAAGCGACTGTTCCCCCGGGTGCAGTTCGACCCCGCCCGCTGCGCCGCGGAGATGTCGAGACCCGGACAGTTCCATCCCCTGGACAAAGACGCGGGAAGGATCCGCTTCGACTTCTCGGTCTACTGGAAGCGCGGACAGTTCCTGCGTGCCTTGTCCGCGAAGTTCCTCCGTGTCCTCTCGCACCTCGGCATCTGGCGGTGGCTCACCGGCTACCGCTACGTCCTCGCCCCCACCTGCATCTTCATGGTCGGCACACCCAGGAGCGGGTGACGCCACCTGCGGAGCTTCTCGCCTTATGCTCTTCCCCGGTGGCAAGAGGGCACACCCCTCGCTCACGAATTCTCCGCCGCACCTTCTTTGACAAGCGTGGTGAACGGGGTATACTTCCACTGAGAGGGGTGGGTTGGCCGCTGGCGCCGTCCAGTGCGCTGACCACAGGGGGTCCAACGTTACCGCTCGGAACCGGCGACCCCGCGACCGAGCCGCTCGGGCTTCACGCCCGTCAAGGCAGATTCCTATGGCTTCACAGGCCGGCTCCACGCCGTCTGTATCCATAGCGTTCGCCGACGCGGCGTCGAGCGACGGATCGTGAGGGGCGCCGAGAAGCACGAAGCGTCCTGTCGTGCAACTGTTTCGCGACGCAATTTTCGGAAGCGCGGAGCGTGCATTTCGCTACCGGCCTTGGCGCCCGCTTCCCCAGAAGAGAGGAGGTGACGCGAGAGAACGATCCGTTGCCGGATGGGACGGTGTCGTCCCAGGTAAGTCAAGTCAACCAACGGGGAGTCAGGAGGAAAGTGAGTATGCTGAGAAAGAACGTCATATGGATTTGTCTGGTTGCGTTCGTGCTGGCCACGGCGGGTATTGCATTCGCCAAGGCGGTCAAGCTCGAATTGAAGCCCTACCCGGAGGCCGCCCCGAACGAGCCGGGCGCATCAGGTCACGCCATCCTGAACTACTCGGCGGATGATGACGTGACGCAGGTCCAGGTGAACTGCTGGGGTCTCACGCCCGGGACGGAGTACACGGTCTACGTCTGGCAGGGCGGCGGGCCCGTAAGCATCGGGACCTTCACGGCCAAGAAGCGCGGCCAGGGTCACCTGCATGTCGAGATGGAGGGTAACACCACGGGGCTTCTCCCCATCTACGTCAGTAACCCGCTGCTCCCTGCGCCGAAGGCCGTCCTTAAGGGGGAGTGAGGCCAGGCAAGCTGCGCAAACAAACGTCGACGTTTCTGAAGCGGCGCCTTCGGGCGCCGCTTCCTTTATGTCAACACGGCGTCTCACCGCAAAGGACGCAAAGGAAGGCTGGAGAGAGAGGGAGGCCCCCTTTCCGGCCCGTCCCCTGGCGACCCTTCGACAATTCCTCTTGCCCTTAGTCGTTCGGATTTAGGCATTTACAGAAACCCCTTGCCCTCGCGCCAAGCGCTGCGGTAATGTGGATAGGCGACGCCTGGCAAGAGGAGGAATCCGACGATGGAGACGCCGCCCAAGGATGAACCCCCTGCGCCCGAGGTCGTGACGCCCCCGGTCGACTGGAAGAAGATACGGGCCAGACGCCGCGGGTACATCTGCGTGCTCCTGCTCGCGATTGCCCTCGCCGTGGCCGCGCTTATGACCGGCAACCCAATCTACTGGGCCATCCGGCTGGCCGTCATCATCGTCTTCCTCATCCTCTTCCTCGGGACGGCGCACGCCGTACTCGGCTACCCGGCATGGAAGCTCGTGTTGATGGCCATCGGAATCTTAATCCCCTTCGTCTCGCTCATCGTCCTCGGCGTCGTAGACCACAAGGTCTACGCCAGGATGCGAGAAGCGTCGGGCGCTCCGCCACTCGCCCCCGTCACCGGCTTCGCATACTTTTCGCTCCTCCTGTGCATAGTTCCCGTCGTGGGGCTCGCCCTGTCGATCATCGCGGTGGTGCGCATCAGGAGAAGCGCCGGTGCACTGCGCGGCATGGCCATGTCCATCGTCGCGATGGTCATCAGTGCCCTCATCACGGGCGTCTGCCTCCTCGGCCTGATCGCGTCCCTCCTTCAAGAGACAACCTGACCCGGTTGCGGGGCAGCGGCAGAGACGTCGGGGCGCACCCACCTGTGCGCCCTCTTTGCCTTGCGGCACACCCCGAATACCCCCCAGAGATCCTACAGCCGTTCACTATTTCTTTGCCTTCGGGAACCCTAAAACAGAAAAAATGCACGACTTTTTTCGGGGTTTGGACCCCGTGAGCGGGGTTTTTGCGTGAGAACACTCACGGAGTGGGCCGGTTTTGTTTGCCCTCGTCGGTACTACGGGGAGGGCGAGTCGAAACTCCAAACTCGAAACTCAAAAGTCAATGGCAGCCACGTTCCGCTGTGACCTTCGAGTTTACAGTTTCGAGTTGCGACTGCCGTCACGGAAGAAACCGTTTCGGTCGGCGCAGTTTCTCGGGCAGGTATTTTTCGATGACGTAGTTGAGTCCGTACATTGCGAAGGCCTGCTGCTCTGCACGGACGCCCATCTCGATCATCTGCTTCAGCGCCGCCACCCACTCCTTGTGATGCCGGATGAACGGGTCGTTCTTGAGGGCGTCCTTGGCGCGCTTGACGTCCACGTCCTTCAGGGGATGCGTGGGCAGCTTGTAGTCGACGACGTCCTGCGGGGTGACGCCCAGGAACGTGGCCTGCGGGACGCAGAAGAACTTGTTGACGTGCGCGGCGTTTCCCGAGCCGACCTTGAGCGTCCGGTAGATGTTGCAGATGCCGTAGGGGTCGCCGTCGACGAACGCATAGACCGGGACCTTGAGGGAGTCGGAGAGCCGGCGGACGAACCTCCGGCACGCACGCGTCGGCACGCCCCCCATCGACACCAGGATGCAGTTCGCCGTCTTCCAGTAGTTGTGCTTCACCAGCCGCTGAAACATGCCCGCCGTCTCGATGGCGAGGACGAACCGGGCCTTCGACTGGAACTTGAGGTGCTCGACGCTGATGGGAATGGAATACGCCCCCGAGCCGAACCGGGTGCAGTCGATCTCGAGCGGACGTCCGCGCTCGTCACGGTCGACCACGATCAGCCGACCCGCCACCTCGCCCCCGTGCTCCTCCGGGATGAACCCCAACTGCTCGCGGTTGACGCCGAACATCGCCTCCACGTCGTCCATGACCGTGTCGGATTCGTCCTGCTGGTCGAACCGTGCGTCACCCCAGTTCTTCGAGATGTAGTAGGCCTCCCGCTTCGACGCGATGTCGTCCTCCTGGATGAGGTCCTTCGAGAGGGACATCATCTTGAGGGTCTGGGCGAAGGTCTTCACGGTGCCGACGGTGAGACTGCGCTCCTTCTTCTTTCCGACGAGTTCGAAGTACCCGACCCTGGGGGTGTACTTGACGTTTCCGAGGGCACGCACCGGGAGCTGCATCTTGGGCTTGCGCCGTCTGAGGATGCTGCGGTAGACGTTGTCCGCTTCGTCGACGATCTGCTTTAGAACGCTCTTTGCCACAGTGGTCCTCCCGTCATGAATCGAATTCCTGAGAATTCACTTTGGTTTTTCATACCCGGGGGGCGGCGTGAAGCGGCCGGGTTTGCCGTCGGTCGACGTGGACGCGCCGACCGGCCCGATGTACTGCTTCGCCAGGACGAAGTTATCGTAGTAGATGTACTGGTTCTTGGGCGAGGTCCAGGTGCCGCCGAAGTAGGCGTTGACGAAAAGCTGGTCGATCTTCATCTCGTCGATGTCGCGGAAGCGGACGTCGGTGCGTCGGCCGACGCGTCGGCCGTCCAGCCACAGCTCCACGACGCCGTCCTGTCTGCCCGGCTCGCCGCGCGTCCCGGCGGTGTTCAGCTTCATGTGAAGCTCCATGCAGTACCACCGCCCGCCCTGCCACAGTTTCGTCTGTCCGTCGAGTTCCGTCCCGAAATCGTCGCCGTAGATCGTGCGCTGGTCGGCGTGATAGGTGTACATGTTGACGGTGCCGCCGCGCCCCCAGCAGATGCGCGTGCTGAACCCGTTCTTTCCGTTCGCACGACGTCCGCCCCACCCCGCCTGCTTTCCGGGCGCCCAGCCCATCAGTCCGGGCGTCTTGCCGCCGCGACCGAAGTCGAACCCGTCGTCGAACTTCACGTAGTACCGAAGGTAGGCCTCCTCGAGCGGGGGATCGATGGTGAGCTTCCACGAGCTGCCGTAGTGGGCCCCGCGCGGGAAGAGGATCTTGACGACGGCCTTGCCGCCGTCGTCGGCCGAGTGGTCACGGACAAGTTCGAGGTTCTGCGGCATGCGGCGCTCGCCCCACCGCTTGAACCAGTCGGCCGTCTCGAACGTCTCGTAGAAGAGGACGTCTTTCCGGTCGCGGAGTCCGCGCTCGGGCGGACCCGCATCCGCCTGCGCGCAAAGCGCGCCAATCCCAATGGTCAAGATCAGAGCCCTTCGAATCAAAACACGGTTCCTTTCGGGACGTCACACTCACTCGCCGCGCATGGGATACCGTCGCGGCTTGAACTCCGGCGTCAGCGTCCGCTCCTCGACGAGCTTGCCGGCCTTGACGTCGATGACCATGACGTCCGCCTGGCGCTCACGACGCGAGCCGCGCTCGATCACCGCCGACTTCTCGTTGAACGCTTCCGGTGCGTTGCAGAAGACCGCCCACACGCGCATCCCGCGGTTCATCGGGTTGAACGTGACCGTCGCGACGACGTGTCCGTCGAGATCGACGACCTTCTCTCCCTCCAGCTCGGCGTCGTAGAAGACGAAGCCGTCGGTCGGGGCGACGTCGACGGGCTTGCCGTCCTCACCCCTCGCCTTGTATTTTCCGTCGGGCTGAGGTCCGGGCAGCGGCCAGTCGGACTGCATCGCGGCGAGACGCTTCGACACGCGGTTGAGCTTCGGCCCGCCCAGGAGGACGAGGTGATGCGTCTTGAGTTCGTCGTCGGTGACCTCGGTGTCCTTCCGGACGGGGACGCTGGAGAACGGACGCATGCCGTGAAGCCGCTTGCGCTTGAATTTTTCGGCGAACGCCGTGAGGTCTTCGGGTGCGACGATGAGCAGTGCCCCTTCGCGGAAGAGGTTCACCAGTCCGCCCGCGCGGTAGTGCGTGGGGTCGGGCTCGGGACGCTCGGCGGCGCCTTCGGCCTTCCACTGGAAGCCGGTGCGCGTGAGGCGGCAGAAGTCGCCGTCGGGCACGTCGAGCGTCTGTCCGTCCACGGTGAGCCGTCGCGGCCGCGCGCCCTTCTCCTTCGCGACGTCGCCGACGTCCAGCGCACACGCGGCGACGTTCGCCGTCTGCACGCGCACGTCGTACCCGCCGCCGACGTCGACGACGTCCGCACGGACGCCCGCCTGGTGGTCCGCGCTGATGAGCGTCAACAGCGACACCCAGTAGCACCGTGCGGGCGCCGGGTTCTCGTCGTCGGTGAGACACGAGACGGAATCAGGCACGCGGCGTCGGCGGTGCACGAGAAGCTGATCGGCGTAGCCGGCGGTGGCGACGCCGTGACCCGTGGCGGGAAAGACCGCCGAGACGACGGGCGCGCCGACGTCACGCAGCCGGAGTGCCGACATCCCCTGGTTGGCGTTGAACCACACGACGGGGTCGTTGTAGCCGTGGACCACGAGCACGGGCAGGTTGTTCATGTTGTCCAGCCGGCTCCTTCCCATCCCGCCCGCGATGGCGACGATGCCAGCGAAGCGCTCGGGATGCTCCGCCGCGATGACCGGCGCCGCGAACCCGCCCGCACTGTACCCCACGAGATAGATGCGGTCCTCGTCCACCGCGTGATGACGGCACACGTCGTCGATGACGTCCATCACGTCGCGCACGGCCAAGGGTCCGTACCACCCGCAGTAGCGGGCCTTCGGACGCACCTTGATGTAGGGCGTGCGGTCGTCCCAGTAGCGCTCGAACACCGCCCCCTCGCCGAAATGCGTCGTCCCCGAGCCGTGCAGGAAAAGCACCAGGGGGAAGCGCGTCTTCCCGTCGTACTGCTCCGGCAGAAAGATGGCGTAGGGCTGGGCGGTGTGGTCGAAGTCCGAGACGTAGGCGTCTTCCCGCCAGCGCGTCTTCGGGTAGGGGCCGTCCGGGTATTCGGCGAGCTGCGCTTCGAGTGCGCGCACCGGCTCGGGGATGGGAAACGTGTCCGCCATCTCGCGCCACCCGACCAGTGCCCGCCACGAGAGCGCGGCGAGTTCGTGCTTTGCGCCCCACGGCCACGCGTCGTCGCGCGTGATCTTCCACGCCAGGGAATCCATCATCGCCTGCATGCGTGCCCACGGTTTGCCTTCCGCCTTGTGGGCGGCCGTGGTCCACGCATTCACGAGCGTGTCGGCGATCTTCCGCGTGTCGGCATCGGGCTTGAACGGGTCGCGCCAGGCGGCCGTCGGGGCCACTTCCGTTTCGGTGCCGGCGAGATCCAGCAGCCAGAACTGGTTCGGCTTGTGCACGTGACCGACGACGCCGACCAGCGACCCCCAGCCGCCGCCGCACGAACGCGCCAGGTTGAACCCCACGTTCTCACCCGGCGGCGCGCCGAAGTCGTCGAGCGCGTCCAGGTCGATCCGCACCTCCGCCGTGTAACCGTCACGCGCGACCTTCGTCTTCACCTGGAAACCCTTCGCGAGTTTCTCCTCGGGCGCCCACGACGTGACCACCTTCGCGTCCTTCGGCTCAAACATGATCTGGTAGAACGTGTGGTTGGTCGGTCCCTTGTCGATCCACACCTCGATGAGTTCCCTGCCGATGGCGTCGTCGGGGACGGCGCCGGTCTTGTCGGGCGGGATGGTGCAGTCGAGTGCGAGCCAGAGGACGCGTCCGGTCCTGAGCAGGCGCAGGCTCGTGGGGAATTGAAGCAGTCCGGTGCCGCGGGCGAGACCGAAGCGCGTGTACGCGGTCGCGCTCTTCCAGTCGGCCTCGTCAGGGACGCCGTCGAAGTTGAGTGTGCGGATCTCGCGCACGCGGATGACCGGCGTGCCGGGGACGCGCTTCGCGCCGTAGTGTTCACCCGGCGACGCCCACGGGCTGGTGACCTCGGGCGCCCCGTCGTCGACCGGCCGTCGTCCGCAGCCGCCGGCCGCCGCCAGGACGAGCGCCGACACCGCGAACAACACATACAGATAGCTGAGAGGATAGCCCATGCTGTGTCGCGCCTCCGGCGCTATTTCCGCACCTTCGTTTTGCCCTTGCGGGGCCGCTTTCCGGCCCGTTCGGACGCCCTTTTTCCGGCCGGTTTTCCGTCCCTTACCGTCGTTTTCCGTCGTTTCCGTGTCGCTTTGGCGGCCTGTTCTGTCGCCTTTTTGTCCGGTTTTGTCGCCTTTTTGTCCGGTTTTGTCGCCTCAGCGTCGCCCGGTGTCCTCCCGCGTCCCCCGGGCTCCAGAATCCGCTCGCCGGCCACCTTGACCCGACGCGTCTTCTCCAGGACCTCCCTCAGCCGCGAGACGACGATGCGCGTCTGGCCGTCCTTCAGTTTCAGGATGTCCTTCAGCGCCTCGGCGATGGCCGGCATGTATGTGGTTATATAGTCTCGTTTTGTTCTCTCGTCGGCCTCGCGACGCCGGCGGTTGATGAACGCCCCCATCTTCCGCCCGCACTCCTGGAGCGCGAGCTTGATCTCCCGGATGATCTCGGGGTAGTGGGCGATCGCCTCCTTGGACTCACTGGTGAACGGGACCCACACGCTGGCCACGTGGACCATGACGGCGGCCGCTCCGGTGGGCAGCGCCCCCTTCGACTGCTGGAGTCCGTAGCTTTTCCAGTTGGTGCCGGCGACCGCGCGGTAGACGGCGCACGCCGACTGCTGGTAGAGCAGCGGCACACGGTTCGCAAACCGCAGCACCTTCACCAGGTCGTCGGACGTCAGCACGTCGCCGCCGAACGCCAGACCCACCTCCACCTGGAACGGGTTCCCGCGATAGACGGTCGGCGGTCGCGTGACCGCGGCGTGGAAATCAGCGGCGATGACGTTCCGGAGTCCTTTCAGGATCTGCTCCTCGCCGATGGGGCTGAGACAGTCGGTGGCGGGGTTCATGATTTTGGTGCGGTTGACGGCGGCGTAGAGCCGGTCGGCCTCCTTGCGGGCGATGCGCGTGGGCCGCGCACGCTCGTAGAGCTTCGCCTCCTCGCAGATGCGCGACGCCACCGCCGGACTCACCCGGCTGAACTCCTCCTGGAGAAACCCTTTCAGCGTTCGGCTCCGCGTATCGCGCAGCATCTTGATGAGCACGCCCAGCTCGATGCCGTGCGGGTGGGGCTTGATCTCCTTCGGCCGGTGCGGCAGCTGCCGCGTCACGCGGTCGTACGTCATCTTCTCGCCGTCGGGCCCCGTGTAGACGAGCGAGACGTGCGGGTTCGCCACCGCCGTCTGCTCCAGGTACTCGTCCACCGATTGCCGTCCGCGCTGGTATTTCCCCTCGAGTTCGATGGCGACGATGGTCCCGTGGTGCCGGTCCCACGACACCTGCTCGTCCTTGATGACCTCGGGCAGGTTCTTCTTGGTGTCGATCTGCACCTCGTAGTAATGGGTGCGTTTTCTCTGTCCCGTGCGCGAGGTGATCTTCATCGACCGGCCGGTGGTCAACAGTCCGTACATCCCCGCCGCCGAGATGCCGATGCCCTGCTGACCGCGCGACATCCTCAGCCGGTGGAACTTCGACCCGTAGAGGAGCTTGCCGAAGATGTTGGGGATCTGCTCCTTGAGGATGCCCGGACCGTTGTCGCGCACGGTCATCAGGAACCGCTCGTCGGCGAGCTGCTCGATCCGGATGTCGACCTCGGGCAGGATGCCCGCCTCCTCGCACGCGTCGAGCGAGTTGTCCACCGCCTCCTTGATGCAGGTGAGGAGCGCCTTGCGGGGGTTGTCGAAGCCGAGGAGGTGACGGTTCTTGGCGAAGAACTCGCTTATGGAGATATCGCGCTGCTTTGCGGCCATACTCTCGGCGGTTTCGAACTCGGCTTGGGCGCCGGAGCGTTCAGCGGAGGCGGCCCGCTTCGCGGGTTCGCGTGCCTTGCCCGCTTTTCGCCTTTTCGGAGGCACGGCCTTGCGACCGGGTTTCACGCCGCCTCCTGGCGCCCGCTTCGCCGCCTGCTTCCACGCCTTCTTCTCACGCCTTTTCTCGCGCTTCGCCATCCGCTTCGTGCCAGGTTTCTTCGCCATGCGTCTCCCTGCTGAGTCTGTGAGTTGATACCCGATGCTGTGCCCTGAACCCCTTACGATACAAGGTATTGTAGCAATCGTGCCCGGAACGGGCAAGAAAAATGCGGACGGCAAAGGAAGAAAGCCGTCCCGCGGGAGCCCCGAGGTATCGGGGCAAACGGGACGGCTTTGGGTGATTCATCTGAACGGTCGGTTACTTCCTCCGTCTTCGGCGCACGACGCCGACGAGTCCCGCGAGGCCGGTGCCCAGAAGCAGCATCGTCGTCGGCTCGGGGATCGCCTCCGGCGTTCCGTTGAGGATCGTTCCGCCGAAGTCGTCGAACGTCTGGTAGTAGAGGTGGAGTCCGTTCAGGTCCAGGGTCGAGCCGGCCTGGAGCGTGAGCGCGCCGACGTAAAGGGCCTCGTTGTCTCCGCCTGCGCCGCCGCGGCCGTCGTTGTTCACGTCGTCCACCAGGTGCAGGACGGCATTATCGCCCACGGTGAGACCCCAGAGGGCGTAGTTGTTCTCCCAACCCGGAGGCACGGGTCCCATGTCCTCGCCCGCGACTTCGAACGGATCGACCTCGCCCGTTCCCCCGTCGTAGACGAGATGGAGGTTGGCCAGCCCGGCGCAGGTGCCCGGGTCGTTGTCGTAGTTCTCGAAGGCCGAGCCGGTCATGTGGATGACGGTCCCCGGGACGGCGTTGAAGGTGCCGTGCGCACCGATGACGAAACGTCCCGAGACCGCGATGTAGCTGTCGGCGTTCTTGACGTCGAAGAGGCCGTCGTACCGCTCGTTTCCGATGAACAGGTCTTCCACGGTGAGCTGGGCGTTGTCGTCCACGTTCAGTTCGCCGTAACCGTCGAAGCCGACGTAGAGGGTCTTGGCGTCGAGCTTTCCGCCGTTCAGGTTGTAGACGCCCGAGGCGCCCAGGTAGCACCCGAGGTACATCCCGCCGGTGACGGTGTGGTTCCCTGCGTCGTGAGTAAACGTGGCGGTCCCGTAGTACCCGGTGTATTCATCCTTGGCGGTCAGGGTGCCGCCCGTGAGGGTGTACTGGGCCCCGGCAAGGGGGTTCCAGCCCATGGTCATCTGCTGGGCGACCTCGACGTTGCCGGAGTTCTGGGTGAAGGTGCCGGAGCCGCTGTAGCCGAGGTGAACGACCTTTGCGGTGACGTTCCCGTCGGCGAGCGCGTAGGTGCCGGTGGTGAAGTCACCGTAGGCGAGGATCAGGGCCTCGGTGAACTCGGCCCGGCCTCCGCTCTGCGAGACGTCGCTGGACTGGAAGTCCGAGGGACTGAGGTAGGCGGTCCCGGTCGAGAGGGAACTCTCTCGAAGCTGGTAGGTCACGTCGTTGACCATCATCCATCCGTTGACGGTGTGTTGGCTGCCGTTGTCGGCGACGAAGGAGTTGTTGAGCGTGGTGTCGCCGGCGGTGAGTTTCGAGCCGTTCAGGACGTAGTCCCCGGAGATGTTCATGGCGCCGCCGACGGTGTGCTCACCGTTATCGGCGAAGAACTGGCCGGTGAGCGTGGTCGCCCCGGCGGTCAGCTTCGAGTCGGTCAGACGGTAGGTGCCCCCGATGCTCATGGTGCCGTTCACCGTGTGCTGACCGTTGTCGGCGACGAACTCGCTGTTGAGGGTCGTCGCACCGGCCGTCAACGTCGAATCGGTCAGGTGGTAGCTTCCGGTGATGTCCATGCCTCCGGTGACGGTGTGCTGAGCGTTGTCGGCGAAGAACTGCCCGCCGATCGTCGCGGTGCCGCCCACGTCGAGGGTCGTACCCGTCAGGCGGTACGTCCCGGGCACGCTGAGATCCCCGCCGGTGCTGAGGGGAACGCCGGTCTGTCGCATCTCACCCGAGACGGTCAGGTCCGTCGCGACGCCCATCGTGCCGCCCTTCAGGTCGAAGAGGCCCGAGTCGACGTTCAGCGACCCGACGGCGTGCGTCCCCGTGGTCTGCGTGAAGGTCGTGTTGTTGGTGAGCGTCTCGGTGCCTCCCACGGTCAGGTTGCCGTCCGAGAACGTGTAGAGCCCGGCGATCGCGAGGTTGCCGGTGATGGCGTGCGTCCCGCTGGTCTGAACGAAGCTCCCGGAGCCGCTCAGTTGCACCCACTCGGACCCGCCGACATTGAGGACCCCGTTGTCCAGTTCGTAGGTCCCGACGCCGCCGAGGTTCGTTCCCAGGGAGAGGTCCCCGGTCACGGTGTGCGTGCCGCCGGTCTGCCTGAAGGACCCCACACCCGAATTGCCGATGACTTCGGTGCCGACGGAGAGACTGCCCGAGGCAAGGCTGTAGGTCCCGTTGCCGTCATTCAAATCCTGGCCCAAGGTGAGTGTACCCGAGACGGTGTGCGTGCCGCTCGTGTGTGAGAACCTGCCCTGACCGTTCTGGCTGCCCACGACGACGTCCCCGCCGACGCTCAGACTGCCCACGGAGAGGTTGTAGGTGCCGTCGCCCGAGGGAGTATGACCCACCGTGAGGCCCTGCCCGATGGTGTGCGTGCCGCCGGTCTGGGTGAACGTGCCGGTGCTAGAGAGGTCGCTGCCTACCCCCACCGACTGGTTGACGGTCAACGTGCCGTTCTCCAGTTCGTAGCTTCCATTGAGGACCTTGAGGTCCCCGGCGGCGTAGGTGCCGCCGGTCTGCCTGAAAACGCCCGTGCCGAGATGCCCCACACGCGTCTCGTCGGTGACGGTCAACGTGCCGTTCTCGAGTTCGTAGGTTCCCAAAGAGTCGGTGTATTGACCCAGAACCAGGGCGTTGGCCGTATGCGTCCCCCCCGTCTGTCTGAAGGTCCCTGTGCCGTGGCTGCCCACCCTCTCCTCCAGGTCGACGATCAGGGCACCGGCCGAAAGGGTGTAGGTCCCGTTGCTGTCATCCAAGGTGGCAACCCCGAGACCTTTCTTCACGATGTGCGTGCCCCCCGTCTGGGTGAATGTGCCGTCACCATACGACCCGACCACCACCCAATTGGGAACACTAAGGGTGCCGTTCTCCAGTTCGTAATGCCCCTGGGAACCGGCGTTGTAACCGAGAATGAGCGACCCGTTGAGGTAGGTGATGTAGTGGTTCCCGCCGCTCTGCCGGAAGGTCCCCACCGAGTTGTTGTCATAGCCCACATATACCCCTCGGTATATCTTTAGGTCTCCCGCCTGCACAACCGTTCCGAGTCCGGTCTTGCCGACGTAGAGGTACTGGTTCACTTCGCAGTACGCCCCATCGGCGACGTGGAACGCCCCGTCGGACGAGCTGCCGTCCACGTAGAGGTAATTGATGATGTCGTTGACGGCGTTGGCGTACCCGGCGTTGTCGAACGCAAGGTAGGCAGTGTCGCTCGTCCCGGGCACCGCGGCTTCCTGCCAGTTGTCGGCGTTGTTCCACAGCGTCGTGTTGTCGGACGGACTCGTCGCGGTGTTCGTCCCCGTCCCGGCGCCCTGCCAGTGGTAATCGACCGCCGCGAGCGGCGCCGAAACACCCAGCACGATCGAGACCGCAACAGCAGCACACCAGACGCGTGAAAGCATTGCCGCGTTCATCGTTCCCCCCCTTGGGCGTTGAAAGGCCTGCTATACACACGGGATAATTCACGATGTAAGCGCAGCAAATGGCGTGCCAATTGGAGCTGCGCGAGGCGTTGAACTTCTCAAACACGGCGCAAACCGTTGGGGGCTTGTGACATGGGTCACGGATAGGCAGGCCGGTTTGAATGTTTTCAACGGTGCGCGAATTGTCGGCCCCCGGCCGCGTTCACATTTCCGAACGTGGTTTGCCGGCGTTCAGGGGCGGAAGCAGCCCCAAGTGCTTAACGCATCGCGAGTTACGTCGTGTCGTATTTCGGGTACAGCCACGTTGGGGAGAATGCAGCGGAAGAGCGGAAGCCGTCCCGCGGATGCCCCAAAGGCTGGGGACAAGCGGGACGGCTTTGGGTGGTTCATCCGAAGCGTTGCGTTAGGCTATCCTCCGTCGTCGGCGCCGCGGGTCTGGGTCAGCAGCTTCTCCGCCTTGTGGTAGAGATACGCCGCGCCGAGAATCAGCACGCCCAGGACGAAGAACGAGAGGATGCGGTAGATCTGTCTCAGTCCGGCGAGGTCCACGAACGCCAGCTTGAGGACCGTGAGGCCGAAGAGTCCGAGCGCCGCGAGACGCAGCGGCCGCCAGCGTTTCCAGAACCCCACCGACAGCAGGCCCGACGCGTAGACGCCCCACACGAGGGTCAAGGACATCTGCGACAGCCACGCCGCACGCTGATGGTCGGTCACCGTCTTCCGGATCCACGCGTAGGGCTCGATGCTCAGCACCATCAGGAGCAGCAGCAGTCCCATCCAGCTGACGAGGGTCATGAGCGACCGTTCGTCCTCGCCGGCGAGTTCCGGGTCACGGTGGAGCGCGAGGGCCGTCATGAACGCCGCCGCGCACACGACGAGTCCGCCGAGGAACCGTGCGTTGAGGACCACCACGTAATCCGCGGGCATCTTGACGGCGTAGAGGAAGAAGCCGCAGAGGAACGCGGCGCCGAGTGGGACGAGTGCGCCCCAGTAGGCCTCCTTCGTGCGCCACTGCCGGCCGGCGGCGAGGCAGGCCACCGTGCCCAGCGACCACAGGATGGGGAGCACGCCGCGCGTGATGTAGGCGACCCTCGTCCACTCGGCCCACACCTGCACCCACCGCCAGATCTCGACGTGCGCCAGCAGCACCGTCGCGTAGCCGGCGAGGATGAGGGCGATGTTTCTGGCCTTGCCCGGCTCGTGGAAGGCACGAGCATAAGCCCACAGGACGGCGGCGACGACGAGACACGCCAGGCAGCGCGCGTTGCCGATGAAGGTGAAGTCCTGTCCGGCGCGGATGAAGTAGAGTGCGACGGCGAGGAGGACGGCGACGGCGAGCGGGGCGAGTCCGGCGCGCAGGGCCGTCCGGGAGCCCCGTCGTCTTGCGATGAGGAGGAACGCCGCGGCCCCGAGTGCCCACACCAGGGCCGCCGCCCACCGCAGGGCGTAGTCGGCCCGCGCCTGTTCCCAGTGGACCGACGCCTGCTGAATCCACCGCCACAGCTCGACGTGCACGAGGATGAGCGAGAGGTAACCGACGGCGATGAGTGCGGCGCGTCTCAGCTCCCGGGGCTTCGGCATGAAGGCGTAGGCCCAGAGGACGCCGGTGAAGATGAGACACGCACTGAACCGCCGGTTGAGGATGAGGAGGTATTCTCCCGGGCGCAGGAAGTAGAGCGCGACGGCGTGAAAGAGCGCCACCACCACGGGCAAGAGTCCCGCGAACACCACGGGGAGGGATTTTCCCTGCCGGCCCCCGGCCAGGAACCCCACCGCCCCGAGCGCCCAGAGCACGGTCAGCGTGGCGGCCGTCACGTAGTCGGGCGACACGCCCATCACTCCCGCGCGCAGACGCAGCCACTCGGCGATCTCCGTGTGCAGGAACACCAGGAGCAGCAGTCCCGCGCCGATGGTGCACACCGTTTTCATCGTGCGGTCGGGGAGGGTGGCGTCCTTCCGGAAGACGTGATGCAGCACGGCGAAGATGGCCGCCCCCACGGGTGCGCACATCAGGATGAGGAACTCGCCGTTCAGGATGAGCGTGAAGGCTTCCGTGCGCGAGGCCGACGCGTCCCAGTGCGTCCAGAACACTCGCATGAGCATCAGCAGCAGCACGAGGAATCCGCCGATGCGCACCGGACGGTAGGCGAACCGGTAGCCCAGGTACAAAAGCACGCACGCCTGGGCCGTCCACCCGAGCGTGATGCCGTTCATCTCGAAGTAAAGCGGCATCGTAATGGTGAGGCACGTGACGGCGAGCGCGGTGAAGCCGAAGAGCGACCGTCGGTCGGCGGGGATGCGCGTGCGCGTGAGCACGCTCAGCGCCAGGTAGAACCCCGCCATCACCAGCGTCACCCCGGCCAGGGCTTCGGAGTGCTCGTCTCCCATCATCCGCCAGGCGTAGCCGAAGGCGAAGGTCGCGTTGGCGAGCGCCATCACGAACCGCTCGACCGTGATGGACGTCTTCGCGCGCAGGTGATGGACAAACGGCAGCACCAGGAACACCACGTAGAACGTGCTCAGCCACAGCATGGCCGGCGTGAGCGCCGTCGGGGCGTAGAACCGATGATACCACATCCCGAAGAGGATCGTCGTGCCCACGAAGGCGAGGACGTCGAGCGCCCGCCAGCGCTTGTAGAACGCCACCGACAGGACGCCCAGGTCCAACAGCAGCAGATACGCGAACAGCGTGTCACGCGCGTCCACACCCGTCGACACCAGGACGGGCGTGAGGAAGCCGCCCAGCACCGCCAGGAAGCTGATGGGCAGTGCGTCGAAGCGCACCGACGACACGATGCCGATCACGGTCACCACGCACATCAGTGCGAAGGTGAGCTTCTGGCTCTGGATGACCGGTTCGTCGTAGACGTCCGGCGAGTAGGCGCAGAAGAGCGCGACGTAGAGGATCATCAGTCCGCCGCCGATGAGTCCCTGTCCGAGGGCACGCATGTCCTTGCGCAGGAAATGAAACCCCAGCCCCACCAGCGCCACGCCCGCCAGGCTCGCCAGGAGGATCTGCGTCCCCGGACCGATCCATTTCATCCGGAAGGCGTGCTGGAGGAAGAGCCCGGCGGCGACGAAGAGCACCAGCACGCCCACCCACGTGAGCCACTGCTTGCCGATGATCTCCTCGAGCTTCTCCCACGGGATGCCGAGACGCTCGGAGAGGGGCGGAGGCGGAGGCGTCGGCCTCGGCGTCGCCGCAGCGGGAGCGGGCCTCGGCACCGGCGGCGGCGTGACGCCGTAGCCTCTTCCGGGCGCGGCGGGCACGGGTGGTTTTTCCTCGGGGGGTGCGACCGCCTCGGGCACCGGCGCCGCGGCTTTCTCTTCGGCGACGGCGGCGGGCAAGGTCGGCGGCGCCTCCTCATCGGACGGCGCGGGCGCAACGCCCTGTTCGCGGAGCTGCTCCTCAAGCCACTTGAGGCGCCGGCCGAGCCGGTGCAGACGTTCCGCCAGGGCGTCCAGACCCGTCCACGGCTCACGAAGCTTGCCCTGTGCCCGGCTCGCCTTCACCAGCGCGATGATCCCGATGATGACCCCGGCCAGACCCAACAGATATTCCATGGCTTCCCCCCCGCACTCGGACAGCATCCCCGCAGCAGGTGCGTCGACCGACCGAAATATGCTAACCCTTTCGGCCCCCCGCCGCAACACTTTCCTGAAGATCCCGTGCGGGCCTTTTGGGGTTGACGCCCACCCCCCCGAACGGTAGGGTGGCCCTCACTGCATGAGCCGGAAACAGCCGCACCACAACCGACCCAAAGGAGACGCACGTGTTCAGAAACATGGTCGCGGGATGCATCGGGATCAAGCTGCCGTGGGAAGAGACGCTGGCACTGGCGGCGGCGAACGGCTTCGAGGGCGTGGACGTGCCGCTCGATCTCTCGACGTCGCCGAAGGCGGTGAAGAAGGCGCTCAAGAAACACAAGCTGCGGCCGGGCGGCACGGGACTGCCGGTCGATTTTCGCGGGGACGACGCGGCGTTCAAGGCGACGGTCGCCGAACTGGACGCGAAGGCGAGATTCGCCGCCGAGGTCGGCTGCACGCGGTTCTACACGTGGATCCTGCCGGCGTCGAACGAGAGGACGTTCGAGGAGAACTACCGCTTCCACGCGGCGCGGCTGGGACAGTGCGCCGACGTGCTTGCCGGGCACGGCTGCCGGCTCGGACTCGAGTTCGTCGGACCCAAAACGTCCCGCGAGGGCGCGAAATTCGAGTTCATCCACACCCTGGGCGGGATGCTGGAACTGTGCGCCGACGTCGGACCCAACGCCGGGCTCCTCCTCGATTCGTGGCACTGGTACACCTCGCACGGCACGCTCGACGACCTCGCCAAGTTGACCGACGCGAAGGTCGTCTACGTCCACGTGAACGACGCGCCCGAAGGGATACCGATCGACGAGCAGATGGACCTGGTCCGTCGGCTGCCGGGCGAGACGGGCGTCGAGGACATCCAGGGCTTCATGGGGGCGCTCAAGAGGATCGGCTACACCGGACCCGTGACCCCGGAACCGTTCGTCAAGGAACTGGCGGACCTGCCGCCCGCCGAAGCCGCACGCGTCGCCGGCGAGGCCATGACCAGAATCTGGCCGACGTAAGCAGCCACCGGGCCACAAGGGGCCCGGACTACATCGTCTCGGCCCTGTAGTGCGGCCCCCTTGCCTGCCCTCGGCTTGTCGGGGTGGGCCGCCACGTCCGCCTCTCTTACAGGGAGCAGGAGACCGGCAAAGGAGTCACGATGCGATTCATCCTGCTGGGCAGCGGCGCGGTGAGGCCGGAACTCGAACGATGGGGACCGGCGCAGGTCGTCCAGGTGGCGGGGGAACACCTGCTC
>Ga0307380_10004256_pt1 | contig 19419 bp, 23 predicted proteins | sample UN3MG_FD_202239 | JGI IMG/M metagenome (GOLD analysis project Ga0307380, IMG submission 202239) | Soil microbial communities from Risofladan, Vaasa, Finland - UN-3 | ecosystem: Environmental > Terrestrial > Soil > Coastal area > Acid sulfate soil | place: Finland: Risofladan, Vaasa | collected... | reverse complement strand
GGCGAAAACTGGTGCACGTGCGCTCCGGTCAATGACGAGCGCGGAGCCTAATTCGAGAGCCTCTAAAAAATGTAAATCCAACTTTAGAATTTTGTGACACGAACTCGCGCGAATCGCGAACCGTTCCGATTCGTACAACTAGCGCTGATGCACGTAGATGCCCGGCGCCGGCCACAGCGGCGCGTAGCCGCGTTCGGGCGCGCCCATACGCGGCGGCGCGACCCGCTTGTCGCTGCCGTGGTGCCCAAGCCATTCCGCCCAAACGGGCCACCATGAGCCTTCGCCCGGCGCGGCAAGCGCTAGCCAGGTGTCGGAATCGACGTAGGCATCGCCATGATGGCGCGTCGCCACGTGGTAGCGGCGTCCGCGATGGCCGGGCTCCGAGACGACTCCGGCGTTGTGCCCGCCATTGGTGAGGAGGAAGGTCAGCTCGTTGTCGGTGAACAGATGGAGCTTGTAGACCGAGCGCCACGGCGCGATGTGGTCGGTCTCGGTGCCCACGGCGAAAATCGGCGTGCGGATGTCCTTCAGCGCGATGACCCGGCCGTCCACGGCGTAGCGGCCGGCGGTCAGCCGGTTCTCGAGGAACAGCGCGCGCAAATATTGCGAATGCATGCGGTAGGGCAGGCGGGTTTGGTCGGCGGCCCAGCTCGTGAGGTCGATCGGCTGGTCGCGCTCACCGAGCAGATATTCCCGCATCATCTTCGACCAGATGAGTTCGTTCGGGCGGAGCGCCTTGAAGGCGGATGCCATCTGCTTGGTGTCGAGCACCCCCTGATCCCACATCATGTCCTCGAGGAACGCGATCTGGCTCTCGTCCACGAACAGCATGAGGTCGCCCGCTTCGCTGAAATCGGTCTGGGCCGCAAGCAGGGTGATGCTCGCAAGCCGGTGGCCGTCGTCGCGCTCCATGGTCGCCGCGGCGATGGCGAGCAGCGTGCCGCCGATGCAATAGCCGCAGGCATGGACTTTCCGCTCGGGCACGATGGTGTTGACGGCGTCGAGTGCGGCCATGACGCCGGAGGTGCGGTAGGCGTCGAAGGTGATATCGCGGTCGGCGGCGGTCGGATTGCGCCAGGAGATCATGAACACGGTGAAGCCTTGGCCGACCAGATAGCGCACCAGAGAGTTCTCAGGCCGCAGGTCGAGCACGTAGTATTTCATGATCCAGGCCGGCACGATCAGAACCGGTTCGACATGGACGCTCTGCGTGGTCGGCGTGTACTGGATGAGCTCCATGAGTTCGTTGTGATAGACGACCTCGCCAGGCGTGATGGCGACATTCTCGCCGACGGTGAAGCCGTTATTCAGGGGTGGTGGCTCCATCGCCAGCGCACATAGGGCATCCTCGGCGAGATTTGCGGCGCCGCGCAAGAGATTGGCGCCCGACTCCTCACGGGTGCGCTCGATGATCGCAGGGTTGAGCCACGGCATGTTTGACGGCGAGATAACATCGAGCGCTTGGCGCGCCATGAACGCCACGCGTGCGGCATCTTTGGGCGACATGCCATGGACCTCGCGAGTGGCGCTCCGCCACCACGCTTCCTGGGCGAGGAACGCCTGCTGCCAAAGCACATAGGGAAAGCTTTGCCACGCCGGATCGTCGAAGCGATGGTCCTTGGCTTGCGGCGGGAATGGCGGTTCGGGTGTCTTCTGGGCCCCGGCTTCAAGCGCGAAGCGGCCAAGCCGTGCCAGCGACCCCACGGCCTCGAGCCAAAGTTCCATCTGCCGGCCTGGGGAGCGGCCGAGATGGGAGGCCCAATCGAACCAGGCGGAAAGCTGCGAATGTGGCGACACGCCTTGGGTGAAGCGCGCGATGGTGGCGCGCGCTAGACGGTCGGCGGCCTCGAAGGAGGGCGTGATGCGTCGCTCAGGCTGACCACTGTTCGTTGCGTCAGCAGATTGAACCGGTGGCCCGGGGTGAAGAGGACGCGGCGGAGACGTTATCTGGTCCATGGTCGGATCGTGGGGTACTGGAGATACACCGTATGCTCAAAGTGCATTTCTTTGTGAAAGAGATGTGACCGACGCCCCCGTGACGTCGTCGCAGGGTGGTGTGAGTTCTAAGCCACCCGACCCATCTCAGCCTTCCGGCATGGGGGCCAGCTCGACGCAGTTGCGGCCATTGAGCTTCGCGCGATAAAGCGCCGCGTCGGCCCGTGCCGTAAGGTCGTCGGCGGACTCGACTGGCACGTACTCAGCCACGCCAAAACTGCACGTGACCTTTGCCACCTGGTTGATGAAATCGAGCTGCGAGTCGAGAAAAGCCGCCATGGTTATCCGTGCGAGTCCGACCGATGCCTCCCAGCGCAGATCATGCTGGCGGTCATTGGCGGTGCCTGATATTGCGGCAATTATGATCGCCCACAGTTATCAAACCGCGTAGGGAGCCGCGCCTTTTGTCCTGACAAGCAAGAGGGTTAACGCCTCGTTGCCGCGCGGCGGCTAGCCGTAGCGGCCAGTGACGAAGTCGAGGCAGCGCTGGGTCTTCGGCGGAGTGAAGATCTGCTCGGTGTCGCCGACCTCGACCAACTCGCCCAAATGAAAAAAGGCCGCGCTCTGTGAGATGCGGCGGCCCGCTGCATATTGTGGGTGACGATGACAATCGTGTAGCGGTTTCGCAGCCCCCACCAAATTCTCGAATAGGGCCGTGGCACTGGCATCAGCCGGTACTGTGCATGCATGATAATCGCCGTCGAGCGTATGCGCCCGAGGGACGCAAAATCCCCCGGTCCCTGAATCGACAAGCGCCTCCGACCCTCGCATCCTGACCTAAATCAGCGGCCGACAAGAGCCGTTGGAAAGCCTTTTGGGAGGGTCTGCGTGTGAATGAACAGCCAGCACGTGAGATGTTTTTCGGCGCCTGTCCGCATGATTGCCCGGACACCTGCGCCATGATCTACGAGGTCGCCGACGGGCGGTTGGTCGAGGTCAAGGGCAATAAAGATCACCCCATGACCCGCGGCGGGCTGTGCGTGAAGCTCAAAGACTTTCACGATCACCATGCCAATCCCGGCCGCCTACTCTATCCCATGCGCCGCACGGGGGCCAAGGGCTCCAAGCAGTTCGAGCGCATCACCTGGGACGAGGCGATTGCCGAGATCGGGAGGCGCTGGCGCGACATCATCGCCGAGTACGGCGCGCAAGCCATCATGCCGCAAAGCTATCTCGGCAATATGGGCCTGGTGCAGGGCATCAACTCGGGCGACCCCTTCTTCAATCGTCTCGGCACGACGGTAAACGAAAAGACGTTCTGCGCCTCGGGCTCCTCGACCGCATGGCTGATGACGGTCGGCCCGACGGGTGGCGTCGACTCCGAGAGCTTCGTGCATGCGAAATTCATCGTCATCTGGGCGTGCAATTCGATCTCGACCAATCTGCATCATTGGCCGTTCGTGCTGGAAGCGCAGAAGCGCGGTGCCAAGGTCGTGGTGATCGATTGCTACCGCTCGCGCACGGCGAAGCAGGCCGATTGGCACATCGCGCCAAAGCCCGGCACCGATGGTGCGCTCGCCATGGGCATCATCAATTCACTCATCGCGCAGGGCCTCGTCGATCAGGATTATGTCGACCAGCACACTTATGGCTATGACGAGCTCAAAGAGCGGGCCGCCGAATTCACGCCGGACTATGTGGAAAAAGTCACCGGGGTCAAGGCGGCCGACATCACCAAGTTCGCCAAGGAGTTTGCCACCGACCAGCCGAGCGTCATCCGTATCGGCGTGGCGCTGGAGCGGTCCGCCGGCGGCGGTCAGGCGATCCGCGCGGTGTGCTCGCTTCCGGCCCTCGTTGGCTCGTGGAAGCATGTGGGCGGTGGTCTGCTGCAAATGCCGCTATGGGACTTCCCGGTGGACTGGATGAAGGTGTCCCGCGGCGATTGGATCAAGTTCGGCACCCGCGCGATCAACAATTTGCAGCTCGGCCGGGCGCTGACCGGCGAGATGCAGCTCGACCCGCCGATCAAGAGTATGTTCGTCTAATGCACGAATCCGGTGTCGCAGGCGCCGGAGACGAACAAGATCGTGGCGGGCCTACAGCGCGAGGATCTGTTCACGGTCGTGGCCGAGCACTTCCTCACCGACACGGCGAAATATGCCGACATCGTCTTGCCTGCCGCCATGGCGGGCGAGGCGGAAGACATGATGTGGTCGTGGGGTCATTTTTACTTCACCTACAATCAGAAGGCCGTCGAGCCGCCGGGCGAATGCCTGCCGACGAGCGAGATGTGGCGGCGGCTGGCGAATGAAATGGGCTTCGACGATCCGGTGTTCAAAATGTCCGACAGTGAGCTCGCGGCCTATTACATCAATTGGGACGACCCCAAGATGGCCGGCATCGACATGGACTATTTCAAGGAGCACGGCTTCTTCAAGATCAATGTGGGCTCGGCCGATACGCGTACCCCTCACAAGGACGGCAAATTCCCGACACCGTCCGGCAAGGTCGAGTTCCTACTCCACGACGCCAAGAACTTCGTCGCCGGGCCGTTCCGCATGATGTATGACGGCGAACAGTGCGGCGAGCCGGTCGATCCGCTGCCGGGCTTCGTGCCGCCGCGCGAAACTCCCGAGACGAACAGCGCGCGGGCGGCGCTCTACCCGCTCAACATTATATCGCCGAAGAGCCATGGTTTCCTCAACTCCTGCTACGCCAACGAGCCGCACAAGATCAAAGGCCAGGGCGAGCAGTTTGTGCTGATCAGCCCACAGGATGCCGAAGCGCGCTCGATCCGCGATGGCGATCCGGTGCGCGTGTTCAATGATCGCGGCGATTTCGAAGGACTCGCGCGCGTCACCGACGACGTGGGCGACGGCATTGTGGTGGCGACGCTCGGCTATTGGCGGAGCCTCAACCGCTCAGATGGATCGGTGAATTCGATCTCGTCGGATGCACATTCAGGTCTGGGACGGGCGCCGACCTACTCGGACAATCTCGTTCAGGTCGTACGATTGAATTGACGCGGCGCCAGGGCTACTCGGCGGCGGTCGATGCGGCCTTGGCGGAGATCTCCTGGAGAGTCGTGAAGCCTTCGAACTCCGGATGGCCGAGATAGAGCGGCTTGCTGCCGCCGGCGTTGGCGTGCGCCTTGCGGAAGGCTTCCGACCGGGTCCACGCCTCGAAGGCGGCTTGCGAACGCCACAGGCTGTGAGAGGCATAGAGCACGTGGTCCTCGCGCTCGGGCCCTTTCAGCAACTGAAATTCGACAAAGCCCGGCACGTCCTCGAGATGGGTCTCGCGCGTGAGCCACAATTTCTCGAAATCGTGCTCCGACCCTTTATTCACTTTGAAGCGGTTCATGGCGATGAACATGATGCACTCCGTGGCATGAATATGATGAACTTGATCTCGCGCCCGATGGGAACCCTAAGGGTGCGGAGACGGTTTGTCTCGTAGCGGTTACGGAACAGGGTTTAAGTGGTCGCAAATTGTGACCTCGATCAAGGCGTGACAAGGCGTCTCAGGCCAGGCCACTCAGACTTTCTAGCGCTGGCGATGGCGCCGTCCGCTTACCATCTAGGGACCTCAGGATACTGCTTCCGCTTCAACCCCCCAAGGAGGCCTCCAAATGAACAAGCAAATGACGCCGAAGGAACGCCAGAAGGTGAAGCTCGATACGCCCACCGATCTCGGTTCCAATGCTACGCGCGATATTTCCGGCGCGCTCAACGCGCTGCTCGCCGACGTGTTTGCGCTGTACATGAAGACCAAGAACTTCCATTGGCATGTGAGCGGGCCGCATTTCCGCGGCTATCACCTGCTGTTCGACGAGCAGGGCGCCGAGCTCTTCGCCATGACCGACGAGATCGCCGAGCGTGTGCGGAAAGTCGGCGGCACGACGCTGCATTCCGTCGGCAATATCGCCCGGCTGCAGCGTATCCCCGACAACGACGCCGACTATGTGGACCCGCTCGACATGCTGGCAGAGCTGCGCGAGGACAACCAGGCGCTGATCGCGAGCATGCGCGAGACCCACAGCCTCTGCGACGAAGAGCATGACGTCGGCACCGGCAGCAAACTTGAGGAATGGATCGATCAGGCCGAGAAGCGGGTCTGGTTCCTGTTCGAGTCGAGCCGGCGGGGCGACGCCACGGGCCACTAGCTCAGTCCTGAGCAGGCCTTTCCGCTTGCGGGCCGTCGATCACCGCCCAGCTGCACTTGCGGCCTGTAGGTGGCAGCGCCTTGCGGCTTCCCTTGTCTGAAATGATGTGCGCTTTCGCGACCATAAGTGCTGTGACCGGGGCCGTCAGAAACAGGAAGGTCGTGATCAGAAGCTCGTGGAGCGAGAGCGTGCCGCGCTCCAAGAGAAAGTAGAGCATCGAGGCGATCAGCATCGAGCCGATGCCAAGAGTCGTCGCCTTGGTCGGTCCATGCAGGCGGCTCATCAAGTCGGGCAGCTTGGCGAGGCCCAGCGAGCCCACGAAGAGAAAGAATGCCGCGAGGCAGATTAGGGCCGCGATTGCAAATTCGCCGATACCGGTCATCGTCTACTCCATCACATTGCCGCGCAGGATGTATTTGCAGTAGGCGACGGTAGTAAGGAAACCGACCATCGCGAACAACAACGCCGCCTCGAAATAAATCGACGTACCGTAGTAGATGCCAATCAGCACCACGAGGGCGATGGCGTTGATCACGAGCGTGTCGAGCGCAAGCACACGGGTTGGCGTGTCCGGGCCCACAAGTAAGCGGTAGAGGTTCAGCAGCATCGCTGCGCCAATGGCGAACACAGCGACTGTGCAAGCAAGCACGATCATGTTTCGAAGATCCTCTGCAACCTGGTTTCGTAACGGGACTTGATTGTCGCTACGGTCTCTTCGGCATCGTGCGTCTCGAGGCAATGAACGAGAAGCGCGCGCCCGTCGCCGCTCAGATCGGCGCTGACCGTGCCCGGGGTCATGGTGATCGTGCCCGCCAGGGCCGTAATCGCTTCAGGGGTTCTGAGGTCGAGCGGCACGGTGACGAAACGCGAGCGGAGGGAATCGCCGCGGCGGAACAGGATCAGATAGGCCACCTGGAAATTGGCCACGACGATGTCCCAGAGAACAATCACGGCATATTCCAGAATGGTTAGCGGGCTCCCGATATGCGGCCTGTCAGGCCAATACGGGCTCGTGAGTCGTGGGATTGCGATGCCCAGTATGACACCAAGGACGACAGTTCCCCACGACAGGCCGTCGAGCAGAATCCATACGGCGACGATGAGGAGCGTCAGGAGTGGGTGAGGCACGAAGCGTTTGAACATGGTCAATGTCCCGTCGATGGCATGACGTTCTGCGGGGAGCCCAGCACGGCATCGATGTAGTCCGCCGGATTGAGCGCCTGCTCGGCCGTCGCCTTGAACGCCTCGACAGCAGGGCCGGCAAAGACGGAAAGCAGCGCGGTGCCGCAGACCAGCAAGGCTACCACCGCGATAGGCGGAATGGGTGCATTTGCCGATTTAGGCCCTGTCATTCGACCCTCTGTCTTCCAGAAGACGATGCTCCCGGCGCGGGCGAAGGCAATCGTCATCATGAGGGAGGCGACAAGGACGAAGAGCCAAATCAGGCGGAATTGCGGGCTCTCATAGGCCGCTTCGAGAACCATGAGCTTGCCGATGAATCCCGAAAGCGGCGGAAGGCCGACGGCGGCGAGCGCCGTGAGGAGAAAAAGGGCTCCAAGGATGGGAGTTTGGCTGATCGGGTGTCCCGGCACCAGCGCACCGCCTTTATCTATGCGTCGTGTCGCCACGAGGTCCACGATCAAGAAGAGTGCGGCGCCGGTAAGCGTGCTGTGCACGAGATAATAGAGCGCCGTGGTCAAGCCATCGACATCGAACACACCGATGGCAATGAGCAGGGTGCCCATGGAAGCGACGATGTTGAAGGCGGCGAGATCGAGCAGGGTCCGGCTTGCGAGAAGGCCGACGGCGCCGACGAGAAGTGTCACAAGGGCAGCAGGGAGAATCCACGGCACCGCCACGCCGGCGAGCGCGCCGGCATCGGCGCCGAAGATCGTGCCATAGACGCGAATGATCGCGTATGCCCCGACCTTTGTCATAATGGCGAAGAGGGCGGCCACCGGCGCCGAAGCAGCAGAATATGTGGCGGGCAGCCACCAATGCAGAGGCACGAAGGCCGCCTTGATGGCGAAGACCAGGAACAACAGCAACGCGCCCGTCCGCAGCAGCGCTTCGTTTCCGGCGACGACTTTAGGCACCTTCACGGCGAGATCCGCCATGTTGAGCGTACCGGTCACGCCATAGATCAAGCCGATGGCGATCAGAAAGAGCGCCGAGGCTACGAGGTTGATCGCGACATATTGGAAGCCGGCGCCCAGGCGGCGTGCGCCGCCGCCATGAAGCATGAGGCCATAGGAGGCGATCAGCATCACCTCGAAGAACACGAAAAGGTTGAAGATATCGCCGGTAAGGAATGCTCCGTTCAGTCCAAGGAGTTGCAGCTGAAACAGTGCGTGGAAGTGGCGGCCTCGGGCGTCCCATCCCGCCACGGCATAGACGAGGACCGCGAGCGCGAGCGCGGCCGTAAGCAGCAGCATGGTGGCCGAGAGGCGGTCGAGAACGAGCACGATACCGTACGGCGCCGGCCATGCGCCGACGTGGTAGACCCGGGGCTCGCCGTCGCTGGCGAGGTGATAAAGAAAGAGCGCAATGCCGACGAGGGCCAAGGTTGCGGCAACAGAGACGATCCGCTGCATGCGAATGTCCCGCCGCCAAGCCAAAATCAGGTGAGCGGCCGTCAGCGCGGGCAAGATTGCCGGAGCGATAATCCAGTTCGTCATGAGATCCGCGCCGCCGTCATTTGTCCCCCTCCGCTTCGGACGCGAGGTCTTCTCCCGGAATATCCGCGTTGTCGTTCTCAGTCTCGAGGAAGCCGCGCAGGGCGAGCACAACGATCAGCGCCGTCATGCCGAACGAGATCACGATGGCGGTTAACACGAGCGCCTGGGGAAGTGGATCGGTGTAGGCGTCGGCGCCTGAAATAATCGGCGGCTGGTTTATGACAAGCCGTCCCATCGCGAACAAAAACACGTTCACGGCATACGACAGCAAAGTCAGCCCGACGACGATGGGGAACGTCCGCTCCTGCAGGATGAGATAGACTCCGACCGCTGTCATCAAGCCGACGGCGCTGGCGATGAGAAGTTCCATGTCAGGCGCCCCCGCCATTGGAGCCGACGATGCGCCCCTGCCTTAGCTGGACATCCATCGGACCTCTAAGCACGGGCTCGCGCTCGGCTCTTTCCTCGACGCGCGAAATTTGGGCCAGGGACAGCATCACGACGCCGACGACGGTGAGAAAAACGCCGAGATCGAATGCAATGGCCGAGGCGATCTCGATGTCGCCGATCAACGGCAAGTCGACATGTGTGTAGGTGCTCGTAAGAAAGGGCCAGCCGAAGAAAAGCGACGCGAGTCCGGCAAGACCCGCGATCGCGATGCCGGCACCGATCATGGCCTGGCTATCGATGCGGGCGCGCTGCGCAGCCCAGGCATAGCCGCTCGCCAGATACTGCATGATAAGCGCAATGGCGACGATCAGACCGGCGATAAAGCCGCCGCCCGGCTCGTTGTGGCCGCGGAGAAAGATGAAGGCCGCCACGGTAAGCGCGAGGGGAAGAAGAATGCGCGTCGCCACGACGAGGATTAGGGGATGGGCGTCCTTGCTCTGAACGGAATGGCGGATGGAATTGAGCGTGCGCGCGGCGGCGCCCCTCATGGCATTATCGATGAGCGCGAAGATGGTGATGGCGGCGATACCGAGGACGATGATCTCGCCGAACGTATCGAAACCGCGAAAGTCGACAAGGATCACGTTGACGACATTGGTTCCGCCGCCGCCGGGTTTTGCCTCTGCGAGGTGGTAGTCGGAAATCGTTTGGAAATCGCGCGTCATGACGGCATAGGCGAGGGCGCCTACTCCGAGGCCTATCACCGCCGCAAGTCCCCCGCGGCCCAACCGGCCGACCATGGCCGTCTTGGTCGGAGCGGTCTTCGGCAACAGGTTGAGCGCGAGCAGAAGGAGGATCGTGGTCACGACGTCGACGGAGATTTGCGTGAGCGCGAGATCGGGCGCCGAGAACTGCAAGAACATCAGGGACACGATGAGCCCGACTCCGCTGGTCAGGATGAGGGCGAGCAGCCGGTCCCGATGCCAGAACAGGAGCGCGATGCAGATCGCCGCCAAGACGATCCAGGCGCCGCCTGCGGGGAACGACATGGGGATGATCGTTCGCGTCCCGGCCTCATGTGGGGCATTCAGGAAGCCGACGGCGCCGACCGCGACGATCGCGCTCAAAATGATGCCCGCGTAGCGCGGCAGAGATCCGTTATGCGTCGTCTCGATGATGGCGCGGGCGCCGTTCACTACGGCGGAGAGCACGGCGTCATAGATCCGCTTCGCATCGGGTCTCGGGAAGGCAAGCCGAAGTGCGTTGGCATAGCGGTAGGCGGCGAAGAGAAGAGCACCCCCGGACAGCGCGATCAGGCTCATGAACAATGCGGGCGCCAGACCATGCCAGATCGCGAGCGTGTAGTCGGGGAGAGCCTCGCCGACCACCGCGAGCGCCGTGAATTCGACGATCGGGCCCGCCGTGACGGCCGGGAGAATGCCGATGGCCAGGACCGGGACGACGAGAATGGCGACGGGAAGCCACATGCCGAAAGGTGGATCGTGCGGCTGATGCGGGTAGTCGTCGCGTGGCGGTGCAAAAAACGTACTGATGGCGAAGCGGAACGAGTAGGCGGCCGAGATCAGTGCGGCGATGGTCACCAGCACGGGAAAGAGCCATTCGACCCCCGCATAGACGGTATGCGCCGCCTCTTCGAGCATCATCTCCTTCGACAGGAATCCGTTGAACAGCGGAATTCCGGCCATGGACGCGGCGGCCACGATTGACAAGGTCGCCGTGATGGGCATGAGGGTGAGCAGGCCGCCAAGCCGGCGGATGTCGCGCGTTCCCGCTTCATGGTCGATGATGCCCGCGCTCATGAACAGCGCGGCCTTGAAGGTGGCGTGGTTGATGATGTGAAACACCGCGGCGACAGCCGCTAGGGGCGTCCCGAGGCCGAAGAGCATGGTGATAAGTCCGAGGTGACTCACGGTCGAGAATGCGAGAAGCGCCTTGAGATCATCCTTGAACAGCGCGATCCAAGCGCCAATGAGCATGGTGATAAGACCAACCGGCGCGACGATGAGGAACCAGGCTTCCGTGGGGGCGAAGACCGGCCATAGGCGAGCCATCAGAAAGAGGCCGGCTTTCACCATGGTGGCCGAATGTAGGTAGGCCGACACGGGTGTCGGTGCGGCCATGGCATGCGGCAGCCAGAAGTGAAACGGGAACTGCGCCGATTTGGTGAAAGCGCCGCCCAGGATCAGCAAAAGCGTCGGCAAGAGCAGCGGGGACGACCTGATTACGTCACCGCGCTGCAGGATTTCGGTGATTTCATAAGATCCGGCAATATGGCCGAGCATCAGCATGCCGGCGATGAGCGCCAGTCCGCCGGCGCCGGTGACGATGAGCGCCATGCGCGCGCCCTGGCGCGATTTCGGCAGCGCGCTCCAATAGCCGATCAACAGAAACGACGTGAGGCTCGTGAGTTCCCAGAACACCAGCAGCAGCAGGATATTGTCGCTGAGGACGATCCCCACCATCGCTCCCTGGAACAACAGGAGGTAGAAGTAGAACAGGCCGAGAGGGTCGTCCGAGCTCAGATAGTACCGTGCGTAGAGGATGATCAGCAGCCCCATGCCGAGAATGAGCGCGGCGAAGAACAGTCCCAGCCCGTCGAGGAAGAAGGAGAAGGACAAGCCGATCATGGGCAGCCACGGCACGCTCCAGGTCATGACGTCGCCGCGATAGACCCCGGGTGCCTGCGAGAGCAGCAGCACAAGCGCCGTGAGCGTGACGGCCCCTGTGGCCAACGCGCAGAAGTTGCGTCCATACCGAATGGCCAGCAGCGGTATGACGGCGCCGAGAAACGGCGTGAGCGTAACGACGGTAAGCAGCATCTTGGAGGCTACCGAGTTTGTGGAAAGTCAGCCGCTTGCGGGGCTGGGCGCGGACCGATGATGAGAATCTGCACGTCATCGAAGCATACTTGGGGCACCGTCGAAAGTCGCCGGAAACCGGAAAGCTGCATGAGGATTTTTGCCGCAGCGGGTTCCAAGCGTCTTTCCGACCGTGCTGTTACGCCCCGCCGTAGAGCCAATCGAACTGGGAGAGTGTGGCCTTCTCGCTGCGCAGACGAAGGGCCGTGTTTCGGGCATGTCGCGCCGGCCCCCGTAGGTGATAGATCCAGCCGAAGCGCCTCGCTTGCTGCTGGAGCCGCGTGGCCCGCGGCCGCCGCACATTCTCGTAGCTGTGAAAGGCGGCGGCGGGGTCGTCAGGCTGTGCGGCAAGACGTGCGGCAAGCGTGACGGCGTCCTCGATGGCGAGGCCGGCGCCTTGCGCCAGAAAGGGGAGTACGGGATGGGCGGCATCGCCGAGAAGCGTGACGGCGCCGCTGCTCCAATACGGTAATGGGGGCAGGCGGTAGAGCGACCAACGGCGCCACGCCTCCACCCGTTCGAGCAATGATTTCGACTCCTTGCACCAGCGGGTGAATCCGGAAAGCAAAGCAGCCCGGTCGCCCGACTGGTTCCAGCCTTGGACCTCGCGCCCACCTTCGGTCACGGCCACGACATTCAGGGCCTCGCCGCCTTTGACCGGGTAATGCACGAGATGCGCCTTAGCCCCGAGCCAAAGTCCGACCACGGGATCGGCGAAGGGGCTGGGAAGATCGCCTAAGGGGAGCAGGCCGCGGAAGGCGCTCGCCCCGGAAAAGCGCAGGTGCGCACCGGGGACGACGGTCTTGCGGACGGCCGACCACAGGCCGTCGGCGCCGATGAGGGCCGATCCCTCGGCTCCGGCCCCGCCGATGCGCCGTGCGGCGATGGTCTTCTGACCCGGTTCGATCTGCGCGAGGTCGAAGCCGGGCCGCAGTTCGATCGGCGCGAGCGCCTTGGCGACCGATAGCAGCCCGGCATGGAGATCGGCGCGGTGAAGCGTGAGATAGGGCGCGCCGTAGCGGGTCTCGGCCTGGGGCTTTAGCGGCACGGTAGTGAGGCGCCGCCCTGAGACGCCGTCGAACAACCAAATGGCTTCGGGCTTGAAGGCGGCGGGCTCGATCGCGTCCAAGACGCCTAGCGCACGGAGCAGTCGCGTGGCGTTGGGGCCGACTTGAATGCCGGCGCCGCTTTCTTCGGTGAAGGTCGAGCGTTCGAGAACGGACGTATCGATGCCGTGCTTGGCGAGCGCGATGGCTGCGGCAAGTCCGCCGATGCCACCGCCGGCGATCAGAACGGGGCGCGCCTTTTTTGCCATCAAGCAGCGCTAGGCGGCCGGTGCGCCTGGCGGGGAGGTCGCCACGTAAACGCAACCTCCGGGCTCGCTCTCGGTCGCGTCGAGGTCGCCGTCATATTCGTAAAGCGTGGAGCAATAGGGACAGACGATCTCGGCTTCATTCCCCATGTCCAAATAGACATGCGGGTGATCGTTTGGCGGCACGGTCCCCATGCATTGGAACTCCTTGACGCCGATCTTAATCCGGTCGACGCCTATGTCATTCACGAAATGGGGTACGAGCGTTTGAGCCATGGTTGCCGGTTAGCATATGTGTGATGAGGATTTTATGGCCAGCATAGTGACCCTTGACGCAAAGCGGTAGGGCGAGAATGCATAGCTTCGATTCCGACGGGGTGAGGATCGCCTATTTGGACGAGGGGGAGGGCGAACCCATCCTCCTGATCCACGGCTTCGCCTCCAATGTGGCGGCGAATTGGATCGACCCCGGCTGGGTGCAAACGCTGACGCAAGCCGGGCGGCGCGTGATCGCCTATGACAATCGCGGGCACGGGCAGAGCGACAAGCTCTACGAGCCGGACGCTTACGGTGCGCCGGCGATGGCGGAGGATGCGCGCCGGCTTCTCGATCGCCTCGACATCGAACAGGCCGACGTGCTCGGCTACTCCATGGGCGCACGCATCGCGGCGTTTCTCACCTTCGCGCATCCGGCGCGGGTGCGCAGCGTGATCTTCGGCGGTCTCGGCATTCATATGGTGCGCGGGATGGTAGGCGCAGGCCCGTTGGCGCACGCGCTGGAAGCGCCCAGCGTCGAGGATGTCACCAACGCCACGGCGCGCAGCTTCCGGGTGTTCGCCGAGCAGACAAAAAGCGATTTGAAGGCGCTGGCCGCCTGCATGCGGGGGCCGCGCGAGAAGGTGCCCGCCGAGCGGCTTGGTGAGATCGCCGTGCCGGCGCTGGTGGCGGTCGGTAGCAAGGATGTGATTGGCGGGTCGGGGGCGGCGCTTGCAGACCTCATCCCGGGTGCCCAATTCCTTGAGATTACCGGACGCGATCACATGAGGGCGGTCGGCGATGCTCGATTCAAGCAGGGTGTGCTCGACTTTTTAACTTCGCGTGCTTAGGTCCTTAGAGGTCCAGTGGTAGACTAAGCTCCCCCAGCCTGCTAGGGGGGCGAAGTGAGGAAGACCCATGCATAAGTCCATGGCAGCGGCAGAGCCGCAGATCAAACTGCACGATCCGGTGTGGAGCCGCGTGCGGCGCGAGGCCGAGGAGATCAGCGCGGCGGAGCCGGCGCTCGGCGGCTTTATCTATGCGTCGGTGCTGAGCCATTCCCGTCTCGAGGATGCCATCTGCCACAGGCTGGCGCGCCGGCTGCAACACGCGGCGCTCGACGTCGGCTTGATGCACCAGACATTTCACGAGGTGCTCGAGGCGGATCCCTCGCTCGGGGAGGAGTTTCGCGCCGATCTGATGGCGTGGGCGCAGCGCGACCCGGCTTGCGACCGATTGATCGAGCCGCTCCTCTATTTTAAAGGCTTTCACGCGCTTCAGACCCACCGCGTCGCCCATCGGCTATGGAACGCGGGCCGCAAGGATTTGGCGCTCTACCTACAGAGCCTGGTCTCGCGCTTCCTTCAGGTCGACATTCACCCCGCGGCGCGGATCGGCCGGAGCATCATGATCGACCACGCCACCGGCATTGTCATCGGTGAGACGGCGGTGGTCGGTAACAATTGCTCGCTGCTGCATGGCGTCACCCTTGGCGGCTCCGGCAACGAGCAGGGCGACCGCCATCCCAAGATCGGGTGCGGCGTGATGATCGGCGCGGGCGCCAAGATTCTCGGCAATATCTCGGTCGGCGATTGCGCCCGCATCGCGGCGGGCAGCGTCGTTCTCAAGGACGTGGCGCCGAAGCGCACCGTGGCCGGCGTGCCGGCCCGGGACATTGGTGCCAATACGTGCGATGAGCCGGCGCTGAGCATGGATCAAATGTTCACAGGTGACGACGCAAGCCGCCGCTAGGGCTGGCAGCAGCTCGGAAGGGGGCTTTAAGCGTGACACGAGACGAAATTCTCAAGCTCGAGAACTACTTGAAGAAGATCTTCCGCTTGCCTGAGATTCAGGTGCGGCAGCGCCCGCAAAAGGACGATTCCGCCGAAGTCTATATCGGCGAGGAGTTCATCGGCGTGATGTTCCGTGACGACGACGACGAGGACGAGACCGCCTATCAGTTCCAGATGGCGATTCTCGACTTCGACCTGCAATAGCGCCAGTCGCGTGCCGGTCCGGCACTAGCGTTAACCAGTCCTTAAGATTTGCGGTAAACGGCCAGGCGCCGCTCGCTAGAGTGCTTTCGGGAAAGCACGGGGCGAGGGGCGTTATGGGACCTACGATCGTTTATCTTTACGTGATGGCTTGCGGTTTCGTCTTGGCGGGCGTGCTGGCGAGCTTTGTGCAGCTCGTCTCGGGCGAGCCAATGCGCTTCGGCGTCGAGCCGAAATCGATACTGTCCTCTGTTGGCGGGGTTGTCTTGCGGGTCTTTGCGGGGCCCGCCATTCTCATGCGCAACGCATGGCGGGGAATGCTGATCGAGGCGCGGCCGAAAGTTTGGTTCGGGGCGTCCCTGGCGGTCGCGGCGCTTTGGAGCCTGTTCTCCGGCGCCTTGCTGCTCGACCTGGTTCTGTCGCTAAAGGTCTAACCCCCTGAAAAAAAGGAGCCGGCCTCTTGCGAGACCGGCTCTAGTAAAGGCCCGGTTGGGTCGGGGATGGGTGGGGGATGTCACCGGGCCTCAGACACGTACCCCTGGGGCGGGGATAGAAAAGTCTCCTTAGCGGCGGTTTGAAGCCGACACCGCGGGCTGCGGCTCCAGGTTCGGCGGCAGCAGCGAGATCCACACCAGCGGATTGCGCGCCGACTGCTGTTTGACGAAGGTGTAGGGCGTATCGGCCCAGGCCATGACGTCGCGCTGCTTGTTATCGAGTACCAGGTCACCGCGATCGGTGCGGACCGTCAGGACGGCGTGGCCCTCATTGTTCTCGTCACGGACGACGGTGATCAGCAGCGCGCTTTCCGGCCAGCCGCGTTCGATAAGGATACGGCGCTTGAGCAGGACGTAGTCCTCGCAGTCGCCTTCCTTTACGGGATAGGTCCACACTTCGATCTTGCCATAGAGGTCGAGATCGGTGATCGGCGCCACGGCGTCGTTGACGCTCTTATTGACCTCGGCGAGCTCGCGCGACTTGGCGGCGGTCAACTGGATGCGGTCGGCGAAGCGGCCGGACGGCCGGCACTCGGTCTCACGCTCGCGGCAGAAATTCACGTAGCCGATCGGCGGCAAGGTGTCGCCGAAGGACTGCAGGAAGGCCACCTTCTCCGTCCCAAGCTGAGGCTTGAGGCTGATTGCATGGTTGTTGGTGGCGTCCGCCGGCAAGGACGAGATAAACATCAAGAACGCTGCACCTAGAACAAAGTGTTTCATTACACCCCCCTTTTGTTGAGGAGCACTATGACAGCGAGGTTTTGAGATCCCCATAATAGAAGCGGGCGTTTTGAAGTAGTATTGGTAGTGTTTTTTTAGTGAGACCTACTCAAACCTGAATGTTCTCGGATTAGCTAAAATTTTACAGATATTAGAACAAAAGGCGTCCAATCCCCGTTTTCCGGGATTTTTTTGTGAGCCGCGCACGCAGAAGGGCCCCTGATCCAAGGCGGCCGAAAGAATTGATAAAGGTTAGCCAAACGTGCGTGCGAGACTGTCCGGATCTTGAAGTTCGGCGAATTGAATCGCCACGCCTTGATCATGGTGACGCACAATGCGGCCACGCGGACGGCCCAGCACGACGACGGTATCTATCGGCGGCTTTATGGCGACGGCGATCGAAGCACCGGTCAAGGAGACATCGAGCACCCGGCAGTTGAGGACATCGCCGTTAGGCAGGATCAGCTTCTGGGCCGCGATGCGCGGCGTCATGCGCTCGTGCTGCCGTTCTTCGGACCCCAGCTCGCGGTTGACGTACCAGGTGAGCAGATTGGCGATGCGCTCGCCCGGCTCGCAGAATACGGGAGTCTTCAGGGCCATGCCGCCCGCCGACATGTCGACCACCTCGCAAGGATAGTCCTGCTTGTCCTCGGACATGAAGCGGCCTTGAAGGCTGACCTTCACCCGGCGATATTTCCGCCGGTCCGGCATGATCTTGGCGATCGGCTGGCTGGAGGCACGCTTCTGGCCGGCCGTGCCGCGGATGGACACGGAGCGCGCGGAGACCTGCTCCTCAGTAATCAGGACGCTCATAGCAATGCCGGCAGCCTGCTCAGGTCAGCGGAGGGATGGGGGCTGAGCAAGTGAGTTGAGAGGCTAAAAGGGCACGCATTAAGGAAAGTCGAAATGGCGGGGTCCAAGTGGAATCGTCCCGCTTCGGTTGTTTTTTGGGTTTTTTATTCGTTGCCGCCGGCAAGGCCGCCCTCGACGACGCGGAACCGCCGGCGGGCAAGACGAACGGCTTCAGCGCCGCTGTCGGCCATGAAGGCGGGGACGCCGTCGGGCCAATGCAGGTGAAGGTCGGAAACCTCGAAGGATGTCAGCGGCTCGGCGCCGAGCCAGAAGGGGGGCTCGATCGCGGTGATCGTGCCGAGAAGGCGGTTGATCGTCTGGCCCGTATGGATCAGTGGCATGAGCGTGTACTCGAAACACGCCTGACGGTGGGATGGGCCATAGGCCCGGAACACGCCGTGGCCCACGGCGCCGTCGTTCAGGACGTTGCGGACCTGGGAGGCGACGGCGTGGCGGTCGTCGGCCGGCCATAGGCTCAAGAAGTCGACACCCCTTAGCTCGCGGCCGAACTGATGGCAGATTTTGGTTCCGGCCAAGCGAAAGCGAAAGCCCAGCAGGCCCGTACATTCGGCGATGAACGTCTCGCGCAGGAGGCCTGCGATCCGCTCCGGTTCGATCTCGAAGCGGCGCGGCGCAATCCGCCCATTGCGTATCCCGTCCCAATACGCGTAAAGCTGCCTACTGGTTGGCTGCTGCATGACCTGCTTAACGCAAAACGCTACTGTCCACGAGCCCGCGCATCCTTGGGCCAAGACAGGGTTGCATCCCGCTTTGGCACGGTTGAGCGAGCGTGCTCAGGGATTGTAAGCAGGGAGTGTGCCAGCGCGCGGGCGTCAGGGCCTGCGGCTTCGATTGGCGGCCATTAGGGTTGTCAGAGTGACGAGAAACAGCCGTTTCTAAGCAGATCCTCGCATGGCGTCATCCGAACCTATGTTTAACGTCCCGCGCGCCGTCCTGGCGGCATCGGTGGTGATGATCGCGGTGCAGGTCATCCGGGGACTCCTGCCGGACGAGATGGACCTTACCGTGCTGCTGACGCTTGCCTTTATCCCGGTCCGCTACAGCGGATCGGCGCTCGAGCTGCCCGGGGGTTACCTCAGCGCCGTCACCTCGTTCGTGACCTATATGGTTGTGCATGGCGGGTCGATGCATCTGCTGGTGAATGTGCTGTGGATGCTGGCCTTCGGCACCGCCGTGGCCCGGCGTATCGGCGGCCGCGGCTTTTTCGAGTTCTCGATTTTATGCGGCATGGCCGGTGCGTTGACCCATCTGGCCCTTCATTGGGGCGCGATGGCCCCGGTGGTCGGGGCTTCGGCGGCCATTTCAGGACAGATGGCCGGGGCCTTGCGGTTCGTTTTCTTTGCCAAGCGCAACCCCGGCGAGCGGGCGCCCGACTTCGTTAACGCCCCCTTGGCGAGCCTCGAGGCCACGTTACGGGATCATCGCATCGTGGCCTTCCTCATCTTCTGGGTGGTTCTCAACGCCTATTTCGGCCTCACCTCCGCCTGGGTCGGGTCGGCGGGCGGTATCGCCTGGGAAGCCCATATCGGCGGATTCCTCTGCGGGCTCCTCACCTTCGGCTTTTTCGACAAGCGACGCGCCTCCGACGACCTCCGCCTGGCGCCCTAAGCGTCGGACATCACGGCAATTTCCCGGGTGTTCTTGCGCCCTGTGCCGCTCCGGGACATGATGTCGCAGCAACGGGACATAAGCTCCCGGGTTGGAGGAAACCTTATGAACGTCGC
>Ga0307380_10004253_pt1 | contig 19430 bp, 21 predicted proteins | sample UN3MG_FD_202239 | JGI IMG/M metagenome (GOLD analysis project Ga0307380, IMG submission 202239) | Soil microbial communities from Risofladan, Vaasa, Finland - UN-3 | ecosystem: Environmental > Terrestrial > Soil > Coastal area > Acid sulfate soil | place: Finland: Risofladan, Vaasa | collected... | reverse complement strand
TTATGAAACATTCGGCGAGGACCCTTATATTGCTTCTTTGATGGGTAGTGAGTACATCAAAGGTCTGCAGGGAAATGACCTTTCAGATTCTACAAAAGTGGCGGCGTGTATGAAACATTATCTCGGGTACAGCGTTCCTTATTCGGGTATGGACCGGACGCCGGCGTATATTCCGGAGCGGCAGCTTCGTCAGTACTTCTTAAAACCTTTTGCGGCAGGGGCCCGGGCGCAGGTGGCGACCGTGATGGTAAATTCATCAGAGATAAACGGTATCCCCGTTCATTCGGATAAGCGATTATTGACGGATGTTCTGCGTGGAGAGCTGGGATTCGAGGGCTTTGTGGTGTCGGACTGGTACGATATCAAGAACCTTTACGAACGTGAGAAGGTGGCAGTTTCCGAGCGAGAGGCGACGAAGATGGCGGTGTTGGCGGGCATCGATATGAGCATGGTTCCGCTTGACTACAACTTCTTTAACCATCTGGTCGATTTGGTTAAAGCAGGTGAGGTACCTATGTCCCGCATAGACGAGGCGGTCAGGCGTATTCTGCTGGTGAAAGAAGCACTCGGGCTGTTTGAGAATCCTTATCCCATTAAGAAGCTGACCGGGGAGTTTGCATCGAAGGCATCGAAAGAAGTTAACCTGCAGGCAGCTCAAGAAGCGATTACACTGTTAAAAAACGACAAGAATATCCTGCCACTGGCGAAGGATTCGAAAATTCTGGTTACAGGTCCGTGTGCGAACAAGCTGAGCGTACTGAACGGCGGGTGGACTATTACCTGGCAGGGGGACAAAGAAGAACTGTATCCCCAGGAAGAGCTGACAATTCTCGAAGCTATCGAGGGTAAAGTTGGCAAGAAGGATGTTAAGTTTGTTCAGGGGGTCAGTTTTGATAAGTCAATAGAGGTAGAAAAAGCGGTTGAGCGTGCCAAAGACGCTGACGTGGTGATAGCGTGTGTTGGTGAGCCGCCATATTGTGAGACACCCGGCAATATTGATGAGTTGAATCTATCGAGTCCGCAGATAAACCTTATCAAGCAGCTGGCTGGGGCCGGCAAGCCGATAGTTGTTGTGCTTATTGAAGGCCGTCCTCGTGTCGTCAGTGAGATTGTTGACGATGTGGAGGCTATTGTGATAGGATACCTGCCCGGGCTGGAAGGAGGACAGGCGATAGCGGATGTATTGTTTGGAGATGTAAATCCCAGTGGGAAACTGCCGTTTACCTATCCGAGATATTCAGGCTGGCATAGCTGGTATGACCACAAGCCAAGTGAGGCGCATCAGCCTAATAAGGTCAATCCGCAATGGCCGTTTGGTTATGGCCTCTCGTACACGAACTATACCTATTCAGGTCTTAAACTTGATAAGCAAAAACTCTCCAAAGGGGATTCATTGAGTGTGCAGGTTGATGTCAAGAACACAGGCAATAAGAAGGGCAAGGAGATAGTTCACCTGTACGTTTCGGACCTGGTAGCTTCAGTGACACCGCCGGTGAAAGTTGTAAAAGGTATTCGGAAGGTCTCGCTTGAGCCTGGTGAGAGTCAAACCGTGTGTTTTGAACTAACGTGGGACGACTTTTCTTTCATTGGTCGTGATAACAAGCCGGTTGTTGAGCCGGGCGAATTTACGATACGGATTGCGGAGCTTACAGAAACATTTGTCATAGATTAAGCAGTTTGTATCAGGGAGGGTTTATGGAACTCGGGGCGACAGGACTCGAACCTGCGACCTCTTGACCCCCAGTCAAGCGCGCTAGCCAAACTGCGCCACGCCCCGTAAAGCCGGTAGTATTGTACTCTCAGGAGGGGTTTAAAACAAACTTTTTGTGAAAAATTCAAGAAAATGCTTGAAAAGTTAGGCAAGACTAACTATATTTGTAACTGAAGCATTACATATTGGACCTAAAAATATGGCGTCATTAAAAAAGAGTAAATTAAGCGCTTCTCTGGAAGATTACCTTGAGGCGATATTTAACCTTGCGGACGAGGCAGAGGCGGCGAGGAGCAAGGAAATAGCGGAAGTCCTGGGGGTATCGAGGGCTTCTGTTACGGGGGCATTGCGTGTATTGAAGAGGAAGGGTCTTGCCAATTACAAGCCATACGATACGGTGACGCTTACGGAGAAGGGTAAGGCGACGGCAGCGGAAATCGCGAGGAAGCACGAAATCCTAAAATCTTTTTTTGTAAATGTTCTCGGTGTGGAGGCGGAGAGCGGTCAGCAGGCGGCATGCAAGGCGGAGCACGCTCTGGGGCATGAGATTAGCAGCAGATTGCTGTCGTTTATCAAATTTATCACCGAAGGCAACGGCACCGGCGGTGACGTTGCGGACAAATTTAAGAAATTCTACAAGAAGCACTTAAAGACAAAATCATGAAAGTAGCTTATGGAAGAGAAAAAGGCAAGACCATTGTCGAGAGTTTCAGCAGGTGAGACTGTCAGGCTGGTGCGGATTGATGCGGGTGCGGGTTTGAACAGCCGGTTGACGGCGATGGGGCTTATACCGAAAGTGGAGATAAAGGTTGTCAAGAGCGGCCGGCCCGGACCTTTCGTGATAAGTGTAAAAGGTTCAAAGATGATGCTCGGCAGAGGGGTGGTCCATAAAATTTTGGTTATTTGAAATTTTCCGGCTCAGTATTTTTTGTGAACAGCGTTCAGCAGGCCTAACATTTTGGTCATAGAATTTTGAGAGTGTTGTTGTGGCTAAGAAGAAAATAACCGTCGCATTAGCGGGCAATCCTAACAGCGGCAAGACCAGTATATTCAACATGCTGACAGGCGCGCATCAGCACGTTGGTAATTATCCGGGTGTGACCGTTGAAAAGAGGGAGGGCACCTGCAAGTACATGGACTTTGAAATGACGGTTGTGGACCTGCCGGGGACTTACAGTCTGGCGGCCCATTCGACAGAGGAACTTGTCGCCCGTAATTTTTTAATTGAGCAGGAGCCCGACGTTGTTGTCGATATTATTGACGCTTCGAACATTGAGCGCAATTTATATTTGGCCACGCAGTTGATTGAAATGGATTTGCCGCTTGTTCTGGCGTTCAATATGAGTGACATTGCGAAACAAGAGGGTCTGGTTTTTGATATCGAGCATCTTTCGGCGCTTCTGGAGGCCAAGATTGTGCCGACAGTCGGCAACAAAGGCAAGGGGAGAGTCGAATTGCTCAACGCCATTGTTGAAAGTGTACAAGAGACAAAAGGAACGAGAAGGCATAAAGTAAATTATGGGGAAGAAATTGAACACGAGCTTGGTATCCTTGAACAAATTATTATTGAAACGGAAGAATCTTTGGTACGGAAGTACAATCCGAGATGGCTTGCTGTGAAGATGCTGGAACGAGACAGGGACATTATTTCAAAGGTCAATAACCAGAAGTTGCTCAACGCCATCAACAGCAGCAGCGAACATCTCAAGGGCATCTTTGGAGATAATCCGGAAATTGTAATCGCCGACAGACGGTACGGCTTTATATCGGGGGCGTGCCAGGAAACGATAAAAAGCACGGTCGAGCTGCGTCATAATGTCAGTGACATGATAGATGCAATAGCAACAAACCGTTTCTTTGGTCTGCCGGTTTTTCTGATACTGATGTATGTGGTCTTCCAGTTGACCTTTACTTTTGGCGCCTACCCGATGGGCTGGCTTGAGGAGTTTTTCGGCTGGGGAGGTGGGGCGATTGCGACGTTTTGGCCAGCTGGTTCCGAAAGTTGGTTCAAATCTCTTTTGATTGACGGTGTAATCGGCGGGGTCGGTGGTGTGATAGTTTTTTTGCCGAATATATTGCTGCTGTTTTTGGCGATTTCAGTCCTTGAAGATTCAGGTTATATGGCGCGGGCGGCATTTGTTATGGACCGGATAATGCACAAAATCGGGCTGCATGGTAAAAGCTTTATCCCGATGCTTATCGGTTTCGGCTGCTCGGTGCCTGCAATTATGGGGGCTCGGATACTTGAGAACCGGCGCAACCGGTTGACAACGATAATGGTAATTCCATTGATGAGCTGCGGGGCAAGGCTGACAATTTACGCTTTGCTGATACCTGCTTTTTTTGCGGAGAAGTGGCGGGGGCCTATGCTGTGGATTATTTACCTGATAGGGATTGTTCTGGCGATGGTATGTGCCAAAATTTTACGTCTTACTGTTTTTCGAGGTGAGACGACTCCGTTCGTTATGGAGCTGCCGCCTTACCGGATGCCAACGCTAAAATCCGTTTGCATTCACATGTGGCAGCGAGGGTGGATGTACCTTCGAAAAGCGGGGACCATAATTCTGGCAATATCAATTATTCTCTGGGCGGCGATGAGCTACCCGAAGCCCGGTGACGAGTCCCTTGCGGGTCTGGATACTGCTCAGGCTGAACAGCAGAAACTTGAATATTCTGTGATTGGCAGAGTAGGCAGGGCGATTGAGCCTGTTCTTAAACCGCTCGGTTTTGACTGGAAAATCGGTACCGCTCTTATCGGAGCGACCGCAGCAAAGGAGGTGTTTGTTTCTCAATTGGCAATCGTTTATGCGGTCGGCAGCGACAAGGAGAACTCGGAATCGCTGCGGGAGAAGCTGCAGACCAATTACACACCGTTGACAGGTTTTTGCATAATGCTGTTTTGTCTGATATACGCTCCTTGTGTGGCTACCGTAGCGGTGACCCGGCACGAAAGCGGTTCGTGGCGATGGGCACTTTTCCAATTCTTTGCATTGACGGTGATAGCTTATGTTTTGACTTTCGTGGTTTATCAGATTGGGAGTCTGCTAATCTGACCGCCCCAACCGGCCGCTCAAACAGTTAGTGACGCCCTTTCTCTCAGGCACAATAAATGATAAGCAGTCCGATGGCGATTGTGACCAGCGCAAGGGCCCTTAGCAGCAAAAGCGACTGTTTTTGCCACCACTCGAGCCAGGATTTGAGCTTCTGGGCTCCGATTATGAAAATCATAACGCCCGAGACCAGCAGAAGTATGCCGAAAACACCTATTGCCCAGGGGACATTGCACTGTTGGGCGGCGAGTAAAAATATAACCGCCAGTATTAGCCGTATTACCCCGGCAATATATATGCGTTTGCCCTGCTTGAAAAACTCAAGGATACGTTTTACAAACTCAGGTTTGGCCATGTATAGTATCCCGAGCAGAATAAAAACAATCGCAATAATTCGAACCGCAAAATTCATAATGTTCGCCCTCTATTATTATTCTCTGTCATTTAATCAGCCAACTGCAAATAGAATTTTAAGGTAACCAGACAAATTAATCAACAAGTTCTATTATATCCGTGTCTATCTCAACGCTTGTCGCCTGTCCGAGCATATCTATCTGCATGACCAACCGTGTGGTGTTTTTTGATTTTACAGTAATTCCCACCAAATCAGCCAATGGCCCGGCGATAACACGGCAATATTGTCCTACTTTTATATATTTATGTGGGACCAGTGGGGCACCTGCCTGAATCGCCTGCTCAATTTGCAAAAGCTCACCAACTAATTTTGTCTGGTCCCTGACCTCAATTAAATTTGCTACTCGATTCGTGCGCAGCACTTCAAGTCGCTGATTTTCGTTACCACAAAAGAATACATACCCGCTGAACAAAGGCAGCAGCGTTCTTATCTTCCTGCCTCGCGTACGACGGACTTTCCAGCTCATCGGCAAAAAATAATTGATGCTTTTACGAATCAAATCATGAGCCAGAGCTTTTTCGTTTCTGCTTTTGGTATGTGCAACCCACCACAAGCCGGTGAAATCCCGTACGGATTTCTCCTGGGGCCAGACAACCGGCGGATTCTCACTTAATTTAAGCAACCTTGTTCTCCCAGTTGTATTTTTGGTCTTGCCGAGGAAAAAGCCCTTTAAAACTATTCGTAAAACTTAAGTACGGTTTCCGCAACATATTCGATTTGCTCATCGTTCAGTTCGGGACATATCGGCAACGACAAAACCTCATCACAAAGCTGCTCGGCAACAGGCAAATCACCTTTTTTATAACCAAGCTGAACAAAACATTCCTGAAGATGTAATGGTTTTGGGTAAAAGACGGCTGAGCTGATTCCATTGTCGGCCAGGTATTTTTGGAGTTGGTCTCTTTCAGGCACACGAACAGTATACTGGTGATAAATACTGACATTGTTTGAGTCTATTTTAGGTGGCTTAACAGCAGTTCCGTTGAAAACCTTATCATAAATCATCGCATTATTTCGCCTTTGCTCGCTCCACTTGTCGAGATGTTTCAATTTTACGGTCAGCACAGCACCCTGTATGCCATCCAGACGGAAGTTGCCGCCTATTGCTTTATAAAAGTACCGTGGATTTTGGCCGTGGTCGCGAAGTATCCTTATCTTCTGGGCAAGAGTCTGATTGTTAGTTGTCACAAGCCCACCATCACCAAAAGCGCCGAGGTTCTTAGTCGGATAAAAAGAGAAACACCCCAGCTCACCAATAGAGCCACATTTTTTGCCGTCCTGTGTTGCCCCGATACTTTGACAGGCGTCCTCGACAACTGCGAGATTGTGGCGTTTGGCAATTTCCATAATGGTTTTCATTTGTGCAACCTGCCCGAATAAGTGCACAGGTATTATAGCTCGTGTTTTTTCGGTGATATTTTGCTCAATGCGTGCCGGGTCGATATTATACGAACCAGGGTCTACGTCTACAAAAACGGGACGGGCACCCAGTCTCGAGACGGCACCGGCGGTAGCAAAAAATGTAAAAGGTGTAGTGATTACTTCATCGCCGGGTTTTATATCAAGTGCCATCAGGCTGACAAGTATTGCGTCCGAGCCGCTGGATACGCCAATCGCGTGTTCGCAGCGGCAGTAAGCGGCAATTTTCTGTTCGAACTGCTCAACGGCCGGCCCGAGACATAAGAGCTGGCTTTCGCAAACCTCTGCAATCGCCCGGTCGATTTCATCTTTAATGCCGGCGTATTGTGTTTTCAAATCCAAAAGCGGAACCTGCATAGTCACCTCGCAGAGTTTAGGCTTTAACTATTTTTTTTCTGTTTTGTCGCACGGCGGCGGTTGCATTTCGCGTGTCAACGACAAGTTTCGAGTTTTTGACTATCCAGTTATAGTCATAGTCACTATGGTCGGTCGAAATCAGAACCACATCATAGCTGGAAAGGGCCTTTGCCGAGAGCTTTTTGCTGCTCATCTTTAAATCGTGCTCGCGCTGCTTGTGCGTTCGGGGGATGTACGGGTCGTTATAATCGACCTTGGCACCTTTTTCACGAAGCAGCTCAATCAGCTCTATCGATGGTGATTCACGCACATCATCGATATCCTTTTTATATGCCAGGCCCAGGACAAGAACCTTTGATCCCTTTAGGCTTTTCTTGTGCTCATTCAAGGCTTCCATTGTTTTTGCTATGACATAATAAGGCATGTTGGTGTTTATTTCACCAGCTAATTCAATAAAGCGGGTTGGCATCCCATACTGCCTTGCTTTCCAGGTAAGGTAAAACGGGTCGATTGGTATACAGTGACCGCCAAGGCCGGGCCCCGGATAAAACGGGCTAAAGCCAAACGGCTTAGTGGCGGCTGCCCCGATGACCTCCCAGATGTCAATACCCATTCTATCGAAAACCATCTTTAGTTCATTAACCATGGCGATGTTGACACAGCGGTAAATATTTTCCAGAATTTTAGCGGCTTCTGCGACTTCGAGACTGGTTACGGGGACCGTTTTAACGATGGCGGCATTATAAAGCCTGCAGGCCATATCACGACATGTTTTAGTGAGTCCCCCAACTACCTTTGGAATGTTTTTTGTTGTGAACTTTTTATTTCCGGGGTCTTCGCGTTCGGGGGAATAAGCCAGATAAAAATCTTTTCCTGCCTTTAAGCCGCTGGTCTGAAGTATCGGCCTGACGAGGTCGCGGGTCGTGCCCGGATACGTCGTGCTTTCGAAAATAACCAGTTGTCCCGCTCGCAAATGTTTTGCAATCACTTCGCTGCTGCCTGTTATAAATTGCATGTCCGGTTCGCGATTTTGTGTAAGTGGTGTAGGGACACAAACTAAAAGAGCATCGACATTTTTCAGCCGGGCCATAGTTGTTGTGGCAGAGAACAGGCCGGCCCTTACCATTTGCCTGACCTGTGAATGTGGGATGTGTTTGATAATACTCCGGCCTGAATTAAGGACGCTGACTTTTTTGTCGTCGATGTCGAAACCCAATACCTTAAAGCCCGCCGAGGCAAATTCCCGCACCAGCGGGAGGCCAACATAACCAAGCCCCAGGACACCAACTTTGACCTTTTTCTCCCTGACCTTTTTTGCCCATTCACTCATAAAAGCATAACTTTCAAAACAAAATTTGCTGTTCTTCGGTTGTATAAAAGCGGCAAATTACCCTTGTTAACATCGCTAATGACTAAACTCGTGTTATCTTTTAGTCGATTAATTAAACCAAAATAAGCAGTTTAAATGTACGGGCCTGAAAAGTCAATTGACTATTTTTGTTTTGGAATTTATGATTAACCCCGAAATACAAAACCTGAATTAAACTACAACTTATCGGGAAAGGACTATGGTCAGACCAAAACCCGTCAGAGGCGGAATAAACATTCTGTTCACCTGCATAGGCAGGCGTGTCTCGCTTCTAAACAGTTTCCGGGATGCGGCAAAGCAACTGAGAGTAAAAGCAAGGTTCTTCGGTACCGATACAACTGAATTAAGCCCTGCCCTGCAGTTGTCGGACAAAGGTTTCATCGTCAATCGGATAACACACCCCAGCTATATTAAGCAGTTGCTTGATATTGTCAGAGTCAATAAGATAAATTTGCTTATACCCACAGTTGACCTTGACCTGAAGTTATTGGCAAAAAACAAGCCGAGATTTGCCAAACTCGGCTGCGATGTGCTTGTATCGGCTCCTGAGGTACTCGATATTTGTCAGGACAAACGAAAAACCTACCGTTTCCAGAACAAAAATGGTTTTGACACGCCAATTACCATGACCGTTGGAACGGCACTTGCCAAAAAGAAACTGAAATGGCCTTGTTTCCTCAAGCCATGGGACGGCTATGCCAGCAGGGGTAATGCCATAGTAAACGGTCGAAAAGAACTGCTGTTCTATTCTAAAAGAATACCCAACTGCATAGTACAGGAATATGTAGAAGGAACCGAACATACCTGTGATGTATATGTTGGTTTTGGGATGAACGTCCTGTGTGTTGTCCCGCGAAAAAGAATTGAAGTCCGTGCCGGCGAAGTGAGCAAGGGCCAGATAGTTAAAAACGCTCATATTATCAGCGAGGCCGCAAAACTGGTGCAAGCCCTTGGTGCGGGGCCGGGCGTTGTAACTATTCAACTGTTTCTAACCCCTGACGATAAGGTAAAGTTCATCGAAGTAAACCCAAGATTCGGCGGAGGAGTGCCGCTGTCCATCAAGGCCGGAGCCAACTTCCCAAAATGGATTTTGCAGGAACTAACAGGCAGAAAACCGAAGATTAAATTTGACAGCTACAAAGATAAACTCGTTATGCTGCGTTATGATGGTGAAGTCTGGCTGTAAAAAGTTTAATACGAAGAGCATAAGAGATGATATTCGATAATATAATCGGGCCCCAGAGACCAGTGACATGGGTACTTCAGTTTTGGCCTGTGGTGGTCGCTTCTTTTATCAGTTCCCTTGCAGCTACAGCACTGTGTAAAAAAATCGCCATAAAATTCGGAATTGTGGACCGGCCTGACGATTTAGTCAAAACACATAAAGAGCCCATAGCCTACCTCGGCGGTGTTGGCATGCTCATCGGTTTAATCGCAGGTATTTTGACAGGCGTTGTCTGCCTGATAGACGAGGAATTTTTCAACCCGGCGATGAAATGGCTGCTGGGTATTCTGGCCGGTGGCGCGATAGCCTGTTTTGTGGGCCTGACCGATGATATATTTGACATAAAGCCTCGACAGAAAATATTTGGTCAGGTTATTGCTGCGCTGATTCTGCTTCTGGTCGGAATAGTCCCAAACCTGCGCCAGATAACCACACCCCTGAGCCTGCCGCTACCGCAAAACCTTGAAGTAGTTCTGGAAGTGCTAATTGTGGTATTCTTTGTTGTCGGTGCAACAAATTCACTTAACCTGCTTGACGGTCTTGACGGACTTTGCGGCGGAGTGACGGTAATTATTGTTCTGGCCATGCTGCTACTGTCTGCACATTTGGCCACATGGGACTTCAGTGACGTAGGTGACCCCGTGCGTGTTATAATCTGCCTGGGACTTGTAGGTGGAGTTTGCGGTTTTTTACCTTTCAACCGATACCCGGCCAAGATATTTATGGGTGACGCCGGTAGTATGCTGTTGGGTTTTATGGTGGCAACATTGATGATTCTTTTTGCCGAAAAAATTCCAAGATGGTGGATGGCCTCGATAGTTGCCTTCGGACTGCCGATTCTCGATACCGCGGTCGCACTGGTACGAAGATTAATCAACCACCGGCCGCTTTTTGTCTCCGACCGAGGCCATATTTACGACCAAATGATAGACCGAGGCATCCCGCTCAAAAAAAGCGTCGCAATCTGTTATGCTCTTGCGGGTCTTTATGCCGTTATAGGCCTTGTTATGAGTCAGATAAGAACTAGGTATGCCGCAGTGGTACATGTTTTTGTGTTCGTGATTTCCGGTCTGGTCGTCTGGAAAAAAGGCTATTTGAAAATGGAAGGCCTGCGGGGGGCAATCCAGAAAGAAGATTAACAGAGCATCTTCAAGAGACAGTTGTCTTTATAAGCTTGGCTGTTTTTCAGCGATACAAAATAAATTTGTTGATTCAAACAATTTAGCATCGGTTTGCTTCAAAGCCATAAGCGCTTTATACGCCGGGCCACACCATCGTAGAAAATAACTCACATTACTAATGATTCGACTGAAAAAGCCTGTCCCGTCAAAGACTATCACCCTAAAGCCGGCTTCTTCGAGCAGTTCGGCAAGTTTCCTGCGACTGAAATGTTCGTGCCAACGTTTCCGGCTCGAAACGTCTCCAATCAGTCCGTCCGGATTTGAGACGTAACGCTGTTCATAGTCTGCACGCGAATGCCGCAAACAATAATACCAGCGATGCAATCTCGGGAACCGGAACTTTAGATTTCCCATATCCAGGAAAGAAAACAAGTGCCGGCCCGGCACAGTGACGATCAGTCTGCCCCGGTTGTTCAGCACACGGTTTAACTCTGCTAAAAGCTCAGCCTGTTCGTAAACATGTTCGAGAACATCAAGAATGCTTACCGAATTAAATGCGGCATTATCAAACGGCAGGGCGGCGGCCTTATCTATTTTTATAATTTCCAGTTCAGGGCACCGGTTTTTCGCTTTACGTACAGCTTCTTCGGAGATATCCACTCCCACCAGTCGCCCTATATTTTTGCCAGCGAGGCTATTAAGAAAAGTGCCGTCAAAACAGCCGAAGTCCAGATGTGAAGCTGTCTCTTGAGGAATATGTTCCCATGCAAAACCCCATCGGGTATAGCCATGTGGGTTGTTTGGACTTAGTTTGGTATGCATATCGTAATGTTAAACTTGCTAAATAGTTACCGTCAGATACTGGGTGTCATTGGCAAAATGCATCACGCCTTCGTAAACAGCTGGGACAAGTAAACAGTCGCCTGCTTTAAAGTCAACTCCGGTCCCGTCTTTGCCGAGAATCGTGCCAAAACCGGTAATTATGATTAAAGTCTTCATTTTGCCCGGCGAAAGAAGCACTTCGCAGTTTGGGGCCTGATGTCCCTTGTCTATGGTAAAATATTCACAATCCAGGAGTCTACCAACTGTTGTCACTGATAGATTGTCACCCGATGAATCGAAGTGGATGCTTTCGAGGGCCTGCTCGATATGAAGTTCTCTCGGTTTGCCGCGGTCGTCAACTCTGTTGAAGTCGAAGACACGATAGGTTGTATCTGAAGGCGTTTGTATTTCCGCTATCAGCAACCCTTTGCCGATTGTGTGCGCCGTACCAGCGGGCAGGAAATGGCATTCACCCGGCCTTACCCGTATCTGAGCCAGAAGCTCGGCAACGTTTCCTTTGTCAATTGCTTTGGCGAACTGCTCTTTTGTGACGCCTTTCTTGAGCCCTTTGTAAATAAAAGCGTCAGGCTCGGCGGCTATAATATACCAGCACTCGGTTTTGGGGTCGTCTTTGCCCATCCGCCGGCAGGTTTCAGAGTCAGGGTGAACCTGTACGCTTAATATGTCCTGGGCATCCAAAAATTTAATCAGCAGCGGAAAAGGCCCGCTGAAATTTTTATCGCCTGTTATCTCTTTGGGATATTTTTCGAGCAACACCCGAAGGGGCTTACCTTCATGCTCGCCGTTGGCAATTATTGATTTATCTTCAGGCAAATCCGCCAGTTCCCAGCTTTCGCCGATTTTCTGTCCTTCGGGCAGGTCTTTTTTGAAAAACTCTTTTAGTTTTTGTCCGCCCCAGATTCGCTGTTTATAAATCGGCTTAAATTTCAACGGGTAAACATTCATGGGCGTTATTCTAACTGTATGTAACTTTGTTGTCTATAATGCAAATTACCACGGTTGCGCACATTCCAGCGGGTCTTTTCCAAAGAATTTTCTTAGTTTTTGAGCCCCAGATATGCCCCTTGGATATCAATTCGAATTTCATTTGATATAGCGTCATAATGCCCGGCATTGCAGTAATCACGTACAACCTGTCCATGTGCAATTCCTGCTTTAGAGCTCAATATCAGGGATTTTTCCCTGTTTAGATGCTAATTATACAAAAATTTGAAAATTTTTTTAAAAATACATTATTTTAATTGACAAATATATGATAAACGTTAAGATATACACGAAATACAAAGAAAAACTAATTAAATGAAAGGGTAATAATATGAACGCTTTTATTGAAGAAAACAAACAGATGCTCAAAAACTATTGTCTTATAGCCCGCATCATCGGCTGGTTATTTTTGTTTTCGGGCTGCCTCAACGGAATTGGAGGTTCCATCGTATTATTCACAAAGCTGGACCAATTTGAGAATTTTAGTTCTTTCTTCTGCTCCCTACCCTTCAGAGACCTGAATAATATCGCAGCCGGTTTATTCGCCCTGTGGTGTTCCAGGTTTATAAGATTCTTGTCCGACCCTGACTATAAGCAGGATTGGCTGCTTCGTAACGCCGCAAAACTCCTGTATTATTATGCTGCTGTTGTCCTTATCTACAACTTTATTGCTATAGTGGGTATGCACGGATTTAGTATCGAACAAATAGGGGCTGTAATTGGGCGTATGATTATATTTGTTCTTTTTGGTTGTATCTGGTCTATAGCTTTTGTTGGATTAGGCTTTATCCTCAAACGTATCATGCCGGTTATCGAAGAATCAAAAACACTCGTTTAAGGAAGGGGAACAAAGATGATAATAGTAAAACTTGATTATGTACTTTTAGATAAACGTATGAAACTAAAGGACCTTGCCGAAGCTACAGGCATTGCAGTGAATAATCTTTCAGTCTTAAAGACCAACAAGGCCAGAGCTATTCGCTTCTCAACCTTGAACGCTTTGTGCAGAGCATTGGAATGTACACCCGGGGAGTTATTAGAATTTGCTTCTGATTCAATAGACTAAAAATGGAGTATCTTAATAAATAGCATCAAGCTGATTCACTAAAGAATGTAAACTCCGGTTCGCAACTTAATATTATGTCAAGATAACTCAACTGCAATCCGGACACAATCCCTCAAGCTGAACTCTTTGATGTTCAATCACAAAACCATTTTCAGCGTTAGCCATCGGCATAGAAATTTCGGGCAGACAGTGTGTCTGTCCGCAGTTATTACATGTAAAATGTGGATGGCATTGGCTTTCCGTGCAGTTATGTGCCAGTTCAAAATGCCATTTTCGGTTCTGCAGGTATGCTTTATGAACAAGCCCGGCTTTGACAAAGGTCTCAAGTGTGCGATAAGTCGTTACCTTGTCCGGACAGCGCCCTCCAAGCCTTGCGGCTATCTGCTGCTGTGCTAAAGGTCTGTCAGCACCGAACAGTACGGCCAAGATAGCCACTCGAGGACTCGTTCTGCGAAGGTTCGCCGAGCCTAACAGCTCTGTGGCTTTTCGCTTAATCGCCGCTTTCATTCTCGTCCTCCGATACCTTATCTACATGCGGATGACTGTGGCGGCCGTGAACAGGGCAGGGGCCGGCCATCTCCAGATCCGACTTAACAAAAAATAGCGGGAAAATAATATCGCTTACACAGCAGGGCACCCATACCGCGACGAACAATATACCGAAAATAGTTGCTAATATAGCGAGGGTGATATTGTTTTGAATGTTCATTAACAAGAATGAAGATGACGCCCACGTGCTTATGAGTACATGAAGGGCATGAGGAAATTTTGTTCTGGGCACAAAGTATGCAATAAGTACGCCGAGAACCGCCGCCGGGTTGACTATATACCAGTCCTCTATGAAACCCACGTGCAGCTTAGAGGGGTGCTCTGGCTTAATCTCGTCACTGTGGTCGTCATGGTCGCCGTGTGAGTGCAACTCGTCATGTGTCGGGACGTGCAGACCGAACAAACTACCGCCTATATAAGGGACAACGGAGTCGCTAAGCGTTGCAATGCCTATCGAGCCCACATAACCCACCACGAGAATAAGTAAAAAATTCTTTGCTTTTCTGTGCAGTGAAAACATTGAAGCGGTGACCATAGCACTGAGGACGACATGTCCGGGATGAAAGATGCTGAAAAGTGTGCCGGCGTGCGGCTTATCTATATTTTTGAAAATGAGCATAAAAAGCACACCGAGCATTGCGCCGAACAGCGTAAATGGTGCGTGACCTTTCAATTCGACTACAATGTGTTTTAGCTTTTGTTTTAACGGCATCGAGTAATTCCTAAAAATTATCGCTTTTTCCCGTTGCCAGCGGTTTGCAAATCTTTCAGTGTTTTGTTCTATTGGCCGCCGTGCTCTATATTATAGCTTCTTGCAACTAAGTTGCAAGAAGATTTTCCAAAAGACATTGCAGTTTTTGACGTAAAAGGGTAAATTACGCCTTCTGCCGGGGCAAAAAATACTGGTTTATTGTCCTGGTTTTGTGACTTTGGAGTTGAAAAATGGCAGGAACAATCCGTTGGGGCATACTTGGCACCGGTGGCATCGCAAAAAAATTTGCCGAAGGACTGCAGAGTGTATCGGATGCCGAACTGGCAGCTGTGGGCTCGCGGGCCGACCATACAGCTGAAAGCTTTGCTGAGGCCTTTGGTATCGGGCATCGGCACGCCAGCTATGAGTCCCTTGCCAATGACCCTGACGTTGATGTTGTGTATGTTGCAACGCCACATCCGTTTCATATGGAAAATACATTACTTTGTCTTAATGCGGGCAAGGCGGTTTTGTGCGAAAAGCCTTTTGCTATAAATGCAAGTCAGGCCCAAAAGATGATTGAAACCGCCAAGGAGAAAAAACTTTTTCTGATGGAAGCGATGTGGACCCGGTTTTTACCAATCATTGCGAAAGTGCGTCAGTGGCTGGAGGACGAGGTCATTGGTGAGGTGCGGATGGTGCAGGCCAATTTTGGCTTCAGGGCAGACTGGCTCCCGGAACGCCGCTGGCTAAATCCACAATTAGGCGGAGGGGCTCTATTGGATGTCGGGGTTTACTGTATATCACTTGCGTCAATGATTTTCAGACAACCTCCACAAAAAATTGTATCGATGGCACATTTAGGCCAAACCGGCGTCGACGAACAATCAGCTTTCATATTCAGCTATGATAAAGGTCAGCTATCCGTACTGACCTCTGCGATATCAACTAATACGGAAAACCATGCAATTATATCCGGGACGAAAGGCTCAATCAAAATTCATTCGCCGTTCTGGTGTGCCACTATTGCCACACTTTCGATTGAGGGCAAAGACAATAAGACCGTTGAAATGCCTCTTGAAGGTAATGGTTATAATTACCAGGCAGAGGAAGTTATGAATTGTATGCGGGCAGGAAAAACGCAAAGCAAGATTATGCCCCTTGACGAAACACTTTCAATTATGAAAACTATGGACTCTATCCGCAAACAATGGGCACTGGAGTACCCCATGGAGGAGACAGACAAGACAGAATGAGGGTCTTAGAGACAAAATCGGATTTAGGACAGGCACAAAAGGGGTGTGTCGTGACAATCGGCAACTTTGATGGTGTTCATACAGGCCATCAAAAGATTCTAACCACAGCCAGAAACATCGCCGACGAAAAACAAACTGAACTGACGGTCATAACATTCGAGCCGCATCCCGTTGCGATTTTATATCCGGAAAAAAGTCCTGTGGTATTGATACCATTGGAGCTTAAAAAACATCTTTTGGCCGACTTCGGGGTTGATTGTCTTTGTGTGCTGAAAAGTAGCCCTGAGCTTTTAAAGCTGTCACCCCGGGACTTTGTAAACGAGTTTCTCGTCAAAAATATTCAACCAGGCGTCGTTGTTGAGGGAGAGAATTTTAATTTCGGATATGGCCGCAGCGGCAGCATACACACCTTATACAATCTTGGGAACGAAAACGGCTTTGAAGTTATTATAGTTGAAGCTATGACCGCTCGTCTTTCAATCGGGCATGCGGTTAAAGTCTCAAGTACGCTGATTCGCAATATGCTTGAGGCGGGAAAAGTAAACGATGCTGCTGTCGCGCTGGGCAGGCCGTATAGACTTGTTGGGGAAATTACACCGGGACGCGGTAAGGGAAAAGAACTTGGCTTTCCGACGGCCAATATAGAACCAGCCACCCAGATTATTCCGGAACAAGGCGTTTACGCGGGATTTGTTGAAATTGCGGACAGTTTTGAAAAAGTCTGCCTCTCAAAGGAAAAAACACCCGCTGTTTTCAGCATAGGCAGAACCAGTACATATGGCACTGACAAACCTCTGCTGATAGAGGCGCACCTGCTCGTTGAGGATGTCGGTGACCTGATAGGTAAATGGATGGCTATGGACTTTGTGCAGCGGCTGCGCAACCAGATGAAATTCGAATCAGAGACGAAACTTTCCGAACAAATCGCAAAAGATTGTCTGTTTGCAAAAGAAGTTTTAGCTGCTCAGGAGCCTAAGTAAAATCTCTGTAGAAAAAAATTTAAGGGAATATGGAAGAGAATCAGAACAAACATAAACCTAAGATGTTTTTCAAGCAGACTACCTTTGGATTTCTGCGCGGCTATTACATTTTAACCCCCGCCTTTCTCGTTTTAGAATTGCTCTGGAGGGTCAGTTTTCGTGTTCCTTTTTTGCTAGCAGTACCTCTTCTGAGATACTTATACTATGGTTTCTGTTTCGGCTGTGGCACTGTCTGCTATTTTCGTCCGAAGGCCACACCCGTTGTGGCCCTAACCGAAAGCGCAACAAATATTGTACTGCTTTTTGCCGGTTACATGATAGCGTACTATAACGCAATATTTGCCGTTGCAGAGACGGGAAATATTCCGGAAATATTGACAGTAAAAGGGACGCTGAGTTTTGCGGTACCTGTCACTGTGTGTGTGGCGAGTTTCTATCATTGCCAGGATATCGTGAACAGGACGCTCAAGGAAAAAAATAAATCTTAAAATTCATTTTATGGAACTTGTAATGATTGATGATGCTAATTTTCAAAAAACGGCCGATTTAATTAACAAATCCAACAACGTTTTAATGACGACTCATACAAAGCCCGATGGCGATGCCTGTGGGGCCTTTGTAGCGATGACTGAGACGCTAAACACCCTCGGTAAGAAAGCAACATCTGTAACACTGTCGGATATTCCTCAATGGTATGCATTTCTCTTTGCCGAAAAAGCACCCGTGCTCGGGAAGGATATTACTGTCGAGCAGCTGCAGGGAAGTGCTTTTGATTTAGTTATAATCGTTGATACAAACTCTTACAGCCAACTGGCTAAATTGACCGAATTTTTAAAACAAAATGACACGCCTGTTCTTGTAATAGACCATCACAAGGCCTCCAACGGCATTGGTGATGTGGAGTTGATTGATTCCAGCGCTGCGGCGGCATGCCTGATTATTTATGACTTACTAAAATTTGCGAACTGGCCCATAACCGAGAGTATTGCCAAAGCCCTGTTTGTCGGTATCACCATGGATACCGGCTGGTTTCAGTTCAAAAATACTGACAGCAGGGCCCATCGCGTCTGTGCCGAACTTATTGACTTCGGTCTGGATTCGGCGCAGCTCTATCGTGACTTATACCAGAATTACTCGCGCTGCCGTTTTGAGTTGATGGTTGCGATGTTAAACACGCTTGAATTTCATTTTGACGGCAGGTATGTCACCCAGCATTTGCGCGGTACTGATTTTGAGCGAACCGGCGCGGCTTTTAGCGATACAGAAAATTTGATTGACGAATGCAGACGTATAGCCTCGGTTGAAGTTGCGGCCCTTTTTGTAGAGTTGCCCGATGGTCATATCAAGGTATCGCTGCGAAGCACCGGTACTGTTGATGTTCGAAAAATAGCCCAGAAATTCGGCGGGGGAGGCCATACCATGGCTTCCGGTGCGCATATGCCCGGGCCGGTAGAAAAAGCAAAGGAATTGATTGCGACCCAAGTAAAGCAGGAGTTTCAGAAGCTAAAAGATTGAACCTTTACTTAGGTAAATGATGATTAGCGACTTTACCCTCTTCATTTGGCTGGAAAAATTCCTTTAGAATAGCCTGGCCTTCTTCACTGTTGGCCGAAACCCACTGTTCGTCTTCAACCTTGCGAATAAGCTTACCCTGGCCCCAACGTTTTGCTCCGCTGAGTTGTGAATCAGCAGAATCGGGGTTGAAGTTTGGGTCGGGAATTTCTAAAAAGCCGATAAAGCGCTGCAATTCGTTGGGCTCTGAAGAATAGCTGAACACATATGCCAGGACGCCGGCAGGTTCACCGTTTGAAAGCGGCCCTGACGGGGCCTCAATAGGTGGAACTAATTCACTTTTTGCAGCGAAAAGTTTGCCCGTGTTGAGGTCATAAAACCAGCTTTTCTCGTAATCTTCAATCTTTACAGGCCGACTTGGTACTAACAGTCTTATAACAATCACCAGCAGAACGAGCGCCGAAAAAACGGTTAAGCCGACAATTATCCGGGGGTTATTATTAATCCATTTTCTTATCGCTAATCCCTGCAAGCGATACTGAAACCTCTCCCAGCGGTGTCGAACTTCATAACGTATCCAGTCAGGAAGTCCAAATGCCATTTCAATGTTCTCCCAAAATTTTATCTCAGGATATATCCGCCAGACGCATAAATAATTCTGGTTCTACCGGCCCTTGATAACTTGAACCATGCGTTCCAAGTCGGGATTATCATCCGAGGCGCTGGATTCAGAAATTTGCCCGTTTGCCAATTCAATTGTTCGTGGGTCTTTCCATTTCCAGAATTCACAATGGCCATCCGCGAAAGACAGGTTACAGCCGTTACTGTGTCTTGCTGTTATAATGTTAATTGGCCACCCATCAGGATTTCTCGGAAAAGACC
>Ga0307380_10004251_pt1 | contig 19430 bp, 15 predicted proteins | sample UN3MG_FD_202239 | JGI IMG/M metagenome (GOLD analysis project Ga0307380, IMG submission 202239) | Soil microbial communities from Risofladan, Vaasa, Finland - UN-3 | ecosystem: Environmental > Terrestrial > Soil > Coastal area > Acid sulfate soil | place: Finland: Risofladan, Vaasa | collected... | reverse complement strand
GGAGGACAATTTTCTCAAGGTGGATGGGAAACAAACACCAAAGAAGTGGTTTATCAAATCAACGACCGTCTGGCTTTAGAGTGGTTAATACCTAATGGATTTGGTATGAGCTTTAGCTGGTAGAAATTTTCAATATAAAAGCTATACTAAAACGAGTAATAAGTGATGTGTGACGAGTAATAAGTTTCGAATTTCTAGAGATAGGTAGGGGTTCGATTCATCGAACCCATTTCGGGTCGGATAAATCCGACCCCTACATTCAAAATAATAATTTATACAAAAAAATTTTGAATTATGGTTTTTCGCTTGTAACTTTAAGCTTTTAGTTTATTGATTTAACCTATACGCTAAACGCTGTACGCTAACCATATGCTTACGACTATTCACCAATGACTAACGACTAGTCGAGAACGGAGTAAGAAGTGTACGAAAAAGAGAAAGAATTATTTGCAGAAATGATGGATATTATTGCTAAATTGAGGGGACCGAAAGGCTGCCTTTGGGATAGAAAGCAGACCTTAGAATCTCTGGCTCCCAATATTTTAGAAGAAGCTGAAGAGATTTCCCAGGCAGTTAAGTCTCAATGTAAGGATAATCTGTGTGAAGAGTTGGGGGACTTGTTAATGGTAATACTTATGCAGATTGAAATTGCCCAGGAAAAAGGCTTATTTACTTATTCTGATGTACTGACCGGGGCGGTAAAGAAATTTATCAGAAGACATCCTCATGTCTTTGGCGATGTAAAAGTAAACACTCCCGAAGAAGCTTTAACAGTTTGGAAGAAGATAAAAAGGGAAGAAAAGGAAGTAAATAATTAAAAATAATACAATTTAGATTAAAAATTACATTTTACCTATATAAAATATATGATATAATAAATCGATTAACTAATTACTTGGTTACTTAGTTAGTTGGCTAACTAATGTGATCGGTCAATTGGTCAATTGGTCAATTGTATTGTCTTGCATCTTGTATTTAATACTAACGACTATTCACTATTTACTAACGACTAATTTAATCGGAGAATTATTGCATGTCTGAGAAAAAATCAAAAAAATCCTTTCCAAAAGCAATATTAGTTATTCTGATTCTCGTTGTTCTAATGACAGGAGGATATTTTGCGATTCGGAGTAACCAGGCTAAAAATGAGATAAAATATCAGATAATTTCTAAGATAGAGAATGCCATCGATCGAGGGATCTATATTGGGAGAGTTAAAAATTACTCTCTTAAATCAATCACTTTATCTGATTTTAAGGTATATAAAAACAGATCATTACTTGACGAGGACCAAATCTTTGAAGCTGAAGAAATGATTATCAATTATGATCTGGATTTTTTCTCTGCCTTAAAGAGGGAGGCATCCCTGAGTCTTGAAGATGTAACCCTGGTAAAACCCCGGATGACTTTAATCAGGGATAGCCAGGGAACCCTTGATTTTATGGAAAAATTTAATCTTAGCACCCTTAGTTTATCCCCAATTAAGGGAGTGAATATTAAGGAAGGAAATCTGGATTATATAGATTACCAGACAACGAAAGAAAACGGTCTTTTAACTTCACTGAAGCAATTAAATGGTTATTTTTATTTAGCAGAGTTACCTAAAGTTGAATTTAGTTGTTCAGCCAAAAGAGAAGAAGATGATAGTCCTATTCTCTTGGAAGGTTATTTTTTTACTGGAAAAGTAGACTATGTGCTCGATTTTACTTTTAAGGATGCGGAAATTGCTCACTTCCAATATTATTTTGTTCAAGATGAAATGCTCAAGGTAAAAAAGGGGTTGTTTGATTCAAATCTACGTTTGGCTAATGATTTAGATGGCATGCCAGGAAAAGTTAACTGGCAGGGGAAAGTTTCCGTTAAAGATGTTAATTTATATTCTGATTTTTTGGATAACTTAGAGATAGAACAAGTTTACGGTTCGGTTATTTTTAATTCTCAGGAAATCAGCATTGAAAGTATAACTGCCATATATCAGAACTCTCCCTTTTCTCTACAGGGCGATTTAACCTATGCTGATAAGTTTGGTTATAATATAAAAATAAAATCAGATAATTTTAAGTTAAGCGATTTGGTAGAAGAAGCAAAGAAATATCTATCTCTATCCGCTGACTTTCCCCTTGAAGGCAGCTCTAATTTAGAGATTGAAGTAAGTGGATTAGAAAACAACTTTCAAGTTAATGGGAAATTATCGACAAAGGAAGGGAATATTGGAGGCTATGATTTTTTAAATCTATCCGCTGGATTTAATTATGATTCAGGAGGAATTTATTTAAAAGAAATAAAAGCAGAGGTCGCAGGAGGGCTGATTAAAGGGACAGGAGGAGTTAATCTAAGCAAGGAAGTGCCTGAATATACTTTTTCATTCGACTTTTCCCGCTTTGATACACAAAGCGATCTCCTTAAACCTCTTGTTTCTAATTATTTGAAAAGTGGATTGTTATCAGGAAAAGTAGACTTAAAAGGGATTATCGCTGAAGGGGAAGAAACAAATCTTGCAGCCAAAATAAAAGTCGAAGATAATGAATTAGGAGATTTTTTATTACAGGCAGAGGGAACAATTACTAAAGATAATTATATGGATTTAAAACTAAAAGCTGAGGAAATTAGTTTAAAAGGATTGGGAGAAACTTTGAATTATAAAGAGATTGAGGGGCAGGCTAGTTTTATCGGAACATTAAGTGGTCTTTTGGAAAATCTAAAGATTAAAGGTAAAATTGAAGTTAGAGAAGGACAGATATCCGGATTACCCTTTAATTATTTAGAGGGGAAGATAGATTATCAGGGAAACATATTAAAGTTGGAAGACCTTCTTTTTGAGGATGAAGGACTAACATTTAAAGGTGGAGGCAGTGGCGATTTTTCCGAAACAAAAGATGAAATGGAAATAAAAGTAAGTTTGCAGGTAGAACAAGCAGATTTAAATTATTTGGCTAAATATTTTAACATTGAACTGCCACTATCTGGTTCAGCTCAAGGGGATATTTTTATCCAAAGCCGTGGGTCTCAATTTGAAGCGAATGGCGATCTGCAAATAAAAAAGGTTAATATAATAAATTATAAGGCAGAGTCTGGAAATCTAACCTTTTCCTTAAAGGACAAAAAAGTAAGCATAAAAAGTTTAGTGTTAAATTCTGGGGAGTCTCAGCTCTATGTCCAGGGTGAAGTTAGCTTAGAAGAAGGATTACCATTGGATCTGAGAGTCAATTTCTTAAACCAGAGAATCGTACATCTAATGTCATATTTTTTACCACCAGATTTAATAAGTAAATTTAGAGGGATGGCCACAGGTTCTCTGGAGATAAAAGGTGATTATACTTCTCCCGACCTATATCTATCAGCCTTGATCGAAGATGCCCAGTTAGGAGGAGTGCCCTTAAACTCCATAGAAGTCAAGTTAGATAAAATTAGTTCTGTGGTAAGGATTAATCGGTTAATACTGAGTCAAAGAAAAGGGGAACTTGTAGCCGGAGGATGGATTAATCTTGGTAAGGATAATAAAAATTTAGATATTCACCTTTCAGCAGATAATTTGGATTTGAGCCAATTATCTAATCTTTTTGGTATAGAAGACGAGATTAAAGGCCTGGTGAACTTTGAGGCAGAGGCTACGGGAGATATTGACTTACCTAATATATCTTTCTCGGCCAAGGTTGAAAAGGGGAAATTTCAGGATTTTATTTTTGATAATCTTACTTTTGAAGCTCTCTATAATCAGGATATCTTAGAGGTTAAACAATTTGTTCTGGATAAAGAAGGTCATCAAATAAAAGGAAAGGGCAAGATCCCTTATGAGTTTTCTTTTATGGGTAAAGAAAAAGTTACCCCAAGTTTAAGCGATATTCCCATAGATTTTGTCCTTACTCTGGAAAATACTGATTTAAGTTTTATTAGTATGTTCTTTAAAGAAGATATTAAACAAATCCAAGGCTTAACCAATACTGAATTAAAACTTTCCGGGACTTTAAACCAACCGATTTTAAATGGTAATATAGTTCTTAACGGTGGCTTGATAGAGTTTTACAAATTGCCGGCTAAGATAAGTGATTTAAGTGCTTTGCTACACTTAGAAGATAATTTAGTTAAGATAGAAGATATGAATTTCCAGATTGACCAATATAGGATTTATACTTCCGGAGAATTTGCTTTGAAAAACTTGCAACTTCAGGATTTAAATATTAATATATGGAGTAATAAGGAGGAAATTCTATACCAGGATATTTTCAAGTCCCAGGCTGATTTAAAAGCAAAATTAACTGGTCTCTTTACCTCTCCTCACATAGAAGGAATTTTAACTCTTTCTCAGGGAGAATTAAACTGGAAAAAAAATAATAAAGAAATCCCTTCTAATACATCTGAGCTTTTATCTAAATTAATTAACCTTAAAGGAGATATCGATCTTGAGGTACAAATTTTAGATGATTTCATTGCTAAGACCAATGATTTTAATTTGAAATTAGTGGGAGGCCTAAAAGTTCAGGGAGCTCTATCTGTTCCCAAATTAAACGGGGGATTACAGATTAAACAGGGCTATATCACCTTTTTAGATAAGAAATTCAGAGTATCTGAAGGTAAAGTAATATTTGCTGATTCTACAGGGGAAGATATGATTTTAGATATAAGAGCAAAGACTGAAATTGATGACATAGATGTGTTTGTCAGTGTAAGTGGAATTCTTGCTCAACCTATGGTTACTTTTAGTTCTTCTCCTGCCTTAAGTGAAAGTGAGATAATTTCTCTTTTAATGTTCAATAAAAACTATGCCGGATTAACCGAAGGAGAGATGGGAACAATTTTACAAGAAGAAATGATTAATTTGATAGCTCAAGGATTGAGTATAAGATTTTTAAACCAGATAGAAGATGAAATTGCTAATTCTTTAGGGTTAGATGAGTTTAAAATTGAGACAATCTTTAAAAAAGAGCAGGATTCTGATTTAGCTTTTATTCCTGGTTTTGCTTTAGAAACTTTAGTCCTTAAAGTAGGAAAGTATTTTTCAGAAAATTTTTATTTATCCTATTCTGCGCCTTTATTTGAAATGGAAATAGGTGACTTGGAATTAGAATATAAACTTAAAAATGACCTAACTTTAAGTACTCAAATAGGTTCAGTAGGTTCACAAGATGATGAATTTGAATTAAAATTTGAATTACAATATGAATTTTAATAAAATATTAAAAATATTCAAGGGGAGGAATAAAAAGTGAGAAAGAGCAAATGGAACAAGATACTTGTATTTGGAATTTTAACTTTAATATTTATTTTGAGTAGTTTAAATTTAGTCCAGGCACAGGCAAACAATCAAGGAAAGATAACTGCTATAGTGGTACAGGGGAATGAAAGTATTTCTAAGGATTTAATCATTTCCCAAATCGCCTCTAATCTGGGAGACGTGTTTTCCAAAGAAAGCATTGAAAAAGATATGAAAGCAGTATATGATCTGGGTTATTTTAAAGATGTTAAAATAAAATTAGAATCATTTAGAGATGGTTACAAAGTAGTCTTTGAAATAGTGGAAAATTTACCTATTAAAGAGATTAGTATTAAAGGAAATACTATAGTTTCCGAGGAAGAGATGCGAGAAGTAATGGTTTTGCAAGAAGGGCAAATTTTTTGTCAGAAGATATTAAAAAACGACCTTGATCGTGTTTCTCAACTATATAAAGACCGTGGGTATCTTTTAATCAATATTAAAGATATTAATTTTGATGAAGAAGGAAAATTATGGATAAATATTTCTGAAGGCCGACTGGAAAAGATAGTCATTGAAGGTAATGATAAGACCAAAGAAAAGGTAATTACCAGAGAAATTAATATTGAACCCGGTGACCTCTTCAATTTTGAGAAAGTAAAAAAATCTTTACAAAAAATCTATAACTTAGGATATTTCGAAGATGTAAGTATGAAATTGGAACCGGGTGCCGAAGAAGATTCAATTGTTTTAGTTATAAAAGTAATTGAGAAAAATACAGGAAAGTTTGGCATTGGAGCAGGGTATAACTCCGAAGAGGGCCTTATGGGATTTACTAGTTACGAAGAGAGTAATCTTTTTGGAGGAGGACAAAAAGTACAAGCTGAAGTAGAAATTGGTGGTCGGACTACTTATAAACTTTCTTTCCTTGAACCTTGGTTAGCTGGTACACCTACTTCCTTCGGTTTTGAAGTATATGATACTATAAAAAACAAAGAAGATAAGGAAGAAGAAGTAATTCTTGCTGAATATGATGAAGAGAGGCTGGGAGGAAGACTTATTTTTGGAAGGAAGATAAGCGATTCAGTTAAATTAGGATTGGAATTAAAGAGTGAGAGAGTAACCTATGATCTAATTTCCGGAACCCTGCCTGAAGACACTAAGGGAGGGTTAACTAATAGCTTTGTGCCTACTTTTTCTTATGATACTCGCGATGATGTATTTGAACCTACTTCCGGTTGGTATCATAGTTTTTCTTTAGAAAAAGCAGGAGGATTTCTAGGAGGAGATTATGACTTTACCAAATACAATTTAAATCTTAGAGCCTATATTTCTACCCAGTTTATTGAAGACATAGTCGATATTAGCAGCGTTAAAAAAATAACTGATAATTTAAGTAAGGGAGTATTAGCTCTCCGGGCGATGGGTGGAATAGCGGATACTGATCTACCTTCTTTTGCAGAATATCAGGTAGGAGGAATGAATACTATTAGAGGTTATGATTTAGGTGAGTTTTCCGGGGATAAATCCTTGGTATTTAATGTGGAGTATAGATTTCCTTTAGCTGAAAATTTCCAGGCAGTGCTTTTTGCAGATTGGGGCCAAGCTTGGGACATTGGACAAAGCATTAACTTAGAAGATTTAAAGTTTGGTCGGGGAGTAGGTATCCGTTTTGATACTCCTCTTGGGCCAATTAGATTAGACTATGGTATTAATGAAGAAGGAGTAGGAAAGACTTACTTTAGCATAGGGCATATGTTTTAATTAGTCGTTAGTATAAGATATAAGTTACAATATACAAGTGTTTACAATTTGCCAATTAAATCCAATTTAATAATCAGCAAGCTGGCCGGTTAGGAAGGAAATTGCAAGACTAGTTTTTAGTTGGCGTTTATTATGCTCTCTGTCATTGTGAGCTCCGATTTATCGGAGCGTGGCAATCTCATCAGGATTGGGATTGCTTCGTGGCTTCGTTCGCAATGACAAAAATTTATACGCTAAACGCTATACGCTCTACACTAATGTACGAGATACGATTCACGAGATACGAGATACTATTTTTGACGCGATACACGATACGCAATACCAATTAATATATTAAGGAGGAAAATAATGCAAGTAGCAGAAAACAGGATAGGGAATAAAGCAATTTTTATTCTATTGTTTACAGTAGTAATCTTTTTATTTTTAAGTTTTCAAAATATTGAGGCAGCAGTAGGAAAGATAGGTTTAGTAAATCTGGCAGAAGTTACATCCGGCCATCCTTATACCCAAAACATTAATCAACTTAGTTTAGGCTTACGAGATGAACTTCAAAAACGCCAGGAAGAATTAAATACACAAGGTAAAGGACTTGATGAAACCGAACTTAAAAAGTTGGAAGATAAATTTAATAAAGAATGGTCACCAATTAAAGAGAAGATTCTTAGTGAGATAAAATCGTACCAGGCGGCTCGTTATTCAGATATTATTGAAGCAATTAAGGCAGTAGGAGATAAAGGAAAATATGATTTAATAATAAATAGTGAGATAAAAGTGCCAGCTGGGACCGATATTTTAAATTATCCTATTGCTCTCTATGGAGGAGAAGATATTACTCAGGATGTAATAGCAGAGATTAATAGAAAATTAGAAGAAGAACAGATAGAAAAAAATAAAACAAAATGAAGAAAAAATTATCCATAGGAAAAATTTTAAATCTTTTACCCCATCGTTATCCTTTTTTGTTAGTGGATAAAATATTAGAGCAGGAAGGAAATAAGATTATAGGGGTAAAGAATGTTACCATAAACGAACCTTTTTTTCAGGGACATTTTCCGGGACATCCGGTGATGCCCGGTGTACTTATAATCGAGGCTATGGCCCAAACCGGTGGAGTTCTGATGTTCTCCAAAGAAGAAAAGAAGGGGAAGATTCCCTTACTTGCCGGCATCGATAAAGCTCGCTTTAAAAAACCGGTTTATCCCGGTGACCGATTGATAATTAAAGTGGAAATTTTAAAGATGGTAAGAGGAGTTGGCAAAGCAAAAGCAGAAGCTTATGTGGATGACAATCTGGTAGCCTCTGCAGAGCTTCTCTTTACGGCAGTTTAAAAACTAGTCGCTAGTCGTTAGTGAATAGTGAATAGTTAAGAATTCAGGAGCCAGGAGTCAGAATAAGATAGTAATATTAACGACTAATTTAAGGGAGAAAATCGTGCAGGGAATAAGGACAGAAAATCTAGTAAAAATTTACCGAAAAAGACGAGTGGTTGATGATATTAGCTTGGAGATTAATAAAGGCGAGGTAGTAGGTCTTTTAGGACCAAATGGGGCAGGAAAAACCACTACCTTTTATATTATAGTGGGCTTAATAGCTCCGGATAAGGGGAAAGTGTCTTTTAACGGCAAAGAAATCACCAAAATCCCTATGTTTCAGAGAGCCAGAATGGGTTTAGGTTATTTAGCCCAGGAACCTTCAATCTTTCGCAAGCTTACTGTAGAAGAAAATCTCCTTCTAATTTTAGAATCTTTAGGAGTCAAGAGAGATGAGCGGAGAGAAAGATGCTATTCCTTATTAAAGGAACTGGAAATAGACCATCTCGCTGATTACAAAGGGTATATGCTTTCCGGTGGGGAGAGGCGTCGGGTAGAAATAGCCCGGACTTTAACCAGCTCACCTTATTTTATGCTGCTTGATGAACCCTTTACCGGTGTTGACCCAATTGCCGTTTATGATATCCAGGAAATAATTTCTTATCTAAAAGAGAAAGGGTTAGGGATATTAATTACCGATCACAATGTGAGAGAGACTCTTAAAATTACTGATCGAGCTTATATTATGCATAACGGAAAAATACTGACCTCAGGAACTCCCCAGAAGGTAGCCAATTGCGAAATTACCCGAAAAATCTATCTGGGGGAGAGATTTAATCTCTAAAATTAGTTAGCTAGTTAGCTAATTAACTGGTTACCGCTAACCAACTAACTATATGGACGACTGAAAGGAGTCCAAAAAGATGTACAGCCTTATTTTAGTATTCACAGTTATCATAATCAGCGGATTAATCGCCTTTGTCGGTGACTGGATAGGCCTGAAAATAGGTAAAAAAAGAGTAACCATCTTTGGATTACGTCCTCACTATACAGCAATATTTATTACTATAGTTAGTGGTATTTTAATCGCCATTATTACAGTAACCATGCTTGCCATCTCCTCCAATGATGTTAGAACCGCCTTATTCGGAATGGAAGAGTTAAAGGGAAAACTCTCCTTCTTATCCCGGGAAGTAGAGTTAAGAAACATGCAGTTATCCTCTACCAAAGAAGACCTAAAGGGGAAAACTACTCAATTACAAGAAATGGAGGAGAAATATCAGAAATTATCTGAAGATATAAAAAACAAAACAAGTCAATTGGAAGAATTATCGAAAATTAGAGAGGGGTTAATAGAAGAAAAAGATAAGCTGGATAAGGAAGTGGAAGAATTAAATGCCACCATAAAAGCTCTTTACTCTGGAATTGCCTGGGTTAGAGAAGGGGAAGTTATCTTTGGGTCGGATGAACAGATTGCGCTGACTATTATTCAAGGGCAAAGACCGATTGAAGAAATAAAAAAAGAGTTATTTAGATTCCTAAACGAAGCTTCCAATGAAGTACTAGCTATGGGAGCCAAAAAAGATGAGAGAACCAATCAGGTATTTATTATTTCCCAAGAAGAATTTGAAGATATAACACAAAAGATATATGATAGCGATAAAGAGATGATAGTAAGACTTTTATCTTCTATAAACGTGATTGAAGGAGAACCTATAGTAGCACATTTTAACATCTTAGAGAACAAATTACTCTTTAAATTAGATGAAGAAATTATTTCCGAGGAAATTGAAAGTTCAGAAGGTTATAGTGAGGTGGAAAAAAAACTTTTATCTCTTCTAAGAAAAGTGAATATTATTGCCGTGAAAGAGGGGATAATTCCTGATCCCAAAACGAGTTTTGTAGGGGCTGTATCTGCAATTAATTTATATGATACAGTTAGAACTATCGTAGAATCAGGCACAACAATGAAAGTTACAGTAATCTCAATTGATGATACTTGGAGAACAGGACCCCTAAAAGTGAGGATGGAAGCCAAACCAATTCTTAATCTTTAATAATATTATTACAGACCAAAAAGTAAACAAAAGGCTAATGTAGGTGCACGATGCTTCATGCCCACAGGAAACATTAGGCAATAAAATGGCGAGGGCACAATTCATTGTGCCCCTACACTTGAATCCTGGTTTCTTTAACGCGATACTCGATACTCGATACAAAATATTTCTTGACATTACAATACATTAACAATTATAATAAGAACAACAAAAATATAATATTATAAACGATTATTTGTACAAAAAGTACCATATAAAATATGAACTTGAGGAAATATTGAAAATTTTTTAAATTATTTTCAAAAAAAAGAAGGATTTTTAAATACCGACGTAGTATATATATTTGATATGAAAAAATGATATATCAAGTATATCATCTTAAGATTGGTTAAAGTAGGGAGAAAGGAGGTGAAAAAAATTCTTGGACCTGCTTTAATTCAAGTAAAGATGATATAAAAAACCAGTTAGCAATCCAAAAAGAGAAAATATGAATGAGGGAACTTAGGATACTCAATTAATAGATTCTCCTTAAAAGAAAGCTGGCTGGAAATATAAAAAACCAAGGAGAAAAAAATGAAAAAATTAGCATTAGTATTAGTATTAGTTTTAGCTTTTGCTCTTCCTGTATTTGCAAATCCTTTTGTAGATGTTCCTTTAAACCACTGGGCATATGATTCTGTCCAAAGTTTAGCCGCAAAAGGTGTTATCGTAGGTTATCCAGATGGTACCTTTGGCGGTGGCAGAACTATGACTCGTTATGAATTTGCTGAAGCAACAGCTAAAGCGTTGGCCTATGTTGAAGGCATGGACTTTGCCTCCGCTGAAGATGTAGCCATATTAGAGAAATTAGCTATTGAATTTGCTGATGAATTAGCCAGCTTAGGAGTAACTGTAGCTGATTTAGAGGCTGCTGTAGGTGCCAACTCTGAAGCTATTGCTGCCTTAGAAGCAAAAGTAGCTAAGCTCGACACTTTCTTTGAACCACTTAAAGTAACCGGTCAATTCAGAGCAACCTATGAAAAAGACGTACTTCCGATAGCTGCTGCTACCTTAAAGGATCGAACCAGATTATGGTTTGAAGCTGAAATTAATGAATATACCAAAGCTGGCATTAGATTCCAGGCTGAAAATACTTTATCCGGTGCTGGTACACCTGTTTATACATGGAGCAAATTCTGGGTTGATTTTGCAAAAGATAATCTTTCTATTCACGTAGGAGATACTTTACCAGATGCCATAGGTTTAGGATTGATTAGTTATTATGAAGCTGATGAATGTGACTCATACAACTTTGACGGGTTTTTAGCTACCTGGACCTGGGAGGAAGCGACGGAAACTGATCTGGGCACCTGGACACTATTCGGAAATGTAGAAGATTATTATGTTTTACATGTTGCTATGCCTCTTGGTGATGAAGATGAAGTTGATCTCGGTGTTACCGCTACTTATGACGTATTAGCTGGCGGTATTGGTGGAGGCGCAGACTTAGCATTTGCTCTGGGTGATGAAGATGAAATAGGTGTAGCTATCGAAGGAGCAGTATTCTCTGGTACAACATTGTCCTATGCTGGAGCTGCTAAGATTTCAGGAGCCCTTGATGATCTTAGTTTAACTTTAAAAGGTTATTATGTACTTCCTGGATTTGTCCCAACTATGAGCGATTTCACTGCTGACAGATTAGGTGGATATGTAGAAGCAAAGTATCCTTTTACTGATGAAGTAACCGGAAAGGCTAGATTCACCTATGAAAGGGATGCTGCTATGGTTGCTGCCGTAACTACTAAAGTAAAAGGAACTTTACTTTATGTTCCTGAAGATGCTGCTGAAGGAGAAAATGCAGAAGTCTATGCAGAGTATAATCTCTTGACTGCTGGTCTTACTGCTTTTGCAAGATACATGGAGTACCCCTTAGCTGACGACTTTGTCTTAAGTGGATTTGTAAAAGGTACATATCCTACTGTGGCGTATGTTGGAGCAGCTACTTTAGAGTATGCCTTAGATGAGGATATGGATCTGTTAGTTGAAGCAAGAGCTGATAGTGCTGGGGTTGGTGCCCTCTGGAGTGCTGAGGTTCAATTAGCTTATGCTTTAGCTACAAATACCAAACTAACCTTTGGCTTTGAAATGAATGACTGGGCTGGTGACATTAAAGACTATGATGACATAGCTAGTTGTGAAGCGGATACCGGAATCTTAGATGCAACCAGTACTTTGAAAGCTCAGCTCACAGTAAGTTTCTAATTATAATAGCTTAATGAGATTCTACAATAACCCCCGGAATTTTTCCGGGGGTTATTTTTTTTGGAAAATATTTGCGGAAATGAGAGAATAATATTATAATCTAATTAGTTATTTGGTTAGATAGTTACTTAGTTAATTAATAAAAAGGCAGGTGACCTTAAATGATATTTAAAAAATTGTCTTCTCTTCTTCTGGTAATTGTTTTTATTTGTACCTCAGTTTTTGCTCAATTTTCCTGGGCAGCAGAGGCCTCTCAGGCGACCTTGTTGCAGGATTTATCCCAGATAGAAATGGCTATCTATGGAACAACCTCGGAAAAACCTTTGGTTGAGCGGGTAGGATATTTAGAAAAAGAATTAGTGGGTCGAACTCTCCCCGGAACAATTAACAGCAGAGCAAAACAACTAAAAGAATTTATAATTTCAGGAACTCCGGAAGACCTTTCCGTAATTTTTAAAATCAATGCTTCACAGTGGATGTTAGAAGAAAAAATTACTTCTGAGCCTTTAATTATAAGGATAGAAAATTTAGAAAATGTGTTATTCGGTAAAACATCGGATGATGTTTTAGCCATGAGAGCAGAAAGTATTTTTAGTGTTTGTTTTAAAGAGGGTAAACCGCAAGTAGAAGACGTGCTAATTCCTGCGGGAACTCTGGTGCCTATTCGTTTTTTGAGTACCTTAAATTCTAAAAATAATAAAACAGGCGAAACATTTGATTTTCAAATAAGTGAAAATGTATTTTTAGATAATAAATTGGTTATCCCCGCTAATTCTAAAGGATTAGGCGAAATAACTAAAGCTAAGAAAGCTACCATTTTATCTCGGTCAGGAAAGTTAGAGATAGAATTTAAATTAGTTTCCACTTTAAACGGAACTTCTCTTAGCTTAATATTAGGAGAAAAAGCAGAAGAAGAAAATAAGAGATTATATGTGGCAGTAGGGGCAGGAATTTTAGGATTAATCATCTTGAGCAGTCCCGTGGGATTAGTTTTTGGGGCCTTAGTCCCAGGCAAAAATGTAAAAATAGAAGAGGGAACCGAAATGTTCCTGCAGGTTAAAGAAGATACTGCAGTAATAGCCTTGGTACAATAAAAAAGTATCGAGTATCGAGTATTGAGTAAGAAAAAATAGAAGACAGAAGTGAGAGCACAATGTATTATTCTCAAAGTAGGACAGGCGTTCCCCGTTTTCACGAGGACAGGCCCGCCTGTCTATGTAAATGTAGGGGTTCGATTCATCGAACCCGTTAATAAAACTACTGAAAAACATGGGGCGAATAAATTCGCCCCCTACATTAAAAAAACAATACTTTATACGAAAAAATTTTGAGTTTTAAATAATGGTTTTGCGCTTTTCGATTTAAGTTTTTAATTTGATTAGGAATTAGGACAAGCAGTTTATTAATCTAAAACTATACGCTAAACGCTACCCGCTCTACGCTATGCTATTCACTAACTGACAACTCAATATTCCACAATAGCAAAACTTGAATTACTAGGATAAACTTGTACATCCTGGGTGATACTAATATAGGGTAATTGTGCATCTAATTCTGCTACATAGGATTTCACATAAAGATATGCTTCCTGTAAACTTACCATGGTATCCATATTAGTATCTGCCGGATAACTACCATAATATCCACAACCTGCACATAAAGCCATAGTAAATACTCCAAATGGGTCAAAATCATCTGGTGTTACCGGTGAAAGCTCCATACATTCCTGAGAAGAATGACAAGAAGTTAACACGATATACTGATTTGTAGTAAGCAGCCTTTTGTATTCGGCATGAGAAAAGACATTGATAACCTCATCATTATAAGAGACTGTAATAGCAGCTGTCCCTTCCGAAATCCTACTGATAGTACCACTATTATTAACAGTAGAACAAGCAGGATTACTTGAACTGTAATTGCAGGCAGCAAGGTTTATATTTGCGCTACTGCTATTATCATAGAAGGCAGTCACCGAACTGATGGTTTGTGTTTCTCCTACATTTAAATTCATGGAAGAAGGTAAAACTTCAATACTGGTAAGTACAACTGGGGTTATAACAGCAGTGACAGTTACTATTATAGTATCAGTTTTACTTACCGTTCCTTCGGTGTAAACTACCATAATAGTGGTTGACCCAGTTGACACTCCAGTAATTAATCCACTTGAATTTACATTGATACAAGAAGGGTTATAACTATAATAGGTGCAATAGCTAAGGGGGATATTTGCAGTACTTGAATCAGAATAATAAGCGGTAACTGAGTTTATATACTGTGATTCTCCTACTTCTAAATCCATAGTAGAAGGTAAAACTATAATTCCTACAAGGTAAGCAGGAGAAGGGTAAAGATAAGTTCCGCAACCGGAGAGCAATTTTAAACTTAATATTACAACTATCAGAGAAATTAAGAGATTCCTCTTTAATGATATATGGTTATGCATAATTCATAATCTCTATTTCTAAAAATTATATTACATATTAAATATTCGATAATCCTTCAAAAAATCCTTCTTTTTAGAAAAAATATTATATTTTGATTAAAAAAAGACAAGCCACTTTAGTTTAAAAAATAGATGTAAAAAGTGGCTTGTCTTTTTTTAATCATATCAAATCATTGGATAAATTCTTATTACCAATATACATAAAAGCTTTGGCCAGTGTTGGTAACATTTATGGTGTAATTTGAATAAAATAATCCAAATGGGTATACAGATGCAGTATGTGGGCCATATGAAACATTATAAGCGGTTACATAGTTCCAGGGATATAAATATCCAATATAAGTACCATCAAGGTAAACATAACCATATATTCCATCAATCGAATCGATATATATATAGCTTGCATAAAAAATTCCTGGTCCGCATCCAGTAAATCCCATGGATAATACCGCCAGGGCAATTAGCAGAAGGGCCCCTTTTAAAAATATTTTTTTGTTCATAACATTTCCTCCTTTCATAATTTTTAGTTATTAATATATAACTTTCGATACAGGGCTTAAAAAATCCTTCTTTTTTTAAAAAATTTTTATCATTTTTCTTAAAATAATATTTTCGACTTCTGGTTTATTATATGATATATTATTAACAATAGCAAAAAATAAATATGCAATGTCATTGCAAGTAACCATTTTTATTTTTATTGCGAGGAGCAAAGCGGCGAAGCAATACCAGACCGAGATTGCCACGCTCTGATAAATCAGAGCTCGCAATGACAGAAAATATCATAAACTAATAGCTAATAAATAGAAATATGAAAACCGTAAACTGATAACTTGTATTTAATGCTAGTGACTATTCACTATTCACTAACGACTAAATAAAAGGAGTAACAATTTATGAAATATAAATATGCAATAATTTTTATTCTAATAATCTTATCAATCAGCTTGACCGGTTGTTTTTTATTTCCCCCAAGGGATAATACTCCCGAATGGACAGTAATGATTTACCTTGATGCTGATAATAGTTTAGAAAGCGCTGGTATTAATGATATAAATGAGATGGAAATGGTCGGTTCCACAGCCGATGTAAATATAGTGGTTCAGGCAGACCGAATCCCTGGCTATGATATTTCCAACAGTGATTGGACCAACACCAGAAGATATTATATTACTCAGGATTCTAACCCCATTCTGATAAATTCCGAGTTTAATGATTTAGGAGAACTAAATATGGGTGAACCGCAGACCTTAATTGATTTTACCAATTGGGCGATAATTAATTATCCTGCCAAGAAGTATCTACTGGTAATCTGGAATCATGGAGGGGGATTCCGTTCTTTAAGCCTCACTAAAGATATTGCTTGGGATGATACCAGCGGAGGAGATAGAATAACTATGTCCGAATTAAAATATGCTCTCTCGGCTATTAGTACCCAGATGGGGAAAAATATTGATATAGTGGGGATGGATGCCTGTCTTATGGCTATGACTGAGGTGGCTTATCAGATAAAAGATTATGCCGATATCTTGGTTGCCTCAGAAGAGAATGAACCCGGGGATGGCTGGCCTTATGATACCATTCTGGGAGAATTGGTGGGTAACCCTCTTATATCATCCGGGCAATTGGCGGTCGATATTGTTGATAAATATATTTTTTCTTATTCTTATGGTAATGTCACTCTATCAGCAATTGATTTAAGTCGTATGAATACTTTAGCAACACAATTATCCAATTTAGCTCTGGCTGTAATGAGCGATACTCTAACTCCTAAGAATATTTACATAAATACTGCTTATTACAGTCAGTATTATGGAGATCCTGATTTTATTGATTTATATGATTTTTGTAATCAATTATTAGCTTATTCAAATAGTCTTGAAGTCAAAAATATTGCCTTAAACATCCAACAGACTTTAAATTATGCAGTAATAAAATCGGGATACAGTGGCGGAAGTGTAAGTGGCTCCAAAGGCCTTTCTATTTACTTTCCATGGTATTATGCTTATAATTCCAATAAGTATCACAGCACCAACTTTGCTCAGGATACTTTTTGGGATGAAATGCTTTTATCTTTGGGGCTTTAATGATATTATTATAATATGCTTAAACGAAAATATTTATGGTTTATTTTAGTAATAATTTTGGCTTTATCTCTTTCTTTTTATTTTATTTATAATAAGGGGAAAGACGAGGGTATAGTTCAAACTAAAGAAGAGATTGAAGAAATCGAAGAAGAAGATATCGAAGTAAAAGAAGCCCCGGTTAAGATAGAAAAAGGTACAGTAGTAGGAATGAAAGCCGGGAAAAAAGAATGGGAGATAGAGGCTGATAAAATATCTTTAGCCGAAGATAGGAAAAAGACCATCTTTGAAAAGATTAAAAAAGCGATCATCTTTAAAGATAATGAACCCTTTCTAAATATCCAGCTTAGTAAATGTATTGCCGATATGGGAAGCAAAAGTATGGAATTAGTGGGAGATGTAATTATCGAGACTGAAGAAGGGGATATCCTAAAAGGGGAAAGGTTTTACTGGGATTCGGAAGAGGAGACCTTAGCCAGCCTGGAACCGGTGGAATTAATAGTAAAAGAAAATAATATTACCGCCGACTGGCTGGTAAGTGATGTTGAACTAAGCAAACTTGAACTACAGGGAAATGTAAAAGTAACTTTTATAATTGAATAAACTAGTACCTTGCAACCTGTATTTTTATAACTCCTCCATCCTAGAGGGGAGGGTAAGATTAAGGTGAGGGTGAGCATTTAATTGATTAATTGAATTATCTTATATTTAATGCTAACGACTATTCACTATTCACTAACGACTAATTTAATTGAAAGGAGTTTTTATGTATAATGAAAAATTGTAAAAAATTCCATTTTAATAGATTTTTAATAATGTTTTTTAGCTTGTCTCTAATTATGTTTTTATCATTTTGTGCTTCTGCCCAGGAAGAAAAAAAGGAAACTGAAGAATCGGTGGTAAATATAGAGGCAGACAATGTGATCTATGATAAAAGTACGGATAAAATGATCTTTGAAGGGAATGTAATTGTTACCCAGGAAGATATCATTTTGACTGCTCAGGAAGCTGATTTTGATGTAGATAAAAAGATTGGCCAGATAAAGGGTGATATAAAATTAGTCCAGAGCGATATCACTATTACCGGCGAAACTCTTGAAGCTTTTCTTAATGATAAGAAGTACATCTTTCAGGAGAAAGTAATATTAATCCAGGAGCGAAAAGACAAAGAAGATAAAGAAGATAATATTACCTGGAATTGTAACAACCTGGAGATTTTTACTGAAACCAAAGACTTAACTGCCACCGGAGAGGTAAAGATTTTAAAGAAAGATTACACCATCACTGCCGAGGAAGCAGTTTATAATGATAAGGAACAGAAGATAACTTTAGTGGGTAAAGTAAGAATAGACGAAGAGGGCGGCAGATGGATTACTGGCAATAAAGCTGTCTTTTATATTGACAGTGAAAGATTAGAAGTAGAAGGAAATGTCCGAAGTGGCATTAAATTAGACTAAAGTTAACCAAAGGTGCCAGGCACCTTTGGTTAACTTTAGGCATAGAGAGGCGATTTTATGAGAACTATGAAAGCGAAAGAAGCGATAATTATTTTTTTGATAATAGGAGTATTGACGGTAGTAGCCGGATGCGCAAGGTGGCCTTATGAACCAGGACCAGAACCGGGAACGGAGTATCAATTGAAAATTACTGTAGAAGTAGCAGGGGAAATTAATACCTTTGATGGGATATATTATATAGGTCTGGATACTGATGGACAAACAGGTATCGGACCAGGTAATGATATAGGTGACTGGGAAGGCTATTATTATTATGTCAAATTAGATAGTATGGGTTGCTATTTATATCCGAAGGAAGAGGGATCAGCAATGTTATTAAGCTGTTCTACCTCCGATATCGGAAGTAAACTGCAGGTAACTATTGCCCTTAGTTATTTAGGAGATCCAGAAAGCAGTATCGACATCAATGTTGTAACTACTGATTCAGATGGTTATACTACTTATGATTATTTAGATGATAATTTTAACATTAGAACTGTACTTTATTCAAAAGGAGAAGGAAGTTCATCAACTGATTTAGAAGAAGATGAAGCGGGTTTTGACATAGTAAAAGCTACAGCTGAGATCACCACTCTTTATTAATATAATTAATCACTAAGCGGTTAAATAAAATAATGGATAGCCAAGAAACCTGTTCATGGAGATTAGTGAATGAGGTAAGGGCGTATCGCAATGCACTTGTCCTACTAACGACTGTTCACTATTCACTAACGACTATCTCATTCTCCCCCCAGAGTTATCTTCTCAGTTGGGAAAGCTTTAATGTAGAATTCCACCCAGAAAGACTTGGTGGCCTGTTTATAATTTATGGTTATTTCACGAC
>Ga0307380_10004250_pt1 | contig 19438 bp, 24 predicted proteins | sample UN3MG_FD_202239 | JGI IMG/M metagenome (GOLD analysis project Ga0307380, IMG submission 202239) | Soil microbial communities from Risofladan, Vaasa, Finland - UN-3 | ecosystem: Environmental > Terrestrial > Soil > Coastal area > Acid sulfate soil | place: Finland: Risofladan, Vaasa | collected... | reverse complement strand
GAAGAGTTCATAGAAGACATGGGGCTCAAGGATAACCTCATGTTTCCTTGAGGCCGTCCATGTTGGAGACAGTGGCGAGGAATGTAGTGGGGTCTGTTTTGAGGGGAGCGTCTGGATGGAGGTTATGATGAAGGCATGAGTTCAGGGGTTCTGCGTGTGTTTCCATGGTTTGGGCGCGCGCTCTTCAGGCGGCGATGGCTTGCAGTAGCCTTCGCCCTTTCTCGGTGATCTTGTAGGTGCCTCTGCCGGGTCTCTCGACGTAGCTCTCTGTGAGCAGCCACTGGATGGTTGACTGTGTCACCCAGGGTGTGGAGTCCCTCAGGACGGCTCTCACGAGGGGCGTGTACTGGGTGGGGCGTTTCTCTATGCAGAGGAGGATGGCTTTGATGGTCTTCACCCGTTCCTTGAACCGTTTCATGGCCTTTCCTCGTACCTGCGCTCCTCGTCCACGTGCTGATATGTTGATGCGGCCACCGTGGGGGGCGCGTATAGCCTGAGCAGCGCGGCGATCTCTCGGCTCCACGTTGCTTGGATGTCGCCGGCGGTCTCCTTGTACTCTCCCACCGCCACCGAGTCTGGCTGGCGCTGCTTTATGGTCCTCGCGGTGGATAGGATGCTCAGCTTCTTGACGGCCTTGTCTGAGGCGTCCCGGGGTCCGAGGCGTCTGTCGATCTCGGCGTCGCTGAGCTCGATGATGTTCTCTATCTCCGCGTCGGTTAGGCTCGTGTGGATGACGGTCCTCACTTCTGTGGCTGTGCAGTACATGTCTTCACCGTGGCTGGGGGGTATCGCGCCTTCAAATGGCGCGGGGATTCGTTGCTTAGTGGGGCGCCGCCCCCCGTGCGGCGTCTACGTGCATATCTTGTCTATGGCGTCGTCGATGACCAGCTTGGGCTCCAGGTACTGGCGGATGACGTAGGCGTCGTAGCCTGCCTTCTCGTCGCGGTACTGGGCGGCCTCGGTGGGTCCTTCCCCCAGTACGAGGGCGGGTGCCTCGCTGTCGCCGATGAGGGGGCCTTTGCTGGCGGTGGGTGTCTGGGTCAGGGCGTAGTCCGTGTAGACCTTGATGGTGGGGTAGCCGGGTAGGGTGAACTGGCCTCCGTCGCGGCCCAGCTCGGCTATGCCTGCGTGGGCTAGGTCGCACACGTATGTGTTGGTGACGAACTTGCCCCAGATGGCTGGGTGCATGGCCATGAAGTCGGGCTCGTAGCCCTCGCCCTCTATGTACTCGACGCTGGCGCGTATCGCCTCGAAGGGGTTGGTGTCGCTGTCGGGCGGCGTGGTCATGGCTCCCCAGTCGCTGTACGCTGTCCCGCTCACCTTCTCGGTGCAGGCCTCGGCTGTCTCCTTGATCTGCTTGTTCTCCATGCGGGCCAGGTCCTTGGCCGCGTCCTCAACGTTGAGGGATAGGACGTCGTGGGCGGCCTTCTTGGCCGCCTCGTCGCTCACCACTATGTGGACCACGTTCTTCCAGAGGTCGAAGCTGACGGCGGTGTAGCTCTCGGCGGCTATCTCGGCCTCGTCGAGGGGCAGCCCCGAGGTGTCGGCTTTGAGGATGACGTATGGCGCCCAGAGGGTCCGGGCTATCTCGGGGAGGTTCTCGCGTAGGATGAGGTGCCGCGCCTCCAGCACGGCCCTCAGGGGCTCCAAGTCGCTGAGTCCTTGGCGGTCGCTCTCTAGTTCGAGGTTGGTGAAGTAGAGCACGTCCTCTGGCCTGTAGAACGCCTTCTGTCCCCGGTACGTGTACCCTGTGTGGCTCCAGTTCTCGTCGATGTCGGGCTTGATCCTGGTGCTCTGGAGGCTTAGGAGCCGCGTCGGGTAGCCTTCCCCGTCTCGTACTATCTCGAAGGCCGCATTGCCGTATACGCTGCGTTTGATCTGGGCGACGAAGAGGGCGTTGTCTAGGTTCAGGCGCTTGTTTATCTCGTCGATCTTCTCCTTGACTAGGGGCTCCTCCGGTGGCTCCTGTATGGTCTGGAAGCCGCCCTGGGTGGCGAAGACGGCGTTGGTGGTTATGGTTTTCCGGGCCAGCTTGTCCTGCCTGAACCAGCGGTAGTCGGGGTCCATGCCCTCGTAGTAGGTGCCGGGTGTGTGGGTGGTGTAGATGTTCTTGGCCTTGGGTGGCTGCGTCGCGGTCAGGCTTCGCATGGCGCGTCTGAGCCGGGTTCCTAGCTTCAACTCTGTGCTTCCTTGGGGCTTCTCTTGGCGAGGCTCAGGGTCTTGACGCCGGGTCTCCGTGGGTCGTGTCTGGGTTTCTCCGGTGCCTTCGCGATGGGCGTGTTGTTTTGCATCGCTGAACCTCACAGTCAATATGATTGGAGGAAGGTGATGCTAATAAATGTGGTTGAGATTAGTAAGAGACATATGATTTATAATAAGCGTAGGATTATTATCACTAGTATTTTATCGCGTTATCTTATATGTTTTAATTGAACAGTTTGGTGCTTACATTATAATCGCATGGGTCCACATGGAAAACCTTGTTCTGAATTTGGGTTCAGCTGATTCTAGGCGCCAGGCCGTCGAAGTCTGTGTCGAAACTCGCTAGGTACTCTATGCCGTGTGCCTTGAGTTCTAGGTTTGCCTTTCACGGGTTACTCTATGTAGAGATTTCCAGTTCGTCCAGTATTTTACGATATAAGGTTGAGCTTATTCTGAACCCGACCTTCACGAGATCATCTATTATCTGGAGTGCTTCCTTTTTTGTTATCGAGCCTTGCCTGAAGGCTTGAATCACGGTGCCGCAGGTGCCGATGGGCTTGATGTTCAATATTCTTGATACCCGTCTCGCCTCTCTGTCGTCGGCGATGAAGTAGGCGGCGTCTAGCTGTTTACAGAGCTTGAGGGCCTCCCTTTCCCCGGAGCCCAGTCTGGTGTTGTTGTCTAGGAAGCGGAACTCGGCGTCCACCTCAGGCTCTAAACTCTCTTTGATGACCCATGTCCCGACCGCCTTCTCTATTATGGAGGCGTCAGACATGTTGAGCGCCTTTCCCTGCGTCACGGCTTCGTCGTAGACGGCGTCGGGGACGTAGATTTTCTGGAAGACGTCTCTGATGATGTCTAGTCTGCCGATCTTTGCCAGGTAGATGAGGGGCGTTGAGTCTGAGACGGCAGCCCTGGGTGGACTAGTCATCCTCGAATGCCTTCAAGTCCTCTTCCAGGTCCTCGATCTCGTATTGGGGCTGTATCTTTCTCTTTGCCAGTACGTCGATCATCTCCCAGACCGTGAGCCCCGCGGTCTCCGCCGCCTTTGGAAGCGTGGCCCCCCCTTCTACGTATGACTCTATGGCTTTCTGGAGCTTCCATTCCCTTATGTAGTGATCTAGCGCCCTGTCCAGGACGGTTGACTTGTCCACCTTTTCCTCTCTCGCTATCTCCTCTATCTGGCTCACCCTCTCCCGGGGGAGCCGGGCTGACACGACCTCCTTGGCCACCAACATCACTCCGTATACGTTGTAATACGGAGTATACGTATTTAAGCCGTTCCTCGTGACAGGCCTATCGTCTAACCTCACAGCGAATATGATTAGAGAGTGGTGACGTTAATAAATGTGGTAGAAATTAGTAGGAGAAATGTGATTAGTGGTAGATGTATGTCTTTATGTTATTTATAATTGAGGTGTTTAAATAAATATTGTGGTGTCACGGTGCATGGATTTAGATGGTTACATATAGGAGAATCATGTGTGGTGGATTTAATTGGGATATATTTGGGTCGAAGCAGGGAAGAGTAGAGGAGATAAGGTATTAGGTACGGTGTCTTCAAAGATCATGATGAAGATTAGGATTAGCATCACCCTCAGCGACGAGCTCATAGAGAAGATAGAGAGGCGCAGGGGGCTGGTGAAGAGATCCAGTTACATCGAGCACCTCATCGAGCGAGGGTTTGAAACCCAGAACGGGGAGAGGGCGCAGAACCGTAGACTCAGCTGACTCTAGTGCTCTGGAGCAATGTCTTCTTTAGGCGTGTAGTCGGTTGAGTCTCTCGATCTCTCTACTTCGAGTCGCTTCAGGTCGAGCTGCAGTATGGTGTCGTAGTAGGCGTAGAGGCCCTGCACTACTGCTTCCTTGACGCTGGTGACTGCGCCTCTGCGCTTCAGCTCCCGGATCATCCGGGCGGGCTCCCCCTTTATGACGCACCTGACGTGGACGACGTCATCCTTCTCCCTCAGGGAGAGCCCTCCTCGTAGCGTCTAAGAATCGAGTAACTTTTCCCTTTAATGCATCGGGAGACTTTACCCTCGGTCACGTGCTTTAAATTATTTGAAAGAAATCATTTATCAATTCTTTCTGTTAAATTCAGTTGTCTTGAAGGCGTTGATCCTTGCCGGGGGTCTGGCTACCAAGCGAGGCCGCTCGGCTTGGCTGGGTTGATGGCTGATGCATGGTGTGCCTTGTTCGATGAGGGCGATGGTTCCGTGTTTGAGTGCTCTGCTATAGCGTACGCATTGGTTATGTTTATGCGGGGTTTGTGACGGGTCTATCGAGAAGTGTATCCACGAGGTCTCTTTTTTCTATCGCTAGATCGACGAGGGTCTTGTAGAGCCCTCTTCTTGAGGCATCCCATGCTTTCAGGGCGACGAGCTCCCCTGATTGGTCTAGACCCATGAGTACATCGCCGTCGAGGAGCTTTTCGTCTGCGATCTCGCCTTCCCCGAGTTTCACCGAGAGTATGTCGGCTTTAGAATCGTATCGTATTATGGGATCCAGCGTCCACTCCTCCTTCGTCTCTCAACTACATTCTTCAAGGTACTGCTATTATTAGGGTGTCTTCTCCAGTTTTTCGTATATGACGGCGGTTTTCTTTTCTTGGTTTATCGAGATGTATCGTTCGGTTTGTGTGTCGTAGAGTATTTGGTCGGATTTGTTTATGGTTTTTATTATGGTCTCCTTGGTTATCTCGAATTTATGTAGCTCTGTTGCGAGCTTTTCTGATGCGTGGTCTGTGAAGGAGATCATTGAATGGATATTAGTTGAGGTGTATTTATCTATTGATCAAGTGCGTAGGCGCTCTTTTTTGATGTCTATTGGATGCATGAATACCTCCTTGAGGATGACTTATCACGGGTAGCCTGTGATAAGCGGGAAAAATTTCTTTGCGTGTTTGGGTTATGTTGCTGTTATTAGTGTATCTGTGTCGATGGTGGGTATGTTTGCTTTTTTCGCTGCTTCTGCTAGTTGTTTATCCTCGGTTACGAGGATGACCTTGTGTTTGTCTGCGGCTGTGAGGTAGGCTGAGTCGTAGTAAGTCAAGTTATAGGTGAGACTGTTTTGAAGTATGAGTTTTGAGTCCTGGGTGTTTTCTTGTTGGATGAGTTTCATGAGTTCTAAGCCTGTATGAATGTTTTCAAGGGTTTCCTCAGCTTCCTCCGGTGTGATGTGGTGGAGGATAGAGGCACTGGTTCTTAGGGCGTTTCCTACCTCGTAGTAGATGAGGGGTATGGAGCTGCTTGTTTTCAGTGTCTCGGTTGCCTGGCCTCCATACTTTTTTATTAATAAGAGTAGGCTGCTGGCGTCTATTATCTGGGTCATCATCGTCTGTCTCGGCTTTCTCGTATTGAGTCTATTATTTCTTGGTCGGGTATTTTTTGGAGCAGTCTGCTTGCCGCGTTGAGGGCTTTTCTCTGTTCCTGTTCCTTGATTTTTTGTACTTCTTTTTCTACGGCTTCTCGGATTAATTTGCTGATGTTTACTTGGTGTTCTTGGAGTATCTCTTTGTGCTCGACGGGTATTTTTCCCGTAACGGTCTCGGTGTGACTCACGCCGTATTACCATTATAGTGTTATTTATTTGGTGGTATTAAACCTTACCATATTAGATCTAGATATACCCTGAGGAATCAGGGCAAGATAAAGAGGCGGGTTTTCACCTATTCTGGTTTCGACCATATGCTCAATATAATTGAGCGTTTATATAGCTCATTGAGCAAATCATTGAGGTAGCGGTTTTTCTGTTTTCGAAGTAGCTCTTCGCGCCTACGTTGTTCAGGTTGTCTTTCTACCTTGTAGGCTGTCCAGCTTGTTTTCGGCTCGCAGGATCGCTCGTCCGAGCTCGTCTCTGGGCGAGGCTCTTCCTCTCCACCTGTGCTGGCTTTGCAGCTTGTGGATGACCCGGAGTATGAGGTGGGTGTCTTCGGATATTTGGAGGATGTTTTTTCTTGTCTGGGTGAACAGGTTTCTTGTCTGCTGGTCTTCTATGTCTTGCTCCAGCCATCTGATGAGCCTCTCCTTGTCGTTGTCGGTTAGTATGTATCCCCGCATCGGGGCGTTGTAAGCGGTAACCAGTTATAACGCTTTCGCGAGAATAGCGGGATACGTAATCATCTTCCAGGTAGAGAAATCTTTTATCAATTATTTATGATAGATTCTGTTGTCTTGAAGGCGTTGATCCTTGCCGGGGGTCTGGCTGCATGGCTGAGGCCTCTCGGCCTGACTGGGGTTGATGGCTGATGCGTGGTGGCCTTGGTTGGTGATTGGTTTTACTGGGTAATGGTTTGGAGTATGTGGAGGGTGTTTTCTTTTTCTGCTCTTTGCTTGACTTTTTCGGTGTCGACTCGGGTGTACTTTAGTATTGACTGTATGTCGTCTTTATCCTTGGCTGATCTAGCCGGGTCCTGGGTTGCTTTTATCATACGTAGCTTTGCCAAGATGAGAGACTCAGGTGTCTGTATGTAGGTTGGCTGGTCTAGTATCGTACATGGTTTTTTCTCTAATGGTTCTTCGGTGAGGATGAGGTCTACGGCGTAGGGAGATAGAGTGTCCTGGAGGGTGACTACGTTGTATCCTGTTTCTTGTGCGTGTCTGAGTTTTTGTTCGTTTATATGCAGCTGTGCTTCTTGGAGGGCGTGGACTAGTTTTCCATGGTTCCTGCCGCGGAGTGAGATTATGATGTCGATGTCCATGGTGGTTCTGGGGGTTCCGTAGTAGCTTGCGGCTAGGGCTCCGGTGAACATGTAGTCTTGTTGGGTTTGGTTGAGTTGTTTTATGAGGCGTTTCACTAGGCCTTGAAAGGTGTCCAGTTTATCTCCTCTCTCGTATTCGTCTGCGTAGCTCGGTGATTACCTCTTCTTCTGTTATGTCTGGGTTGTTTGCCCTTATTCCGTCGGCGCATATCGCCGTGACTGCTTCGGTCATCTCTATTGCGAGCCTTGTTTTTTCCTCTGGTGATGGTTGAGGGTTGTTCAAAGGGTTTTCAATTGTCTCTGGTGTGTTTGTTGCTTTAAGTGTTGTTGAGTGGGGGTTGTGGGTGTAGATGGTTTGTTTCAAGGATCTCTTTTTACTTCATGGCTCTGCTACGTCGAGGTGAAGTCGGCGCCTCTTCACGGGTGTTACTACATGAGACGGATCTTCCAGATGTGAGCAATAGAAATCATTTTTCAATTCATATTGGTAGGTTCTGTTGTCTTGAAGGCGTCGATCCTTGCCGGTGGTTTGGCTACTAGGCGGGGGCCTCATAGCCTGACTAGGCCTAAGATTCTTTCCCCGGTGTGGTGTTAACAGCGTTGTTTCAAGGGGTGCCGTGGTTTACAGGGACATCGTCGTCGAGGAATCGGTTGTCGGGGAGAACGCGGTCATCGGGGAAAACGCCGTGGTCACTGGCTAACCCTGTTTTAATCGGCTGCATCATAGACTCTGATTATCAATAGTTTACCCGGTCCTTTGAATATGAGCGGTCAAGGTGAGGGATTCCACTCGGAGAGATCTTTTCTAGTTTCTTCGGGTACAGGGTTTTCGGTGATTAAGCCGTACTTTGAGGCTCTGTTGATTATGTGTTTATCGTTCGAGACGATGACTGGTATGTTGTTTCGTAGCGCTGTGGCGATCAACAGGCCGTCGCCGAGGGGGATGTTTTCTGTCGCGGCTATTTTAAGGCCGTTGATCGATGTTTCGACTACCTGTAGTTCTTCTACGGTTAATGTAAGCTTCTCGAGGAGGCTTTTTAGGGGCCTTACCCTGTAGTACCAGTATAGTGTGTTGTAGGTCTCAAGGATCGTTGTGGGTGTGACGCTTAGTGGGAGGCCTCCGCTTAGGCACCTTTCTACGAGTTCCCAGGCGTAGGGGTGGGCTGGGCTTTCGTCGTAGAGCGCGTAGGCGAGGATGTCTGCGTCAAGGATTCTCAACGTGTTTGCCGCTGTGTCTGTCCTTGACGGTCGAGAAATCGGTGAGGGCTTTCTCCGGGTCGCCGGTTAGTTTGATCTTCATGATTTTTTTTATGAGGTCATCCCGGGTTTCGACTGCTTTGAGGATTATCGTGTCTTTGTCTACGAGCTCGATCTTGAAGTCTTTCTTCCCTATGGTCTTTCTGATTTCTGATGGGATCGTTATTCTTCCTCTTTCATCTATGCTCGCCGTTTCACCCACACCCATTTCCCACACCCATCAGGGTGGCTCGTGTTATATAAATGATCTCGATTTTGCGACGCTATGTACTCCGAGTTGGTGGAGGAGGTGACGCAGAGCAGAGGCACCCTGGCGCTTGCTTTGATGGAACTGCAGGAGGAAAGGCTCATAGAGAGAGAGGTCATGGACACGAGGCCCGTGCAGACGAGGTACTCCCTGACAGGCCTCGGCGCGGAGGTCGCCGGACACTTATCCGAAATAAAGAGACTGATCTCGGGTCATCCTATATAGGGGCCTACCGCGTTGCGATTTGTCTGAGTTCACTTCGACTTTATAGTAGTTGGTCACGGTGTGTGCGGTGGGCCAGAAGTGGCTCATTGTGGCGATTTGTTTGATATCTACTGGTTGTAGCCTTGTTTCCTTTTCCAGTTGTGGTTTTGGATGGCTTGTGCTGTGTGTATGGCTTGGGCTGCGGCTGGCAGGGTACATGCTGTTAGCGTTTTTGCCAATGTTCATGGGGTGGTTCCATGTTGTCTGGTGTTTTAATTGTTTGTGGCGGTCTGGCCTCCTATGCGTTGCTTGAGTCGACGACTTGGCATTTCCCTTGTAATTGGTTACTTATTATAAGCGTTTTTTCCGGTAGCTAATGTGTCTGTTAAGCGTTAGAAACGGCTATTTACTGATATAAGCGCGTTTAGGCGGTGTTCTGACCTAGCCTTTTCACTTATTTTAGGCGTTTTATTGGAAGTTTAGTTAGTTTTGGTTGTTGTCTCTGGATTTGCTTTTCACGGGTTCGCTTTGTTCCTTCAAGTTACTAGGGATTATGAATTTGAGGACCCTCTTGGGGGGTGTCAGCTTGTGTCGCCTTGTCTGATCATGAGCAGGGTCTCGCTCGTCGTCTCTCTTATCGAGGCTTCCGTCTCATTCAGGCTGTCTTCGGCTCTACCGATGTCGTTGGCGGCGCCTTTCAGGGCCGTTTTGATGGCTTTGATGGTATCCAGCTGTCTCTCAACATTCTCGCAGAGAAAGGTTGGAAGGTTGTTGGGTTTGAGGCCATCCCAGCATCATTCCAGGTAACAGGCCCATATCAAACCGCGTGGGTACTGATGGAGAGACAGTAGAAATAGATTAGAAAATACTTAGAGCCCGAAAAGCCAGTTGCAGGATAGATGAGGTTATTTTCTTCTAATGAGAATCCCCACAATCAGTAGCACCATAATTGAGGCTGCGATCATCCCAGCTAGGTATACTGTTTGTTTTGAATATCGTTTTACTTCTAGGGTTGTCTGGTTGACGTTGTTGGTTTCGTCGCTTTCGAGGATCGAGTCGTCGTAGTCTATCTCTGCACTGATAATCGTTTGACCTGTCTGCGTGGGAGTGTAACGCAGTGATGATGTCTTCTCTTCGTTAGCCTTCAGCCCAGCTACGTCGTCCGTGATTACCTGGTTTTGAACAAGCAAGGCGACCTTGAAACCCTCTGCTATGTCTTCGGGGCTTGTGTTACTTACTTTGACCTCGATGCAGCATTCCTCGTTTTTCACGACTTCTTCCGGCACCGAATGTATTTCTATCTGAAGGTCAGGGAACCTGACCTGCCTGGTTGTATGGTACTGGTTATTTTCGCTGTAGAGCTCGTCAGATGCTGAGGTTAATGAGATCAGGATGCTGTATTCGCCCTCTTTCTCGGGCATCCAGGTTGTTGCGTCGGTATCTTGTTTCTGTTGATCCAACGAGGCGAACGTCGCCCGTTTGACTAGTGTTCCGTTGATCGTGTAGTCTAGTTTTAGTTCCCCGGACTCTTTGTTACCGTTATTCTGTATCGTTGTCTCTATCGTGTATTCGTGGTAGGTCTCTTTATTTATTGATACATCGAGAATCTCGGGGTCCGGTAAAGGCAGTTGTTCACGGGGTAGTGCGTTGATCGTGGCTTCATCGAGATACGGGTGAAGCGTTTCCCTTGTAGCCATGGAAAGATTACAATATATTACCTGAAGGGTACCATTCGTTAGGTAGCTCATCACCGTAGATAGCTCGTCGTAGTGTTCCTTGTCGATCCAGGCATCGACTATGGTGTTTAGCTTGGTTATGTCCATTGCCTCGAAGATGGTTGCCACGGTTTCGGGAGTCTCTGGTAGCTGAGCTATCTCGACGAATAGATCCACGAGCGAGTCAACGTCGACGTGCTCCAGTGTTTCGGCAAGCTTCTTGAGGGCCTCTCGCTGGGTTTCCTGAGGCGCGTCTTTTATCTTCTCCTTTACGGCTTCTTCTACCCTCCTCGCGGCTTCAGTTAGATCGTCATGGGCCATCTCCGCGATGATCTTGGGGCCGGACTCCATGTCTAGCTCTAGTATTACATGAGCCGAGTCCGTGACGTCCATCTCGTTAAGTATCTCTCCGGCTCTTTCTGGGCTGCTTAAGCATAATACCTCCGAGGTCTTTGCGGAGGATAGACCGGTTAATGTCTGCGATGCATCTTCTTTTGACATTTCGTTTATGATGTTTAAGATCGTCTCTGTTTCAAGCTGCCCCAGGATTTCTACACGTTTTTCAGTGCTTACTTCAGGAAGTATCTTGGCGGCCTTCTTAGGACCTATTTCAATTATTTTTTGAGCTGCTGTGGTACTATCCATTTTTTCAAGATCATCTGCTGTGACATCTGGTGGAGATGGAGGTGACGGAGGAACACCATATGAGCCACTAGCGGCTGCTTTGATGGTCACTTTACATGTTGCAGTGTCTGTTACGCCTTGATCGTCGGTGACTGTTAATGCTGCTGTGTAATCGCCCGTGGTTGTGTAGGTGTGACTGATGGTTACGCCGCTTCCGGTTTTACCGTCACCGAAGTCCCACGCGTATTCGGCGATGCTTCCATCGGGGTCGTAGGAGCCTGAGGCGGTGAAGGTAAGTGGAGAGTTCTGGGTTCCTTCGATGGTTTGTTGTGTCTTGGCGACTGGTGGCTGGTTTATGGGTGGCTGTAGGCTTAGGACTACGGTGTGGCTGCTGTGGGAGTACTCGAATGTGAGTGTCCATCTGGATTCGTCGGATGTGTAGGTGTAGTCTACTTCGTCTCCGTCTACGTGTATCTTGAGGCCTATGATGTCGGTGATGAGGGTTTTCGCGATGACGATGTGTGTGTGGCTGCTTGTGCCTGCTTCCCCTGATATCGTGAAGGAGAGGATCTCGCGTGCTGAGTCGAAGGCTAGGTTGGTTATTATGGAGTTTGATACCACGGAGAAGACGCTGTTTGCTTCGCCGGGCGTGACTGCGAGGCTTGTCTGGTGCGAAGCTTCCCTGAGGCATCTTGATGGTTCTCCGCCGTATCTGGCTCTTATGATGTAGCTGCCTGTGGCTTGGGGGATCCATGTTGCCTGGTATTTTCCTTCCTGGTCTGTGGGAGTCATGGTTATCTCGTTCCAGGTGTCGCCTCCTGTCACGCTATACTCGATTAGGATCTGTGCGTCGGGTATGAGTGAACTCGGAGTTAGGAGTTCACCATCGATGTCAAGTGGGGAGCCGATGCTGCATGATGGATGGAGGCCGATTTTAAGAGTGGTCGGGGCGAGCACGTTGACGTTTACGGTGTCGGTGGCTTGCCCTCCGTCGTCGTCGGTCACCGTCAGCGTTGCTGTGTATTGCCCGGGGTTATCATAGATGTGGTTTGGTGTGAGGGTGTCCGAGGCTGTTTCCTCGTCTTCGAAGCCCCAAGTTATTGTGTGGCTGTCTTCCCCTGGGTCTGTGAAGCTTCCCTGGAATACGGCTTCCTCTCCCAGGTTTATTGTTATGTCGTCTCCAGACTCGGCGGTGGGGGCTACGTTGTCTATTTGTATGATGGTTGATGCCTCGTGTTGGGCGCCCTGGTTATCGGTTACCCTCAGCCAGATCACTCCAGAGTAGTCGTCGTTCCATGTGTGTGTGACGGTGCATGTGGTTGTGGCCTCATCGTATACTTCATCTCCGTTCCAGTCCCACTCGTATAGCACGATTTCTCCGTCGGGGTCGGTGGAGCCGCCTCCATCTATGAGGACCGGTGCTCCTTCCGATGCTGCGTAGGGGCCGCCCGGATCTGCGTTGGTGTGTGTGGAGGGCTCCTCCGAGAGCACTAGGGTCAAGCTCACTGGCACGGTCTGCGGGGTGTTGGTAGCCTCTGAGGCAGAAATAGTTATGGTTGCATGGTATGTGTCAGCACCTAGTCCTGATATATCCACAGATACAGCTACACAGTCTTCCTCTCCAGCGGAGCTACCACTGGTAGGGACTAGTGATAACCAGCCTGCCTCATCGTTCACCTCCCAATTCAAGATGCCGCCACCAGCGTTCCAGATGATTAAAGTCTTGTCTGATGGATTTGACCCTGCCTCACTAGCCTCAAAACTGAAGCTACCAGGACTGTAGGCTATCTCGGGACCAGATGAAAACGGATTTATCGTTAGAACTTCTGTAACCTCAGATGACCATAGGCCCTCATCATCTTGGACTTTGAAGTAGATAGTATGGGTACCAGCAGCGAGTTCAGAAGCGGGCTTGTCGAACGAACCGAAGGTATTAAGCTGTCCATCAATCCTTGACCTCCAGTTATGTGCTACGATGCCATCACTATCTGAGTCAGTGCCATGACCTTCAAAGTGCACGGTATCCTCTCCTTGCGTAGCCGGATTTGGTGTTATTGAATCAATGTAAGCTGTCGGCGGCTGATTTGTGGACACATGCGGGGCATCCAACTCAGGGGTATGGATGGCATCGTTACTGTGAATGTCTTGGGCCTCAAAGTAATAAGAGTAATCAGTATCCTTACTCATACCTGATTTAGTGTAGCTATATATAGCCCCGCTCTCATAAGTGCCGCTTACTTTGCTCATAGTGAATGGGCTATTTGTGATATCCGAGCCGCCCTTTAGGATGTGTACCCTGACGAAATTGGGTGCATCACCATCTTGGTCCGTATACTTAATGCGGTAAACGAAGTTCGTGGCTGAGTTTCCCGACTCAGGGTCAAGTCCATCGTTATCATAATTGACTTCACCTGTCCAGGAGAGCGTTGGAGCTTTGTTGTAAGGAAAGGCTTGGTAGGTAATCCCGTCAGTCGTTGTAATATATCCAGTTTCAAAATCACTTTGGGCATACCCTGAGTCATTCTCATATTCATCACTAATTGGGAAACCAAGCCAGCTAGCCGTGCCGCCCATTTGGGTATACAGGGTGTCTATCGCCCCATGAGTTTCAAAGCACTGGTCGGCATAAGCTCCGGTATCTCGGTGGTGCCAGTAGATATGCCCACCTTCAAAGTCGCAGATGATTCCTCTGGTGTCAAAACCCTCAGCTCCTGATTGAGGTGTTTCTCTTTCATCAGAAATTGGCAATCCGAGAGCACTACTCCCATAACCGAGCTCCTCCCATTTGATAAAGACGCCCCAACCAAGAAATACAGTCTTACTTTCATGTTCATTGGTGGCTTTACGATGGACTATCGCTCCGCCATTGAACTTGTTATACCTGCAATCAGCACCGGTAATAGAAGAAGAGGGCAACGGAGATTCATCAATTGTCGGGTATCCAAGTTGACCCTCAGCTCCTCCTAGAGTTAGATATTTTGACCAGATAGAGCCATAGACCGCGTAAGCGCAATCTTTACCATCGGGCTGCATGATGGCGCCGTGGTATCCCTCGCCACCTCTGAAGTTTTGTGTCAGTCCATTATCCCAGCGCTGGACTTTGTTTACGGGCTGCCCCAAAATCGGGGCACCGCCGTTTCTATCATAGCAGTCACTAAAGACCCGTACATTAGGCGCACCCTCACCAACGTAAGGGAGTGATGGTGCAGGTGGTGGGCTTGGAGGAACTCCCAAGCGTTCAGCTTCAAATACTACAGAAGCGCCATCTGGTGCCATAATAAAGAAGACCAAGGTATGGGCGATGTGTTTGAGTTCCTCGTAAATCTGGGCCGGAACAAGCAAGTCTTTGAGACTATCAATGTTGATGTTTAACCCTACGTGGGCAAGAATGGCCTGCAGGGTTGCTGCTTGCTGTTCATTAGTAGCTAGCTTCCGCAATTCGTTAGCCGCCGAAAGCACGTGTGTTGGAATAGACAGCCACCCCTCATGGGTAATCGCTTGAAGTTCGCTAGCCGTCTTCTGGATAGCATCTAGCCCTTTTAGGGCATTCAGAGTTTCGGCAAGTGCTCCTGGGGCGAGATTAGAGGTTCTAGGGATTAGAGAAACGACGACATCAGCCGTGTTCCAAAGCCAAGCGTTAAAATCATATTTAGCATCAACTTCAATGCTTTGCCCAACCCCTGAGAAGGTTCCGTGGTAGGTTACCGTTCCGCTAGGAGGTAGTACACCGAAGTAGACAAAGATGTTATCTGAGTCTAGGCTCACTCCATCACTAGACACAGTGGAAAGACTAAGCCAGACATCACTGTAGCTTCTCACTATTAAATCTCCCCGAACGCCGAATTGGTCAGAAGTCATAGCTGAGGTGCCGCCTTCTAACATGCCCTGAGCCTGGATATTGTTTGGGAAGATGTAGTTGGGAACTTCCGCCCTGATTACGGTGATGATGACCCTCGCCTCTGCTGGAGGCGCATTGCCGCGCTCCACAATCACCTTGGCAGTATAGGTTCCGGGAGAGGAGTAGTCGCAAACGTCCACCGCCACCTTCGGGGTTTCAGTAACCCCATCAAACTTGGCTGCCCATCCCGGCGTGATATTAGTCCCAGAGTCACTCCTATCAGAGTAGAAGGTATAGTTGATGGTGCCAGTCGCGGTACCTGAGACTGTGGCGGTCAGGTCTACCCCATTTAAGGGCACTGGCCCACTGGAGGGACTGGCCATCAGGGAGACCAATAAAGTAGGTGCACTGACCGTTACTTTGACTGGTGAAGATTCTGGAGCCCAGTTGCCTGCATTATCCACGGCGTGGATGCCATACCAGTAGGCGCCGGTTGATGAAGGAGTGTCATGAAAATTGCCCGATAGGGGGCCATTTCCAGAAATCAAATTCACAGCAATCGGCTGATTTCCCCAATCTCCTGGAGCCCCGTTGTTATCATTCGCGCGCCATAATTCCACTTGCTTTAGTCCCGAATCGCCAGCGTCCGATACTGTATACGAAATTGTGAAGGGATTATTAACAGAGACAGTGTCAGGGGTGACAGAAAAAACATCGACGGTTGGAGGTGTATGGTCTCCCCCACTTATTAAAAACGTTTGCAGTCTAGCTATATCTCCATTGAATAAATTCAAGTCAGCTTTCCCATCAGCAAGATCAACATTATGCTTGTATTGCCAAAAAGTCCAATCGTTCCATCCTCTCGTGTCAGGTTTTTCGAGAGATGTTGGTTCTACATCTCTGAGATCTGCGATCCAAATATCATATTGATCGACTATGGAAGAATCGCTTAAGAATTCGAAAAGACCTTTATTCATATATAGGATTGGTTCAACACCCGTTCTATCAATTACAGTATCCATCCATTCCTTTATCCATTGTGCAAGTTTCTCTTTACCAAGTTGCTCAGGATATTCCTTATACCGTTCATCATCATTATCTTCAACATCTAATACGGGTCTGAGATATCCTCCTTTAAGATAACTTCCAGCAAGATTAACGAAGCCTTCTGCTTCTTTTTTTGCTTCATCTTTATTAGGAACAGGTCTTCCAAAATGGTAAACACCTACTATGAGTCCAGCTTTACGAGCATCCTCTACTCTTTTTACAAATCCAGGTTGTGGCCAATCTATTCCTTCGGTTGATTTAATAAATGCAAATTTATAACCCATATTATTAACTTGAGCCCAATTTATGTCACAACTCACATCAATTCCTTTTACACGTGTTGGTGTATCCGGTTCCTCGTCTTCAACCACTGTCTTTAAGCTAACTATGTTGGAGTCGGTGCTTCCTTGTGCATTGGTGGCCCTTATGAAATAAGTATAGGTAACGCCCTCCGTCACCACTGTATTATCAAAGGTAGTGTACACTGTTTCAAGCTTTTTGTAGTGGCTACCATCACGATAGACATCATAAGACGTCACCCCTGAGGATGGGGTCCAGGAGAGGTGATTTTTACCACTAAGTGCTTCTCCAGAGAGAGTGAAAACCCCAGGCTTCGATCCTTTATAAACAAACTCTATTGACCCAATACACAACACCGTAGATCCATCGTAGACTTGCCCATTATCATCCCAAACTTTAACATAGGATTGGCTCCCTGCCCCAAAAGTCCATGTACCTAGGTTCACCCTCTTCCAGGTACGGTATGAACTATATTGATTCACGTTCACAATCTCATTTCCACCGTCATAATATACATGGAACCATACATCATCCGATCTATCTACACTAGCCACAAAATTCACATAAACATCATAACTTCCTGACTGTGCCAAGTAGGGGGAAAACTTTGCCCAAGAATCTGGACCACCAATATATGTGAACATATAATTATTATCTAGATATTCCATTGGTCCCCACCAGTAATCATTTCCAGATAGGCTACCATAATCAAACCACGGTTGAGAGTCTGTGACGGAGATCGTGGATTTTTCACTGTATGCTAAAGCTAAACCGGGATCAAGAGTGAGTAAAAACGCTACAATTAGTATTGCAAAAATATATATCCAACCCTTAGGAGTTTTTATGTTTTGTCTTTGAATTATATTTTTAGGTTTATACATCACTACATCTCTAATTATATTACAATCCTCGTATGTATTTAGATGGTATGTTGAGTTTCTCCTTCTTTCAAGTATGGGTAAACCATATCATAGATAGGAGGAGAAGACAGATTGATGTATGTAGGTTTAGACGTGCACAAGCGCGTCTGCTACGGTACCGTCATGACCCATGACGGAGAAGTGGTGAAGAGAGCCAAGTTCAGCAACGACCCCGAGGGCCTTGAGGAGTTCATGGAAGGCCTCGACGAAGCCCTGGTGGCCATGGAGGCGGGGTACTGCTGGCAGCCCCTATACGGCTGGCTGGAGGAGGCAGGCCACGACGTCCGCCTCGCCCACCCTCAGAGGCGGTGCAAGCCCATCCATCGAAACAGGAAGCCTCCCTACTTGTAGGGAGGTAGTTCACTCTGGTATCTGTAGGTTTCTGGGATCGATTCTTTCTATGCCCGAGATTTTGTCGTAAGCTTGATCTGTTGAGAGTATTGTGTGGTCGGGGACATGCGGTGTTAGGGAGGTTGCTGCGTAGATGGCGTCGAATATGGATTTGAGGTCATAGCTTGTCATGAGGTCGAGGGCGGATAGAAGGATCTCTCGCGTTGGGTCTATGTATGTGATGTTCTCCAGGGTGGCTAGATTAGCGGCGTTGCCTAGTATGGTGGGTATTGGTGCGGTGTCGCTGAAGACGTAGTATAGCTCATGGATTATGTCTGTTGAGGCCTGTATGTCTTGGAGGGTGTTGGTCTTTATGGCGTTGAAGATTTTTTCGGCTGTGGGTTTGAGCCAGTCTTCTTTTTTCATGTATGCGATGAAGAGGTCAGATTCGATTAGCATTTTGTGTTTCCCTCTTGGCTTTTTCTTCTCCCATTTGCTTGAGTTCCTGTGTCGTGTGTCGTGTGTCTATTGGCGTGATCTCTTTAGGTATGGGTATCAGTAGGTAGTTTTGTCCTCGGGGGATGATTATTGCTTTTTCTGCTTTGAAGCCTAGTTCTTTTGGGAGGTATATGCGCCGCTGGGGGTCAATGGAGACGATGGTCATTTTTACCAATAAGCAGTGTTGTTTGGTAGAATATATAGTTTTATGGTAAAAGCATGGTTATCCGGGTCATGTGTTTCTTGTTTGAATGATGAGAAAGAAGACTAGTGGGAAGCTTAACTGTTTATCTGAAGAGGCCTGTGTTTTCGATCATTTCAACTAGGTAGGGGTGTAGACCTTCCTCCATTTTGTTGATCCATCTGCATTCGCGGTGCTGTTCGTCTAGTTTTACTTTGCCGGTGTTTACCTCGACTTTATAGTAGGTGGTCACGGTGTGTGCCTCGGGCCACATGTGGGACATCGTCGATATCTGGGTGACGTTGGTTGGCTGTAACCCTGTTTCCTCGTGTAACACGCGTTCCACGGTGTCTCCGAGTTTCTCATCTTTGAAGATTCTTCCTCCGGGGGTGAACCAGAGATCTTTTCAGGGTTCGTTGTTTCTCAGCATTAACAGCAGGTTGCCGTTATGGTTGACGAGCAGGTCTACGCAGGGTAGAGGCATAGATTTCTTTATCTTGTCGTAATGCTTGGGCTCTATCCTCGTCATATTATTACCTTTGACTGGTCACCGATTATGAATCTCTTGCCTTTGGGGAGTTCGTTGTTTTTCGTGATCACTACGTTTCTCCCTATTACGCTGTCCGTTATCAGCTCGTCGCACTCTATCGACGCGCCTTCCATGACTATGCTGTTCTGGATCTCCGAGTTCATTATCGTTGAGCCGTCTCCGATGCTCGTGTAGGGGTCGATGTATGTTTGGGGGCCGATGGTGCAGTTTTCACCTATTATCGATGGCCCCTGTAGAACGGAGCCTTCCAGTATCTGTGTGCCTTTTCCGATTCTGAGTACGTTGCTTATCTTTACATCCTTCTCGATGGTGCCGTGTTTGGGTTCTCCGCCGCTGAAGCCTTCGATGTGGATCGGCGAGTTGGCATTTCCCTTATAGTTGGTTACTTACTATAAGCGTTTTTTCTGGGAACCCATTTACCGGTTTATTATTTAAAATATGTTATAATTATGTGAATTTCAATTAGGGCGTGGGGGTTTGTTGGTGTGGGCACGTTCCTCTGTCTGCGTTAATCTAGGGGGGATTCGATTCTTTAATTGAACCGGATGTGGCTTAAGGTCCATTCAAGTCAGAGACTGTCGGCGCCTCTTCGAGGTCATCATAAGAAGTGTGCCATGTTTTGATGTTGTCCGCGGCGCCATCGGTTTCCCTTTGAATCTGTGTTTTCCCTTGATGGTCGTATGGGTCTGAAACTTGTGACGCGCGCGGGCCAATTCAATAATTCGTTATTCTTATTGGGATAGCTACCTCACATCACTTTGAAGGTTGATGAAGGAGGTAGGTTCTCCCAAACTCTTATTCGAGAACCATGATTTAACCCCTATCC
>Ga0307380_10004247_pt1 | contig 19453 bp, 20 predicted proteins | sample UN3MG_FD_202239 | JGI IMG/M metagenome (GOLD analysis project Ga0307380, IMG submission 202239) | Soil microbial communities from Risofladan, Vaasa, Finland - UN-3 | ecosystem: Environmental > Terrestrial > Soil > Coastal area > Acid sulfate soil | place: Finland: Risofladan, Vaasa | collected... | reverse complement strand
ATGATGATTTCCTTAAAAAGTACCCGCATCAACTAAGCGGTGGCGAGGTGCAGCGTGTGGCCATTGCCAGGGCTTTATCCCTTGGCCCGAAGCTGCTGATTGCCGATGAGCCCACCTCGGCTCTGGACCCGAGCGTACAGGCCAAGATTTTAAAGCTCCTTATGAATCTGCAGGAGAAGATGGGCCTGGCCATGCTCTTTGTCACTCACGACATTGCTTTGGCCAGGAAGGTTAGCGATCGTATGGTTGTGATGCATAAAGGCCAGATCGTGGAGGAGGGGCCCACAAATGAGATTCTTATCCGTCCCCTGCATCCCTACACCAGGAGGCTTGTGGATTGTGCTTTGGGAAGATCTGAGATGGAAAATGGCGAAATTGAGATGATAGCAGAACCTGTGGCTCTGGAAAAATACTGCTAATTCATTTAGAAATTTTAAGTTCTGAAGAATGTTAAAAAGGTGTTAGATTTGGATGAAATATCTTTTGATATTGATTTAAGAAAGGCGGTTGAATTTCACGGACATCTTTGCCCTGGCCTGGCCATAGGCTATAGAGTTGCCAGATACGTCAAAGAGCATTACTCAAGATCAGAGGACGAGGAGCTGGTCTGTATCGCTGAGAATAACTCCTGCAGCGTTGATGCGGTACAATCGCTCTTGGGCTGCACCTTTGGCAAAGGCAATTTGGTCTACAGAGACCATGGAAAGCACGCTTTCACCTTCTACTCTAGAGGAGACGGCAATGCCTTGAGAGTCTACTTCAAGGCGGATCTGTCAAGCAGCATGGATGATCTGCGGGCCCGGTACTTCCAGGGAACGCTAAATGAGCAGGAGAAGAAGGAGTTTGAGGCTCTCCGAGAGCAGATCGTGCAGCGTATGATCACCGCGCCCGACAGTGAGCTTCTTTCCATCAGTCAGGTAAAGATAGCTGAGCCGGAGAAGGCAAGGATCTATCCATCCCTCAAATGCCAGGAGTGCGGCGAGGGCTTCATGGAGATCTGTGGCCGAACCGCAAAGGGAAAAGTGCTCTGCCAGGAGTGCTTTGAGCGCCTGGCTTAGCTGAGGTGCAGACTGCCGGGCCCAGGGAAAGGAGGGCCTAAAAGCAATCAAAGAATGCTAAAAAGAAATCTGCTCGCTGAAAAGGTTATAATCAGTGTCAGAGCCGGCTCTATTATGCCCTTCTCGCCCCAAAGACCTTTTTTAGCAGGCCGCCTGCTTTCTTTTCTCTGGTGGGCTTGCTCGCCACACTTCCCGCTGGATTTGCCGGCGCCGTGCCTGATTTTTTTCCTGTACCCCGAGAAGTCCGCGCCCCGGCAGCCCCTGCATTATCTTTGATCACGATCTGGGTGCTCACGCCTCCATGCCTGGATTTTCTGGGTCGGATATTGACTGTGATGGGCCGTTCGATCTCATTGCTCACCAGCATGGCCACGCCCGCCGGCAGCCTCTTGATCTCTTCCTCAAGCTCGCCCGTCATGCCCTCCAGGCCTTTGGAGAGTGCCTTGAGGTCATTGGGATTGGTGACCCTCATGATGATCTGAGTGTTGCACTGGGATATGACGTTCTTGTCCACACGGGCCGGTCTCTGGCTGATGACCATCAGCCCCAGGCCGAATTTTCTTCCTTCGGCAGCAATGGTTCGCACGATGCTGGTTGAGGCGGCGTTTCCTGTGCCCCGCTCCGGGATATAGTTGTGGGCTTCCTCTACTACCACCATTCCCGGTGAGATCAGCCTGCGCTTTCTGGCCTCAAATATTTCTGTTAAGAGTCGAGATACGACCATGGCCTGCAGCTCGGGAAGTATGCCGGTCATGTCGATGACCGCTGCTTTTCCCGGTCGTAAAAGCTCCTCAGCGGGCGTCTGTGTTCCTGAGAAGAGTCCCAGCTCCAGGAGCGATTCAAGCTGGCCTACTAAATTCCACTTTACCTTGGAATTGCTGCGCACGACCTGCTCTATGACGTCTTCCAGTGTATAAGCATCCGTCTCCGACCGCAAGGCACTGATGGCTTCATAGAGCAATCCCAACTGGCCGCTGCTGCTGCCCTCGTGAGGAATCATCTTCGCGACCTCTCGGGCAGACAGGTTCAGTCCGTTGAAGCGAAAAGGCCGGTCGGCCCTCGGATTCATGGCCATTTCGCCTGGTGTGTAGATAGTTACATCATAGCCCCGTGGCTTGACCTTATATCTGGAAAAGTCGCCTACTTTGTTGGCCTCCTTCATGGAGGCATATTCGCCGTGGGGATCGATGATGAGAAGGGCCACCTTTCTCTCCAGCAGTTCTTCTAAAATCACGGCAGCAGTGTAGGATTTCCCTGAACCGGTTTTAGCAAGTACGCTGCAGTGCTTTTGCACCAGGGTATTGGCGTCCAGCTCCACCCGGATGTCATAGCCTCGCAGCATACCGATGTACATATCTCCCCTGGCCAGGCCCAGCGTTGCCTTGATTAGCTTATCATCGGCTATGAAAACAGGATCTCCTGGCCGGGCCGGGGTGGTGGGAAGATGTAGCTTGCCATTGCTTCCTATGCCGATGACCCTGGTCTCGGCTATCATCATCTCTCTTGAGTCATAATTTCTGGCGGCATCGTTGAGCTGGTTCGCGCTGTAGGCAGAATTGGACCTCTTGACATCATCCACCTGGGCCAAAATCCATTCTTTACCGTCGGCCTTGACCTTAATGTATGTGCCTCGACCTACCTCTTTGCTTATTAGAAACTTAAATGCTAATGGATTTGTCTCACCAACAATTGTGCCAACCGATCCCTTTGCTAAAGACATCAAAGGCTATCACCGCTTAAGCGTGCCGTAAGATCGTTTTTATTTTTTTTTAAATGAATTCTATGCATTGCGGCTTCATTTCTCGCTATAATCTTGCATCGCCTTCTTGCTACATTCCCATTTTTAAATACGTATCTTGAAGTATAAAAAGTTTGGTCCAAGAAGCAGGCTGGCTCATTGGTCCGTAAAATAATTTAATATAATTATGCACTGAGCTATAAAGCTACAACTCTTTGCCTTATTATGCTCAACAATTAATTAGTTATGTTTGTTTTTTGTAGCAAAAATGAGATGTTTTGTTCGCCCAGGCTAACATTTCAAAAATAATATTAATTATACGATGTTAATAACTATTATTTCACCAAGCTTGCATCGTCATGATTTTATGCAATCAGTCATTCGACAACGATTCATTGATTTTTTTAATGGTTTCCAGTAGTTCTGCACCTTTCTGCGTAGTTTTGTATAGCGTTTGCTCTCCTTTGTAGATCTCTATCAGATTATTTTTCATAAGAATATTCAAATAAGGATTTATCGTTCGGAAGTTGAGATTCGCCTGGTATACTATTCTTGTCTTGCTGGCACTTTCTAGGCATACCTCCAAAATGTGGGCGATAATCTCCTGCTTGCTTCTTTTCATAATTTTTCTCCTAGTGGAATTCAGATGATGATCTCGCACAGCACAGGCATTTCGTCATTAGGGGCGAGTTTGTACATCGTATTGTTTAGTTTGAGTTCTATATAATTATTCTTTGGGGAAGCATCGTATCCGTGGGTGGACTGGAAAAAGGACATATCCTGGGAGTCGATGCTCTGGTCTTCGAAGGATGAAATGAGATTCTCATCATCGGAAAAATCAATCTCTGCTGAAGCATTGTAGAGCGAGACAATTGTTACGCAAACAATTATGATTGCTATCCGGCGTTTCTCCCATCCCATATAAGGGACAACAACCTTATCAATATTATAGACGATTATGGCAAGTTAAACCTAACATTAGACTGATCCTACCAACACAATTGTCCTCTACATAGGTAAGAATTATTAATCACGTCCTGCAGCCAAACCGCAGGCCTGCCTCAAGATGAATTCTGCGAATTAGCCTATGATTATAGTTGTTTGCATAATTCGATATAAATCATATAATATTATTTAATTATTTATAACCTGGTGAAACGCATTCTGTATTTAAGTAGTATTATACGAACTAGCGCAAAGAACTATAATGGAGTATTTCGAATATCACTGCATTAGCAACCTCTGAAGTGGCCTTCATTAATATTTTCTATTCAAACATTCTTGATATTGGGTAATCCTCATTTTTTTACCGTTTTTTTTTGCTATTATTCTCTCCCCTTTCCATTCGTTTCGCGTTTTCTCGCTTTATCAAAGCCGCATGCTTTAGAATCTGCGAATCTGCAACCTGAAAACCCTGCAATCTCTATCCTTGCACTCTTTTTCTCCAAGATCGAAACTGTTAAAGTCTATTTGCTGCAAAGAAGTAGCATATGACTTTTGCATTCTTTCCAGCAGTGGACCTGCGCGGCGGCAAGTGCGTGCAGCTCGTCGGCGGCGTTCCGGGCACGGAGGTCGTGGCCTTAGACAATCCTCTTGCGCAGGCGGAGCACTGGGTAGTGGAGGGAGCAGACCACCTGCATATCATTGATCTGGACGGGGCCATTCTAGGAAAAAGAGTCAACGCCCCCATCTTAAGCCAGATCGTGAAAAAGCTGGACCTGTTTATTCAAGTGGGGGGAGGCATCCGGACTGAGGAGGATGTGTCCAGCATCCTTGATCTGGGAGTAGACCGAGCCATTTTAGGAACAGCAGCCTTGAAAGATCCGGATATGGTCTCTCGCCTCGCCGATCGTCACGGCCCGGAAAGGATCATGGTAGCCCTGGATGTGAAGCGGGGGGACGTAACCACGGAAGGCTGGCAGAGGACGCTGGGCAAGAAGGCCGTGGATCTGGGCAGGCTCTTTGAGGAGAAGGGGGCCGGCTCCATTCTCTTCACCAATATCGATGTGGAAGGGCAGCAGAAGGGAATAGACCTGGGACCGACTCGCAATCTCGTGCAGGCGCTCAAGATTCCGGTTGTGGCAGCTGGAGGAGTGACAACCATCGAGGATGTCCTGGCGCTGAGGGAGGCTGGTACGGGTGGAGCGGTGGCGGGAACGGCGATCTATACCGGCAAGCTCTCCGTGCGCCAGACGCAAGAGGCTCTGAGTGCGGCGAAATGAGGTGAAAATTATGAGAAAAGGTGAAGCAGAAGGACTGTTTCGAGAGTGCAGGGCCAAAGCTGCCCTGAACCTGGACGGCTCAGGAAAGGCCGTCGTCAGCTCGGGGTCGGGATTTTTGGATCACATGCTCACTGCTCTGGCCCGAACAGCCCAGCTGGACTTGACGGCGCAGGCGGAGCCGGGCTTTTACAGAACACAGGCTCTGGGTTCAACCATCGGCCTGGCTCTGGACTGCAGCCTGGCAGATCGCAGTGGAATTCGCCGCTATGGAGCAGCATCAGTTCCTATGGACGAGGCCCTGGCCGATGTTGCCCTCGATTTCAGCGGCCGGCCCTATCTGATCATGGCCGGAGATTTTCGGGGCGAGAGAATAGGCGACTTTGATGTGCAGCTCTTGCAGCCGTTCCTGGAAGCGCTTTGTGTGGGCGCCAGGCTGACTTTGCACGTGCGCTTCTACGGTGAGAACGACCATCACAAGGCTGAGAGCGTCTTCAAGGCCCTGGGATTTGCAATACGCCAGGCCGTGGCAAAAGAGGGGACGGGCATTCCCAGCACCAAGGGCGTGATTTAGGCATGGCACCGAAAAAGCACGAATGCAAACAGGAAATAAAATCTAATCGCAATCAAGGACGATTGAAAATATAAAAATATTTTTGACCTAAAGCATGCCTTCTATCTGCTTGAAGTCGATCCTGGCCGTCGAGTCCAGCGTGAGCGGCGTCAGGGAGATCTTCTTGTCCTGGTAGATCGTCTGCACATCGGTGCCCTCTGCATCGTTGCAGATTAGATCCCCGTCTATCCAGTAGTAGGGCCTTCCTCTTGGATCAAAGCGCTCCTGCACAGTGGTCTTGAAGATCTTGCGGGCCAGACGGGTGATGACAATCTCCGTATCCTCTGTAGCATCGACAGGCACATTCAGATTCAGAACATCCACACCATCGGGAAGGCCCAGCTTGAGAACCTTGCTCGCTACGCGGCGCAGGACTTTGGTGGCTACATCAAAGCTGTGCTTGGCTCCGTGGTGCATATCGAACTTGTCGCCCTGGTCCACAGCCTGAATGGATGCGGCGATGGAAGGAATGCCGTAGCTGGCCGCCTCCAGGGCAGCGCCGATGGTCCCGCTGGTAGTGACCGTATCGGTGCTGATGTTCTCGCCCACATTAATTCCTGAGACGACGAGATCGGGCAGCTCCTTCATGATGGCAAAGATGCCGATGATGACTGAATCCACAGGTGTTCCCGTGACGGCATAGGCCTGAAATCCGTCCAGGTTAACCTCTGCGTAGCGAAGAGGCTCAAAGACTGAAACCGATCTTCCCACGCCGCTCTTCTGCCCGGAGGGCGCAGCTACTATTACCTGGCCCAGGCCCTGCACGCTCTTCGCGGCTGCCTGAAGCCCTGCGGCGTAAACGCCGTCATCATTGCTGACCAGTATGCGAGGCATTGCTGTATTCCTGAGATGCTTTAGATATTAAAACATCCGCCTCTCTCGAAAAGCCACTGGCTAATTGAACATCTCCAAAAGATTCTCTACAATCTTGTTGAAGCTGCCCCCCGCTAACGTCCCGCTCTGCACAAATGTCATACCGCTATCGCCCAGAGCGCAGACCTTGGGATCGATGGGAATTGCCCCCAGGAATGGCACATCCATCTCCTCTGCCATTCTTTCTCCACCGCCAGCGCCAAAGATGCTTATGCTATCACCGCAGTGCGGGCAGATCAGACCGGACATGTTCTCCACAATGCCCAGCACGGGAAGCTTCATGGCCCGGACCATGTTCACCGCTTTTCGAGAGTCGAGCAGAGCGACCTCCTGCGGCGTGGTCACTATTATCGCCCCCGCCAGCTCTGGGATGAGCTGTACCACGGAAAGCGGCTCGTCGCTGGTGCCGGGCGGCAGATCGACAAGCAGAAAATCAAGATCGCCCCAGTTTACATCCTGAATGAACTGCTTGATGGCGGCCATTTTCATGGGCCCGCGCCAGACCACGGGCGAGTCGCGGCTGGTGAGAATTAGAGCCATGGATGCTGCCTTGATGCCATCAGCCTTTGCGGGCTCAATCCCCTCTTGCCCTTGCATCAGCCTTGCATCCTCGATTCCCAGGAGCTTGGGAATATCCGGGCCGGTGATATCTGCATCGAGTATGCCGACTCGCATGCCCTTCAATTGCAGTGCACGGGCCAGGTTGACGGAGACTGTGCTCTTGCCTACGCCCCCCTTGCCGCTGGCGATAATGATCTTGTGCTTGATTTTGGCCATGCGATCGACTTTGTGTGTGCATTCATTTCCATCGTTTTCATCTTTACAGGAGCCCTTTTGGGCACATGAATCGCAATCGTTGTTCTGTTTTGTCATGAGAGTCATTCCGCTAGTTGGTATGCAATTGGTTATTACGATTTCTATAACAATAGTTACAATTGCCATTATTTATAATTTAAATTTTAATCATCAAAGTCTAATCATTCAGTTTTAATGATTAGTTATTGATTTGTCGACTGCATAAAAATAGAGTTTGCCGCTATGCAGCTTTCTGAATATCAGGCTGTCCTTCTCCATGATTTTGCAGTACTTGATGGCATCGCTTCCGTCTATTTTCAGGTGGTGGCCTATCTCCTCCAGGGTGCAGGGCCTGCGAGAGAGAAGATCTATCAGCTGATCCTGGACCCGGGCGGGAACGCTCCAGTCCCAGTCCGGTATCAACTCGGCACCGGGGAAGAGCTTCAGCATCCTTTGCATCTCCTCCTCGCTCAGAGCTTCCACCGGCTCTGCAGGCGAGCGGACTACCGTGTTGAGCTGAATTCTGTCCGGCTGGGTGGATTCTGCCGCCCTGGCGATCAATTCAGCCTCCTGATCGTTGATGCCTTTAACCAGCATCACTTCCAGCCAGATCTCTCCGGAAAATTCCTTCCGGAAGTCCTTTAAGCCCTGGATCATCTCTTTTGCATAAAGACCGGATGCCGGCCTGTTGATGGCAAAAAAAGCCTTCTGACTGGCAGCATCCAAGGATGGCAAGACAATATCTGCAGCCGCAATCTCTTTTCGAACTGAGGGGCTGGAGAGAAGAGTGCTGTTTGTGATCACTGCCACGGGAGAGTCGACTATATCCTTGGCCTGGGCCACGATCTCACCCAGATCAAGGCTTAACGTTGGCTCTCCCGATCCGGCAAAGGTGAGGTGGTCGAAGGGCTCGCCACGTCTGAGTTCGATCTCTTTTAAGACCTTTTGTCGGGGCACGAAACGATCCCGGCAGGTGGTTATGCAGGCGGTCCGGCCCAGCTCACAGTAGACGCAATCAAGATTGCAGGTCTTGTATTTGAGTAGATCCACGCCCATGGACAGGCCCAAGCGGCGAGAGAGCACAGGCCCAAAGAGGTATCCCATAATTTCCCGATCTGCCTTTGTCCTTACTATTAATCCTTTCTAGTTGATGACAAACGATTCTTTCCAGTTGATGACCAAACCCATATACAGATTTGATTCCATTTATTTGTCCGTTCCTTCTTTCGACTTTGCTTTTTATAAACCATCCTTCTTTTGTCCTCTGGGTTCATCTTGCTGATAAAGCTTAAATGACGGCGTGCCCGAATAATCAGCATGGATAAGGCTCTTGAACTGATTGAAAAGCTTGGCGCAAGCGATGATTACTTCGAACGCCAGAAGGCGGCATGGGCCCTGGTGAATCTAGGTGAGGCCGCCGTAGACCAGGCTGCAAAAGCCCTGGAGAAAGGAGAGTTTTCCGATCTGCGATACAAATCCGCCTGGGTACTAGGAAAGATCGGCTGCCCTAGGGGAATAGAGCCGCTCAGCCGGGCCATGCTCAATGATCCCGATCACGTAGTTCGCGAATGGTGCGCCGCTGCCCTAGAAGCTATTGGGAGCGAGGATGCGGTTCCCGCACTGGCTTTGGCCATGAAACGCGACAGCTCCAAAGACGTACGTCTGCGGGCAGCGGTGGCGCTGCGCACGCTAGGGGCAGCAGAGGCTTTGCGTGATCTCTTAGGCCATGCCGAGCCCGAGATCAGGGGAATGGCAGTGACTGGCCTTGCCAAGATCGGGCACCAGGAATCTCTGCCGGAGGTAGCCCGCATGCTAGGGGATGAGGGGATGGAGGTTCGGCGCAGAGCTGCAGCCTTCATGGGGGAGGTAGGCGGTGATGATGCTTTGCACTGCCTGGCCCAGGCTTTGCAGGATCGCGAGAGTTGTGTCAGGTCCGAGGCACTAAAGTCTCTGGGCAAGATAAAGAGCGAAAGGGCCTGCGATCTGGCTTTGCAAGCCTTAAAAGACCAGGACTGGCAGGTTCGTTACACCGCAGTCACAACCCTTGGCGAGATAGGCCATAACAAAGCATTGGAATCCCTGATAGAGGTCATGTTCGGGCCGGAGGATGAGGAAATGCGTGCCTGGGCTGCCTGGAGCCTGGGAGAGATTGGAGACGAGAGGGCGATAGAACCTCTGCAGCGGGCCTACAAAACCTGTCCCACGGAGGTCATGAAGAAGGCCAAAGATTCGCTTGTCGAGGTCTTCGGGCAGGAGGTTTGATAGGCATTTATGAGGACAATTGAGAAAGGCTGAGAAAGGTTATGCTTGGGGAAGGAATGAAATGGTCAAAGCCTGAAAAAGAGATCGCACGCCGGGCATTTAATGCTGCCTACAACCGTGAGTGCGATTCTATTTTGCAGAATATTCGCAAAAAGGCGATGGAAGCTAGAGCCCTGCAGAACTTTGGCAGATTTATAATTATCTGACAGAGAAACGCAAAGAAGCAGATGAGAAATACGACTTCCGTTACTCGGTTCTTCACTTAGTCTTCGCACGACTGATATATGAAGGGTGGATGCAAAAGGAAGATCTTGAGGGCATCTCTAAAGATAAGCTGCAAAAAATCCAAGAAAGGGTAGATTTTTATCCGGGATTAAGATGAGAGCCGATTCTTTACATCTGCCGCACGGTTTCAATCTGGCGGTGGCCATTTGCGCCCTTGGGTTTGCTGTCGGGAATTGAGTGATCAGAAATGTCGAGCCCTTGCAAATAATAAAAAGAAAGCATTAAAATTATCCTTCATAGTAATAGGGCTTTTCTGATGGTTCAGGGCAAGAGGCCTCCTTCTCAGGCTGCCTCTGAAAAACGATGTTTCTGTAAGGGTAAGGTATCTCGATGCCCTCGGCATCAAATCTTTTTTTGACCGCTTCCCTAATATCGCATCCCGTGCTATAGGCAAATCCCCTACTAGGCACATAAAAGGTCAGCCGGAGATTTACGGCAAAGTCTCCCAGCTCCGTGAGGCTGACATTCATCTCTTTATCCTTCAATACATGGGGGTGTTGTTTGGTCTCCTCCATGATTATGCTTCGGGCCTTGTCGATATCGGATGAGTAGCCTATTCCGAAATCAACAGGCCAGATTGTTTCTGGACTGCCGATACTCCAATTGACGATATAGTCGCTGCTCATCAAGCTGTTTGGTACTATTATTCTTCTCAGGTCCCATGTGCAAATTATCGTATGCCTCAAGGTTAGATCCTCAATATGCCCGTATTCCCCTTTGAAATCGACATAATCACCAATGCGAATTGGCTTGAAAATCGCCAAGAAGATTCCAGATATTACATTAGATAGAGAGTCCTGAGCTGCGAAACCTATGGCAAGGGTTGCTACTCCTGCACCAGCCAGCATGGCTATAGCAACTCGATTCAGGGATGGAATCAGCAGTACAATCAGCAAGATTCCAATTGTGTATATTGCAGCCACTATCAGCCTGCGAGTCATGGCATTAGAGGTCTCGTCGAACTCTTTGTCCATCTTGCTGGCTTCAAGGATTCGCGGGATATGCTTTTTAAGCAACTCATCGACTAGTCTGGCTATAAAAAAAGTTGCAAGAATAATTACCAATATGGAAAGGGCGGTCGTGATGAATTCCCATGTATTCGTTCCAAGAGCTGTTTCGATGTAATTTATGGAAAAATATTCTGCAATTGGGGTAGGCTCAGATACAGGATTCTGTCCAATTAATTGAGTGGAAATTGCAGGATTCTTTGCAACTGGATCGACCATTAATCTAATTTCATCAGCCGCAATACTTAAGAGTTTTGTGACCAATGAATTAAAAGTGGTTGCATATGGTATTCAAATATAAAATAAATTTTAAAGGCTCAAGGTGCCAAAAGAGAAGAATACCATTTCAAGGCACTCTTCGTGTTTGCCTTTTGGCTGTATTAGCTTTTTTGCTTGTATCAGCTACCATAACTGCAACAACATATATCGTCTCAGAAAATTCTAATGATTATTCCGTTCAAAGCGCCATTAACAAGGCAAAGGAAGGAGACAGAATCATTGTCAAGAGTGGAACTTATTCGGAAAGATTGAATGTCACAAAAAAATTAACCATAAGAGGCGTGGATACTGGAGAAGGATTGCCAGTAATAGACGCAAATAAGAAGAATAGTGTGATAACTTTATTTGTGGATGGCATTTGGCTGGAGGGCTTCATGGTCGTAAACTCAGGCAGCTCCTGGGAGGATGCAGGAATCAAGGTTTTCTCCAATAACAACCTTATTCGAGGAAATATTTTGAATAATAATTCATATGGAATATATTTAAAATATTCTACCAATAATAAAATAGAATCTAATCTAGCTAGGAGAAGTGATGTGGGCATCGCTCTTCAATCTTCAAATAATAATATAATAATAAATAATTTTGTAACAAACAACTCTTTTGCGGGAATTTTTTCAGGCAATTCGAAGAATAATACGATCAAAAATAACACCGGTCAGGGAAACGCCTGGATAGGCTTCCTATTTAATGATACAGAAAATAGTTCGATTCAAGGAAATACTGCCATCGGAAATGCAAACGCAGGCATTTGGATCTTAAATTCCAGATCCAACCATATAAAAGAAAATAACGCAAGCAATAACCCTATCTTTGGATTTCTCTTGGATGCATCATTCAATAATACCTTCTTAGAGAATACAGCATATAGAAACCTTGACGGCATCAGCATGGATAAATCAAGCGGTAACATCATATTAGAGAATAATATTAGTAACAACATATTTGGTATATACTTAGACAGATCAAGCAATAATTTGATTTATCTGAACAATTTCGCGGGAAACGCAATAAATGCTTATTCATACAACTCCTCAAATCAATGGAACTCGGATAAAGAATTCAGCTACCTGTATAAAGGCATGGTATCTTGGGACTTCTTGGGAAATTTCTGGCATGATTACGAAGGAAACGATACATATGAATCAGGGATTGGAAATGCAGCTTACGTTAACGAATTCATAAAAGATGCAAGACCCTTAATCTCCTGGAAAGAAGGCTATCAAATATTGGCGTAAATACATTAAATCGCTGCAATATCCCTGGGGTTGGCTCTGGCCCAGCCGGCGATCTCGGGCAAAGAGTAGCCGCAATCGATCATAGTCTGCGCTGCCATTTTGTCACTATCGGTGAATAGAAAGAGTGCGAGCTTTTCTATGCCGGTTAATCTATGATTTAAATTCATTTACAATTATTAAATCGAATATCCTTTCCATAATTTTTGCCTAAGTCGTGTTTATTATAAAAATATTTTCCGAAATAGATACAATGCAGTGATAATTGTAATATATATTCCTGACCGACACCCTTATAGCTTGCTATAATGCTACATGCTACCACACATCACAACATTACTGCGGAAAGTCAGCGCAAATGTTGTGCAAGCTAGCATAAGTGGCTGCAAAAAAAGCAGCAATAGAGTTGGAGGTAAGCATGCTTGGCATTGATGATCCTTGGATTTGGGGTGTCTATCTTCTTTGTATCCTAAGCGCACTGTTGTGCCTGATTTACGGCATCGTCAACTGGAATAGAGGAGGGGAGCTGGAGGCTTTAGAGATTAAAGAGGAAGCCGCCTGGGAAACTAGCGAAGAAGAGATGCAGGAAAAAGAGCTAGGATTGTGATCTAAATGGATATTCTTCTCCTCAATGTCATCATTCTAATCTACCTTCTTGCCACCCTCTATCTGGGTTACAGAGGCTGGAAATCAACCAAGGACTCCGAGGGCTACCTGGTCGCGGGCAGAAAGACCCACCCCTACATCATGGCCATGAGCTACGGCGCAACCTTCATCAGCACCTCGGCCATCGTCGGCTTCGGCGGCACGGCAGGCCTCTTCGGCATGGGCCTTCTGTGGCTCACATTCCTGAACATCTTAGTGGGCATATTCGTGGCCTTCATTGTCTATGGCAAGCGAACCCGGAAGATGGGACACAATCTCAATGCTATGACCTTCCCAGAGCTTTTGGGCAAGAGATTTGATAGCAGGTTCATCCAGTATTTCAGCGGCCTGGTGATCTTCCTGGGAATGCCCCTTTACGCCTCGGTCGTTCTGATAGGCGCGGCCCGCTTCATGGAAACCACTCTAGCCATAGATTTCGATGTGGCCCTTCTCATATACTCGTTAATAATTGCTGCTTATGTGATTTGGGGGGGGCTGCGGGCAGTCATGTATACCGATGCCATGCAGGGAACTATCATGTTCGTGGGCATGATATTTCTGCTCTACATCACCTATTCTCACCTGGGAGGGATTGGTCCCGCTCATCAGGCTCTCACCGATATGGTAAATCTGGTTCCTGCTAAGCTCGCCGCCATGGGACATGCCGGCTGGACGTCAATGCCCATCTTCGGCAGCGGCTGGTGGTGGACTTTGGTGTCGACCATCGTACTGGGTGTGGGAATTGGCGTTTTAGCTATGCCCCAGCTCGTAGTGCGCTTTATGACCGTCCAGTCCAACCGGGAGCTCAACAGGGGCGTCTTGATCGGTGGAGTCTTCATTCTCATGATGACTGGTGTCGCTTTCACCGTGGGTGCTCTCTCCAATGTCTTCTTCTTGCAGACCCAGGGAGATATAGCCATAAACATCGCTCAAGGAAATGCCGACAGCATAATTCCTCTCTATATCAACGCAGCCACACCTGAGTGGTTCGTCTACCTCTTCATGCTCACGCTTTTGGCGGCTGCCATGTCCACCTCCAGCTCCCAGTTTCACTCCCAGGGAAGTGCTATTGGCAGGGATATCTATGAGACAATAACTAATAAAAAAAGCAGCACGTCCATACTGGTCACCAGGATGGGGATAATTGTTGCCGTCATAATTGCCGTAACCTTGGGCTATATCCTGCCGGAAAACATAATTGCTCGCGGCACGGCCATCTTCTTCGGGCTGTGCGCTTCCGCCTTCCTGCCCATGTATACCTGCGGACTTTACTGGCGAAGTTCGACTAAAGCCGGAGCGATTGCCGGAATTATCACCGGAACTTTTGTAACCGTCTTTTGGTATCTTTTCATCCATAAAGCCGAGGCAGTGCCTCTGGGGATATGCAAGATGATCTTTGGCAGGGATGTGCTGATCGCTCAGATGCCCTGGCCTGTGGTGGATCCGATATTAGTAGCCTTGCCACTGGCGATGCTGGTAACTGTATCTGTAAGCCTGATGACAAAGAGACCAAAAGATAAACATCTGGAGGAATGCTTCAAGGGAATAAATTAAATTTTTTATTTTATTTTTACTAAATTTTTTGTTTTTTATTTCGCTATTTCGGCATAGATTGACCAGTTGGCAAGCGTTTTATCAGTTTCAATAGAGCTCTAGCAAATCTCGTCATCCACAATAATGGTATAAAGACGGGAGGAATGAAGCCCAATTGATCCCTGGTTGATAGAAAGGCTAAAAGCTTATGCAATATTGCAGTTGTTTTGGAGATGACATTAGATGAAGTTGATCGCGGCTATAGCCGTCTTAATTATTCTCACTTTATCCGTCCCTCCTGCACTCGGGGAGATGACCGAGTACCAGAGAGGAGTGGCCAATGGACTAAAGATAGGATTGTTTATGGGTGAATTTCATGGAAAAGGCCTGTATGTAATGGACTATGCCGGGCAGTATAATACCTATTTGGAAAACTATAATCAGTTCCTGTGGGCGTCCTTTGCCAACAACCAGAGCTTGATAAATGAGTTCACGCTCATGCCCATTGCCGTGGCACCCCGATCCTCTGGCACAGGAGTGCTAATACCGGATGCAAGCGGCAGAGTTCTTGGCTATCCGGCCGACTCTTACTTCACATGGGTAGGTGCGGTTCCAGGAATGACACCTCTAAATCCCGGAGATGCGCTCCCCGGCGTGTAGACGATAAATCAATTCCCGGATATTTGCCGGGAATTTCACACTTTATTTGCCGGCAGAGTTCTGAGCATTTTTGCCAATTGCAATTATTATTCGATAAGAACTGCAGCTAAACTATCCCAAAGTTTGATATCCTGCCAACCATAATGTCAAACTCATCCATGCAACTTGATCTGCCCTGCCGTCTGGGCAAGAAAAATTGGCTGATATTCTTCACTCTCGCCCTTATCATCCTGCTCTCTTACTACATCTGGCCGCTTCTCGACGGCCTCGTGCTGGGGCTCGTCTTCGCCTACGTGGGCCGACCGGTGCGTGATCTATTCGGAAAGAACCGGCGGATCGGCTCGCTGGCCGCCATCATCTGCATTGTCGTTCCGCTTTCAGCGATCTTTATTACGGGAGTTGTCGAGACATCAAACCAGATCAGATGGCTGGAGGGCCATCAGAGGGAGATTATCACTCTCATCTTTGAATTTGTATCGAGGGTCCATATTCCCCAAGCGATATTCGACGAAATCACTCGGGGCATGGCCAATTTGATGGGAATGGGCCTCAATCTCTTGGCCAGCCTGCCCGTCTTCAGCCTGGGCTCAACCATCACCCTGGGGATTATCAACTTCTTGATCGCCTTTTGCGTCTGCTACTTCCTGTTGCTCGATGGAGACCGGCTGGCTCAAGCCATAAGGGAACTTTTCAATCTGGAAAACGGCAGCTTTGAGTTGCGCTGCCTGGCTAAAATTGACAGCATCCTTTGTGGGGTTTATATAGGCAGCATCTACACTGCCATCGCGGGGGGGATTGCCTCAGTGGCTATCTTTTACCTATTTGCCGTTCCCCGGCCCTTCGCCATGGCCAGCATCGTCTTTTTAGCAGGAATGGTGCCGTTTCTGACCTGGCTGGTCTTCATACCCACGGCTGTGGGCCGATACATCGAGATCGGACCCCTGGATGCCTGGCTCTTCTTCCTGACCGCCTCGATTCTGGTTCATGTCGCGGAGCTGGTCATCCGGCCCTACATTGTTTATACCAAGTCCTCGCTGCATCCGCTGCTGGTGTTGCTTGCCTTCCTAGGTGGAGGCCTTGCCGCCGGAATCGCCGGCTTCTTTTTGGCTCCGGCAATGGTCGGTGTGGTGACTGGCATCTATCGGGTTATGACGGAAGAAAGGACGGAAAGGAACATCAGGGCAGCTCAAACCCATCACGATTCGGGGCATGTCGATCCAAGATAGGCCTCTTTAAGACCAGAACCGGCACTCGAAGATGTAGCCCAAGCAAAACGCAATCCAAAAAGTTAGGATTATTTGATAGTTCCCGCAAAGGGCTTTGATATCGAATTTTTCATCAGTAAATAGAGCCCCTGTCTAGCAAGCGCTCTTCGTTGATAGACGAATACCGAAAACTATATATTTCGTTAATCGCAGAGTAATAGTTGGCAAAAGTCAATCTTTTTCCCTCCTACACTAAAGGCTTTTGCCTCCCTCCTTTTCACTTCTTCCCTTCAAAATCCGTATATACTTTGCCTATGTCACCTTAATTTTGAATGGATGATGAAAGCCGACTTTCCCTTATTGCAGAACTGATTCGCGATCATATCTCCCTGGACGGAATTGATCGATATCTTGGCGAGACGGGCGTGCAAAGCCGCGACTTCGTGGTCGTGGAGCCTTCCGAGTTTGCTGGAGAGATATTTGCCGTGGACGGCTCCAACGCCTCCATCTGCAACTGGTCGACGGCCAATGTGAACCAGATTCGGGCAGGCTATGCCGTCTACCGGGGAAGGGATTGGAAGCGCACAGTCATAACCTTTGATGACCTTTTCCTGGCCGATCCAAAGCTATGCAGAAATATGTTCGATCGATATTTGGAGCATTTCTTCGGCCTGAAAGGGATCGATCTTAAAGAGTCGGATCTGGATCGCCTCTCCAGCTATTATCGAGAACTGCATGAGTATGTGGCCATAAATGATGCCCTGGAACAGGCCCATGCCGGAGACATCATCCTTTACGACGGCAGCTTCGATGTCTTTGAGCCTCTGCGAGGCGTTCTTGTCGCCATCTTCGCCCGGGCGCGTGAAAAGAGCATTGCCCTTCTGGCCGTGGCCAAGTCCAGCTCACTTTTCTGGGGTGAGGAGATCACTCTGCCCTTTGTGCAACATACAGGCATGGCCGGCAGCCGGCTTTTGCCGGGCGCTGCCTGGTATCTCAGCCTGAAAGACAAAAAAGTAGATGCTGGCCAGGGCAGATGGAACGGCCAGACCTACATCGTCCGCTTTTGCGGGCAGTCCGAGTACGCCTTCCGGGTGGATGCGCCTTCTTATCTTGCCGGCGATATAGGCTCTGTTCTGGGAAAGCTGGCTGCCTACTCTTGCTCCGCCGAATGCCTGGGCTATCCCCATGCCCTCTTCCGAGCGCACCGGGATATCAGGATCACCGAGCAAGAGGGGGCAGCCGTGCGCGAAAGACTAATGGCCCGGCTCTCGGAGATAGGAATGACTCATTCTGAGATAAGAATGCTTATGCAGGACTTCCACGACATCCTGGAGATGAGGCAAGGAATTTAGAGAGAGTGCAATAGAAAAGTAAATGGAATAAACGAAAAAGCACAAAAAAGCACAAAATGATGCGCAGTATGTTTTTCAAAGGGATCTCAAAAAAGAGGAATTTACAGAGAAATTGTGAGCAGAAACGAGGGAGAAAAAGGTGGCAGTAAAGCAAGAGAATATCCAGCCCAGCAGGGCGGAAAGTCTGTTGAACCGAAAAGTGATAGAAGAGAGAGATACAACCTATCGCATCGTCTCCAAAAATGTTTCCGAGTATCATTTTATTGTGCCTTTCGATCTTTCCGAGGAGGAAAGGGTAGAAGTGGGGCAGATCTTTTCCATCAAAGATCAGGGCTTGACGTTTCTTGCTCGCGTCCTGAATATAGAGCACAGCTCCAACTACGACGGCCACTGGGATACCACTATGAAGGGAACCCAGTTCTTCGACTGCGATCAGATCTTCAACCGCGTCTCAGCTGAACCTTTGGGCTGCATAAATAAAAGACTGGAGTTTAAGAAGTCCAGGACACTGCCCACGAAGTTCGCACCCGTAGCGCGAGCGGAGAGGGAAGAGTTTAAGTTTTTAAGCCAGGTGATGGGTGACATCGAGGTTGGCTACCTGAGAAATGGCTCACGGTTGGTAGAAGAGATTCCCGTGGCCTTGCACAGCGAGGCCATGGACCACCACATGGGCGTCTTCGCCACCACTGGCATGGGCAAGTCCAACTTCATGAAGGTCTTTGCGGCCTCATGCATGCGATTGTCGGTGCGGGGCGAGTCAAAGTTCGGCCTTCTCATCGTCGATCCTCATGGAGAATATCTGAAAGGCAAGGGTCTTATCAAGGGATTGACTCACCTCAAGAAATACCGGGAGGGGCTCGCCTGCTACTCCACAAACAGGCAGAACGCCTCCGATCCGGGCGTGGAGGAGCTGGCCATATCGGAAAGCGAGATTTTTCCGGAGGACATTGCTCTGCTCTATGAGTGGTCTCCACCGCAAAGAGATGCCCTGGAAGCCATTTCAAGGATCTTCGATCCGGCTAGCTGGCTGGAAGAGATTAAGAGCCCGGAGGGCATGGCCCGCATGGTGCAGGAGGGCTTCAAGGACAGCACGGTCATGGTTTTGGTTCGAAGGATTAAAAACGAGCTGGAGAGAAATCCGTACATCCGGAAAAGGTCCAGCCTGGCCAATATCCTGGCCAATCTGCAGAAAGGAAAGGTCGTACTCGTAGATATACCCAGGATGAGCGACCGATCCGAGCTCTTCTTACTCTCCGTCATCTCTCGCTATATCTTGGATGAGTACAAAAAGGATGAGAAAGAAGGCCAGGAGAGCCGCAAGAACTGCCTCATTACCATTGAGGAGGCGCAGAGGGTTTTAGGCGCGGGCAGCAATATCTCCCGCTTCGAGAGCATCGCCCGGGAGGGCCGCAAGTTCGGAGTGGGCCTGTGTGCCATTACCCAGCAGCCCAAGCTCATAGACAAGCAGCTCCTCTCTCAGTTCAACACGCTGGTGGTCATGGGCCTGGGGGATAGAAACGATCGCCGGCAACTGGAAGAGTCGGCCAAGCAAGATCTCTCCTCCATGGATATCGAGATTCAGACTCTGGAGAAGGGTGAAGCCGTTGTATCCACTTTGAATATCCCCTTCCCTGTGCCCGCCAGGATACATCGCTATGAGGATTACTTGCGCCGTCTGGATAAGGAAGATAAGC
>Ga0307380_10004243_pt1 | contig 19463 bp, 15 predicted proteins | sample UN3MG_FD_202239 | JGI IMG/M metagenome (GOLD analysis project Ga0307380, IMG submission 202239) | Soil microbial communities from Risofladan, Vaasa, Finland - UN-3 | ecosystem: Environmental > Terrestrial > Soil > Coastal area > Acid sulfate soil | place: Finland: Risofladan, Vaasa | collected... | reverse complement strand
AGCTGCCGCGGGCATCTGTAGAGAAGATGCAAAAGGATCTCGAGACCAGTCTGAAAGCCCTGCGCACGGATTATATCGACTGTCTCCTGCTCCACTCCGCGGACACTGCCGAAGACATTGTCTCGGATGAAGTCAAGAGGTTTTTCACGCGCGCCAGGGAGCAGGGCAAGGTCCGCACTTTCGGGTTCAGCACCCATAATAACAGTCTCCTTGAGACTGCCGCCGCGGAAAAGTTTTACGAGGTGGTCATGCTGCCTTACAATTTCATGGGCTCCTACCACCACATGCTCGGGGGCAGCTACCACGAGTGGGACAGCCAGTTCCTGGCCCGGGGGATCGAGATCTGCGGCCAGGCTGGTATCGATTTTATCGCTATCAAAAGCTGCTCCGGGGGGTTCAAGAAGGAGGGCGGCGGCCCGCAGACTTATCGCGCGGCCCTGAAATGGGTGCTCGAGAACCCGTATGTCAAGTCTATCGCCGCGGCCATGGGCAATTTCCAGCAGATCGAGGAGAACGTGCAGAGCATGGGAGAAGGCGCTCTGCTGCCCGGGGAAAAGATACTGCTTGACTCCTATGCCGAGCATTACGGCGCCTGGTTCTGCAGGATGTGCGGCCAGTGCAGAGGCAAGTGCCCGAGAGGGGTGGATGTCGCCCTGGTAAACCGCCTCCACATGTACGCTGTGGGCTACGGCGGAGACATGGCCCGCGAGGCCCACGCGACCTATGTCACCCTGGGAAAGCGGGGCGCAGCAGCGTGCGTGGACTGCAAGACCTGCCGGATAGAGTGCCCCTACGGGCTGCCGCTAAGTACCAAGCTGGCGGATGCCCATGCGCTCTTGGGGTGAGGGGTTTGGCAAGGATTATATCATAGACCGGAAATCAAGGAAAAACTGAAGTCAGTCGCAAATTTTCAGAGAACTGAAAAATAAACGCCAGATCAAGGTAAAGCAGGTGAGGGGGATCCGCTAAGAGAGGAACTGAAAAGGATTTCAAAGCAAATTATTACTTGAATAGTTTATAAATAAATGCTTAAATTGATTATAAATAGGAGTACAAATGAAAAAGAAAATCAATGGAGGTAATAAATGAGTAAAAAAGATTTCTTTATACCCCCCCGAATAGAATATCTTAGAGTTAAAAACTACCGGGCCTTACGTGATCTGGAGTTGAAATATATCAAGCCTTTAACGGTGTTTATTGGCCCTAATGGTAGTGGGAAGTCTACGATTTTTGATGTTTTTGCTTTTCTTAAAGAATCTTTTTCAGTTGGACTACGAAAAGCTTGGGATAAGCGTGGCAGATTCAAGGAACTCCTGACTCGCGGAGCTGAAGGGCCGATTGAAATCGAGCTTAAATATCGCGAAAAACCTAAATCGCCGATAATTACTTATCATTTAAGCATTAAACAAAATACTAAAGGACCTTTTGTTGGAGAGGAATGGTTGCAATGGAGACGTGGCCAGCGGGGAAAACCATTCCGTTTCCTGGATTTTAAAGAGGGCGAAGGGAGAGTGGTATCCGGTGAGAGTCCCGATGAAGAAGCCGAAAGAATTCTTGAAAAATTGGATTCGCCTGAAATGCTCGCAGTCAATACCTTGGGTCAGTTTGCAAAACATCCAAGGGTCAGCGCTTTGCGACGATTTATCACGGATTGGCACCTTTCATATCTTTCAGCAGATAGTTCCAGAGGTGTGCCTGAAGCCGGACCACAGGAACGTCTTTCAGCTACCGGAGACAATCTGCCTAACGTGATCCAATATCTAAAAGAGCAACATCAGGTCCGATTGGACAAAATATTTAAAACATTGTCAGCCAGGGTTCCACGTTTGGAAAAAGTAGATGCTACTCTTTTGGAAGATGGCAGACTTCTTCTTCAGATAAAAGATGCTCCTTTTGAAAGGCCCATTTTATCGAAATTTGCCTCGGATGGAACTCTTAAATTGCTGGCCTATTTAACTCTTCTGTATGATCCTGAACCTCCGCAGCTGATTGGAATCGAAGAGCCTGAAAACTACCTTCATCCGACACTTTTGTCTGAGTTGACAGAAGAATGCAGGGATGCATCCACAAGGACCCAATTAATGGTCACCACTCATTCGCCTTTTTTTATTAATGGTTTGAGACCTGAAGAAGCCTGGGTGCTATATCGAGATGATAAAGGCTACACTCAGGCCAGGAATGTTTGGTATATGAAGGGTATCAGAGAATTCATGGATGCTGGGGCCCAACTCGGGCAGTTATGGATGGAGAAGTTCTTTGAGGTTGGATATCCTTTGGATGAGCAAAACCAACTGAAATTAAAACTAAAATAACATCTTATCAAATTAAAAAGGTTATAGTACCATGCATGTAGAGTTTCTTGTAGAAGAACCATCCATGGAGTATGCCCTTAACAACCTTGTTCCAAGAATATTAGGTCAAGATATTTCAATCAAAATTCATCCATTCCAGGGAAAACACGATCTTCTTAATAATTTACCTCATAGATTGAACGGTTATAAAAAATGGATGCCTGCTGATTATCGGGTAGTTGTATTGATTGATTTGGATCAGGGGGATTGTCTGGTCCTTAAGGAAAGCCTGGATCATGTCGCAGCAAACGCAGGTTTAATAACAAAGACTCAAAGAAGTGAACGCGGCTTTTTTCAGGTTTTAAACAGATTAGCGATTGAAGAGCTTGAAGCTTGGTTCTTCGGTGATCTTGAAGCTGTAAGGCAAGCTTATCCCCGTTTCCCGGAAAAACTTGAGGTTAAAGAAAATTATCGTGATCCTGATGCTATTAAAGGCGGAACTTGTGAAGCTTTGGAAAGAGAGCTTAAAAAAGCGGGTTATTATAAAAGTGGAATCAGTAAAACTAAAGCCGCAAGGGAAATTTCCGCCTACATGGACCCTGATAGAAATCGGTCTAAAAGTTTCCAGGTTTTCAGGGATGGCTTACTGTCTTTGGAGAGATCAATAGTTTAGCTCCGGAATAATTCTGAACTTTTATCATTATCAGGCTTAAAATGAAAACTGTTTTTTGCAAAATTATATTTTTTTTTATTATTATTTCCGCCAATTCCCTCCCAGCCCAGGTCTACACCCCGCGGGTAACCACAGACCAGCTTCCTGACTACACAGAGATCGGCCGCTTCGTGAGCTGGCAAAAGTGGCGCGACCTGCCGCCCCGGGAAAAAGCTGTCGCGATCTGGCGCTTTATCACCGACTACGAGACCGGGCTCTACCCGATCCAGGGCATCTACGAGGACCCGAACCCGGGCCCTGAGTTCCCCTTTTTCGATGAGCGCGACCTGGTCAAGGTGCTCAATGTCCACGGCCACGGCTACTGCGGGCTGCTGAGCCCCACCCTGGACGGTATCTACGCCCATGCAGGCTTCCCGGACTCCCGGATCCACAACATGGATGCAAACCACCACTGCGTGACCGAGGTTTTCTACCAGGGCGGCTGGCACTATTTCGATGTCGACCTGCGGGGCATGCTCTACAAGCCGGACAGCACTGTGGCGAGTATCCGGGACGCCATGACAGACCGCTCCCTCTGGACTGCGCCCCAGATCAAGGTGGAGCCGTTCTACCCGCTGGATGACAAGGCCCGGATGTATGAAAGCTTCGCAGCCTGCAAGCTCACACCCATGTACCACTGGTACAAGAACGGCCACACCATGGATTTTGTCCTCAGGCCCGGGGAGTCGATGACCCGTTACTGGCAACCCCAGGGAGGGCGCTGGCACCACCCATGGCTCAATCCAGGCGGGTTCGACATGGCCTTTCTCAAGCGCAAGTTCGAGCAGCCTCCCCGGGGGCTCAAATGCAAGCACGACGGCTGGTCGAAGTGGACCCACGGCAATGTATTTTATTCGTATTCACCCAGGCTCACCAATGCCTATGAGGATTTCGAGCGCGGGGTTTACGATTACAGAGGAGTGAGGCCCACATCCAATGGCGTGGAAACCGCTCCAGACAGCACAGGCTATGTAATTTTCGAGGTGCGCACCCCGTACATTATCGTGGGCCGGGTGCACGAGCTCGACCGGCCGGAGAAGATAGATGACGCAGCCACCCTTCATTACCGCTCCCTGGGACCGGTGGAGGTCTCGGTCTCCACAGACAACGCTCATACCTGGCACAGAATCGGCGGGGTGGATTCCGGGAAGGCCGAGTCTATAGATTTCACCCGGAAAGTACTCGGCACCTACGGCTACCTGGTACGTTTCGACCTTGCTGAAGCAAGCGGCCTGGCGGAGATCACTCTCAACACCTGGGGCCAGGTCGCCCCTGTTTCTCTGCCCCGGCTTTTCGCAGGGACTAACCGGATGAGGTTCTCGACCGGCGACCGCTACGGCTGCCCGACTACAGTCAGGGAGGTGCGCCTGAACCTGCGCAATCCGGCTGAGCTTGAGCGCTATGCAGTCAGGATGAATGCCGACTACCAGCCCCTGTGCCACACGGCCCGGCTCAAGGGAGAAGTAGTGCTTAAGATCGACTCCAAACCGGGAACGAAAATCAAGTGGTTTACAGCAGGCGGCTATTTTCACACCTTCACCGGCAGAGAAACTTCAAAGACCGGGAACGCAATTTACTACTCGACTGCCGGGCCGGAAGGCCCCTGGAAAGAGGCGGCCCGCTCGAAAGTGCCCACCTGGGCCCTGAGCTGGCACTACGGCATGGATCAGGATGTGGTGCTCGATGATCCGGCTGAAACAGTGTTCCTGAAATATATCGGCGACCCGGCTGTGAACCAGATCTGGGTCTACGCCCACTGCCTGGGGCGCACCAGGTCCGAGACTCCGGCTGTGCGGGTGACCCACGGATTCGAGGTGGATGGAAAGTACAGCGAGGCTCGAAATATCGGCCAGGAGGGAAAGGAAAATGTCATAGTCTGCGACTCCGAGCCGGAGAACCTCTTCATCCGGTTCGAGCTGCCGAGTGAAAAGAGAGATGAGCCTTTTGATTGAAAACACCTTCTGAGGTTAAAAACTTAAAGGGCAGAGCTTGTCTGTAGGCCCGGAAGAATGACAGGCCCACAATAGGCCCGGAAAATTCAAAAAAAAATTCCCGTTTCCGTTTTTTGTAGGGGCGCACCCGCGTGTGCGCCTGATTACCATCGAAAAATTACCGAACTATAGGCGGACACATTGGTCCGTCCCGACGAGTTTTGTGGTGATTTGTAAATAATCCGGGTCAGTGATTCTCCCTTGCGCAAAATCAAACCTGTAATCATAATCCCCGCGAGACGGCCATGAAGCTCTATAGACTTGCTTTTTTTGCTGTTTCTATCACAGCCTGTCCTTATCTATTGAACGCTGTGGACCTGCGTACTGTCTGCAGCGGCCAGCCCAAATTCCATGTGGAAAACATTATCGGCGGAAGCCATACCTACACTATCCGGATGGAGGGCAGGATCGACGGGGAGATGACTCGCGACCCTGTGGGCTACTGGGCCTATGACCAGTACTGGGAGCCCAATCTCTACGTGCGCCTGGAGAATGTGGGGCAGACCCCGCTGGTTAACCCCTGGCTGCGCCGCGCGGACAGGCCGGATACCCGCACCTTGAAGTCAATCGTGGATTATGTCGTAAAACCCGGCATGAGCGATGCGGAAAAAGCCCGCGCCCTCTGGGAGTTCGAGATCAAGCACCGCTTCCACGCCACCACGGATGACGATGAGGTGAACGATGTCGTAAAAGTTTATAACTGCTATGGCTACACTCTGTGCTACAATGAGAGCCTGATCATGAGCGACCTCTGGCGCACGGCTGGGCTGAAAGTGCGGAAAGGCTTCCCCAACGGCCACAGCACCGCGGAGGTTTTCTACGACAGCGCCTGGCATTTGCTCGACTCGGATGAAAGCATTATCTGCCTTCTGCGGGACAACGAGACAATCGCCTCCGAGGCCCAGATAGTGGCAGACCACGACCTGATGAAACGCACCCACACCTACGGGCCGCTGCATGATGACAGCAGAATGCGTGACGAGGGCTCCACCCCTCTCCACTATTACGAGGGCGAGCGCAAAGGGGAGCACCCGAGCCTGACCAGCCACAGCATGGATTTCACCCTCCGGCCAGGAGAGGCGATTACCTGGGCCTGGAACCCGGGCGGCAGGTTCCACGGGAAAGCCTACCAGGGAAGCGAGACAGAAAGCTATTTCTGGAACAAGCGCTGGCGCCTGATCGCCCACGTGATGGACGGGGAGCTCTCCTATGCCCCTGACCTGAGCGATCCGGCGACACAGAAGTATATCGAAAAAAGCGGGGTTGTCTTACGGGAATCAGGCCCTTTCGGGGCCGGCCTTTATCTCCAGGGCGATTCCGGCAGTGTGGTCCTGCCTGTGGCGAGCGCCTACCCGGTTGTGGGCGGCAGGCTCGAGGTCGATTTTGCCAGGCGGGAGATGGATAAAGAAAGCCTGAGAGTCTCGGTGAGCTACGATGACGGGGAAAACTGGAAAGAAATCTGGACCAGCGCAGGCAGCGAGTATGCCCGGATGTATATCGACCTGAATGAGTTTTTCCCAATGCACGAGCCGGCCCGCTACAGCTACCGCCTGCGTTTCGACCTGCTCTCGCAGACCCCCGAGCCGCAGGTCTGCCTCAAGGGCCTGTACCTGCGCTCCACCCTCCAGATGGCCCTGCTCGCCATGCCGGGTGTGAGCCTGGGCAGCAGCCGGTTTATCTACACTGACCAAAGCCCTGTACCAGGCAAAGTGAAGATCACCCATGCCTGGCGCGAGTGCTCAGCGGCGGATGTCCCCGGAAAGCCTGAAGGAGCTCTCTATCCGCCGGACGGCGGGACAGCGGAGGGCACTCTTTTCACTTTCCGCTGGCAGGCCCCCCGGAAAGACCTCACACCGGCTGACTACGAGTTCCAGCTCAGCGAGTTCCCGGACATGCGCCGGGTGTTCTCGCCCAATTTCCACAAGCTGGTCAGCCGCACCGCAGATCGCAATACGGCTTCCTTCTCGATTCCTTACCTGGGTCTGCTGAACCCGGATGAGACTTATTACTGGCAGGTCAGGGCGCGCAGTAGTGAGGGGGTCTGGGGCCCCTGGTCCAAAACCTTCTCTTTCACTGTAAAAGCGCCCGCTGTCCCTCTCGATCCTGCAGCCTCTTTCGACAAGAACACCCGTACTGTGACGCTCTCCTGGAAGCCCGGGAAAGGGGGAACGAAAGCAGTGAGCTACCGGGTTTACGGCAGTGCGGAAAGAGGCTTTACGGCAAGCGACACGGCATATTTCTATTACGCCGGACTTGAAGGCACAAAGCACAGCCTGCCGAATCTGCTATTTCAGACCGAGGGCCCGGAAACCTCCTGGAATATTCCGCCGCAGGCCTGGAGGCCTTACTACAGGGTGTCTGCAGTCGACAGCACTGCCCGTGAAAGCGGGCCATCCGATATGGCTGAGCTCACCCACCCGCTGATCGTGACCGATAAAATCCCCGAGGGTTCTGCGGGTAACTATTACGGGGCCGAGATAAAAATATCGGCCTCGATCGGACACCTTGTCTCTGCAGATGAGAACGGTAAAGCCTATCAGATGCGCTTCCGGACCCAGGATGAGATGGTTTTCAAGCTTGACGGAGCGCCTGCGGGCCTCTCTATCGACCCGAAAAGCGGCCTGATCGCGGGTTTCCTGCCCAAAGACGCAGCCGGGGAGTATGAATTGTCGGTTACTGTTAATGAGCAGTCCAAAGGCTTGAGCGATAAACGGAAGCTCGTATTAAAGGTGGTAGAAAGATAGGGGAAACGGAGAAACGGAGAAACGGAGAAACGGGGAAACGGAGAAGCGGAGAAACGGAGAAACGGGAAAACGGAGAAACGGGAAAACGGGGAAACGGGGAGGAGGTGTCTGATATGCTTATAGAAAGATACATTCAACGGTTATTGAAACTGGCGGAAAAAGAAAGATCGCCAGCTTTCAAGGTCCTGGCTCTGGCTGAGGGCGGTTTGAGTTTCCTGGTGCTTATTCCCTGGTTTCTCATCTTGACTGGCTCTCTTGCAGTCCAAAGCATTCCTTTCGCCTGGCCGCGCTTTGTGGATCGAGCCTTGGGCCTAGCCGGTCTTCTGGTGGGGCTTTTCTGGCTGGTCTGGGCTGTCTGGGCGCAGTTGACAATCGGCAAAGGCACTCCGAACCTGGCCGCTCCTCCACGACGGCTTATAATCAAAGGACCTTACAGGCTGTGCCGCAACCCGCTCCAGTTGGGAGTCATGCTCTATTACCTGGGACTCGGGGCGTGGGTGGCTGATACCAGGGTGGGTCTTTTTGCTTTCAGCATGGCTTTTATTTTCGGCTCGCTTTACCACAGGTTTGTTGAGGAGAAAGAACTGAGCGCGCGTTTCGGCGAGGAGTACGAGGAATACAGGAAAAGAACGCCTTTTCTTCTTCCGCGGTTCTGGTAAAATATGAAGTTTTTTCCCAGCTTCTTTTATTCTTAGAATTTTTTCATTTGCCAAGCGGCCGGAAATAATTATATCTTGCTTCTTTTTGGATTTATTTTACAGTCCAGGCTTACCAAAACCGGACCCTTTTATAGGATTGAGCTTTATTTTTAGTCCTTAAACCTATTTTCGGCAGGTGAGATTTGTACCACACAATTCTGGTAATCATGACCATAGCTGTGCTCGAGGGTCTTCTTTCAGCGGATAACGCTTTAGTGCTTGCTGTCCTGGTGCGCGCCCTGCCGGTCGAGCAGCATCAGAAAGCCCTGCTTTACGGGATCGGCGGGGCCTTTGTCTTTCGTTTCTTGATGATTTTGAGCGCGGCGACTCTGATCCGCTACTGGTACCTTCAGCTTGCCGGGGCTTTATACCTTGCCTATCTGGCGGTCAAGCATTTTGCATCCAAAAGTAGCTCTGCGCACAAAGTACGCCCGGTGCCCGGGTTCTGGCGCACGGTAATGGTTGTGGAATTGACTGACCTGGCTTTCGCTATTGACTCGATTCTCGCTGCCGTGGCGCTGACAAATAAAATCTGGCTGATTTACACTGGAGGAATCCTGGGCTTGATATTCATGCGTTTCGCTGCCGGTGGTTTTATCAAGCTGCTCGACCGCTTCCCGCTGCTCGAGCATTCGGCTTACCTGGTAATCGGCTGGATATCGATAAAGCTCGGACTCGAGGCGACCACGCACTGGCAGGAAAGTATCGGTGGGACCTGGCACTATACACTGGATCCGGTATTTTTCTGGGTAGTGACTTTTCTGCTTTTTGGCGTGGGCTTTTTACGCACCCGCAAATCCAGACCTGAAACGGAGACTCAGGGAGGTGACATTGGAAACGCTGCTGAATAAACTGGACAGCGTGCCGCTTCTGCTGCCGCTTGCCATTATGTGTGCGCGCATAATCGATGTTTCTATCGGCACAGTGCGCATGATCATGGTGATTCGCGGCAAGCGCCTCAGGGCGGCGGTGATGGGTTTTTTCGAGGTGACAATCTGGCTTACCGCGATTACGGCAATTATCAGCCATATCGACAATTGGCTCAATGTTATCTTTTACGGCCTGGGGTTTGCCACGGGCAATGTGGTTGGAATGTTGATCGAGAACAAGATGGCTGTGGGCCAGCAGGTGGTGCGCTTTATCTCTCCGGATGAGGGCGATAGAATTATCAGGACTTTACGGGCCAAGGGATTCGGGGTGACAGAGGTTGTCGCCTCAGGCCACGAGGGCCCCGTGGGCTTTGGGCTGGTTATCTCCTCGCGCAGGAAAGTGCCCGGTCTGGTAAGTATTATCTCCAGTGTTGACCCCAAGGCTGTGGTGACTGTAGAGGATGTGCGCTACAGCAATATTGTGGAGTTCTACCAGCCCGCCGGGCGTTTTAATCGATGGAAGATCATGAAAAAGAAATAGGTGGTCATCCTCAATTCTAACCGGTGATTATCGAACGGATGTATTCGAGAGCTTCTTCCGGCCTGAACAGTCCCATGCAGGGGAAAAGAGGGCAGCGGTTCTCTAGACAGCGCAAAGTGCCGGGGCAGTCAACCGGGGGCAGGAAAATTTTTATTCTGCCCCGCCCCACCGGCCCCCAGCGCACAGGGTGATGGGCGCGCACAGGTGAGTAAATCCCCACGGTAGGCACGCTCATGGCTGCGGCAAGATGAAGGGGTCCGGTGCTCGGGGCAGCCACAACCCGGGCCAGACTCAAAAGGCCGATAAGATGTTCGAGAGACATGCCGGTCTTGATCCGCACCCTTCCGCCTGATCTCACTTCTCCGGTCACGCGGGCAAGCAGCCCGCGTTCATTGTCACTGCCGGTCACCAGCACCATGTATTCTGTCTCACGCTCAAGGAGCCACACCAGCTCTTTCCAGCAGTCCTCAGGCCAGTTAAGCGCGCTTCCCCCCATACCTGGATGGACAACCACGAGCGGCCGCCTGTGCCACTCGCCGAGCTCCCTGTCACAAAAACTTTCAGCCCAGGCAACCGCCTTGGGATCAGGTAACACCTTGGCAGGCGGCAATTCCCCGGACTTAATCCCCAGAGGCCGGAGAAGATCAATGTTATAAACGGCCTCGCTCTTTTCGCCCCGGCTGCGTTTCTGGCGCACCGCCCGGTTGAAATAAAAGGGCGCATACCACCTGACAAACGGCCCGATACGCAGAAGGATTCCCGCTCTCTTGACCAGACGGGCGTTTTTCAATGAATGCACCAGCACCACGGCACAATCATAGCCGTGTTCTCTGACCAGGCTGGTGAGCTCCTTGAGGTCTGAGCCATCGTGCGCGCCCCGGTCTGTAAGCACCTCGCTCAGATAGGGGTTCCTCCGGACCACGGGTTCTGCATAAGCCGAACAGAGAAGATCGATCTTTGATCCCGGCAGCTTGTTGCCCAGAACCTCGACCGCCGGAGTGGTAAGGACCAGATCCCCGATCCGGTCATTGCGGACCAGAAGAATCCTGGCGGGTTTTCTCCCAGTACCTGGCATAGCTTGCGATCATGGTGAAAGAGTTGAAAAGGGCGGCCAGAAGGCCGGGCACGCCGTCCAGGAACCCGAGCTTGAAAAAATACCGGCGGATGAATTTGAGCCACGGCTTCACCAGGAGAGCCGCGGCAATCGAGACAGCCCCGGGTCTCCCTTCCTGTCCGGCAAGCCTTTGGGCCTCAAGCTCCGTATAGCGGTTGAATTTGCTGAAATATTCATCGATTGTCCCATAGCTGTAATGCAGCATTTCACCTCGCAACTGTCCGATAGCTCCGGAAACAATCACTGACTCGTGGATCGGCCGGTCATTGAAGCGGCCCCGGTCTTTGCGGAAAAGGCGCAGCTGAAAGTCCGGGTACTGGCCTCCGTGGCGCAGGGCGCGACCGAAATAATGGTTGAGCCTGGGGATCTTGTAACCTGCATAAGGGGCACTCTCCTGGAGTTTTGAAATCTCCCCGGCCAGCTCGGGCGACAGCACTTCATCGGCGTCCAGGCTCAGGATCCAGGGACTCTCCGCCTGCTCGATAGCGTAGTTTTTCTGCCGGGCGTAGCTGGTCCAGGCTTTTTTAAAAATCCTGGCGCCGGATTCCCGGCAGATCTGGAGTGTACTGTCCGTACTTCCGCTGTCGACCACGATTATCTCACTGGCAAAAGAAACCGAGGACAGTATCCGGCGCAGGTAGCGCCCGGCGTTCAATGTGATCAGCACCAGCGAGATTTTCAACATCGACACCCTCCGTGTGCCCTGGTCCTCGTGTTTCAGCGAGCGGACCTGAGCTGTTTCAGGGACAGATTTGCAGCTTGCCTGTCTACAGGGGTCAGGAGTCAGAATATTTTTGGAAATGATCACCAGAGTTTTTAACCTTCTGACTCCTGTCTACTGACTTCTGACTTCTTGTCCGGTCTGGAGCAAATGCTTGAAAGACCGAAAGACTGGTCCTTTCTACTAAATTTTGTGAATAATCCTGTTAAATATAAACGGTTTCTTTATCTTTAATAATAGCCAAATTTGGGAAACAGACCGTAAAAACGCCTTCAAGCATTATGTTTGACAATTTAGTTTGAAGATGTTAAAATTTCAAAACAGTTTTGCCTGCCGGAGCTTAGAATACCATTTATGATCCGTTGATCCCCCGAAAAGGGCTGGATTATCCAGGCCCTTATCTTTCTGCCACAAGAAAAGGGAAACGGAAGTGACAGTCAAGATCCTTTTTTATCTTTTCGCCGCTCTCAGCATAATATCAGCATTTTTCGCCATTACCAGAAAAAATCCCGTTCTAAGTGCAGTCTGGCTGGTGGTCTGTATGTGCAGCCTGGCGGTGATTTATGTCCTGCTCGATGCTTTTTTCCTGGCTGCCGTACAGGTTATCGTATATGCCGGAGCTGTGCTGATGCTTTTTGTCTTTGTGATCATGCTCCTTAATTTGCGCACCGGGATAATCGGCCAGATGCGCAATCTGGGGATCAAGTTTCTGGGCCTTGTCATAACTGTGATCCTTCTCGATCAACTGCGCACGGCGGTTAAAGGGGCCGGTATTCTGCTCCATTCCCCCGGAAAGCTTGAGCCTGGTTTCGGCGAGGCCGAGGCTGTCGGCAAGCTTCTTTTCTCGCAGTATGTCTATCCTCTGGAGATAATCTCTGTCTTGCTGCTGGTGGCGATCGTGGGGGCATTGGTTCTGGCCGGAAAGGAGAGGACGTGATCGGTCTGCACGAACTGCTGGTTGTCAGCGCGGTGCTTTTTGTGCTCGGTGTGGCGGGATTTATCACCAGGCGTAATATCCTGATCATGTTCATGTCCATTGAGCTGATGCTCAATGCTGCAAATCTGGTCTTCGTGGCTTTTGCCCGGCACCTGGGCCGCATGGACGCCCAGGTCTTCGCGCTTTTTGTTATGGCCCTGGCCGCAGCCGAGGCCGCGGTCGGACTGGCGATTATCGTAGCGGTCTTCCGCAGCAGGCAGACTGTCAATATAGATGAGATGAACATTCTCAAGTGGTAGGGAAGCTGTTGTCAACGAACCTTGATGGAGCAAATCGTGCTGGAGTCTGAGTTTCTGCGCTGGATAGTGCTCTTCCCGTTGCTCGGGGCGGCAGTCATTGCCCTGCTCGGAAACAGAATCCCCAGATCGCTGGTGGGAGTGCTGGCCTCTGGTACGGTCGGGGCCTCTTTCCTCCTTGGGCTGGCCGGATTCCTGAAACTGAAAGCTTTTATCGGCCAGGGGGGAAGCGAGACAGCCTTTCTGACAGATACGTTATACCGCTGGATGGCGGTCGGAAGGCTCTCTGTCGATGTGTCATTCGTGCTTGACCGGCTGAGCTCGGTGATGGTGCTGGTAGTGGCCGGGGTGAGTTTTGTGATCCATGTCTACTCGATCGGGTACATGGCCGGTGACAAGAGCTACTGGCGCTATTTCAGCTATTTGAATCTCTTTGTCTTTTTCATGCTCCTGCTGGTGAGCGCCGACAATATTGTCCTCATGTTTGTCGGCTGGGAGGGCGTGGGCCTTTGCAGCTACCTGTTGATCGGTTTCTGGTTCGAGGATCTCGAGAAAGCCAAGGCAGGCAAGAAAGCTTTCATAGTCAACAGGATCGGTGATTTCGGCTTTCTTCTGGGAATCATTCTGATATTCTGGCATTTAGGCACGATCAATTTTTACGGGATTGCAGAGCAGGCTCCCCAGGCGCTGGAAAGGGGCGGTGCGCTTAGTGTCACTATTGCGCTGCTTCTGTTTCTCGGGGCCACAGGCAAGAGCGCGCAGATCCCGCTTTATGTGTGGCTTCCTGACGCCATGGCCGGACCAACCCCGGTAAGTGCGCTGATCCATGCGGCCACCATGGTCACTGCCGGGGTCTACATGATCGTGCGGCTTAACGTGCTCTATCTCATGGCCCCGGCTGCCATGGCTGTGGTGGCTGTGGTAGGGGCGCTGACCGCAGTTTATGCCGCGACAATCGGCCTGGTGCAGAACGATATCAAGAAAGTGCTGGCTTACTCCACTATCAGCCAGCTCGGTTACATGTTCCTGGCTGTGGGTGTGGGTGCTTTCAGCGCGGGCATTTTCCACCTGATGACCCACTCCTTTTTCAAGGCCCTGCTGTTTCTGGGCGCCGGCAGTGTGATCCACGCCCTGAGCGGAGAACAGGACATCCGACAGATGGGCGGCCTGCGCTTGAGGCTCCCTGTTACCTACTGGACTTTCCTGGCAGCCACACTGGCTATTGCAGGAATCCCGCCGCTTTCCGGGTTTTTCTCCAAGGATGAGATACTCTGGCGCTCCTTTGCCAGCCCCCAGGGCCACTGGCTGCTCTGGATGGTCGCCCTGGCGGCTGCCGTGCTTACGGCTTTCTATATGTTCAGGCTCCTGTTCCTCACATTTTCAGGCCCATGCCGCACGGATCAAAAAGTGACACAGCATGTGCACGAGTCCCCCCGCGTGATGACAGTCCCGCTAGTGACCCTTGCCGTGCTCTCGATAATCGGCGGTGCGGTGGGTATTCCCGAGGCGCTGGGTGGAGGAAACGGTTTCCACCACTGGCTTGCTCCCCTGCTCGGCAATGAGAATGGCGCAGTCCCGGCCGCCGGAGGACAGCATTATTCTCATGCAGTAGAATATGCTTTCATGCTTCTTTCGGTCGCCGCAGCGCTGTGCGGTGTTTTCACGGCATGGCTCTTTTATGTGGAAAAGCCCGGGAAAGCCGCGGAGCTGGCAAATCGGGCGCCCATTTCATACCAGCTTCTCTTGAATAAGTACTATGTTGATGAAATCTATAACATTTTTCTAGTTCAGCCGATAAAGCTTATCTCCACCTACATCCTGTGGAAGCTTTTCGATGTGAGAGCCATTGACGGGCTGGTCAATCTGACCGGACGCATGGTGCGCGGACTGGGAAGAGTCGCCGCCCGGCTGCAGACAGGCTATGCGCAGGTTTATTCAATCACTTTTATTTTGGGTGTCGTCCTGGTGCTCGCCGCCCTTATCTGGTAGCGGGCTTCCAATTTAAACCTGAAGAGAACTGCCAGTGGAAATTGTTGAGATCAGTCAATCTGACATTTTGAGCTGGATAGTGTTTCTGCCGCTTGCGGGCGCGCTCATTCTAACGCTCATACCCGGCCGGAGGCTGGCTCTGTTGCGCTGGCTCGCTCTCGGGATTACCGCGCTCGATTTCGTGGCGAGCCTGAGCCTTTTTTCCGGCTTCGTTCCGTCCGCCCACGAGATGCAGTTCGTGGTGCGAAGGCCCTGGATCGAGAGCTGGGGCGTATCCTACCACCTCGGGGTCGACGGGATAAGCCTTTTTCTCGTGCTTCTGACCGCTTTCCTGGGGCCTGTTGTCGTGCTCAGCACCTGGAGCGCGATTACCAGGAGCGTGAAGAGCTTCATGATCCTGATCCTGATCCTTCAGTGCGGTATGCTGGGCGCTTTTGTGAGCCTTGATATGGTGCTCTTTTATATCTTCTGGGAGGTGATGCTCCTGCCGATGTACCTTCTGATCGGGGTCTGGGGGCACGAGAAACGGATATACGCTGCGCTCAAGTTCATTCTCTATACGGTGGCGGGGAGCCTGCTCATGCTGGTGGGCTTCATTTACCTTTTCTGGCTCGGCTCCCAGAGCCTGGGATACTTCACTACCGACCTTCTCGACCTCTACCGGGTGGTGGTTCCTTACCATGCCCAGTTCTGGCTTTTCCTCTCTTTCGCGCTGGCCTTTGCCATCAAAGTGCCCATTTTCCCTTTTCACACCTGGCTGCCGGATGCCCATGTGGAGGCGCCCACTGCAGGCAGCGTGATCCTGGCGGCCGTCTTGCTCAAAATGGGCACCTATGGTTTTATCCGCTTCGCCATGCCGCTGTTCCCCTCAGCGAGTGAGGTCTTGGCTCCCCTGGTCATGACTCTGGCGGTTATCGGCATTATTTACGGGGCTCTGGTAGCCATGGTCCAGCCGGATTTGAAAAAACTGGTCGCTTACTCCAGTGTGAGCCACCTTGGATTTGTTATCCTGGGCCTTTACTCGATTACTGCCAGCGGAATCACGGGCGGCATCTACCAGATGCTGAACCATGGGATCTCGACCGGCGCGCTGTTTTTGATAGTGGGCATTCTTTACGAGCGCCGCCACACCCGTCTGATCGAGCAGTTCGGCGGCCTGAGCGCCCGTCTGCCCATATTCGCCTTTTTCTTCATGGTCGCCACCTTGAGCTCTATCGGGCTGCCCGGGCTGAATGGCTTCGTGGGTGAGTTTCTCGTCCTGCTGGGACTTTACGGGAGCGAGCACCCGGGTTTTGTCTTTTTCGCAGCCACCGGGGTGGTCCTTTCCGCGGTCTACATGCTCTGGATGTTCAGGCGGGTGATGTTCGGTCCGCTGACTCACCCGGAAAACGAGGGCCTGCGCGACCTTAGCTTGCGCGAGGTGCTTGTCTTGCTGCCCCCGGCAGTAATGATGTTCTGGATGGGCCTTTTCCCGCAGCCGTTCCTGGAGCGCATGCAGCCCTCGGTGGATTATTTTATCCAACAGTACCACCGTAAAATCGAGATAACAGAGGTCGGGAGTCAGGAACCCGATAATCTGCTGGCTGGAAAAGTCAGGTTCGAGAGCTATGATCCGGAATGAGAGGTTATGCTTAGTTTTCCTGAAATAAACTGGAATATCCTGATTCCGCAAGCCGCCCTGGCTTCGGCGGGGTTTTTCCTTCTGCTGGTGGCCGTTTTTTACCGCGGACCTGGCGCCGGCAAAGGTCCGGCAAGGGTCGGGGCGGTTTTGAGCCTCTTCGGGCTTGCGGTAAGCGCCTGCATGACAGCCTACCAGTGGGAGAGTGTCTCCAGCGATTTAGGGGGCCTCTTGCGGATTGACCCTTTCAGCACTTTTTTCAACCTGCTCATTCTGGCGGGCGCGATTCTCTGCGTGCTGATTTCGGTAAGGGAAGCCGGGGGCTTGCGCCACCTGGCAGGCGAGTACTACGCGCTCTTGATCTTTGCCACCCTGGGCATGATCGTGATGGTCTCGGCCGCTGACTTACTGGTCGTTTTTATCGGGCTTGAAACAATGAGCCTTTCGGTCTATATCCTTGTGGGATCAAGGCGCACAGAGGCGGCCGGCAATGAAGCCGCGCTCAAGTATTTCCTCATGGGAGCCTTTGCCTCCGGGTTTCTGATTTACGGTATCGCTTTCCTCTACGGGGTGACCGGCACCACGAAATTCGAGCTTCTGGCCGCAGGCCTTCAGGGGAACTCCCCCGGCGCTTTGACCCTCACAGCTTTAGGCCTGGTTCTGGTGGGCTTCCTGTTCAAGATCTCGGCGGTCCCTTTCCACATGTGGGTGCCGGATGCCTATGAGGGAGCGCCCACCCCGATCACGGCCTATATGGCCGTGGCGGTCAAGGCGGCGGCTTTCGGAGTGATTCTCAGGCTGCTGACTGTGGGATTCATGCCCCTGTCGGAATACTGGCTGCCAGTGATGTGGACCCTGGCTGTGGCTACCATGATCCTCGGGAACCTGGCCGCAATTTTTCAGAGCAACCTGAAACGGATGCTCGCTTATTCCAGCATCGCCCATGCGGGCTACATTCTGGTGGCCCTGGCGAGCATAGACCCGAATTCCGGCGCATTCGGCGATGATCCAGCCCTGATTTCGGCTGTTTTCTACCTCGTGGTCTACACAGTGATGAATGCCGGCGCTTTTGCCGTGCTGATTTACCTGGGCCACCTCGGGCGGCCCATGGAGACACTCGAAGAGGTGCGGGGCACCGGGTTCCGTTATCCGCTCCTGGGAGCGGCAATGGCTGTTTTCATGTTCTCCCTGGCCGGGCTCCCTCCCACCGGCGGATTCCTGGGCAAGTTCTACATTTTCAGCGCAGCAGTGCAGCGGGGTTTTGTCGGACTCGCCGTGATCGGGGTCCTGAACAGCGCAGTGAGTGTCTACTATTACCTGCGGGTCACGGTGCAGATGTACATGCGCGAGAGCGAGGAGAGCCTGCCGGCCCTTCCCTTTTCTTTCCCCTTGAGCCTCACCCTGGCAGTCACGGTCTGGGGCGTGCTTCAGTTGGGAGTGATTCCCTCGTCCCTCCTTGAGGCGGCAGGCCGGGCCGTGCTGTTTCTCAGATAATCCGCTTTGTTGAATAAAAGCCGGCTTGATTTCCGGGTCAGTAAAAATTACAGCTAAACCTGCAATCAGAAGAGATAAAACCAGCCGCTTGAATATTTAGCCGGCAGGCAGATTTTTCCCCTTGTTAACTCAAATAATTTTATTATATTTAAATTAATCCAACCTGAGATTGGAGGGAGACGGTCTTTAGGCTGTCGCGAGCCCGCGGGGATTATCCCTGCGGGTTTCGTTTTTTAGAGAAACCTTTCAGAAACCACTCTCGGCCGCTGGAAATCCATTTCCATAAAATAAGCGATGCCTGGATAAATCCTGAACGAATAGGTTTGGTATGGGAGAATGCCTTGAGCGCCCGGACTATTTCGGGCAATCCAATGGGCGGTTTTGAAATCTGCCCCTATCAAATGAAATTATCCGGATCGTTATTATTATAATCCGTCACAATATTTATCAAATCATGTACTTAGCCTTGCGGATATGGATCAGCAGGAATTATTTTAATGATCCTGCGGTTTACTTTTCTTTATTGATCTTGAAAATTTGCCTGGAGTGACAAGCAGTGGAATGTCCCTGGTGTGCAATGGAGCTCGAGCGGGGTACTGATGTCTGCCCGTACTGCAAAAACCCGGTGACAATAAGCTCTAAAGGGCGCAGGACTGTCTTTAAGGTTCTGGCTGTGCTGGCTCTGGTCGGTTTTATAGCCCTGATGCTCGGAGACGCTCTACCTTCACTTCTTCGTCTTCTGTTTCCTCGCTGACCACTTCCACAGCGGTTTCTTCAAAGCTTCCTATCTCTCCCGGTTCCTCTTCGTACCATGTCCTCAGTCGGCTCCCCACGCGGCCCGAGAAAATGCCGTCCACGATGTCGGCTATCTCCCGCAGGGTAGCCAGGTGCTCGGGCTTTCCGGACCAGTGCTCCTCGAGTATCTCCTCATCGACATCTGAGAGCACCTTGTTCAGGGCGAAGGCAAGGAGCACCAGGTCTTCGGCCAGGCCCAGCGGGCCTAACACGGCTTCCGGGATCAGGTCCAGGGGGCTGGAGACATAAGTCAGGATGACCCCCACCTTTATCCGCAGCTTCCTCGGCACCCGCCGGTCAAGAATCACGCGGCCCAAAAGCACCACGATATCAGGCAAAAGCAGGGCGAGCTCCGCAAAGGAGCTGAACCTCGATCCCAGTTTATTTCTTAACCAGCCGACAAGGCGGCCTTTCAGCGAATCATAGAAGCGGGAGCTCCTGATTTCAATTGCCAGCTCAGTCATGGTCTCCTCCTGAGGTCTTTTTAATATCCCGATCTTCTCTTGCTTTCCCTGGTCTTTACCCGGTTGATGGTTATTTCCCGGCGGCGGTGTATTTCGACTGCAGATCTAAGAACTCTCTCTATATTATTCTAGCCAAAGATATTTGAAATTTTCAGGTATATCCTATATAAAACAAGTCATTCGCAAAAT